>NPIE01011796.1_pt1 | contig 11644 bp, 23 predicted proteins | sample 8637661 | NCBI WGS metagenome assembly NPIE01 (sample SAMN07420842, study PRJNA396082) | bioreactor metagenome | isolation source: sample BA12 brine-fed electro-methanogenic bioreactor BA | place: Japan: Kochi | collected 2016-12-09 | reverse complement strand
ACGCCCATTAAGAGCATGGTAGGCGAAAGGCCCCCGCCGGCGCCCGCCTGGTCCGTCGGCCCCGGCGTCGCCGGCGCATTGGGCGCCGCCGCCACATAGGGCGCCGTTGCGGTCGAAGGATAAGCGCCAGGGTTTAGCCAGCTTTGCGCCATCATCGCCAGCTTTTGCGCGGTCGAAGCCTCTTTGTTGCGGACGTCCAATTCACGCCACGCGTTGACGGCGCCCGAGACATTGGCGAAGGCGGTTTGCGTCCGCTCGCTGGTCGCGGCGCTGGCGATATTGCCGATCAGGTTGGTGATTCCGCCGATCCACCCGGCCCCGCCGGACGGATTCACGGGCGCCGACAAACTCGGCACAAAGTCGGCGCTCGGCATGTAGGGTTGCGGCCCGTACACGGCCATGGGTCACCGCCTTTCTAGGCCGCCTGCGCGGGCGTTTCGGGCAGGATGATTTCGCTGCAATAGATGTCCACGACATCCTGCGTACCCGGAACGGCGCACGTGGCGTCGATCTTCAGATCACCCAGGCGGGTCGCGTCCAGCATTTCGGACAGCAGGCCGTCATGCACGAAAGGTACATCATAGTACCCTTCCTGCCGGAATTCCTGCCGGGCGTGATTGATCGCCGCCGCGCTCAGGGTCAGCTCCGGCATTTCGATTTGCGCCGCCAGGCGGCCGTCCATCTGGACGCACCCGGCCGGCAGGTCCATATAGACCTCGCTGCCCGAATACAGGCGAATCGGGTTCTGATTCGCAGCGCCCCAGGGAATAATCGTGTTCACCTGGTCGCCGTCGCTATGCGTTTTGAGCATGACCGATTCGTAGGTCGTGTTCACCGGCAGGTCAAACGTCAAGATGCCGGCACCCGGCACCGTCTGCGACAGAAGGCGGTATTCCTTCCAGAGCGCGTAGGGCACGACGGGCGCGTTGACGCGCTCGATTGTCCAGACATGAAGACGCGCGCTGTTGATCGTCACCGTACCCGGCGCGACGAAGGCGTCGTTCATGATGTCCAGGGCGGCGCCCCAGCGAACATTCAGGTCCAGGCTCGACATCCCCCGCGCATCCAGAAGGCAGTCTACGCCCTTCGCCCACGGCCCCGACGGCGGCAACTCGAAATCGAATTGCGCCGAAACCTGGCTGATGTCGTTGTTGAGGACACCGAAGCCGGCCAGGTTGGCCGCGTCGATGAACGGCCGGACCCCATGGTATTTCTGGTTCCGCCGATGCAGGGTTTCCAGGTCCATGCGCTTGATCGTGTTCTTGCCGTTCACGACCACCTCCAGCGTATTGACCAGTTGCGCCGGCGCGCTGTCCTTGGCGTTGCCCGCCGCCCCGCCGGCCCGCGTGATATCCGCGATCAGGCAGAATTTGAGCGCGGAATACACGTAGTTACGGGGAAGGCGAAGGGTGTCAAACCCCCCCGCCGTATAGGCCAGGCTGCCCAGATATCTTCGATGCAGTTTCATTCAACGTCCCTTTCCTTTGTGGGTTGCGCTTCGCCTGGCCTACGGCATGTAGTCTTTCAGCACGCGAAGAGGGGGAACGTTGTTGACGATCAGACCGATCACCACCAGTGTGATAGCGTTGGCGATAATCTGATTGATGGAGGGGAAGGAAAGTTTCATTGCGAACGTCCTTTCTCGCTGGCGGCATAGGCGGCCGCCTACTCTCCAAGGGGGATGGATTGCGTGTATTGTGGTCGCGACCCCGTCGCGCCGTCAACTGTTTTCCACTTTTTTTTTCGGCCGGAAAAAGAGACGGCCGGACCCGCCCACAGGCCCGGCCGCGTCCGGAGTAAAGGAGATGCCGAAAGGATTCTAAACGCCGTCGGGATCGGCGTTTACGGTGTCTTCGTCTTCAACGGGCGATTCGTAGATGCCCAGCCGCCTTTCGATTCGCTCGACGGCCGCGACCGTCTCGTTAATCCAATCGCTATCAATGCCGCTTGCCCGCTCCAGCGCGTCCAGCCGCTTCGCCACCCCGCGAAACATGGCGCCGAAGTCCGGCGTCCGTTCCTTTTCCAGCGCCCGCACGCGCATCGCCAGGGCGGCCGTCGCCGCTTCGGCTTTCGCCGCCTTCGCTTCGGCCGCCGTCACCCGCTCCCCCACCTCCCGCCAGACCCCCATCGCATCGGACAGCGCCGCCATCATCGTTTCGACCGCATCGGTTAGATCGCTCATACTCGCTTACCTCCCATCTTGTCCTTGACGATCTTAGCAACCACCCGCGTGACGTCGCACTCGTACAATCGGCAAAGATCGTGCAAAGCTTCGATGGTCGTAAAGTCTTCGTCCGCGATCCGCCCTTCCACGTAGGCCCGATAGGTTTTCGGGTCCGTCCCCTTCGCCGGCGGCAGGATCTTCGCCAGCACGGCCGCCGCCGGCCGTTCGTTCGGGTCTTCGGCATGGTCCGCCCTTTCGATTCGCGGCACGCCCCCCTGCCGCTTCCACATTTCCTGCCAGGCTTTTTGCCTGGCCCGAATCAATGCTTGGGGTGTCGGCCCCGTTGCACTTGCTTCATCATGGGTAAGGTTTCCTGGTAAAACCCCTTTCTGTCCCCTGGATGGACGAAATGCCAATTCGCTAGGTTCCTCGTAACTCCATTGACAGCCGACACCCCACACCAGGCACGCCACAAGCGCCCCGATAAACGCATCCCTGCACCGTCTAAGCTCTCGCATCATGCTTTGCCCGTTTCCACGTTTCCGTCTTCGGTCCAATGCACGTACTCGTATTGGCCCAGGCGTTCCAGCGCTTCGGCCGCCGCCACGCCGAAGGCTTCTTTCAGATAGGCCACGTCGTTCGGTTCATGCGTCGCGAAAAGGAAGGCTTCTCTCGCCTGGCTCGTAACTTCGCGGGGGATGCGATAGGGGCGCTGGGTCAAGAGCCAGGTTGTCACGTTGCGGGTCCGCCCCGCCGTTAGCAGCGTTTTGAGGCCCGGCCCCATCCCGCCGCGTTCGTTCACGTAGCCGGCCAGGTCTTCGGCCACGAACGTTAGATCGCCGGCGTGATAGACGCCCATGCACACCCGGTCGAAGGCGGCCGGATCGAACGGGTCCGCCGGCCGATACACCAGGCGATAGGCGCCCCCGTCGCGGTACGCGTGCAACCAGGCCCGCCAGAAGTCGCTTGCTTCATCGGCGAAGGCGTCGAAGTACACGCCTGGATAGTCCGCGTCTTCCCGCTTGGGCAGATAGACCACCATGCGCCGCGCGGTCGCGATCGCCCGCTTGACTAGATAGGATTTCCCCGATCCGGTCCGCCCGCACACGAAGATATTCCGCCCTTCGGTCACGGCTTCCCTTTCGGTCGAAAGTCCGGTTTGATCGTCTCGACGTCGGGCGTGAATTTCACCTTGCCCGGCGTCGGGATTTCGGATTGCGGCACCGCCGGCGTCGGCATCGGTCCGCCGGCCCTGGCTTCGCCCGACACCTTGCCGGCGGTTCGCCGCTTCGACCAGCCGCGAGAAATCGCGGCCGATCGGGCGCCCATAACGCCGACGGTCACCATGGCCAACTGCGACCAGGCCGCTTGCACCGGCGTCACCTGGTTCGGCATGTAGTAGCCCCACAGGATGCACGCCGGACGGGCGAAGGCGTTGGCTTCGGCGTCCGACAGGTTGATTGCCTTTTCGTCCAGGGCGAAGGCGGCCGCCTGGAAAACGCCCTTGAAGACGCTCGCCATAATCGTTTCGTCGATCCCGGCCGCCTGGAATTCGTTCAGCGCCTTCGCCGCCTTCTGATGCTTGCCCGTTCCCGGCGGCCGGCCCAGGGCAGGTTTCTTCGCTTCGGCTTGATCCGTTACGTCGGCCCCTTGGTTCGGACCCGTCCCAGCACCGATTTCGCCACGCACGAAATCTGCAAATGCCGGGTTGTCCCCGACGCGCGGATATGCCGTAGTCTCCGAAGGCCCATCCTTGAGCCCCCCGCCCTGGTTTCCAGGCCCGGCCGCGACCGATACCCGTCTATCCCTCGCGGTCGAAGCCGATTTCGATGGAGAAGCCTTCTTCTTCATCGTCTTCTTCTTCGCCGTCTTCTTCCTGGTCGTCTTCTTCGTCGTCATGCTCGCCCTTCGGTTCATCCTTCGGTTTCGGTTCTGGTTCCGGCGATCCTTCCAGGACCGCCAGCCGCCGTTCAATGTCCGCCAGGCGGCCGCGTTGCTTGACCTTCGCCCCCGTCTTCGTCATGGCGTAGATGGTGTCTTCCGCTTCGCACAAGACGTACACCTGGCCGCCCTTCTCGATCCGTTCGGCGGGTTCCCCGCACATTGGACATTCACACTTCGTCTTCGCCATCGGTCGCGACTCCCTTTGCGGTTTCTATGGCCCGGTCCACGATGCGCTGCAAGATGTCGGAAACATACCGATCCCGCGTACGGGCGCATTGGCTCGCCAGGGCCGCTTGTTCATGCTCTTTAAGTCTCACGGTGTAGCGGTATTCCTTTGGCCCGCACGAATAGCCCGTCTCCACAACTCTAGCCATTTCGTCACTCCGTTACCCGTGTCATGGCGCTGATGTCAGCCTTGATGTTCGCAAGCTCTTTCAGGGCGACCAGGTCTCTAAGGGTCTGGTCTTCGATGTCCCAGCACCGCCCAAAGGCTGTAATACTCAGCCTGCCCTGAAATCCGTGTCCGACCGCGTGATACTCCTCAAGCGCGGACCGTCGCTCCTGTAGCAGTCGTAGCCAGTTCGCCTTCTCTGTGATTGCCGCTATGTTCATCCTTTACCCCTTTCAGTCGCAGTATTCCGGCACGCTCCGGACCCGCTCCGGATGCAGGCCCTTCGTCTTTTCGTCCAGGCCCGACGGCGCCAGCAGGCCCAGGCCCTTGATTTCCCACACGCGATAGACCTTCCGGGGTTTCGTGCAGCGCGGCAGGCGTTGCCAGCCCACGTATTCAATGCGAATCCACTTGCCGCGAAGGTCCGGCAGGATCGCGTGCAGTTGCTTGTTTCCGTAGAATTCCACTTCCTCCCCGTCGGTCGTTTGCAGAATATAGGATGCGTTCCGCCTGGTGTTGGCGATCGGCCCTGCAATCAACTCCCCTTCCAGGCGATCGCCCGGCCACCGGAATATATAGGCCCGCCGGCGTCTCGCCGTCCCATCGTTGCCCGACCCGACCGTCTCAAAACGCGGGTCTTTGACCAGGCGATCCGCGTAGCCTTTTTTTACTTCGCAGTATTCCACGCCCTGCCCCTTCGCCGTCGATGTCCCGACCGTGTCCCTATCTCCCGCCTTGCCGTTTGACTATGCCCCTTTGTGGCGCATACTTTGTACGGAAAGACGACGGGTTGCGGGGAGTCCCGACAATTCCCGACATTCCGGACATTAAATCTAATGGAGATAAGATATGTTATGTTGCACTCGGCTTTATCGGACCTTGCGGCCCGCCGATCGCAACGCGGGTCTTATCCCCAACGGCTTTACCGGACTACGCCGTTTTATGTTGCTCTAGTTTTCGGACCTTGTGACCCTGCCAGAAGACCAGGCCCAAGGCCAGAATCGACACCGCCAAAGCCAGGACGATGCCGGTAAAAAGATGGTCGTCGGTCGCTGCCAGCTGGCGTATCGCCTCGGCGATTTCCGCACGCTCGGCTTGCGATTCCGCTTCGACCAGCATCTTTAGCAAAGTTTCCATCCTATCCCCTCCGGACCTTCAAGACCTTTTCGAGCAAGCGCCGCATCAGGGCGCCGACGGGTTCATCCCGTTCGGCCGCCTGGCGGTTGGCTGCGTCCAGGATTCTACGATCCTGGGCACCGCCTTCGGCGTGCAGCGAAACGCTCTTGACTGGTTTGTAGGTTGCCATGGTCAAAGCCTACGCGGTCGGCTCGCGGTTGTCAAGGGGGATTCTAACAAATTCTTAGAATTTCCTTCGCGACGGGTTGGCGGCCGGCCGCCGCGTCAACCCTTGATCCGCTCCCCGCCGGCGCCAGCCGGCATAAGGCACGATCGGCCGCCAGGCCGATGCCGATGTCGTCCAGGGCGGCCGGACGGCCGCCCGGACCCGACCGCTACCGTAGGGCGGGCGGGTCCGCCGCCGCTCCCAACAGTCTACCGGCGCCGCTCCGGCCCGTCAAGTCGCAAAGGGTGTACCACTTGGGAAAATATCGGGAAGGTTATTCGCTGGCGATTTCCGCCGGCATGGCGGGAAGGTTCTCGCGGCACCAGGCTTCGATGTCGTCGAAGGTGAATTCCCGCGATCGGTGGGCGCCTCGCTCGACCCACTCGACCACCACGGCGCCGCGCTCGCGGTCGATCGCCACGGCGGCCCCGGAAATGCCCCTGAACGTCAAGGCCATACGCAAAGCGCTGATGTCCATCTATCGGCCCCCCAGGGCATCCAGCTTGTTCTCAATCCGCGATAACGCTTCGTGGATATGGTCCATTTCTCGCGTCACCGCTTCCTTATCGGCCTTGCGGTCCACCGCCTGGCACAAGGCCGCCTGTTGCGTCTCTAGGCGGCTGTAGCCGGCCACGACGGCTGCAAACAGCCCCAGGACCGTCACGACCAAGCCCACTTGGTTTTTGAGCCAGGCCGCCACGTCAGGCCACCACGCGCCAGGGTCCGTCTGTGTCGATCGCCTGGCCCTGCGCCGCCGGCACCCGGCCCCGCACGTACAGGAAATAGACGGCCGCCAGGCCGATCACCCACCACGCCGTTTTGCTCTCTACGTTGATCTTCATTTGGCTGCCCCAAACGCCATATCTCGCGGGGGTCGGCGCAGATCCCCGCCGGATATGGCCTATTTCGTTTCCTTTTGCCTAAGCCCGCTTGGCCCGTTCGATCAGGGCGGCCCCGGTGGCGTTGGTCGTGACCAGGTCCTTGACCGCGTCCTTATGGCCCGGCCCGGCCTTGTCCACGGCCTTAACGACCGATTCCAGCGCCGCCGTCGCTTCCGCCGTCGCCTGGCCCTTGCGGATCGCCTGCCAGATCGCCGCGATCGCCGCCAGGCTCAGGCCACCAATCGAACCCCAAAAGCGCACGTCGGGCGGCAGCACTTCGCCGCCTGGCCCGGTCGTGAATTCCCCGGCCGCCTGGCCCACGTCTTCGGCCACCGGCGCCCAACGGTCCACTTCCTGGCGCTGTGCTTCGTTGCACCCGCCGACGCAGATAGCCAGCAGGCAGACAAGGCCCCAAATGGTCCCATACCGTTTCATGCTCGTTCCCCTGTGACATCGGTTCTCTGTGTGCCCTTCTGGCGGCCGATCGCCGCCCGGTCCGACCCGTAGGACCCCCGGAAACGCGTTTGCGTCACCGCCGCCGCTTGCGGGCCGTCTTGCGGCCGCCCTTGCGGCCGATGCGCTTCAGAAACGCCTTTCGCTTGGCGCTCTTCGGCGCCCCGATCCGTCCCCACTTCTTGCCCCGTCGCTTCTTTGCCATGTTGCCTCCTATGCGTCAATGGCCCCAAAAGGCTTCCACGTGCCCGGCGATCCCGCCGTCACGCATACCCAGCCCACCTTGCCGGACGCACTGGCGCCCGTGTTGAAGACGATATCGCCTTGCTTGTAGTAGCCGCTCGCGGGCGCCGCCGATCCGAAGGCGATCTTCTGCCCGGACACCATCGCGAATAGGTCGCAATCCCCGATAGGGTCGACATACCCGCGCGTCGCCAGCAGGCCGCCCCGAAAGACGGGTTCGGCCATGTAAATCGTTCCATACACGTACAGGGCGATTTGAATGTCGGTCACGTCCGAAGGAACATCGAAACTCAATTCCCGGTAGACCCATTCGTCCGGCGTCGAAATCACCGGCGTATAATAGTCCACGTTCACCGGCCCCGGCCGAACCAGGCGAATCCGAATCTGAGGCCAGTTCGTAGGCGATCCCGATGTCTTGAACCAGATCCCAAAGGCGGCCGCCTGCCCCGCCACCCTCGCTATCACATCGGCCAGGTTGGGCAGCGTCAGCGCGTTCGCCGTATAGCTGGTAGTCACCGCCTTCGCGCAGTAGGTCGTTGCGTGCCGCGTCGTATCGCCCAGGCCCGTTCCGCATTGCGTCCAGGTCGTCGCCGCCGATTTGCCCCACCCGTCCGGGCGGTCGCTCTGCCACCGGCGAAAGGCCCCGTTATAGATCAGGTTTTGCGGATCGTCGCCTACCCCGAAATAGTGCGTGGAAAATCGCGTCGGCCCATCGTAGGCCGTCGCCTTGCCGCTGTTGTCGGTTATGGTCCCGAACAAGCTCACCATACCCAGCTTGACCGCCCGGCAATCCGCGTCAATGTTCAAGTCGCGAATCCACCCTTCGATTTGCACGCCCTGGCAATTGACCAGGTCGACCACGTCGCCGGCCGCATAGAATTTGAAGTCCGGCCCCAGGGTCAAGTCTTGCACGTCGCTGGCGTAGAAGTCGCCCGTACACGCTTCGAGATACAGGTTATCCACCTTGACCACCCGCACGCCCGACAGATACACCGGGTTCCCGGTGATGTTCTGGATGGTCCCGTCGATTTCGATCGTATTGGCTGCGATCGCAGACGTGCAATAGATTCCGTATCCGCTATGCAGATTCAGGAAGATGTCCGAGAATCGAACCTTGTTGCACTGGACAACCAGGTCTTCCAGGCAGACGCCCGACACGCCCCGCGTGTAGGCCATAGGCGCCGAACTATAGCCCGTCCGAAATCGCTGGCTCGTTAGGCCCGTTGTCCCTCGCAGCCTCAGCGCAAATCCGGCGTGCCCACAAGACACCGTCACGCGATCGACGGCCCCGTAATAGGTCCGTTGCATAACGATCGCGTCCCGGCACGTGTCCGCCACGTTGTTCAAAACGGCGAAATCGCAAAGGCGGCTGTAGTATGTGCCCGCCGCCGCGTCCCCCACCGTCAACAAGTCCGTCCCCGGCCCGATCGCCGGCACCAGTACAGACCCATCGCCTTCGCCTTCGATCGTGATAGCTGTGGCCCGCGTGAGCGCTGCGCTGATGAGGAAGGCGCCTATCGGGATATGCAGCACCCCCGCCGCCGGCAACGCCGCCAGGGCGGCTTGAAAGGCCGCCGTTGAATCGGTCACGCCGTCACCCACGGCCCCCCACCAGCCCGGATAGACCACGCCGGCCCGCGTGAAGGCGATCGCCCCCGCCCCTTCGATGATATGCTTCCGGCCGTCCGCTTCGATATGCTCCGGCGATCCCACGGTCACCGTCACGCCGGCCGCAATGCGCAGCCGGCCGCCGCTCAGGAATTGCAGGCGCACGTTTGCCGGCACCGTCAGATTCGCCGCCACGTCTTCGACGTCGTCCACCACCAGCGTTATCGGGTTCGTTTCGGCCTTGTCGACCGCGTCTGCGAAGGAAAGGTAGTGCCGAACGGATCGTTCCGACCAGTCGAAAGTAAGGCCCCGGCCCCGCATTTCGTTTGTGACCACCAACGGACGCACCATCTACGAAACCCCTTTCACGCTCTTGACCGCCAGATAGCCGACGATCGCCACGGCCGCCCACTTCGCCAGGCCCCAGGCCGCCCGGTCCGCCGTTTCGCCGACCGCCTGCGTCACGCTTCGCCGTTCGCCGTAGCCCAGTGGCCAGATTCCCAGGGCGATTCCGATCGCCACCAGCGTCGCGCCGATCAGCATCCCCGCCGTCACCGGCCCCGCCAGTTGCGTTTGCGGGTCACGGGGTTCGACGATCCGGACCTTGACGAAAAACCGATGGTCCGCGTCCGGCAGGCTGTAGCCTTCGACGCGATAACGCGGGTCCGATTCTTCGACCTTGTTCGCCACGTGTTGCAGCTCGAGCGCCGTAGGCACCTTGCCCATCCCGACCACTTGCGACCAGACGCGAATCACGTCGCCCGTCTTCAATTCTTCGTCGTTCTGGAGCGCCTTCCATTCTTCCATTAGGCCACCCATCCCAGCACGGCCAGGTCGATCGAATCCCAGGCCGCCGAAGCGCGGTACTCAATCACTTGGCCCACGTCGCAAGGCACCAGGAAAACGCCTTCCATATCCTGGCTCGCGACGTCGCAGACTAAGCCCTGGATCGCGATCGCGTTGGCGTTGCCGTTCTTGCGGAAATGCAGCGTCGTTCCCGGCGCTGCGTCTTGCGCCAGCACGCGCAGCAGGACGAAAGACGCGTCCGGATCGGCCACGATCGCGGAAAGGTCCAGGTCATGCCAGGCGTTGTCCATCGTCAAGCCCGCTTCGGTGAAATCGAAGGCCGCCGGATCGCCGCGGTCGTTCAATTGAATCACCGTCACGCTTCCCAGGCCGCTTATTCCCATGGTCACACCTCGAAATAGTTAAGCCGCTGGCCCGCCGCCGTCGCGATCCCCCACAGAGGCCCGCGATAGTCGGTAAACCAGAAGGATTGCCCCGCCACCAGTTGAACCCCGTTCGCGACGGTCACCGTTGCGTCTTGCCCCAGGTTGATCGTCCCGGCATTGCCCAGGCCCGCTTGCACGTGCAGGCCCTTGCGGTTCGCGTTCGCCGGCACGGCCGCCGCCGCTGCCACGCCCACGACCGCCGCCCCGAAGCCTTCGCCGGCCACGTCGCCCTGCAATTCGTCGCGAATCGCGGTCATAACGCCGATGTCGGACGGGTTCGCGTGAATCCTCGCGTCGGCCGCGCTGCCATAGATCAAATACATGGTCCCGGCGCCGGCCGCCGCGTTCGTCACGAAGATGCGATTGAAGGGCATTTCCAGAAACATGCCCTGCCGGAAGGGGATCAGCGCTTCCGACCGGTCTTGAAATCGAATCCCGATTTCGTCCGATGCGTTGGGCGCCAGCCAGCACCCCAGCAGGTCACCCCGCACGGAGATTTCGCGATCCGCCACGACGGCGGTAAGGTCAATCTCGATCGTACGGATCGGCACTTCCAACTGCCGAATCACCTTGCGCAGATCGCCGTTCACGTTCGCGCCCCTTCCTGCCGTTGGCGATACATCGCCTGGCCGATGAACGGCCCCGTCGAAGTGTATCGGGCCCGCGTGTCGGGATCGCGGCGCATTTGCGTTTGCAGGTTCGCCAGGCGATCGGCCACGGTCCGCCGCCCCCCTGCCGTCGCCGGCAGGGTCCGCCGATCGACGGGCCGATTCGCCACGCCCGCCGGATCGGGTCTTAACGGTCGAAACCTCGCGACCGGATCGCCGATGCGGCCCGGTTTGCCGATGCCCCGCCCTACCGATAGCAGGCTTCGGTTATACTCGCTTTGTCGGTTGTATGGAAATTGCGGCATAGGTCACCTTTGTTTGCTCCAAAACCACAGGCCCGCCACCACCAGCGCCGGCAGGAAGACGTCTGGCGTTTCCGCCGGCGGGTTCCAGGTCCCGCCGAAGCCCCTGGCGGCCGCATAGGTCACCAGAGGCGTTTGCCCCACCGGCCCCGGATCGGCCGTCACGCCGGCCGCCGGATCGCGTCCGTGAATCGTCGACAGCGCCTGCCAGGCTTGCTCTTGTTCGGCGGCCGCTTGTTCCTGCCGTCGCTCGGTGATATAGATACGGGTCAATTCCTTCGCCCCGCCCGCCGCTTCGATCGCCTTCGCCCGGCCTTCCTCGGGGGTCACGCCTTCGCGTTCGGCGATTTCTTCGCCGTAGTGCGTCACCGCCTTCGCCACCTTCGCGGCGTCCTTTGCCAGAAACAGCAGCGCCGGCAACAGCATGAGCAAGGCAGGCACGTCACGACCTCCCCAGCAGCAGGCCCAGCACCAGC
>NPIE01007909.1_pt2 | contig 11656 bp, 17 predicted proteins | sample 8637661 | NCBI WGS metagenome assembly NPIE01 (sample SAMN07420842, study PRJNA396082) | bioreactor metagenome | isolation source: sample BA12 brine-fed electro-methanogenic bioreactor BA | place: Japan: Kochi | collected 2016-12-09 | reverse complement strand
GTTTGTTGTAAACAAAAGTAAAGCACCACCAGCCACATCGAACCTCATCAAAGCAATTCCAATTCCAACTGTGCATATTGGTGGCATGAGGGCGGTTGCTATAGCTACCCCAGGCAATGCTGCCGACAAACGCGTTTCGGTAAGAGAATATGCTGCAGCTAATCCCCCAGCCAAGGCAATCATTAAATCAATTGGGCTGGGGTGCGTTCTGGATATAATTTCTTCTGGTAATTCATGAAGAGAAACGAAAGGCAAATAAGAATTAATAAAGGTAATTAACGCCGACAGTCCGATTGCTAAGAGCGCTCCCCGCAACACAGCAGACAAACCAGATTTTAGTAAAGTTTGACGACCAATAATCGAAGCCAAACCAATACCAATGATAGGTGACATTAAAGGTGCAACCAGCATAGCGCCAATAATCACTGCTGGAGAATTGGTTATTAAACCAAGGGTTGCGATGCTTGTCGAAAGAAACACAAGTAAAAAATAATCAAATTTTGGTGATGAAGAATCCGTAATTTCCGAGATGATTTCCCGTCTTTGATCATACGGAATCTTTCTGACTGGAGATTTAAAATTTTTGATAAAGTCGGCTAATTTATCCATCATGTCGTTTTTTTATTTATCTTGTTGCCAGATTCGAACCCGGTTTCGACCTAATTGTTTTGCATCATACAGAGCTTTATCGCTCTGATCAATCAACTGGTCTAAAGACACTGTTGTAAATTTAAAACAGGAAACTCCCAAACTAATAGTGATGAATGTTTGTGCAGTTACTAGCAAAAATGGATATTCTGCGGTCACCTCTCGTAATCGTTCTGCTACCTGGGTGGAATCTCCTATATTTGTTTCTGGAAGTAAAATGATAAATTCCTCACCGCCGAAGCGACCAAAAATATCCGATTCGCGTAATTCAGATTGAATTCTTTGAACAAATTGCACCAACACCTGATCACCAGCCAGATGCCCAAAGCGATCATTGATATTTTTAAAATGATCAAGATCAATCATTATCACAGATAACGGATCTTGATACCGTTTGCTTCTCGCGAACTCTTTTTGTGCCAATTCATAGAAATACCTGCGATTAAATATACCGGTCAAAGTATCGGTTAATGCCATTAGCTGAGTTTGCTCAAACAATCTGGCATTTTCGATAACAATCGCTGCACTATTGGCAAAACTCAAAGCAAGATTTGCATCTTCTTTCGAATAGGCTGCTGGTTGGTGACTATCAAGGGTTAACAACCCGATAAAATTGTCATGTCTGAATAGTGGAACACCCATCCATCCACGTACATTGTCGGCTCCACCCCAGTTGCTAAATCTGGGATCCTTATGCGCATCTTCCAGAAGAATCGGTGCTTTTTTGGAATGTATTTCCCTCAACAAAAGGTCTGTGGCTGGAAAAGTCTTATTGATTAAGCGAGCAGTATGTTCAAATCCGCGTGCTGCAACCACTCTTAACCGATCCTGTTCTTTTAGAAATAAGGTTGCGCTATCATAATTGAGTACAGTTTTTAAAGACACCAAAATCCTGCGTAAAACCTGCGATAAATCTAATTCAGAAGACATTTCTTCTAAGGCTTGTTTCAAGGCTTGCGCTTGTAACATTGCCTTCTCAGCTTCTAATTCTGTTATTACTTGGGCAGTAACATCAGAAATAAACCCTTCAATTGCGATCAATTCACCTTCTTCGTTGAAAATACCCTGTCCTTTTTCCCAAACCCACTTTTCTTTCTTATCAGCAGTATTGATCCGGTAACGCATTTCAAATTCTTGTTTTTGTTGTAAGGCATTCTGGATAGTATCCCAAACAAAATCTTGATCAGCTGGTTGAATTAGGTTTGCGTATGAAATTTTACGATTATCAATCAGATCTTCATTTGGATACCCTGTCAATTCTTCAACACCGGCACTCACGAACTGCATCGTCCAATCCGAATCATTGTTGCAACGATATGCCATACCTGGAAGATTTGCAAATAAGGTTGATAATTGGCGTTGATTTTCTCGTAATGCGAATTCCACTTTTTTTTGTTCATCAATATTGATCAGGATAAATAAAATGAGTTGATCAGAAATTTTTAGGAAATCAATTTGAGCCCACTTTTTTTCTTTGCCACCAAAAAAATCAAATTGTATTTCAAGTTCCTCTTCAACCCCATGCTCAAAACAATTCTCAATTTTATGGATAATATCAGGATAATCTGCAAAGATTTCATCGGCATGCATGCCAATTTTTTCCTGAATTGGATCAGTTGAAATCGTTTGAACAGCAGGATTGGCATTTTCTAATAAGATTACTCCTTCGTCTGTTCTTTTCCAAATCATAGCAGGATACTTTATCGCAGAAAAAGCAAGTAAGAAGAAATCATCTTTAGATTCATTTTCATTCATGCCAATCTTCTTTGATTTTCCTTGATTGATAATCAATACACCTAAAATTTCCTCTTGTACATCTCGTATCGGGAAAACTACAAATTGATTTGAAAAATTATCCCAATTACCCCCAGGTTCATTCAAATAAAAGGAGCTTCTTTTTCCTGAAAAGCCAATCCTCAACTGAGTTTCCAGGATTTCCCAATCAGCCTGGCTTTGGAAATAGTCCATTACTTTAACGCCAATGGATAAAGGTTCTTGGGCGCGTTTAATTGCAAATAGATTGGCTGCATTGTTAAAGGCACGGATTTGAAAATCCATATCGACAAATATATAAGCTTCATCCAGATGATTAAGAATTAATTCGGTTATATTTCTGGAACTTTTAATCGGTTTCCAGGGGTCGGTGAATAATAATAGCCATTGATCTCCGCTTTGTTTTGCAAAACTCAAACGAAAACTATTTTTGGAATCGTTATTTGGATTTTGAAGATGGACTATACGAGTTTTTCCACTACCTTTAGGGAAAGTTGATTTTATTTCATCCCAATCAGGAAACCATTGTTCAATTAAAATACTTGATAATTTCTCTTTTTCTACATCAAATAACTCAGCTACTGAATGATTACCAAAAACAATCGTACCCTTCCCATTCAAAATAACAATTTTGTCGGAAATCAAATCAAAGAATGGCTGAATCGATTGAAACACCTCATCCAAGGTAAAATCGTGCGTATCTCCCATTTAAAATATTATATATGAAAACGAAGCTGAAGGTTTAATAAAAAGATTTCGATAAATGAGCAGTAAATCTTTTATTAAAATTAATTTTCCAATAAAATTAACGAATGCAAAATAAATCACCGAATTCAAAGACCATTCCTCAATTTTTAGGTTGGAACAGAACCAGTTATGTAATGATGAGTTCGTTTCTCCTTTTGATATTTGTCATCGGATATGTCTGGTGGCCATTGTTAGAAGAATATATATCCACATATAATCCGAATTTGCCTTTCTGGATCCAGTTTGATTGGCTATTATTAGGCATCTTCTTGGTGATGTCATTGTTGATTATGGCAAAAGCGGATGTAAAAAAGGATTTATTGATTGTATTTGTTGGTTTAGTAGGAGGATTAGTGATTGAAAGTTGGGGGACACAAACTGAACTTTGGGTTTACTACACCTTCGAAAGGCCACCACTGTGGATCATTCCCGCCTGGCCAATTGCCAGCCTTTCGATAGATCGATTGTATCGTTTGATGAATTTAAAAATTAAATTCGATCACCATAAAATTTTATCCTTCCTGTATTGGCTGGTTTTTATTGGTTTCTATTTTTATATGCTGTATTTTGTTGTGCCTACAATTGATAAGTCCCTTACAATCATGGCTTTGTTCTTGTGTGCTTTTCTAATTCTCACCCCGGTAAACAAAAAAGCTATGTTATTTACATTCTTTGCCGGAAGTGGGTTAGGTTATTTTTTGGAGTTGTGGGGAACTACCCGATATTGTTGGATGTACTATACCGGTCAAACACCGCCTTTTTTTGCTGTCTTAGCTCATGGGATGGCAGCGGTTGCCTTTTGGCGGGTCGTTCAATTATTATGGATTTTCCAACCACAAGTTCAAAAAAAATTAATGCCTTTCACAAACCTTTCGATTAAGAAAAAAGCACAGTCGGATTAAGAACTGTGCTACAACAAAAAGGAGGGTCGGATAGGTTTACTTTTCCAGTTCTTTGAATTCTCCTTCAATATATGGTGGTTTTTGGGGCATCAAGATCCACAGGATAACATAAACCAAAATCCCATTTCCACCAAAAAAGAACAACAAANNCAAATATTAATCTTACAATCACCAGATCTAAATTAAGATAATCAGCTAATCCGGAACAAACACCTGCAATCATTTGTCCATTTGGATTTCGATAAAGTTTTTTAGTAGCCATTTTATTACTCCTTCACAAATATATACGAGTAATTCTTTAAAAAAGTTGCAATTACAACCACTTAATCTTTCCTTCATCCACCAGAATGGATAAGCCAGCAGATGCTGTTGATTTGGAGATTGATGCCAAAGCAAAAATTGTGTTTTCATCCACTGGATAAGAGTCATTAATCGAAAGTGAACCAAAACCTTGTAAATACTGTCCATTCTCTTTATCGATTACACCCATCGCAATAGATGGGATCTGAAATCTTTCTTGAACTTCTATAACCACTCTTTAATTTTTGAAATGGAATAATTTATAATTTTGGTTTTTCACTTTCCGTGAACGAATTTTGCAGAATAGGACATCGCTTGATAAAGCGGGACTTCCGATAAATATTCACCTGTTTCAAAATCTACATACCCACCAGAATATATTTCTTCAATTTTTAAATTAATCGAATTGGATAATAATTTCAAATCGGCTGGTGAGTAACATCGTAAGTTTTGCACAATTTTTTTCGTTGGTTGATTTTTATGCCACCAGGTATCTACCAAACAACAATTCAATGCATCAAATTCGTAATTTCGGAAAATATCACCTATTTGATTGGTGATGCCAACCACTTTAGCAGCCCAAAACCAGGGTGTATAGACCTCAATCAAAGCAACACCTTCAGGTGATAGCCAATCTGAAACATTTCTCAACAATCGACGTTGATCCTCATCGCTTCCCACACCAAATCCATCCCAATAACAAATCAAATCAAATTTATCTGATAGTTCTACCGAATAAAAATCAGCTGTGAGGACTGTTAAATTCTCAAGTTTATTGTTAGCTTTAATTTTTTCCATATGTTCAGTAAATTTAGGTTCAATTTCCAACGCTGTAACGGAATAGCCTTTTTGCGCCATTGCAATTGAGAACTGACCACCCCCTGCCCCTAATTCAAGAATCTTTCGAAGTTGACGATTTGTATTTTGCTCGACCCAATCAACTTTCTCAAAATCCACTTCACCCACTTCACGAAAGTAAATGTTTGACCATTCGTTTTGTAAGTGATAAAAATCCGAATCAGTCATCAAAGATTCCTATCTAAGTTCTTGATATGTTTTGGTTTTCTACATTACATTTTGTTCGGGTACTAACAACGCAAATTCAATCAAAGGTTGATACCCTAAACGACCAAATAAATCATACTCACGTGTCATTTTGGATGGAACTAAAATCACGGTGCTTTTGCCAGCTTCCAATGCAATTTTGTGCATTTCCTGCATTAATGCTTTACTTATTCCCCTACGACGAAAATCCAGGTGAGTAAAAATATCAGCGATATAAACAAAATTTCCATTCAACAATACCATTTCAGCTTTTGCGCAGATTCTTCCTTTATAAAACGCCATAAAATGTTGAATTACCTGGTCTTCGAGGCCTATCGTGCTACAGGGATAATCCGGTTCAATTGAATTAACCAGGGAGACATCCTGAAAACTTAGAATAGGTTTAATTTCTACACCAGGTGGTAGCGTCTGTTTTTCTTTAATTGACAACTTCTTGCTCATAATAATATTCGTCCAGGCATGTAAGTAGCCATACCCTCGGTAGGCAGAGATCAATTGAGCAAGCTTGTCAGAAACAATATTGAGAACGTATTCCTCAGGTTTGTCTTGTAGAAACTTATTAATCTCACTTTTAACATGACTGGGTGGATTCGCACCCGTAAAAAACTCTAACCGGTAATTGAATTGTCGCGGCCATGGTTGAACTAATAATTGTGGGTATTGGATTGCCAATACCTCATCCATCTTGGCAACAGTGGCCTTATTTTCTGTTTGGAATTTATAACTAATGGCTTCCAAATAAGCTGCTACCCCAGGTTGTATATTCATCAGTTTTTCCTAATCTGGATACTTTATGTTTTTCAAATATTTCCAGCCCCAGTAATGTCGTCGTATAACATCATGATTCACTACATCCGTTTTTTCTTCACTCCAAAAATTTTCTTGCGGAAATCCATCCACCTCAGCTTTCACGCGATAAACATAATATTTACTACGTAACCCAGGATATGATCTGGAAGTTCGATATCGTATAAAGGGTTTGCATTCCTTTGTGAGGATTGTAATATTTTTACGAGAAACATTTAATTCCTCTTCCAAACAGCGCACAGCCCCATCAATGCAATTCTCTCCAATTTTCATCTTTTCACTGGGTGGTAGGTTCCTTTTCCTTTTTCGGAAATCGTTCATTTCCTGTTCCAATTCAACCAAAATTGAATTTTCACGGAAGATAAGAACCTGCACCACATGAATAATTCGCAGTGGTGGATTCAATTGAATAGAACAATCACCGGTAGCAAGTTCAGTCAATAAATTTTGGATTGACTTCGCACTCCCATAATCCCATTTACTTAAATCAATTCCCTGACCTTGTAACCATAAATGAAGTTCTTTTTCGGAAGAAAACGCGCCAGAATTTTTTGAGGTTTTCATAGAATATCGACTTAATTTTTATCGAGAAAAACACCTGTAAGATTTTCGATAAAAATTTCTATACTTGTATTTTACAGGAAATTTAATTTCTAATTACATAGCAACTATGGTTGATCTTTTTATCAATTAAGTAGATAATCAAATTAATAAAATCGTTTTATGGAGCAACATGAAGAAGTCAAACTTACTCCCTGGCGATAATCGCAACGCAATCCGCTTAATTTGGAAGAGACCGGTTTATATACTCTCTCCAATCAAGAAACCCGCACAGGCAATTAATGTGAGTGCTACCGGCATATTAATCACAACCCAATATGATGACAAACTCAAATTAGGGGAAGAGGTATCACTTTCTATTCCACACGCCATAACAAAAGCCACAATTACCGTAAAAGGAAAAATTGTACGCATGACACATCACAATGAATGGCTTCAAATTGGGATAGATCTTTTAAATTAAATAAAAAATTATTAAGCTTCCTGCATGTTATCCCAGGGATAAATTTCTGTTCCTTTGGCTGCATTCCGTATATCCGGGTCATCTGAATAAAATCCACGTTTACCGGGGGGTAATAATTTCGCAATGTTAATCATGATGTCATGCCCAATTTCATCTAATTTTTCGCGATCGGTTCGACTGCGTACATCAATTTCATACGGGCCAAATGGTTTTCCAATTCTTGCGACCACTTTTGGTCGTTGAAATTTTCGAATTTTTGCGAAAAAAGTGTCAAAACCATCTAAGCCAACGGGTAGAATTGAAGCCCCTGTTTCGGCTGCTAAAAATGCCACACCAGGTCTTGCCGGTCGCAGGACATTCGCCCAATTTCCCCCTTCCGGAAAGATACCTAATATTCCATTTTGGGCAAGGACTGTTTCGGATATAACAAATGTGTCTCGGGAAACTGAACCGCGAAAGACCGGGATAATTCCCCACAAATGGCGTAACCACTCCACTGTTCCTGGAGCATTTGGTGTCCGTGTTCCCCCTAAAAATTCCAGTTTCCAGGAAAGCAGCTTAATTAATGCCAACGGGTCTAAGAAGCTAAAATGATTTCCAACCACAAGTAATGGCCCTTTTTCGGGTAAATTTTCTTTTCCAATAATTTCAAAATCCCCTAAAATTGCAAAAGCAAAATTAATTAGTGTTCTAAGGACCGTTCTGATAGCTTTTCTTCTGGGATATGGATATTTCTTTTTATCAATCTTCATTTACAAACCTCAACACCAAATGAAATCAATCATAGCAAGTTGATCATTAATTTAATTAGATTATAGCCCAAAAAAAGCTCTAACTCATTGTAATTCTCTATTTAAGCTATTGTGTTAGTACACACAAAACTTATATAATTAGAATAGGAATGAAAGTCATTTGTTAATATCTTTGTTACAAAGTTAGAAATAAATCAATAGTTTGCAGGTTCGATTCCAATAGATAGTTAGTGATTGGAGGCCCAAATGTTACAAATCAGCCTGAACCAGGAGGAATTGGTTACTCTGAGAGATCTACTCCAATGTTGCTTATCAGAATTACGGTCTGAAATTCATCACACGGACGACATGGAATTCAAGGATATGTTGAAGAACCGTAAGCTTGTTCTGGAAAAAATCCTTTCTGAATTAATGGTGGATAGTGAAGTTTCTGAACCAAATTGCTAATAATTCACACCACCAATACCAAAAACAATTTGACCATTAAGATTTCAAAAGGCGAGGTAATAATATGATTCGATGCCCGTGGGCGACCGGTGAATTAATGATTGTCTATCATGATTGTGAATGGGGTGTTCCGATTCATGATGATCAACAATTATTCGAATTCTTAATTCTTGAAGGCGCTCAAGCAGGGTTAAGTTGGAGCACTATTCTCAACAAACGCACTGCTTATCGGACTGCTTTTGAAAATTTTGACCCTTTGAAAATAGCAAATTTCGGGAAAAATGAGGTTGAAGCTTTGATAACCGATTCCGCCATTGTTAGAAACAGAAGAAAAATCGAATCTACAATCAAAAATGCTAAAGTATTTTCATCAATTCAGGAAAAATTTGGTAGTTTCGACAGTTATATTTGGCGTTTTGTGGATGGAAGTCCTATAAATAACCAGTTTATCAGTATGGCTGAAATACCTGCGGAGACCGACTTATCTAGAGTTATCAGTAAGGAATTGAAAATACGTGGAATGAGTTTTGTTGGACCGACCATTATTTACGCCTTTATGCAAGCCGTCGGGATCGTTAATGATCATTTGATGGATTGCTTTAGATATTCTGAAATAAAAAACGACGGAGGGAAGACAAATGAGCACATTAGTAGGAAAAGTTGCAGGAATATATTACACTTCCGGAAGAGAAAATTATTCAATTCCAGTAAATGAAATCGAGTTCTCGTTTGAAGGAATGCAAGGTGATAAACATTTTGGTTTGACCGCATTTGCTCTAACAAAACATCCTGAATACAAAGAAAAAATCGAGGTAAGAAATAGCAGACAAATTTCAATTTTGTCTGTTGAAGAATTGTCATCTATCTCAGTCGAGATCGGAGTACCAGAGATAAAAGCTGAATGGTTATTTTCAAATCTAATCGTTTCTGGCATACCACATCTGAGTCAATTACCCCCCGGAACCATGTTTTATTTCGATGGTGGTTTGATCATCTACAATGGAGGGCAAAATTTCCCGTGTAAAATAGTAAAAGATATCATTTTGGAAAAATATCCACAGGTAGAAGGAATCGATAAAAAGTTTTTAAAGGCGGCTTGGGATAAGCGGGGACTATTAGGTTGGGTGGAACACCCAAAAAAATTGGTGATTGGAAGCTCATTCGAAGTCGATTTACCTCCATTATGGAAGAACCTGTGGGATTAACTTAATGATCGGATTTATCCATCCAGATCCAATCCCTGAGAATTATGTACACCAACAATTTTGTTTTCAAATTCTACAGCCACGTCATGTAAAGTTGGATTACGCAGCTGTAATGAGCAGCAAAGATTTTTTAAGAAGATGGAGCTTAAGTGAGTGGCCCATCGATGATTTTTCATTGGATGAAAATTTGGAGGATCTTTCCTGGCATTATGAAGAACAAGTGAACAAAATTGCTTTCACCTACACTATTCTGGATCATAGCCAAACCCACTGTTTAGGATGCATATATATTAAGTCCACTACTACCATAAAAGGTTTGCAGCCGGATGAACATAAGCTGCTCGCTCCTTTTTCTCACTTCTGTTCTTTTTGGGTCGTTGATACAATAAGGGGTACCCCGTTGGAACAGATCATTTTTTCTGGTTTGATTAATTGGTTGTATACTCAATGGCAGTTCCCAGGTTTATTTTTTACCAGCAATCCTTTCATACCGGAGATGGAAGACCTGTACCAAAAAAATGGAATGCAACGCTTTTTAGATTTAGAACAACCAAACCGTTACCAACATTGTTGGAAACCAAAACAAGGAACAAAGAATGGATTTTGAAGTTTTAAAACGCTACCTATTCAACTTACCGGAAACAAGACTAGAATTTCCGCAAGGGCCAGACACTTTGGTGTTTAAGATTATGGGAAAAGCTTTTGCTTATGTTTCATGGCAATCTGATCCCATATTTATCAGTATTCGCTGTGATCCACAAAAAGCAGTTCAACTCAGAAATCAATATCATGGTGTGATGCCGGGTTTCCATATGAATCGCACCCATTGGAACTCGATATATTTAAATAATGAACATGTCCCCGATGATCTATTTCTACAATGGATAGATGATGCCTATCATCAAACGATTGCTGAATTACCTGGTTTTTTACGTCGTAGAATCCTTAAGAAATTGGAAAAACTGAAAGAAAACCCGGAAAAATGAAATTTTCCACTTCATTAGACATTTAAGTGGAGGAAAATAATTTTATAATGACCTATAAGTCCACCTACAGAGATCATGTATTTGAAGTTGTTAAAAGAATACCTCAAGGAAAAGTAGCCAGCTACGGGCAAATTGCTAATCTGATACCGGGATGTACCGCCAGAATGGTTGGATATGCGCTTGCTTCACTACCTAACAATTCTGATGTGCCATGGCAACGAGTGATCAATTTCAAAGGAAAAATTAGCCCACATGGAGCAGGTTTTGGCTCTGCCATGCAACGTGCACTGCTTGAACAAGAGGATATAATTTTTGATCAGGAAAATCGAATTGATTTTGAAATGTTTGGCTGGGATCCATCCGAACCACCGGGATTTTGAACCTTGCGAGTTGACCTGAATCAGTAATGATTAACCGCCAATTTGGATGAATGGATGAATGAAATCAAATCACGTTATTTTGGTTTTGAATTGATCGCCTAAACAATTATCTATTTATTAGGGAATTCTTTACTTAAACAAGAATATTTGTTTGGATGGGTCTCACATAACTGGGAATTTTATCTAGTCTTATGTGCGATTGCTCTCATACTGATGATCTTCAATAAAATGTAATTTCCATAATAATGATCATCGGAATAACAACAGGTGTTTTCATTGGAAACTTTTTGGGAAACTTCAGCTGCAAAACAACCCACATGCTGAGAAAAATCAACTTCAAGGTCTTCAAAAAGCTGCTGAGAAAGAAAAAACTGAAATCTATTACCATTGATATTAACAGCAGCGTGGTCAACGTGGAAAGCAACCAGAAAGGTGCTGTCAGAGGATACAATCCCAAAAAGCCTGTGAGCAACTGTTGCGACATACAGTTCGTCTTGTGCGATGAATTGAAGGCTTATATCACTGGATTTTTGCGCAGCCGCAACACGTATACTGCCAATGACGCTGCTGAACTAATCCGTTACCCATATCACCTGTGCCTGTGGCACTGGCCAAGGTAA
>NPIE01004280.1_pt2 | contig 11657 bp, 12 predicted proteins | sample 8637661 | NCBI WGS metagenome assembly NPIE01 (sample SAMN07420842, study PRJNA396082) | bioreactor metagenome | isolation source: sample BA12 brine-fed electro-methanogenic bioreactor BA | place: Japan: Kochi | collected 2016-12-09 | reverse complement strand
AATCTTTTTGTGTAATTTTTTGTTGATCTGACCAGGCTAATTCCAACAATTCTAGTCCTCGTTCTCGAATTGATCTTACTAAAATGGGACCCAAACGATTGAAATGTGGCAAATTTAACAGAGGTTTTATCCAGCCAGGTGCACCACCACTTTCAAAGACAGCTGGACTTACCAAAATAAGAGCAGAAATTTTATCAGGGTAATCAAGAGCTGTTTGGATTGCTACTGTTCCCCCTGCTGAATTTCCAATTAATATTACCTTTTCAGCCTGTTCCTCATCAATAAAATTGATCACAATTTCTGGTTGATAATCCATCTTGTAAGGATTAAAGTCTGTACCTTCAAATGTAGTAACACGTTCTGTTAATCCAAATGCTGGACGATCATAAGCCAAAACTGCACCATATTCACTCAAAGGATCCATCACTTTTTGCCAACTGTACGTACTTGAGCCAAATCCATGTAACAAAATGATTAATGTATCTGAATTTTCACCAATCTGCTGATAATGAATATTTATTCCATCAATTTCTTTAAATTGACTATCTGAATACGTTAATTCTTCAACTGGCTGAATGCCAGTCAAAGGAGGTAGTGGAACAATCAACGGCAAAATCAAAACCGAAAACAATATCAAGATTAAAAATAATGTAAACCCGTTGATCTTTTTCATCCAATCAATTTCCTTTCACTTTCCAGATGATAATTATTGCTCAATTCAATCATTTCTGTTAATAACTATTTGTAATTATTTGATTTACCTTACTCCAAATTTCATCAAACATTTTTTCCGTTAATTTCCCGGTTTGGGTATTTTGTCTGCTTGGATGATAGGATGAGATTAGATAGGGATGAATATCAGGAAATTTTTCAATATTTCCATGTGAAAAAGCAAATTTTATTTTTGTACCCAACCAATTGGAATAAATTTTTTGAAGGTGGTGGTGAGCAATTGCACCAAGAGCAACAAGAACCTTCAGATTTTTCATCAAAGCGATCTCTTGTTCAAGATAGGGTAAGCAATTTCTTATCTCCTCAGGTGTAGGTTTATTCTGTGGAGGGACACACCGGCAAATTGCAGTAATGTACAAATTTTTCAGTTCTAACCCATCATCTACATCCGTTGAATTAGGCTGTGATGCAAAACCCGCTTTATGCAGAGCAGGATATAAAAAATCTCCAGAGGAATCGCCTGTAAACATTCTGCCTGTTCGATTTGAACCATGTGCACCAGGCGCTAACCCAACTACCAGAACTTGACCATTAATATCACCAAAACCAGGTACGGGTTTTCCCCAATATTCCCAATTCAAATAAGCTCTTTTCTTGGTTCTTGCTACTTCTTCTCGCCATCTAACTAATCTTTCACATAATCGACAATTAGTTATTTCTTCATTCAATTGCATTTGATGCACCTCCACAATTACTAGATGAGAAACATAGCATCACCAAATGAATAAAAACGATAACCCATTAGGATTGCTGTTTGATACAAATTAAGTATTGTTTCTCTCCCTGTAAATGCACTCACAAGCATTATTAAGCTGGATTTTGGTAAATGGAAATTTGTAACCATCGCATTTACTACTTTAAACTTATACCCGGGCAAAATAAAAATATTGGTTGGCCCAGAAAAAGATCCAATAATCTCTCCTCGTTTTGCATACTTTGCGCCAGTCTCGAGCGTGCGAACACTTGTTGTCCCTACCGCAATGATTCGATTTCCCTTTTTTGCGGTTTCATTTATTAAATTGGCTGCTTCTGCTGAAATTTCACACCATTCCGTGTGAATTAAGTGATCTTTTGGATCTTCTTCGGTTACAGGTGCAAAAGTATCTAATCCAACATGCAGAGTGATGTGGCAGAATCGCACACCATTTGAGGATAAACTTTGTATTAGTTCATTTGTAAAATGCAGTCCAGCGGTTGGTGCAGCAGCAGAACCTAACTCTTTTGCAAAAACTGTTTGGTAGCGAGATTGATCCTGTAATGGTTCATGAATATAAGGAGGAAGTGGCATTTCACCAATATTTTGGAGATAGGGTTCAATTTCTTCCGAAAACTGGATCACTCTCGCTGATCCCGATAAATCCTCCAAAACCTGGATTCGCACACCGTTTTCAGTGAATAATTCTTTCCCTGTATTCACCCTTTTTCCACCAACCAGGCATTCCCAACAATTATTATCACGTTTCTTCAGTAATAGAATTTCAACTTTTCCACCACTGGTTTTCTTGGCAAATAATCTAGCTGGAATTACTTTGGTTTGATTAATAACCAATAAATCCCCCGGTTGCAAAAATTTACCAATTTCAAAAAATTGGTTGTGGAAAATTTCTCTATTTTTTCTATCCCAAACCAATAATTTGGAGTGGTCTCTTGGCTCAATTGGTGTTTGCGCAATTCTATCTTCTGGTAGATAGTAATTAAAATCTTCAGTCTTTAAGTTCATTATTTACAACAATCGCGGTTGCTTGTGATCATCCGGAAATTCCATTCCTAAATGGTCATAAGCAATTTTTGTCGCCACTCTCCCCTGATTTGTTCGATCAAGAAACCCTAATTGGAGCAAATATGGTTCAACGACATCCATAATGGTGTCTGGTTCTTCACTGATGGACGCTGCAATTGTACTCAGCCCAACTGGACCACCATTGTATTTTTCGATAATCGTACGTATCACACGTCGATCAATATCATCCAACCCTAATTGATCTACATTCAATAAATCCAAAGCCTCAATGGCTGATTGATAAGAAATAACACCATTTGATCGCACTTGTGTGTAGTCGCGAACCCTTCGCAATAACCGCAATGCGACTCGTGGAGTTCCACGAGCGCGCAGAGCTATTTCCCGAATGCCATCTATTTCATAAGGCGCCGCTAGTAGTTTGGATGCTCTTTCAACAATTTTCTCCATCGCAGGTTGCTGATAATAATCTAGACGATATACAGCACCAAATCTTGCTCTCAAAGGTGCGGTTACCAGCGCCAAACGAGTCGTAGCACCAATGACGGTAAATCTTGGCAATTTTAGTCGTATTGATCTGGCACTTGGTCCCTTCCCAATTACAATATCCAGTGCAAAATCTTCCATGCCTGGGTATAAAATTTCTTCAATTGCTCTGCCTAGCCGATGAATTTCATCAATAAAGAGGATGTCTCCAGCACGTAAATTTGTCAGGATCGCAGCTAAATCACCCGCTTTTTCAATCGCTGGACCAGAGGTAATTCGAATATTAACACCCATTTCATTTGCTAAAACATGCGAAAGTGTCGTTTTTCCCAAACCTGGAGGTCCATAAAATAAAACGTGATCTAATGATTCGTTGCGCCCTTTGGCTGCTTCGATTAAAATGGATAAGTTCTCTCGCACCTGATCTTGCCCTATGACCTCAGCTAGTGAGGTTGGGCGTAATGCCTGATCGATACGATCATCAGGTTTTTCTTCCGGACTAATCATTCTTTCATCGCTCATGTGTTCGATTATACCTTCAAAATTCAATTTTTCTTGAACCTTTATGAAACTATTTTCAAAAATAATTTTTTATTTTTTCACCTTTTTATTCATATTTTCATTCACTGCCTGCACACCAAAAATAGATTTAGATCATCGAATTGGATTTGGAATGGCAGAGAAAGCAGATGCGAATCACTGGGCATCAGTATTAGGAGCTCAATGGTATTTCGATTGGGGATTAAAGGAATTACCCATTTCATCAGATTTGGAGTATTGGCAAACAATAAGAGTAAATGAAAATGGATTCTCTCCCTCAACAGAATTAATTGAATTTATCCTCCAAACTTATCCAGGTTATACCTGGATTATCGGAAATGAACCCGATAATCAGCATCAGGACAATACCTCACCAGAAAAATATGCAGAAATCTACCATGAACTGTATTACTTGATTAAGAAGAATGATAAAACTGCAAAAGTTGCGATCGCAGGAGTTAGCCAACCCACTCCATCCCGCATGGCTTACCTTGAGGAGGTTCTCGACATCTATCAAACACGGTATGGTGAAACTTTACCTGTTGATTGGTGGAATATCCATGCCTATGTTTTACGAGAAGAAATCAATTCTTGGGGTGCTGGCTTACCTGTGGGATTGGATAGCATCGAAGGAAATCTATACGAAATTAATAACCATGGTGACATCGAAATTTTCAAAGAAAATTTGATTAACTTTCGGATATGGTTGAAAGAAAACGGGTATCAAAATACACCATTGGTTGTCGCTGAATATGGAATTCTCTTACCTGAGGAATTTGGATTTGATCAAGAATTCATATCAAAATATATGCTGGAGGTGAATGAGTGGATGATCCACTATTCGGATCCGGAAATTGGGTACCCTGAAGACGAATTTCGCCTTGTCCAAAAATTTGCCTGGTTTAGTCTTAGTGATCCCAATTATCCAGATTCTAATTTGGCTAATTTAGAAAACAGTACCTTAACCACGGTTGGAGAAGCATTTGCAACTTTTAGTGCAAATTATAAATAAGGCAAAATAAATAAACCTTAAAACTTCCATGGCATGCTATAATGACGTCGATTAACTCATAAGGAGATGTTCATATGTCAAATTTGATGATTTCCAAGCATCCGTTACTTGCCCATAAACTTTCAAAACTGCGTGACACAAAAACAGAACCAAAAAAGTTTCGTGAACTGGTTCGTGAAATNNTACTAGCCTATGAAGCTACTTCTGATCTAAAAATTGAGCAGATTGAAGTTCAAACTCCTTTGCAAAAAACCTCAGGGTATGCATTATTAGAAAAAATCGGATTAGTACCGATATTAAGAGCGGGTTTAGGTATGGTGGAGGGAATTTGGGAGTTAATGCCTTCCGCTGAAGTTTGGCATATTGGCATATATCGTGATGAAAAAACGTTAAAACCTGTTGAATATTACAATAAATTACCTACAGAACCCACCGTTAGCGTCTGCTTAGTCCTTGATCCCATGTTGGCTACAGGTGGGTCTGCGGTTGCGACAGTTGATGTACTAAAAAAATGGGGTGTAAATCGAATAAAATTTGTTGGTCTAATCGGCGCTCCGGAGGGCGTTGCTTTCTTACAAAAACACCACCCAGATGTCCCTATCCATTTGGCTGCCTTGGATGATCAACTTAATGATATTGGTTATATCTTGCCTGGATTAGGTGATGCTGGAGACCGGCAATTTGGCACCGGCTAAGAAATAAATTTAATTTTTGGCTACTCGATAACCGGTGAACATTTGAATCACCTGTCTTAACAACCAAACTGGAATGATCAGTAGCATGTGAACAATTTCTGAGCCAATAAGAATAAACCCTAATGAGAACAACCATTTATTGATGGTTGGATATATTTGTGTCATCATCCAATCCCCCAAACCCGATACAAATACAACTGTGAGTACAAGGATCAAAACAATGAAAATTAACTTCCAGGATTGCCTATCTGATTCTGAGGGAATCATAGTGGTACTGATTGCGAAAGCTAAGTAGAGCCAGATACCAAAATCGGTTACATTGGGAATTTGTCTGATCAAAGAAAGAATTGTTTCACTATATTCACCAATAGGTTGGTTGGCTATCGCATGAATACCAAATTTTGATGCCCCGATCATTGCAAGCAAAACCAGACCAACAATAAATGGTGCCAAGCCAATTAATGAATCTCGAACAACATCAGTCTTAGCAGTTTGAACAAAACCCATACGAATTCGTCCTTTCTTCGTTACCTCAGGTACAAAAGAGATTTTTAAAACGGGCACTCTTAATAAAATTGACATTAAAAAATGACTAAATTCATGTATAAAAACACCTGGCAATAATAGAATTGAAAAAATTCCAATTGCCAGGTTTGTGCTTCCTGTTATGAGCAATAAGACGACTTGAATTTCTTTTTGTAACAACCTTTGAGTAATGATGAGAATAAGCAGGCTGATTGCAAAGAAAACAAAACCATCAAAATCTAATAAACTCACTGAGCGGCAGCTTTTACAATTTCTATAAAATCAGGTTTTAATGATGCGCCACCAACCAATGCCCCGTCAATTTCGCTTTGGGAAAAGTATTCTTTGGCGTTACTTCCATTCACTGAACCACCATATTGAATGCGAATTTTCATAGATGTTTCCTCACCAAAAATATTGGCAAGCGGTTTCCGAATTGAGTTTAGAATAATTTCATTTGCTTCAGTAGGATCACATGCTAAACCAGTGCCAATTGCCCACACGGGTTCATAAGCAACCACAACTTTCTCACCAATTTCTGGACTGATATTTTTTAGACCAACTGATATTTGTCTTTCGATAACTTTAGAAGTTATTCCTTGTTTATTTTCTTCCAATGTTTCACCAATGCAAACGATTGGTACAATATCATTCTCCAAAGCAGCAATCAAACGTTTATTTACAAATTCATCTGTCTCACCAAAATAAGCCCGTCGCTCGGAATGGCCAATTATCGCATAATTCGCGAATTCCTTAACCATAATTGGTGAAATCTCACCTGTAAAAGCACCTTGCTTCTCCCAATGAATATTTTGAACACCAACACCAATCCTACTTCCTAATAACATAGATGAAACTTTATATAATGCCGTAAAAGGAACACAGAATACACTCTCCACCGCTATAACCTTTTCAATGTCCGTTTTCAAGAGATTTACAAGGTCTTCAGCTTCCACTACAGTCTTGTGCATTTTCCAATTTCCAGCAACAATCGGTTTTCTCATTTCTTCCTCTTTTCTTTTTGCGAATGAAAATATTTTACCGCAATAGTCAATTGCTTATAAATGAAAAACTATTTGATTCGCCAAAAGAAATATTGACGATCTTTTAGAGAACGGTTATGATCAAATTACCAGGTCGACCAGATGATCGCGGCGAATAGTCGAGGAAAGTCCGCACTCCGTAGAGCAAGATGCCGGGTAACACCCGGAGCGGGAATGCCTTTAGAGGTAACCTGCTAGATCGGGCCACAGAAAAAAACTGCCTTATTGGTGATGGTGAAAAGGTGGTGTAAGAGACCACCGGCGATTGTAGTAATACAACGGCCAGGCAACCCTCATTTGGAGCAAGGCCAAGCAGGGACAAAGTCTTTTGACGGGAAACGGCTCGTTTCCTTATAAGTTCCGGGTAGGCTGCAAGAGTGAATTGGCAACAATACACCTAGAGAGATGATCATCAGCCAAACTTCGGTCCAATTGGATACCAAGTTTGACTACAGAATGCGGCTTATCGGTCGGCCTGGTTTTCAATAAATTTCGGGGACAAATGATTGATCAGTAATAGGAGGTCTTACATATCCTTCATTTTTCTGCCGTGGGGGTAATTGAATTGGTTCTGGAGTTAAATCATCATATTGGATCATACTCAATAAGTGGCTTATACAATTTAAACGTGCCTTTTTCTTATCATCTGCATTAACAACATACCATGGCACTTGCTTAATATCCGTATGCGCAAACATCTGGTCTTTGGCTTTGGAATATTCTACCCATTTTGATCGAGATTCCAAATCCATTGGGCTTAATTTCCAACGTTTCGTCGGATCTTTAATCCTGTCCTCAAATCTTTTCTCCTGCTCATCATCACTAACAGAAAACCAATATTTTATTAATATTATTCCTGAACGAAAAAGCATTCGCTCAAATTCAGGGACAGAGCGAAGGAATTCCCGATACTCATCCTCTGTGCAAAATCCCATTACCTTTTCTACACCTGCACGGTTATACCATGATCTGTCAAACAAAACCATTTCACCTGCTGCAGGCAGATGGGCAACATAACGTTGGAAGTACCATTGTGTTTTTTCTCGTTCTGTTGGTGCTGGTAAGGCAACTACACGAACATTTCGAGGATTTAGGCTTTCAGTTATGCGCTTAATCACCCCACCTTTTCCAGCTGCATCGCGTCCTTCAAAGATGATTACAACTTTTAAACCCTGGTCTTTGATCCATTCCTGCAATTTTACAAGTTCAACTTGAAGTCTGCCTAATTCTTTTTCATAAACCTTTTTACTAAACTTGGCATCAACCTTTTTCTCATTTTCTTCTGGACTAGATACCTCTGAGTTTTTCGGTTTTTTGTTTTTTCCTTTTTTTGCCATTTGACCCTCTCACATCTTTAGAACCAAAGAACATATTATAAATATTATACAATCTTGTCAAAGAATTTTTTTCAACATTTATTTAGACAATTCGCCCGAAAAAATCAATAAGCAATGTGAAATTTAAAAAACAAATTGTAGTTGGTGAAAAGGATGTTTGCCATCAAGAAGCAGGAATTCGGAAACTTTTTCAATAGGAATTCCAAGATTCTTCAAATCACTTTCGGAATTAATTTTTTGCTTTTTCCGATAATTAGCAATCAATTCAACTCTTTTTGGACCAATACCAGGTATTCTTAACAACTCCTCTTTCGAAGCTTTGTTGATTTCTACTGGATTCCCTCGTAAATTGATTTCTGCCCAGCTTTGCTTTGGATCACTCTCCAAAGATAAATGTCCTTTTTCATTGAAAAATAAATCTTCAAAAGTGAAGCCATAATCTCGCATTAGAAATGAAGCCTGATATAACCGATGCCCTCGCATTGGATTCTCTGCCGGAAGATTCTCAAATGGAGTTCCTTCCACTGGAGAAAAAGTCACGTAATAGATTCTAGATAAATGGAAATTATTTAACAAAAATTCACTAGTTTTTAATATTTCAATATCATTTTCTCCAGATGGTCCAACAACTAACTGGGTGGTTAAAGATGGCCACTTTTGTTTCCAATTCTTTATGGGATTTTCACGATTACGAAACGAATCTGCCCATTTAAGCCTGGAAAAAAGTTCTTCTCCAAATATTTTTTTAGGTGCAAGAAAACTGAGACGCTCAGGGTTTGGTGCTTCAAGATTGATTGAAACCCGATCAGCCCATAACATTAATTTTTCAATTTGGTCAAATTCTGCACCGGGCATGATCTTTAAGTGTAAATAACCTTGATAATTTTTCTTAGTTCTTAAAATTTCAGCAGTTTCAATTATTTTGTCCTGGATTTTTACACCACCACCAGCAATCCCGGAACTAAGAAAAAGACCTTTGGCAATATTCTTTTGATATAAATCCAGGTACGTTTCTGCCATTTCAGTCGGGGTAAACGAAGCTCTTCGAAAATCTCTACCAGCACGGAAAGCACAATAATTACAATTTCTTTCACAGACAGAGGTAATTACACTTTTTAATAATGGAATTGTTTTACCCCCTGACATTTTGGCGTAAGTTATCATAGGATGTTTTTCTAAGGTTGATTTCGATGGACAATTAGTAAGTGAATTTGCTAAATTTTCACCATCTTCAACATCCATATTTTCAGATAACAAATTTAATTTCTGTATATTGTCCATCATTTTCCCATTATAGAACTTTTGTTCATCATTTTCAAGTATAATGCTTGTGAACCCGGTAAAATTGGTGTAAGATGATTGAAACTCAGTTAAGGAGTTGTTATGATTAGTGGAATTCGAAAAATTATCTCCACTATTTTTTTAGGCGTATTATTCCTTCTTATTCCCGAAAATAATTTACAAGCTCAAACAAATCAAGGCGAAAATGATTTGAGTTTTGTTGTCAATTCAAACCAAATCTTTTATGGAATCAATGCAGGTTCTGGAAACAAAGAACTTCGCTTCCGTTTCAAACAACAAAATAAACTAAGTGTTATTTATTTTGACATTTATGAAGAGAATCAATTCTTTACATTTGGTGCTTACAATAGCAGTGGTGTGTTTATTTTAATTCAAGATCATCCAGGTACAAAATCCCAAAACTATCTTTCCCCCGAAGAATTTGATAATCAATTTGGAAAATTATTATTTGATTCTTCCAATGTGTATGATCTTGAATTTGAAAAAATTGATGATGACATAATATTAGTCCCTGAATCCAACCTTATCATTTCTGATGCTTCAGGAAATTTAGTAGTTCTTCACACATTTGATAATTCTGTTGAACTCATTCAAAGTAATCTCCCATATTACGCTGTCACATTTTGGTATCCCTATAGTGAATTCCAATCAGATTCATACCTTGATAGTGAAGCCACCATTCATCCTAAATTAATGGAAGCAATTGATAAACTAGATGAAAATTTTTCAATTGAAAGTGGATTTGAGATATTGACTCAATTTTATCCAGTAAATGATCGGTTGACTTCGATCATGATTTCACCGAACAACAATCAGGTTTACGTTTCGCTGGATGAAGATGCTGAAGAAATTTGGCGATTTGATATCAACGGTGGAACTGTGGAAACTCATCTAGGTTTTGAACAAAACCACAAAGCTAATATCCCCAAATTAGGTATCACAACCTCTGATTTAGTCATTTTAAATTTTAGTAATGAGGATTTAACCGTTGGCATTATCTCCATTGCCATAGGTATACTTTTTATCATCATTATTCCAATAATTATTATTTTTCCAAAACTTGCAAAATAACACGCAAGAATTATTTCAGACAGGATGGGGTTTTCTCAACTTCTTATTCTGCCTCGGATTCCGTTTTCTTTTTCATTTTTGCAGCCTGACTTAAGGCTGAACTGATATGAGCTCCGAAGAAAATGACATAACTCGAAAAATAAATCCATAACAGAAGCGCGATTATTCTCCCTAAAGAACCATAAATCAACTCATAACGCATCCATTGACTGGATGTGTACCAACTCATAACAATGGTAATTAGTTCTGTCAAAATTAAGGTAAATGTTGCCCCCCAAAATGCTTGGTAAGGTTTGACGGATGCTTTAGGAATCCATTGATACATAACCCAAAATATGATGAATCGAAAGGTACGGGGAATAACATATGCCAAAATAGCATAGAGAGTTGTGTTTAATATTGGTATCTCAAAGTACTCTAACAAATGTCTGATGAGTTCAATATCCAACAAAGCTCCAACTCCCCATAATAATAGGATTAAAATTGACAACCCAATGATGATGATCAGTCCAATTAATCTTCTCTCGAAGAAATTATGAGACTGTTCCTCCGACCAAGCTCTATCAATNNAAAAATATTAAACATTGAAGAGGCAGACCAAATCAACCCAATGATAGCTAGCCATCCCACTGTACCTCGTTTTGCCAATACATTTTCAATATTTGATACGATTAAATCCGGTCCTACAGGAATAACATCATTAATAAATTGATAAACAAGATCTTGAACAAATTGCGATTTTAAAATAACGCTGGTAAAAGAAACCACCACAAGAACTAAAGGAAACAAGGAGAAGAATGTAAAGTAAGCCATGGAAGCTGCCGCTTCGGGCGCTCTTTCCTTTGCAAAAGATTTTCCAGCAATGCGAAATACATCTAAAGCACCGTGTAGAAATTTATTTACGCGGTCATAAAAAGGCTTTATCCTATTTTTGACTCCCGGAACATCAATTTTCTTTAGGAACATAATTCCATTTTACCTAAGATTAACAAATAGGGATAATATCTCATAGCAAAGATTTCAAAGCAAAATTATACAACTTATGGGTCTGGTAATTGCATTTTCAATGAAATCAAAAATTGAATTGGATCATTAATAATCCAAAAATTGATTTTCTTGACAGGCCATACTCCCAATAATATAATCTTTATCATACATCAGAACAAGCGGGCATAG
>NPIE01031573.1_pt1 | contig 11668 bp, 10 predicted proteins | sample 8637661 | NCBI WGS metagenome assembly NPIE01 (sample SAMN07420842, study PRJNA396082) | bioreactor metagenome | isolation source: sample BA12 brine-fed electro-methanogenic bioreactor BA | place: Japan: Kochi | collected 2016-12-09 | reverse complement strand
GCCGCTACCGTGGATGGCGGAGACCGTGAGCACCTCGCCCATGCCGAGTTCATAGAACTCCATGGCGTTTTGCTCGCGTGTCTGACTTTCCGCCTTATTCGCAACCACCAGCACAGGCTTCTTTGTCCTGCGCAAGAGGTCGGCAACCTCGTTGTCTGCTGAGGTGAGGCCCGAGGCGGCATCGGTCAGGAAGAGGATGAGATCAGCTTCATCGATCGCGATCTCGGCCTGGGCCTTGATCAGCGGGATGAAGTCCTCCGAATCCTCAAGCAAGGGGCGTGTCTCGGCAGGCCGTTGCCCCGACGCGACGCCCGGGGCCAGGATCTCGATACCGCCTGTATCCACCAATAGGAAGGTCTGACCGTTCCACTCGGCCTCCGCAATGATGCGGTCCCGTGTGGTGCCGGGGATCTCACTCACGACGGCGCGTCGCTCGCCGATGATGCGGTTGAATAGCGTGGACTTCCCAACGTTGGGGCGTCCGACGATGGCGACCAATGGTTTGTGCATAGTATCTCCTCGTGGGTGCAGTATACTCAGATTCGCGGCAAACTGCAACGCGCAGAGCGAAGGGTGACGGGTGGGCGTGTCCTTCCCGACGTACGTGCGTGGGTGGGGTTTGATTGCGCTTTTGCCTGCTTGTGGCACAATGGCAGTGGATCCTCACGATCTCCGAAGCGAAAGGCACGTTTGATGAAGCATGATCTCGATCAGTTAATGGCGAGCCGCGGTCTGGATGCGGTGTTGGTGAGGGGCAAGGTCTTGGGCAATCCTCCCCTGATCTATTTGCTCAATGGTGCGCACCTGACCCAGGCGGTCCTGATCAAGAAGCGTGGTGAAGAGCCGACGCTGATCGTTGGCCCTATGGATCGGGCCACGGCTGCGGGGACAGGCTATCGGGTGGTGCTGACGACCCGGTACGACTATACGGCCTTGTTAGCCCAGCACGGAGGAGATGAGCTAGCCGCTTCGGTGGCCTATTTCCAGCGCATCTTCGAGGATCTCGGTGTTGCCGGGCGTCTCGGCTGCTATGGTTATATGGATCAGGGCTATGCCTATGCTTTCCTCTCGGCGCTGGATGCAGCTACGCTGGAGGTTGAGATCGTCGGTGAGATCGAAGAGGACATCATCCGCAAGGCCCGGGCGACCAAGGATGCCGATGAGGTGGCGCGCATCCGCGATGTCGGACGGCGAACGGCCAACGTGGTGCGTCAGACGGTGGCCTTCATGCAGTCGCACGCGGTTGACGAGGACGAGCAGTTGCGGACCGCGGGGGGCCGGGTGCTGAAGGTCGGCGATGTCCACGACGAGATCGTACGATTGATCGCTGCCGAGGGTCTGGAGGATCCTGAGGGCTTCATCTTCGCCACCGGGGCTGACGCCGGCATTCCCCACAGCCGGGGCACCGCCGATGCGCCGATGCGACTGGGCGAGTCGATCGTCTTTGACATCTTCCCGCGCGAGCTGGGCGGCGGGTACTTCTTCGACCTGACCCGTACATTCTGTCTCGGTTACGCCCCTGAGCCGGTCCGGGCGTTGTATGAGGATGTCCTCGCGTGTTTGCAGACGATCAAGGCCGAGATCCGGACGGGTGAGGAGACGCGTCGCTATCAGCATGTGGCGTGTGCTTTCTTCCGCGACCGGGGGCACCCGACGATCGCGGAGAACGCGGCAACGCAGGAAGGCTATGTCCACAGCCTGGGTCACGGGGTCGGACTGGACATCCATGAGGCGCCGCGCTTCGGTGACGATGTCGGCAATACAACCCGGCTTCGACCGGGACATCTCTTTGCCTTCGAGCCCGGTCTCTATTACCCGGAGAGGGGTATGGGCTGTCGCATTGAGGATGTGCTCTGGGTTGCCGAGGACGGTGAGGTCCACACGCTCACCGACGCGCCCTATGCGTTGGTGGTGCCGATGGACGGAACGCCATGGGGAAAGGACGCGGGCATATGACCATCCGCATTCTGGGCATAGAAACCTCGTGTGATGAGACGGCGGCTGCCGTCGTCGAGGACGGCACTGTGATGCTCTCGAACGTCGTGGCGTCGCAGGCCGAGCTGCATGCCCAGTATGGTGGTGTCTTCCCTGAGTTGGCGTCACGGATGCACGTCGAGTCGATCATTCCGATCGTTGAAGAGGCGTTGATGGCGGCCCACGTCGGTTGGGACGATCTGGATGCTATCGCCGTCACCTATGGCCCTGGGTTACCGGGATCGTTGCTGGTGGGCCTGAACTATGCCAAGGGGGCCGCCTTGGCGAAAGGGCTGCCGCTCATCCCGGTGAACCATCTGGAGGGCCACCTCTATGCCCATTGGCTGCAGTCAGGTGCCGACGACGGTTCGGTTGGTCGCCCGCGTTTTCCCGTGATCGCCCTGATCGTCTCAGGTGGTCATACTGAGTTGATCCTGGCCCATGGCCATGGGAAGTATGAGCGGTTGGGTGGGACGCTGGATGACGCCGCGGGTGAGGCCTTCGACAAGGTGGCCCGGATGCTCAAGCTAGGCTATCCGGGTGGTCCTGCTGTCGAGCAGGCGGCACAGAAGGGTGACGCGACAGCGTTTGACCTGCCCCGAGCATGGTTGCCCGGCACGTACGACTTCAGCTTCAGCGGGCTCAAGACGGCGGTGCTGAGGGCGCTGCAGAAATACACGGGCCCGATGCCCCACAGTTTCCACGCCCACATGGCGGCGGCCTTTCAGCAGTCGGTCGTGGATGTGTTGGTCGAGAAGACCGCTCGGGCTGCTCAGGAGTTCGGGGTGAACGCCGTGTTGCTTTCGGGTGGCGTCTCGGCGAACGGTGCGCTCCGCGAGGCTGCACGGGCTCAGGTGCCTGTGCCGGTGCATACCCTGCGCCGTATCCTGTGTACCGATAATGCTGCAATGATCGCTGCTGCCGGCTATCATCGTTACCAGGCGGGCGACCGGGCGGGGTGGGATCTGGACATCGATCCCGGGCTACAATTGACGTAACGGCGCGGCTTACGGTGTGCGAAAGGTGCCGGGGATGAAGACGCGCCACGGCATCACCTCAATCGCGTAGGTGCGGTTGAGGAAGCCCGCGTCACTCCACCCGCCGATAGCATAGATCGAGGTCTCTGAGGCCACAGCGCCCAGGTTGCGCCACTCGCCCACGATGGGCGTCTCCACCACGCTCCATTGTTCGGTCGTCGGGGTGTAGCGCTCATTGAAGCCCATTGGCGTATGCCAACCTCCGCCGATGGCGTAGAGGCGTCCTCCGATGGCGGCGAGGCTCAGGCCTCCCCGCGGCTGCAACATCGATGGGCAGCTTTCCCAACGATCCTCCTCAGGAAGATAGGCTTCGCACGTTCCCGATTCGCGGTTGCCGTAATACCCGCCGATGTAGAAGATGCGATCCTCCAATGCCGCTGCGGCACCATAGCCACGGGCCTGCTGCGGGGCTGCGCCTTCCTCCCACGTGTCTTTCTCCGGGCTGTAGACCCAGGTCGATGCGCGATAGCTCCTGCCGTCCCAGCCCCCGAAGAGGTAGGCACGACCGTCATAGATGGCCAACGCATAGGCGCAGAGGGGCGTGGGAAGTGAAGCCACCTCAGCCCACGTGTCGCTCTCCGGACTGTACAGGTGCACGACGTCACTGGGCGTCCATTGATCATCGCTGCTGCATCCGCCGGGCACCAGGAGGCGATCGCCCAGCGCGCCGGCCTCCATGTTCGCTAGGGCCACCGGTCGGGGGGCGCCTGTCTCCCAGGCAGCGGACTCGATCGCGTAGATGTCGAGGCGCCCACTGGGGCCCTCATCGGTCATGCCGCCGATGACGTAGATGCGATCCCGAAGGGCGGCGGTCGCCATCCCGGCTCGCCGCACCGGTAGGGGGGCCAGCTCTTGCCATCCATCCTGGGAAGCCGACGCTGAGACCGTCGTGGAGGTGGTCGCGCTGCCATAGATCCGACCAGGGCCGTCTGCCGTGACCAGGGCCCAGCGGCGTTGCGGAAGCAGCACGGCGGTGATCGCCAGGAGGACGCCTAGCGCGACCATCACCCAACGGGTGCGACTCCACGTGGGCAGCCAGGAGGTGGGCTGAGGCGTCTCCGCCACCTCAGGGGGGGCGATGTCCCCGTCTGCATTGGACGGCGGCTCCTCCGCTTCCTCGTTGACGCCCGGGAGCGTGATCCAGCCCTCTTGCACGGCCAGCATCGAAAGCTCGGTACGCGATGCGACGCCGGTCTTGGTGAAGACATTACGCAGATGGACCTTGATGGTATTGTGGCTCAGGAAGAGGCGTTCGGCGATCTCGCGGTTCGTCAGCCCTTCGGCAACCAGGGCCGTGATCTCGAGTTCGCGTTCGGTCAGGGCCTCACCATATTCTGCGGGCATCAGCTATACCCCCCACTCACACCTCGACGGAGAAGCGTGAGGCACCTAGGCAAGCTGTCACCAGGGCCGACGGCGCGCTTAACGTGGGCGCTCATGGGCCGAAAAACCGTAGGTGTACGATGCGACGAGTGTCGGGCCGCACCAGGGCCGTCTCGCTCAAGCGCAGCCCGGCGACCCAGAGAATGTGGTCGGGTGAGGCCAGCAAGGGCAGATGGTCTCGCCACGGTCGGGGGAGTTTGGTGTTGATCAGGAAGTCGCTCAGACGGACCTCAGAACCGTGCATGCCCTGTGGCGCGAAACGATCACCCTCCTGCCGCGTGCGCAGCACGGGGTGCGTATCGAGGGCCTGAGCGTCGATCCAGGCGACCAGGGGATTGGGGTTCTCAGTGATGGACGTGATATCCCACTCCGCGAGCTCTTGAGCGTGGAGTGACCAACCACGGGGCAGAGAGGTCACCCCGGGGATGGCGACAACGATCTCATCGCCCGGCGCCATCCATGGGCGCTCCGCCGGTAGGTGGAGCGCGCTTGCCTGAGCGATCGTCAGGGTCGTGTAGCCGACGGTGAGACGTAGGTCTCGCGGTAGTATCGCCTGGGCGCCGGTTAGTCCACGTTGGGCCACGTCGACAGCCTGCTCGACATGGTCAAAGTCCACATCGCGCAGCGTGCAGTGCAGCCGATAGGCCGAGCGCCGGACGAGGGCACGCTGAATCGCCAGGGGTTGCTCTCGCCAACGCTTCAGATCGAAGACCACGGCATCGGGGTGGGTTGCGACGAGCAGCGTGTCCTGTGCGACGCTCACAAACTCTTGAAGTAATTGGTAATCCGCACGGACCACCTCGGCGAGGTTCCGCAGGCGTTCTGAGAATCTGGGGTTGATCCGCGCCAGTTCCGGGAGGACCTCGTGCCGCAGCCGGTTGCGAAAGTAGGTCGTGTCCAGGTTCGAGTGGTCGAAGCGGGTCTCAAGGCCATGCTCCTGAACATAGGCCTCGATGTCCGCGCGGGGCGTGCCGAGCAGCGGTCGGATCAGCATCAGTTCTGACGAGGGAAGGGCAGAGCCATTGCAGCGTGTTAGGAGTCGGTAGTCGCGCAGGCGGGTCGCAGGCAGCATCCCCCGGAGTCCGGAAGGTCCCGCGCCTCGCAGCAGGTGCATCAACACGGTCTCCGACTGATCGTCGGCGTGATGACCCACTGCGATGCTCTGGGCACCTACTTGCTCCGCCACGCGCCCCAGGAAGGCATAGCGTTCCCTGCGCGCGGTTTCCTCCCAGGCAAGTCCGCCTTCTTCGGCCAGACGTGGGATATCGCGCGTCTCGGAGGTAAACGGCAAGCCCATCTCCTCGGCGAGTCGAGCGACGAAGCGCATATCGGCCTCGGCTGCCTCGCCGCGGATGCTGTGGTTGAGATGAGCGACATGCAGGTGCAGGTCATGCGGGCCCGACAGGCGCTGAAGTAGGTGCAGCAGCGTGACCGAATCGGGCCCACCCGAGACCCCCACGACGATACGTGCGCCGGCTGCGATGAGCTGGTGGCGTTCGACGTAAGCGCTGACGTCACGTAAGAGACCCATAGGCTGCGCTATGATCCGCGTCTGAACGCTGGGCACGGTTCATCCCGGCCCATCCGACGCGCTAGATGTTGACCGTCGTTCCGCAATAATCGCAAGAGACCTGCTTCATACCCTTAAAGACGGCGGGCAGGGGGGCGTTGCAGTTGGGGCAGACGGTTGGAAGCTCCTTAGCAGGTGCCGCCGTTTCCTGTTCGATTTCCGCCGCGAGGCTCTCGTCGGGCGACGGTGCTCCAAACCGCTCGACATCCATCTGCCCGCTCTTGGCTCGGCGTATCATCGTGCGCCATGCGTCGTTGTCGGCCCCCTTCAACTGCAGGGTGACGTCGCTGGGCAGATCACGTGTCCGTTCGCTGAAGCGCAGCGTCTACAACTCCTGGCGGCTCAGGAACGCCTTCTTGTCCTCGGTCTCCAATTCATCGACGGCTCCGATCGGTGATTCCCAGAGCCTCTGCTGAATGAGTTCCTTCTCTGTGGTGATGAAGAGGACCTTCTTCTTGGCAATTTCCTGGCGCTGCTCAAAGATGAGGCGTGCGTCGGTGAGGAAGAGCATGCCCTCCGGCTGCTGCTGGTCGGTGGTCCACGTCGCCTCACAGACCGCAATCCCGTGCTCGTCGGGCAGGAGATCGAAGGAAGCGCTGTCCAGCGCGTCAAGGAGGGCCTTGGCCCGGTTGATGTCCTGTTGAAGGGCCTGTGCCTGCCTCTGTGTACCCTCGAAGGTGTTGCGGACGCGCCGCTCGGCGGCGCCGACGTTGCTCTGGAGGGCGCGAATCCGCGTCTCAGCGGTACTGATCAACGCTGCGTCTCGACCGGCCCGCTGTAGCAGAGACTCTACATCCCGGGCTGCGGTGTTCAGCACCCGGCGCTCGTTCTCGAGCAGCTGTGCAGCTTGTGAGTGCTGCTGGGGCCAGCGTTCGTTGAGCGTTGAGAGCTGAGTCTCCCAGTCGCGCCCGAAGCGGTAGCCCCGCGCCCGCACGTCGGTGAGGCTGCGGTCCAGGTTGTGGAGGTTGTTTGTGGTGCGCTCAAGGGCCTCGAAGATGGCGGTCATCGCGATGGCGCCTGCGACGCGCTCCCAGTTGCTGCGCACAGAGGTCAGGCGTGCCGCGGCCTCGCTGCTCTGGGGCGCTGAGGCGGACGCAGGGGTGGGCCTTTGCGGCGTCTTGGATACCGTCTGTCCCGTCTTTGGTCTGGATGGGGTCGAGGAGATGCGGGAGGAGAGGACGCGATCCGATGTCGATGGTGCCGGTCTTGAGGTGCTGGGTGTCTTACTCTTGCTTGAGCCAGCCGTTGATTTCGGTTGCTTCCCTGCCATAGTCGCCTCCAGGTGTCACTAAGCTGCCCGATTTGGACCTGAGATGACTCGAGTTGCTGAGTACGCTCAGACTACTGAGTACGCTCAGGCTACATCACTCGCCGGTCGCTGCAGTCGGATGGCCCCTTATGTCCTGCCCACCGTGTGGCGCAGGTAGGCTTCCATAAAGGGATCGAGAAGGCCATCCAGCACGGCCTGTATGTTGCCGGTCTCATGATCCGTGCGATGATCCTTCACCATCTGATATGGATGCAACACGTAGGAGCGAATCTGGTTGCCCCAGCCCGCTTCGACATGCTCTCCCCGTAGGTCGTCAATCTGCTTCTGTCGTTCCTCCTCCTGAATCTGGATGAGGCGTGCTTTAATAATGCGCAGCGCCGTCTCCCGGTTCTGCGTCTGTGATCGCTCGTTCTGACAGGCTACGACGATGCCGGACGGAATGTGCGTGATCCGGACCGCCGTCTCGTTTTTCTGCATATGTTGTCCGCCCGCCGATGAGGCCCGGAAGGTATCGATCTGCAGGTCGGTCGGGTTGATCTCGACCTCCTCGTCATCTGCCAGATCGGGCCAGACCTCGACGAGGGCAAACGATGTGTGGCGACGATGGGCCGAATCGAAGGGTGAGAGGCGGACCAGCCGGTGGACCCCACGCTCTGATCGGAGATAGCCGTAGGCATAGCTCCCGCTGATGCCCAAGGTGACACTCTTGATACCGGCCCCATCGCCCTCCATCATGTCCAGGACTTCGGTCTTGAAGCCTCGCTGCTCGGCCCAACGTAGATACATCCGCAGCAGCATATTAGCCCAATCCTGAGAGTCGGTGCCTCCCGCGCCCGCATGAATCGCGAGGATCGCATCACCGCGATCGTAATCGCCGGAGAGCATCAGGCGAAACTCGGCGCGATCCAATTCGCGTGCCAGCCGTTCGCCTTCCCTCTCAAGATCAGCCGCCATCTCCTCGTCGTCCATCGACGCGAGTTCGACCGCATCGCTGACCTCCTGACGGAGGTGGGTCCAGTAACTTATCTCGTCCTGGCTCGCGGAGAGCCGCCGCATCAACTGGCGTGCACGATCAGGGTCGTTCCAGAGCTCCGGGTCCGCGGTTTGCTGTTCCAGCTCTGCCAGCTCCTCGAGACGTTGAGGTAAGTCAAAGACGCCTCCAGATGGCATCCACACGGGTCGCTAGGGAATCCAGCCGGTCGGTTAGCTCGCTCATCGTTCTGCTCCATTCTCTGCATGACATAATGGATGTCGTCTGATCGACGTCACCGACATCCTCAGATGGGTTCGTTAGGACTGGGCCCCGAGTAATCCATCGACGAAGATCTGGGGGTCGAACGGGGCCAGATCTTCCCGCTTCTCGCCAGTCCCCACAAAGCGTACCGGCAGGTTCAGCTGGTGACCGATCGAGAGGACCATGCCGCCCTTGGAGCTTCCATCCAGCTTGGCCAAGACAATACCGGTGACCTTCACTGCCTCAAAGAACTGCTGTGCCTGAATCATACCGTTTTGCCCCGTGGCGGCGTCCAGGACCAACAGGGTCTCGTGGGGCGCCCAAGCTACACGTCGGGCGATCACGCGCTGGATCTTCTCCAGCTCCGACATCAGGTTATGTTGGGTATGCAACCGTCCCGCCGTGTCCACGATCAGCAAGTCGGCGTGGTGTGCTTGGGCATAGCGGATGGCATCAAAGGCGACGGCACTGGGGTCGCCACCCTCAGGCCCGACGACGACGGGCACGCCCACCCGATCTCCCCAGACCTTGAGTTGATCCATCGCTGCAGCGCGGAAGGTATCGGCTGCGGCAAGGACGACCTTCTTGCCCTGTGATGTGTAGTGTGCGGCGAGCTTGCCGATGCTGGTGGTCTTGCCCGAACCATTGACGCCCACGATCAGGATCACCGCGAACGGCCAATCGAGATTGATCGGCCCGGCATCGGGCAACAGAGCACGGATCTCCTCGTGAAGGATGCGCTGCAAGTCATGCGCACGATAGAGCCCCTCGGCCTCTACCCTCTCGCGCAGACGCTCAATCAGGGCCAACGTCGTCTCAACCCCGACGTCGCCCTGGATGAGGAGGGCCTCGACATCCTCCCAGGTCTCCTCGCTGATCTCGCCTGCGCCAAGCAGATTCACGATCTGACCGAAGACGGAGTTACGCGTCTTGCGCAGGCTCTCAAAGATGCTCTTCATTCGTTTATGGCCCCTCTCCAGAGGATCGCACCGTGACTCACGGATCGTACGTTGGCTGCGATTATAGCTTCAGCAGTTGGCCCGTCAAGGTGACGGCGGGTGACCTCCCGGGCAGCTAGAGGGTCGGTTGCGTGGGGTACATCCGGCTTCGCGGAAGGCGCCCCATGCATAAAGCCGTCTGGTTGATCCAGACGGCTTTGCCTATGCTACGTCTTGGGGTCGCGAGGTGTTACAGTGCGACGACGTTGCTTGCCTGAAGGCCCTTATCGGTCTCCTCCAGGGAGAACTCGACCTGCTGGCCTTCGACCAGCTTGCGGAACCCATCGGACTGGATCGCCGAGTAGTGCACAAAGACGTCATCATTACCCTCGCGGGAGATGAAGCCGTATCCCTTGGCAGCGTTGAACCACTTCACAACTCCAACTTCTCGTTCGTTCATCAGTATTCACTCCCTTTCAACATCACGTATTACTGGATGCTGGGTTTGGGGCTCATCCTCGCACACAAAACGCCCGGATCTCTGACCAAGCAAATCCAGGCGCTGCCCGACTCAGGATTATGCCGCATCCCATTGTGGACTTTTATACCAGATTCGCGGGATCTGTCAATCGGGTTGTTGTTCAGTAGAATTGGTGTTTAATGCGTTTCCGATGAGTCTCTTTCGTTGTGCATACCGTTCATCAAAGGGGGGATACTGTGATGTCGAAGCGAGCTAGGATCTCGGGCAAGGATTTGCTACTGAGTAAGCTCAGGCACGAGGCGACGGAACGGGTGGCCTGGGTGCCCTTTGCCGGCGTCCACGCAGGAAGTCTGGTGGGAGTCTCCGGTCGGGAGCTGTTGACCGATGTCGACAAACTCGTCGAGGCTCTCCTGACGGTCAACCGCACCTATGACCCGGATGGGCAGCCGGTCGTGTTCGATCTCCAAATTGAGGCTGAGATTCTCGGCTGTGACCTCTTGTGGGCCGACAAGGCCCCGCCAACGGTGGCCTCGCATCCACTGGCGACAGCTCCGGAGATCCCGGAGCGCCTGCCGGAGCCCACTGACGGTCGACTGCCCATCGTCTTGGAGGCGATGCGCAGGATGAAGGATGAGGTGGGAGAGACGACGGCGCTCTACGGGTTGGTGACCGGTGTCTTCACCCTGGCTTCACACCTTCGCGGCACCGAGATCTTCATGGATATGTACGATCAGCCCGCCTATCTGGATCAGTTGCTGGCTTATTGCCGGGACGTGGTGCTGCGTATGGCGGAGCTGTACATTGAGGTGGGGGTGGATGTCGTGGCAATTGTGGATCCCTTGGTCTCTCAGATCTCCCCGCGTCACTTCGAGAAGCTCCTGTCGGCGCCCTATGAGGACATCTTCAGGGCCATCAGGGAACAGGGCGCCTTTTCCTCCTTTTTCGTCTGCGGTGACGCGACCAAGAACATCGAGGTCATGTGCAAGACGGCACCTGATTCGATCTCCATCGATGAGAACATCGACCTGGCGACAGCCAAGGAGGTGACGGATCGCTACAACATCACGATGGGGGGCAACATCCCCCTGACCACGCATATGCTCCTGGGCAACCAACAGGACAACATGAAGTTCGTGGTGGATCTGTTGGACACGATCGACACTCATAATTTCATCCTCGCACCGGGCTGTGACATGCCCTACGATGTGCCTGTGGAAAATGTGGTGGGCGTTGTGCAGGCGGTCAGGGATCCTGAAAGTACGCAAGCCATGCTCGCCAACTATCAGGCAGAGGCCCTCGATCTGGAAGCGGTTCATCTGCCGGACTACCCTCATTTGGACAAGCCCCTGGTTGAGGTCTTCACCCTGGACTCGGACACGTGCGCAGCCTGCGGCTATATGAAGGATGCTGCGCTACGCGCGACGCAGGAGCTGGGCGATCGTGTGGAGATGGTCGAGTACAAGTTCACTCAGCGCGAGAACGTCGCTCGGGTGGTGAAGATGGGCGTGAAGAACTTGCCGAGTATCTACATCAATGGCGAACTCACCTATTCGTCGCTGATTCCCAGCAACCGTGAGTTGGTCGAAGAGATCAAGCGGCGTCTCGAGGGATAGCGTGGATCTGCACATCGTCGGTGGTTTCCTGGGCAGCGGCAAGACGACGGCGATCATCGGCGCCGTCAAACAGCTGATGGCGCAGGGCAAGCGCGTGGGCGTCGTGACCAACGATCAGGGACGCTACCTGGTCGATACGGCGTTCTTTCGGAGCGAGGCGGTCCCGGC
>NPIE01022893.1_pt1 | contig 11673 bp, 10 predicted proteins | sample 8637661 | NCBI WGS metagenome assembly NPIE01 (sample SAMN07420842, study PRJNA396082) | bioreactor metagenome | isolation source: sample BA12 brine-fed electro-methanogenic bioreactor BA | place: Japan: Kochi | collected 2016-12-09 | reverse complement strand
GTCGAGAATCAGGTTGTCGACGGTGATGGCGCCGGTATTCCCCGTGCCCTTGTAGGACAGACCTTTGATGAGGTAGTCGCCCCCGGACCCGATCGCCTGGACCCTGAGGCTGTCGCCGGCGAAGGTGTGGGCGCCGCCATCGGCGGGCGTGCGGACGCGATCCTCGTCATCGATGACGTAGTCGTTGCCGGCCTGGGGGGCCATGCCGTCGCTCCAGACGCCGGCGGAGATGAAGGAGCTGGCGCCGAATCCGTCGCCGCCCGTCGTGGTAACGATGGCGGCGTGGGTTTGAGCCGCTCCGACGAGGAGCATGGCCAACGTCACGGCCAATGCAGTTTTCCAAGTTGTTCTGATCATTCTTGCCCTCCTGTTGTGAGAGAAACGAGCGTGTAGTGAGAGAGTTCCGTAGCGTGCGGGCCCACGTTACTGGGGACCACACGCACGGGTTCAGTAAATCATGCGCGGCGGCGACGCGCCAGGCACAGACAACCCAGGCCCAACAGGGCGAGGGCGGCCGGCTCGGGGATCGCGACGCTGTTGTAATGGATGTTGTCCAGGTTCGCGTTGTTGTCTTCATGGAAGTTGGACAAGGTCATAAAAGTGACCAGGTCGTTGCCGGCGGCGCCGTTGCGGAAGCTGAAGTCGTCGGCGATCAGCGTGCCCAGGGTGTCGGGATCGCCGGTCGTGCCGTAGTACACGTCGTAGGTGTCGGCCGCGTTGTCGACCACGACCCAGATGTCGTACCAGGTGTTGGCGCTGAGGCCGGTCACAAGGGACGTTTCGAAGGCACCGCCGTTGCGGGCGCCGAGCCGGATGCCGGCGCTCGACTCGAAAGTCAGGGCCACCTGCACTTCGAAATCGCCAAAGTTGGCGAGGGCTCCGGTCGCCTGGTCGGACAGGCCAAAGGAGACGTCGGGAGATGCATCCTCGGTGCGGACCTGGAAGTAGTACGTGGCAGCAGTGCCCTCGGCGATGGAGGTGACGGTGCGGTTGGCGCCGCGCAGGCCCTGGTTCCAGCCGTGGGCGAGGTACTTGTTGCCGCCGGCGCCTTCCTCTTCGATGGCCACCAATCCGGTGCCGCCGCCGACATTGGATTGCCACGGACCGCCGTTGTCGACGAAGGCGGTGGAGCCTCCGCTGTAACTGCCGACGGTGTAGGTCTCGAAGTCGTCGATGAGGGTATAGGCGGCGTTGGCGGCGGATGCACAGCAGACCGCTGCGGCGAAGGCCACCGCGACGATGAGGGTTTTTCTACGAGTCAATCCGATTGTCCAGCCTGATTCGATCATTCTTTTCCTCCTATCACGAGAGAACCTGGAGAGAATGCCACCGTTTCGCAGTGCGTACGCTTGGAGATGGGCACCGGGACAGCGACGCAAGATCGAGGAAGAGATGAGTCGCGAGCACAGCGCCCACTGGTCTACAGCTCTGAGTGTACCCGCCGCCCGGGGGCGTTTGGAACCTTTTTTTAAGGTTTCGTTCAAAAAGTCGTCCAAATGTGGATAGTTTTAAAACACTGTTGAAAAATGGGCCCGGCAATGCCTGAAAATCGACGCGGAGCGGGTGTCGCCAACTGGGGGCGAGGGCGTGGACGGCGGGTTCGCTACAGCCGTGCGCCGCAGTATTTGCAGTGCCGGGCGTCGGCGTCGTGCCCCCCGGCCGAGCATTGCGGGCAGGCCTGGGTGCTGACCGGGGATTGCGATGCGCGGGAGAGCTCGACGGTGACGATGCCGGTGGGGACGGCGATGATCGAGTAGCCGAGGATCATGATGACGCTGGCGAGCAACTGGCCGGGGATGGTGGCGGGGGCGATGTCGCCGTAGCCGACCGTGGTCAGGGTGACGATGGCCCAGTACATGCTGCGGGGGATGCTGTCGAAGCCGTGGGGCTCGCCCTCGATGAGGTACATCAGCGTGCCGAGGATGAGCACCAGGGTGACCACGGTGCCGAGAAAGACGGCGATCTTGCGGCTGCTGGCCCGCAGGGCCCGGGCGAGAATGCGGGCCTCGTCGACGAAATGCACGAGCTTGAGCACGCGGAAGACGCGGAGCAGGCGCAGGGCCCGAATGACCAGGAGGGTCTGGGCGCCGGGGAGCAGGACGCTGAGGTAGGTGGGGACGATGGCGAGAAGGTCGACGATGCCGAAGAAGCTGCGGGCGTAGCGGGCCGGGCGGCCCACGCAGACCAACCGGAGGATGTACTCAACGGTGAAGAGGATGGTGAAGATCCACTCGGCCAGGCGGAGGGTGGTGGCGAAGCGGGCGCGGATGGGGGCGACGCTCTCGAGGACGACGGCCAGGACGCTGAGGACGATGCACCAAAGCAGGACGACGTCGAACCGCCGGCCGGCGGGTGTATCGGCCTCGAAGATCACCTCGTGGAGGTGGGCCCGCCAGGGCTGGAGGGGCTGATTGGTGCGATTGGTCATGCGGGATAGTGTAGCCGGCTGCCGGGGGCTGTCACGGGATGGTCGGTCGGGACAGGATCGGCACGCAGAACGGGAGAGTTTTACCTTCAACCATCCTCTGCGAAATCCGTGGACGACAGGAAGAATTCGAAGATTTCACAGATTGCAGAGTGCGCTACATGGGTTACGAATTACGAATTACGAATTACGAATCACCAATTACCAATTACGGGCCGGTTCTCACCCACGGGCCTGGGGGTCATGGTTGTTCTGGCCGCTGTCGAATTTCCGTTTGCGGGGGCAATCCGGCCGAGGCCGTCCCGCTCGATCCCTTTTCGCTGTCGGGGTTTCGGACGGTTCACGCGTTCGTTATCCGGGTGTCAGCTTGCCGGCCGTATCATGCGTGGTCCGAGACGGGATCGTTCATTTAGCGGAGCACGACCGGGAGGACGACCATGGCGCAACAGCACGGGCTGGGAATGGGCGGCCGGGGGGTGAGCCGGCCTATGGCGGAAATGCAATTGCAGCACGGTGGTCCGAGCGGCCCTGGCGCTGGCGACGATGGGGGCGATGGCGGCCATGGGGGCGATGGCGGCGATGGCGGCGAGCACGAACAGGGTAGTCACGGTCGCGGGGATGACGGCCACGATCACGGGGATGACGGCGATCACGGGGGCATGCATCACGGCCCGCCGTACAGCGACGCCCGTTTCGCCATGCTCCGCAGCCATCATCAGCAGACGCTGTGGATCTACTGGTTGCTGGTATTGCTGGGCTTCTGGATGGTGCTGGCGCCCTTCACCTTCGGGCACCTGAACGCCGGCCAGTGGACCCAGCCGGCCGGCGGGCGCGGGGTGTGGTTCAGCGCGCAGACTCACGACGCCCTCCGCGCCCACCTGATGACCTGGTCGGACGTGGTCAGCGGTCTTGTGCTCATCGTCTTCGGCTGGCGCAGCCTGACGCCCAACCGGCCGGTGAGCCTGTGGACGTGTTGTTTCGTGGGGGTGTGGCTCAACCTGGCCCCGCTGGTGTTCTGGGCGCCGACGGCGGCGGGCTATCTCAATGACACGTTCGTCGGCGCACTGGTCATCGCCCTCACGATCCTCATCCCCGGCATGCCCAACATGATTCTCTATATGAAAATGGGGCCGCCGACGCCGCCCGGCTGGACCTACAACCCGTCGAGCTGGCCGCAACGCTGGATCATGATCGTCACCGGGCTGGCGGGCTGGTTCGTGTCGCGGCACCTGGCGATGTTTCAGCTCGGCTACATCGACCGGATGTGGGAGCCGTTCTTCGGCGACGGCAGCCGCAAGGTGCTCAACTCGGACCTGTCGCACGCCTGGCCGATCTCCGATGGCGGTTTGGGGGCGTTCTCGTATACGTTCGAGTTTCTCATGGGCTGGATGGGCAGCCCGGCCCGGTGGCGCACCATGCCCTGGATGGTGACCTTCTTTGGGATACTGGTCATTCCGCTCGGGCTGACGCACATCATCCTCGTGATCTCACAACCGGTGGTGGTCGGGCACTGGTGCACCCTGTGCCTGCTGGCAGCGGCGATCATGCTGCCGATGATTCCGCTGGAGGTGGACGAGGTGGTGGCCATGGGCCAGCACCTGCGGCAGAGCCGCCGCGCCGGGGACTCGCTGTGGAGCGCCTTCTGGAAAGGGGGGAGCGTCACGGAGGGCACGCCCGATGAGCGCACCACGCCCCTGATGGCTTTTCCGCAGAAGCCATGGTCAGTTTTCAAGGCGTCGATCTGGGGGATGAGCTTTCCCTGGACGCTGGTGGCTGCCGGCGTGGTGGGGGTGTGGCTCATGTTCACCCCCGCGGTGTTCGGCACCGGCAAGCCGGTGGCGGACATCGAGCACCTGGGCGGGGCACTGATCCTCACCGTGTCCGTGATCAGCATGGGGGAGGTGGTCCGGGCCGGGAGATATCTCAATTGCCTGCTCGGGGCGCTGCTGGCGATCTCCCCCTGGCTGCTGGACGGCGGGGTGCCGGCTGCACAGATCAACGACGTGGTCGCCGGCGTCGTCGTCATCGCCCTGAGCCTGCCGCGCGGCACGGTGCGGGAGCGGTACGGCGCGTGGAACCGGCTGGTGCGCTGATTAGGCCAGGTGACTGTGGCCGTCCCGGGGTGAAAAAGGGGATGGGAAAAGGGGGGATGGGTTTGATTTACGCCTCGGTTGGCGTTTTTGGGCCGGCCGGGGGCCGTTGGGGGCGGTTCGCCGGGAAATATCCATCCTGGCGAATGGGAAGCGGCGTCGCATTTTCGCTTCGTTTTCGCCACTCCAATGGGTTTGGCCGGCCTGCCTGGCTACCGCCGACACAGGGGCCAACGCCCTGACTTCAGGGGATTGGGGCCCCTCCCCTTCTGTTGGTCCTTCTTTGTGGATCATGCTAGCTTTTTCATGGCATTGGTCCTACCTCTTTTGTCAATTAGCCGCTATGGCGGATAGTTGGAAGGTTATATGACTTCCTCCCTACGGGCCGTCCGGCCGCGTGAAGGGGCGGTTAGCATAATTCCAGAATTTGGTATTTTGTAATTGTGCTCCAGTTCCGATGCGTGGTATTATTCAAGGCGGCCAGAGGGNNGGAGCGCATGTCGGCGGCCTTAGCTTCGAGGGTCGCTGGTGTATACGGCCAAATTGATAAAGGAGGATGACCATGTTTGCGCGAACCTGTCGCCTCGGCGCCGTTCTGGTGATAATTGGTTTTGCCTGTCCCACGGTGATCGCCGCCGACATGGACGCTGACGGCGTTCCGGACGAGATGGATGTGTGCTGGAACACTGCACCTGGATCGATTGTGAATGCGGTGGGACGACCGCTGGGCGACGTTGACGAGGATTGCGACGTGGACCTGGCCGACTTCGCCATCTTCGCGCACAACCTGACCGGGCCCGCGGGCTGCATCCCCGAGGTCTGCGATGGCGCGGACAACGACTGCGACGGCCTCATTGATGAAACCTTTGATCTGCTCACCGACCTGAACAACTGCGGCAGTTGCGGGTTGGTCTGTCCCTCGGGCCCCCACGCCACGGCCTCCTGTGCCGCGGGAACGTGCGGCTTTGCGTGTGCGCCTGGCTACGAGAATTGCGATGGCGACCCACAGAACGGCTGCGAAGCGCACCTTGTCGACGACGTGATGAACTGTGGTGCGTGTGGCAACGTCTGCCCGACGTATCCCAATGGGGATGCCGCATGCCGAAACTCCACCTGTGAGTTCTCGTGTAACTGGATAGAGGGGTGGGACGATTGCAACGACGATCTGTCCGACGGGTGCGAGGCCAATCTCTCCAGTACTGACCATTGCGGCGAATGCGGCTATGTCTGTAACTGCGAGCATGCTACGCCGGTGTGCGAAGAGGGGCCGATGGGACTGAGGTGTCGCTGCGGCGATTGTGACTACGGCTGGATGAACTGCGGCTACCCGGAGGAAGGGTGCTGGTGGCATGTCGCCAGCGATCCCAATAACTGTGGCTTCTGCGGCACTCCCTGTGCCCCGGGTCAGACGTGCGACATGGGGGCCTGTTGTGACCCCGGCTTCAAAAACTGTGATGGCTTCATGCTGACGGATTGCGAGGTGAACATACTCACCGACCCGAACAACTGCGGCGCCTGTGGATCCCCCTGTGACCCGGGACAGACGTGCGTGAACGGGTCGTGCGTTGATCCGTAGACAACCGCGGGAGATAGANNGGGCACCAGAAACGACAATCAGGGCGGGCACAATGACGGGGGCAGCGGCTATTCCGGCAAGACGGAGTAGCCGCTGCCTCCGCGCGTTTCGCGGGATACACCTGGCCTCACGGGGCGTGCTCAGCCGTTGGTTGATGGGCCGTGATCGTTTCTTCGAGAGCCGGCGAGTGTTCGGCCGGCAGCTCGAGATAGTGCGGGGAAGGACCAGCACTGCCGGGCATTGCCATTATCACCACACACGGGGCCGTGGCTCTGTCTTGGGTCCAGCCCGGCTTCGTCCTGCACTGACCGGGCGTTAGGCTTCGGGCAGGCCCGCGCAGTCGGCTTCGTCGGTGCCTGGGGTGCAGATGGACGAGACGGAGCCCGGGCGTCCGTCGTCGCACTCGCCATCGTTGGTGAAGTTGCAGATTGTCGGGTCGACGTCGGCACAATCGACAGCGTCGGTGCCGGGATCACAGGCGTTGCTGTCGGCGCCCGGCCGTCCGTCGTCACATTCGCCGTCGTTGGTGTAGGGGCAGAGGGCGGCCTGATTGCAGCCCCCGGCCAGCAGAAGCACCAACACGATAAGCACCAGCCGTGGCATGGCAGGCCTCCAATTTCAAACGTGGAATGGTGGAACATCTCCGGCTGGCGGTCATGTTGATCGCCCCGCGCGACGGCGTCAAGCACCTTTCCGGTTTGGCTCGCGCGGGTGTTTCACGAGATGCGGTGGCGGGACGGGAAACGGCATCCGGGGTCTGTCGATGGGGTCAATCCCTGCCATGCTGACCAACGGTGCAGCTCTGCTGCAATCGGGCGCGTCGAGTTGAGGAGGTCGCTTGCATGGGTTGTTTTGCCGCCTGGCGGGGCCGGTAGTCGGTTGCGGCGGGCTTGGCGCATGCATAGAGATTTGTGCGTATTGGGAATTGAATTATGCCGGATTAGTCGGTCGGGGCGGGAGTGGATTCGGTCCGTTGTTCGGGGCAGGTGCCCGAGCGTGCGTTCGGCGGGCACGGCCCGCCCTACAGATGACACGGCAAGCCCTACCAGTGGCACAGACCGTCCTACAGACGAAGGATGGGCAGCTTCCGCGGGGGCGGGCCCGTGGCGTGGCCTGTTTGCGGCTAATACCAGCCGATGACCTTCAGCGGGGCTTCGGGCGCGACCTTGCATTGGACCAGCACGCCCTCTGTGTCATGGTGGGTCAGAAACAGCGCCCCCACGCCCGCGTAACGGGTGAACAGCGCGTCGAAGAGGTCCTCTTCACCCGGCCAGGGGTAGGCGTAGAAGACGTCGAAATCCTCGGGGTCCAGGCCCATCTCAGCGTACGCGGAATGTTGCGCGAAGTGCCACCAGGGGTTGCGGGCCGTACCCATGATGTCGTCGTCACCGGCCCCCACGAATGAGCCGTGCGTGAAGTGCGCGTCGCAGCCGAACTCCGCCGCCAACTCCTCGGCCTCGGTCACCAGGTCGCGCTGGGCTTCGATCCCGTAGGCCTCAAAGCCGAGCATCGACGCCAGCATGGTGATGACGCCGAAACCGCTGCCCCACTCGCAGAAGAGATTTCCGCGGGCGAGATCCTCCGTCGCGATCCGCTCCAGGGCGACATGCACGCTCGCGTAGTCGCTGGCGACGAAACCGCGCCCGTGCCCACGCTGGCGTTCGATGTGCGCGCGGGTTCGGCGACGGGCTTCGGCCAGCAGCCGCTCCACCCGGGTCGGCGCATTCGGATGACATGATGGATCGTACATGCGGCCTTGCTCCAAACCCGGGGGATTCCTCTGAGGCGAAAACGATATTGTAGCGGCAACCGCCCCGGCCGCCACGGCGCCCGTCAAAAGAACAGCACCCATCGCGACGGTCCGCCACGGCGCCAGGCATGAGGGAAGCGTTCACCACCCCGGACGGCCATGGCTTCGGGCGAGCGGAAAGCGCCAGTCGTACGCCAAACGCCGATACCCAAGATAGAAGCGCTCATCGTGCCGGTCGCCGGGCGCGGTGAGGAAAGGCACTCACGGCCTTGCCTGCCCTGCCGCTCGCCATGAGGAACGCGTAAACCGCCCGGGCGTCAGGCCGACCGCGGCAAGGGGAAGCTGAGCCCCGGCCGCCCCACCCTTGACACCTCCGGCGACTTGTCATCAGCTATCGGCATGACGACCAAGCCCCCGAAACAACCGGCAGCCATCACGCCCGAGACCCCCATCGGCTGGATCGGGACCGGCGTGATGGGGGCGGCCATGTGCGGCCATCTTCAGTCGGCCGGCTACCCGGTGGTGGTGCACACCCGGACGAAGTCGAAGGCGGAAGCGCTGCTGGCGGCCGGAGCCACCTGGGCCGACCGCCCCCAAGCGGTGGCGCNNCGTGGTGTGCACGATGGTCGGATTTCCGCCGGACGTGCGCGCGGTCTACTTCGACGACGACGGGCTGCTCGGTGACGTGCGCCCCGGCGCCATCCTCGTCGATTTCACCACGACGGAGCCGCAGTTGGCGACGGAAATCGCCGAGCACGCCGCCCGCCGCGGCGCGTATGCCGTCGACGCGCCCGTCTCCGGCGGCGACGNNCCGACGAGGGCGTGCTGGCCGGCTGTGAGGAGGGCAACGTCATCGTCGACATGACGACCAGCGAGCCCTCGCTGGCCGTCGAGATCGCCGAGGCGGCCGCCAAGGTCGGCGCGTGGAGCGTCGACGCCCCCGTCTCCGGCGGCGACGTCGGCGCCAAGAAGGCGACGCTGTCGATCATGATCGGTGGCGACCCGGTCGCCGTGCAGGCGATCGACCCGCTCCTGAACCTGGTGGGAAAAACGCTGGTGCATCAGGGCCCGCCCGGGGCCGGTCAGCACACGAAGATGTGCAACCAGATTGTCATCGCCTCGACCATGGTGGGCATGTGCGAGAGCCTGCTCTACGGCCGCCGGGCGGGGCTCGAGCTGGAGACCATGCTCGCGTCGATCTGCGGCGGAGCGGCCGGCTGCTGGTCGCTGGACAACTACGCCCCCCGCATCCTGCGCGAGGACTTCGAGCCCGGCTTTTTCGTCGAGCACTTCATCAAGGACATGGGCATCGCGCTTCAGGCGGCGGAGCGTATGAATCTGGCGTTGCCCGGGCTGGCCCTGGCTCACCAGCTCTACGTTGCGCTGAAGGCCCAGGGGCACGGCCGTAAGGGCACGCAGGCGTTGATACTGGCGTTGGAGCAGCTCTCCGCCGGCACGGACCCAACAGGGGCATAGGGCACCCGGAAGGCGACAGAGCCATGGGGGGTTCGCGAACGCGCCGGATTCCGGTTGGCGCAGGGGTTCGGCCGCGCTATGCTGGCGTCCGGTGGTGAACGGCGGGCAGGAGGCGTCGCCGGTTCACTGCGGCTCGTGCTGTTTTCGCCGGGGAATGCAAGGATGCTCTACGCCGCGCTCACCTTCTGGCTGCTCTATATCGTGCTGACCGCCACGGGCGTGCTGCGTCTGTGGAGCGACCTCGTTCGTCCGAAGATCATCAACATCGTGCTGCTGCCGGGAACGCTGGTGGCCCAGATGGGTTACCTGCTGGGGCTGCTGGTGACGGGCTCGAATACGAGCAACGTCTCGTTGCTGGGGAGCGGGTCGTCGGCCGATCCGGAGCAGCCGGCCGCTCCGGCGACGCGGGTGCCGGTGCTGGGCCCGGTGATCGTGGGGCTGCTGCCGATTCTGGCATGCGGCGCGGGCATCGTGCTGGCGGTGCGCTGGATGGGGGTGATGTCGGTGCGGCACGTGTTCGCGGGGGACGCGGCCCAGAACCTGCCGACGAGCCTGAGCGCGTTCTGGAACCTGCTGCACAACCTGGTGAGCCTGATGGAATCCACGCTCGACGGCCTGTTGCACTGCAACCTGGCCGACTGGCGTATGCTTGTTTTTCTATACCTGCTGGTGTGTCTGACGGTGCGCATGGCGCCAGCACGCGGGAACATGCGCGGGGCGCTGGGGGCCATTGTGGTGCTGGGCGGGCTGGCGGCGTTGGCCGGCGTGCTGCTGCAACGCCCGGCGGTCTGGATCATCGACGGGTGGCCCATCCTCAGCGTATCGGCGGCGGTGCTGTCGCTGCTGCTTTTGCTGAGCCTGGTGGTTCGCGGAGCGGCCGCACTCGTGCGCGTGATTCGCCAGCGGTAGCGTCCGGGATTGACGTCCGCCCCCCTCGGAGTCTGAACCATGCCCGTCGAAACGCACACGATCGAGGTTCGCACCGGCGGCAACGCCGAGGTGATCGACCTGTCGAGCCACCTGGAGACGTGCCTGCGCGACGCGGGCATCCGCAACGGCGCCGCCACCATCTTCGTGATCGGCTCGACGGCCGGCATCACCACCACCGAGTCGGAGCCGGGGCTGGTGACGCACGACCTCGCGGCATTTTTCGAGAAGATCGCCCCGAGCGGCGCTTATTACAAGCACGAGGAAACCTGGCACGACGACAACGGCCATTCCCACGTTCGCGCGTCGCTGCTGGGACCGAGCCTGACCGTTCCCCTCGTGGATGGCCAACTCACGCTCGGCACCTGGCAGCAGGTTATCCTGATCGACTTCGATACCCGCCCGCGCGACCGGCGCATTATCGTGCAACTCATCGGCGAGTAATCCCGAGTGGCCGTGAGTGGCTACCACGCAGACCGGGCGGGACTGAGCGAGCGTCCGCGCCGGCCGAATGCCCCGGAGCGCCGTTGGCCTACTTTTTCGCGATTTTCGCCCAGGTGTCCTTCAGCGTCACCGTGCGGTTAAACACAGGCCGATCATCCGTGCCGTCCGGATCCAGGCAGAAGTAGCCCTGCCGCTCGAACTGGACGCGGCGGATGCCGTCCGACCACTGGGCCGCCTCGGCCGCCACGCGCCACGCGGGCTCGATCTTGGCGGTCTTGACCGTGGTGAGCGACTCCGGATTGAGGAACTCGCGCCAGTCCTGCCCCTCGGCCGTCTTGCCCGGCGTTTCCACGGTGAACAGACGGTCATAGATACGCACCTCGGCGTCGACGGCCTGGTCGGCGGAGACCCAGTGCAGGGTGCCCTTGACCTTGCGGCCGTCGGGTGCGTCGCCCCCGCGGGTCGCCGGGTCGTAGGTGCAGCGCAGCTCCACGATGTTGCCGGCGGCGTCCTTGATCGCCTCCTGGCAGGTGATGAAATAGGCGTAGCGCAGCCGCACTTCGCGTCCCGGGCCGAGACGGAAGAACTTGCGGGGCGGGTCCTCCATGAAGTCGCTCCGCTCGATGTACAGCTCGCGGGCGAAAGGCGTCTTGCGGGTGCCGGCCGACGGGTCCTCCGGATTGTTGATCGCCTCGAGCTCGTCCACCTGGCCTTCGGGGAAATTGGTGATAACCACCTTGAGCGGATCCAGCACGCCCATAACCCGGGGGGCCCGGCGGTTGAGGTCGGTGCGGACGGCGTTTTCCAGTTTGGCCACGTCGATCATGCTGTTGAACTTGGCCACGCCGATGTCGGCGCAGAATGCGCGGATGGCCTCGGGCGTGATACCCCGCCGGCGCATGCCGGAGATGGTCGGCATCCGCGGATCGTCCCAACCGCGCACGCGCTTCTCCTTGACCAGCTCGAGCAGCTTGCGCTTGCTCAT
>NPIE01001065.1_pt1 | contig 11679 bp, 10 predicted proteins | sample 8637661 | NCBI WGS metagenome assembly NPIE01 (sample SAMN07420842, study PRJNA396082) | bioreactor metagenome | isolation source: sample BA12 brine-fed electro-methanogenic bioreactor BA | place: Japan: Kochi | collected 2016-12-09 | reverse complement strand
AGATGGGAGCGGCAATCTCCCAGATCCAGGGACGTCGCGGACAGCTCACCACCACCGATTAGGAAAGCGACAAAATTGTGGTCAACGGCATGGCACCGGTTGCAGAACTCTTTGGCTTCGCAGGCGATCTCAGGTCGGCGACCGAAGGACGTGCAATGTGGAGCACCGAGTTTGCCGGATTCCAGCTGGTTCCTGCAAGCCTTGTCAATGACGTTGTTATGGGCATCCGAAAGCGGAAAGGTCTGAAAGAACAGATCCCAACACCAGGCGACTACCTCGCATAAGAGGGATCACCTCCACCCTGTCCTTTTTTTAACTCGTGCCCTTTATCACCAGAGCGACATTTATCAATCTCTTTCACATAGTGATTGAGTATGGCAATCGACTGGTATGATGAATTTGTTGATCTGAGCTATACCCCTGCAGAGGATGATATCGTCTGTCTCTTCTCCTGCACTCCGGCATCCGGGATCAGTATGAAGGAGGCGGCAGGAAGGGTTGCTTCAGAGAGTTCAACCGGCACCTGGACAACCCTCTATTCCCTCCCACCAAGGATGAGGGATCTTCAGGCAACCGCCTTTGAGATAGACGGGCCGTTCCTGAAGATCGCCTATCCAATCGGGCTCTGGGAAGAGGGGAATGCTGTGCAGCTCTTAAGCGGTATCGCCGGGAATATCTTCGGGATGAAGGCAGTTGACCAGCTCAGGCTGATCGATGCAACATTCCCAACCGCCTATCTCAGGCATTTCAATGGCCCGCATTTCGGCAATGACGGGATCCGGAAACTGACCGGGATCCATGGCCGCCCCCTGACCGGAGCAGTGCCAAAACCAAAGATCGGATTCTCGGCAGCCGAACATGCCGAGATCGGGTTTGAGACCTGGATGGGAGGGTTCGATTTTGTCAAGGATGATGAGAACCTCACCTCCACCTCCTTCAACCGGTTCGATGACCGGGTGGTTGCCCTCACAGAAAAACGGGATAAAGCCGAGCAGATCACAGGCGAAAAGAAGTCCGCCTTCATCAACATCACCGCAGATACAGAGACGATGAAGCAGCGGGCAGATATGCTGGCTGAACATGGCTGGAACTATGCGATGATCGATGTGGTTGTTGCCGGATATGCGGCTGTCATGACGCTCCGTGACTACTGTTCAGATCTTGGTCTTGCGATCCATGCCCACCGGGCAATGCATGCGGCATTTGACCGTGATCCCAGGCACGGGATCACCATGCAGTTCCTTGCCAAGATGATGCGGCTGATCGGTGTTTCGCAGATCCATACCGGAACCGCAGTCGGAAAGCTCGTAGGCACCCCTCAGGAAGCAAAAGTTCTTGCCGATTTTCTGCGGGAGGAGAAGGTGCAGGCAGTTCCCGAAATGGCACTTGACCAGAACTGGGGGCATATTAAAAGTGCCTTCCCGGTCTCATCCGGCGGCCTCCACCCCGGCCTTGTTCCTGATGTGATGGAGATCTATGGCAACGAACTCGTCCTCCTCGTATCCGGCGGTATTCACGGCCATCCGGACGGCACCCGTGCCGGGGCAGCAGCCACCATGCAGGCGATAGAGGCATGGCAGGAAGGCATTTCACTTGAGGAGAAGGCGAAAAAGACGCCCGAGCTCGCACGTGCACTTGAGAAATGGGGCGCCTATAAACCGATATAACAAAATTATACCGGTTTTCCCTCTCTGTTGGGATCCGGATCTCTCATCCTCTTTCTAAGTGCAAGCCCCACTGTCAGGAGATAGATTCCAAAGAGAATAGCAATCCCGGCAAGAATATACATCAGGATCCCGATGATTGCTTCTGGTGCAATGAGTGTCATGAACGCGACAATGAGAGAGAGGATACCAACAACAAGCCGGAGATAAAAACCCTCAGGTACGGCTTTTTTCCCTTTAAATACCCTTTTCAGTGAGAGCCAGGCACTTGCAAATGTCCATACCGCCAGCACAAAAAGAAATGTTCCTGCAAGCTCATCCGGTTCAGAGAAGAATGAGCTGAACGCAAAGAGAGCGATCCCAAGCCCGATAATAAAACGCCCAATCGATCGTATTCTAAACGGCCTGATAACAAACGCAGTCTTCAGGAACGGGTATGATAACGCGAGGAAGAGGAGTGGGATAAGGATCCGTGTGAGGCTGTCAAAGGTGATGAAGGGTTCCGTCAGGATCTGAAGGCCAAAGAGGAGCATGAAGATACCGCAGAAGGCAACCAGCTTCCATGCCTTCGCCTGTTCAGAGAGCGCCTGAGAGGCATCTCTCCTGATGGCTTTTGTTGAGTCGTTAATAAGAACAGAAATGGTATCGATCACCATCAGGACAAGTGGGGCATCATCTGCCAGATGCAGAACCGGGTGCTCCTTTGGATCATAGCGGTCAAGATGCACCCTGTACTCGGATTCGGTCTCATGCAGGTGGTACTGACCAAAACGGTAGCTTGCGATGGTGCCGGGGGAGGGGATATTCATCCGTGAAAGAACCCAGTTCTCCGAGAGTGGAGACAGAACCTCGCTCTTTGGCACCACCACCTCCCAGACCCCATCATGGAGGGGTTCAAGGAGATCTTCAAGCCTCTGCATGAATACAACTCTCTTTTTGGTCTATTTCTGCGTATCTATCGAAAAAGAGGTGGATAATTAAAGGGTGACCGACGGTATCTCAGTCACCGTTACGCTTGTCGGATCGATCATAAAGAACATGAGCCCGAGCACTGCCAGGATGATGAGGACGATGACCGGTAGGAGCACCGCAATAACCGCCCGGATCGTTGAAATTTCATGGTAGTCCCGGATACCCATTATCATCAGGATAAAGCCCCAGATACCTGCGAGGAGGCCGATGAGCGGGATCCACCCAATGACCGCAGAAGGAGTCTCGGAAAGTGCGAAAGCACGCACCGTTGCGGTATAATCACCGGTGCCACCGACGATCTTCGCACAGATATGTACAATGGCACCCACAATCAGAAGCGATATCGTCCCGAGGATGACGAGTGCTATGATAAAGGAGATTATCATAACGAGATCCGCACCTGGTGAGAAGGGGATCGGAAGGATTGGACCAACAAACTGTTCAATTATCATTGTCAGTACCGAGTAGATGAAGATGACAATCAAAAAGTAGATGATCGAGTCGCCAAGCGTCCCGGAACTACTCTTTCGGATCATTTCGCCAGGGGATGTGATCATCCCCTTAAATGTCTCGATGAAAGGGAGTGACATATATAGAAAAATGATACACCCCTATAAATATCCTCCCCACATTCTGAATGTGTTATAGGGAAGAAAAGCCGCGGTACTCCTCAATTCCAACAATATGCTCTTCAAATGATCCACCAGTATAGACCATTACCTTAACCGGCTCACCCTTCCGGAAGCGCCTGAGTGCCTGATCATAGATCTTCCTGACATGCCGGAGGTTCTGCTCCTCGAAATACCTTGAAACAGCCTCCCAGAATCCAATCTGCTGACGTATAAAAGCAAGCTCATAGTCGATTACTGCTTCTGCAATCTCTTCTGCCTCATCCTCTTCAACAGGCAGGTGATACTCTCCATGGTCGCCAACCCCCGCAATCTGCCGCCAGTCAACCACCCCGTCTTCATCAGGCTCCCTGTGGAGCATATAGGGGTAGATGCGGCAGATCGAGAAGCGGTTCTCATAGATTCTGCACCGGTCCTCTCTCGTCAGGAAGACGCATCTCCCGTCTGCCTGCACCCTGAGTGCATACCCGGAGACATACAGGGTGCCATGTTGATCGGCATATTCAAAATCCGGTGCAGGAATGAGAGTTTCAGGATGGTTGTTTTGGAGATACGGAAGATCGCGTTCAAGAAGAAAGACATGCCCATTGTAGGATGCGGTGCAGCACCGGCCGCAGCCGTCACAGGCAAATCCGACATCACGTATGATTCCAACAAGGGTTTCTTCCGGATATGAGAGCAGGGCTGCTTCTTCTTCTCCAAGCAATAGAATGCGGTTATGAACAGGATCGCTTCGGCTCATCGTTCACAATTATTTATTCATTTGGAGGAAGCAGAGCCCTGATATAGGGATCATAGCGGACCCCGGCACATGATGCGCATTCCAGTTTACCGACAGTGATAATCTCAGCTGAGACCATATCATCTTCAAGGAGAATCAGCCCCTCTTCTTCAATAACCATGTAAAACTGTTCAATCTCAAGGTAAGGGCGTGCTTTTGACGGGAGTATAGAAAAGTCGGCGATATCATCCTGCATTGTTGAAGAGCGGGCTATCCTTTCATCAAAGAAGAGGTATACCGCGATTCCGTACTGTTCATGGATAGTCTTCAGCCTGGAGAGCGGCACCAGCTCTCCAGGGATAACACCAAGGGTTTTGCACTTCTCTCCAACCGAATTCCCGACGATCCGGTGGTATGCATTCAATGGTTCTGTATCTCCGGAGGATTCTGTCATGGCTTTTCAATACTTCTGTAATCAGAGGGAATAAATGATCGCTTCTGGGATCATATGAAAAAAACCATGATAAAGTAGGCAAAAGCAATCGCTGATGCAAGGAAGATGCCATATGCTGCATTGGAATATTGCCGGGCTGTGTATGGATACATATTGATAAGAGTAGAGAGGCGGGCCTCCTTCTCTCTCCGTGAGACTGGATTGAATGAAAGAGGCACAGATATCGCATGTGAAAGAATATCCACAGCCATGACTGGATTTTTTGAGAGCCATGAAGCTCCTGACACACACCGGTCAAGAGAACCCGAGATGCTGCTCTGGATCCGGGGGAGGAGGGTATGGGAGAGGTAGAGGATACTCCGGCCTCCGGCACGATAGAGATCCATCATGTCAGGGGGAATATAGGTAGGTTTTTGAATCATGCTCCTCACCACCCAGAGATTCAGGAGCACTGCGGCAAAGATGATGATCATCTCAAGGATATGCGAGACACTAAAGATATCGTGGGTGACGGGATAGGGGAGGATCGAGAAGAGGAGCCAGGGGTACACTCCATAGATGATGCAGGCGGATGCAGTCATCACCATCGCAATCAGCATCGGGACCGGCGGATCTCGTGTGACCAGATCCAGCTTCTCCTTGATGAATGCATAGTAGTTCAGTTTCACAAAGGAGAGGAAGGTACCGATCGATCCGATCAGAAGGAGGAGCTCAAGAGTTAAAAGACCGCTCTCAGCAGCTGCTCCGACGATCATCTCCTTGCTGACATAGCCGTTGAAGCCCGGTACCCCTGCAATGGCAGCAGATGCTATGAGAGAGACATAGAAGGTGATCGGCATATACTTCCCAAGGCCGCCGAGCTCGGAGAGGCGGTGTCTGCCGGTCTGGTAGATGATCGCACCCACCACCATGAATAGGAGTGCCTTGTAGAGAATATGGTTGAAGAGATGGGCAATTCCCCCGTTCAAAGCGAGTGTGGTACCGATACCAACAGCAGCAACCATATATCCCACCTGGCTGACCACATGGTACGAGAGGAGCATCCGCATATCATCCTGAAGGATCGCAAAGACGAGACCATAGACGACCATGATCGCTCCCAGGTACATCAGCGCCTCAGAGCCGGGGAGGGTGCGTGCCAGCAGGTACACCGCCGCCTTGGTTGTGAAGATGCAGAGGATGACTGACCCCACAATCGATGCCTTTGAATAGGACTCGGGGAGCCAGGCATGGAGCGGGATGACGGCGGCATTCATCCCGATCCCGATCAGGAAGAGGAATGCGGCTGTGCCGGGAGCGGCAGGGCCGATCTGAAGCGAGCCGGTTTCAGCAAACTGAACGGCGATTGCTGCAAGGAGGAAGACCCCGCCGAGGATATGCATCAGGGCATACCGATACCCGGCACCCCTTGACCCTTCATATCCATGCCAGATGAGGGCAAGCGAGGAGAGGGCAAGCAGCTCCCAGAAGATGAAGAGGGTGATGAAGTCGCCTGCATAGACGATACCCATCCCTGAGGCGATCTGTACGAGGAGTGCAATCTGATGGGTGAGCCGCTCCTCCTGGCTCGAATAGATGATGGCAAGGACACTGATACCTGCAAAGATGTACCCAACCACCCGTGAGAGCCCGTCAACCGAGAGGAGGGAGAGTTCCATGCCGGGGAGAAGCCGGAGAACGGGCACTTCAATGCCATATTCCTGGAGACTGATTGCGGCAAGCCCGGCTATTGTAACAAAGAGCATCCATTCATGCCGCACCCTTTTTGGGAGGAGGGGAAGGAGGGCGGCACCTATGATATAGATGAGGAAGGGAGGAAGAGCGATCATGGGTGCTGCCTCCTGAAGCGTGAGAGCATCCGCTCCGGCAGGGGGGGCCTCATCTTCTCATGGATAGCTCGTGTCATGGTATCAGTCCTTTAATTCAGCCGGGAAACGACCTTGATCGTACATACACCTCACTCATTGAGAGTGAGAAGGTTGTGGATTATAACCGGATCAGCTGCATCGTGGATCGTTGTCAGATCCTCATGCAGCACCTGCCGGCATCATCTATCGTCAGGAGAGAAGAGAGGCAGACGATATGCTGTGATTATGTCTCCGTCAATCCGATGCATGATCCGCGAGAGACTCATGATGATACATCTACCTGACGCCTCTTAAGTGTAACCGGAGAATAAAATCCCATATCAGATACGAATTCCACATTTAAGACAGGATTTCTCATTTCGTAAATACCCAAACCGGTTTTTCAGGGATGAGAAGCTCTGCACGAATGAATAGCATTAAGGAGCTGTATGGATGACCAGATACTGAAATACGATGAAAAATCCCTTCCATGTGATGATCATACCAACCCTCGGGTGTCCGGGCAACTGTGCCTACTGCTGGAGTTCCGAGGAGGGATCACCAGTCATGTCCATCGAGACGATCCACGATATCGTCAGGTGGCTGAAGAGTTTCAGGTCCGATCCCGTCACCTTCACCTTTCACGGGGGGGAGCCGCTCCTTGCAGGTGCGGATTTTTACCGGCAGGCACTCCCAATCCTCGCAGAGGGGCTTGCCGAACTCACCCCTGATTTTGCGCTCCAGTCCAATCTCTGGCGAATGACACCGGAGATTGCAGACGCTCTTGCCGCATATCATGTCCCGATTGGATCCTCAATTGACGGACCGCAGGAAATAAATGATCCGCAGAGAGGAGAGGAGTACTATGAGAAGACGATGAGAGGGTATGAGATTGCGAAGTCGCATGGGCTGACGGTTCGCTTCATCTGCACCTTCACGAATAAATCCGTCCTGCACAGGGAGGAGATCTTCAACTTCTTTATGGAACATGGCTTCCCGATGAAGCTCCACCCCGCCCTCCCTTCGCTCCGTGGCGATTCCCCGCAGGAATGGGCACTTCCACCCGAAGAGTACGGGGATCTCCTCGTCTTTTTGCTTGACCGGTACCTTGAGAACCTTGATAGATCAGAAGTGATGAATATCAATGATCTCGTCAAATGCGTCTTCACGAGGCATGGAACGGTCTGCACCTATGTCGACTGCATGGCAAACACCTTTGCAATCGGCCCGGATGGCGGGATCTATCCCTGTTACCGGTTTGTGGGGATGCCGGAGTACGTGATGGGGAATGTTTTTGACTGCCCTTCCCTTGAGGAGCTGGCAGAATCAAAGCCCTGGAAGCTGATGCAGGAGTACAAATCATATGTCGATTCTGCATGCGGGGACTGCTCCCACATCCGGTACTGCCGGGGCGGGTGTCCGTATAATGCGATTGCCCCGACTGAAGGGCGGATCGAAGGGGTTGATCCCCACTGCATCGCATACAAGAGGATCTTTGAGGAGATCAACGACAGGATGAACCGGGAGATGTTTGAGACACCCCCTGTGAGCGCCCGGCGGAGACAGCGGGCAAAACCCGGTGTCATGGCGCTTGTGCAGAAGATCGTCTCAAAATAACCAAAAAAGGTTTCCTCTCCCCCTATTTTATCAGATCAAAGAGGAAATACAGAAAAGCGATAATACTGATGAAGATGATCCCATATCCGCCACCCCAGATTGAGATCTGTTCGTCCGGGTATTGATTCTTCATCAGGGAGAGCCGCTCTTCATAAGCCCTTGTTTTTGATGGATTGGAGAATATCCTGACGCCGGGTAGTGCAATACTCCGAAGGCCGATCTGGCAGGCAACCGGTGGGTTTGCAGCGATGATTCTGAGTGTGGAGACGATACGCTGAAGGCAGGTTCCGATCAGATCAGCCCCATGAACAAGCGGATTTTTGGCAATCCATGCAACCGATCTCCCTGCCCGGATATAGAGTGAATCAATATCTCTTTCAAATCCACGCCACGACCTTCTGAGCGGCGCAAGAATCAGCAGGAGAACTCCGGCACCAGCAAAGATCAGAGCCGACTCAATGAGATGTGAGGGGGCAAACGGATGGGCGGTAGTCATCCCCGGCAGCAGACTGGTCAGGAGGGTCGGGTTGAGACCAATTGCGATGCAGAGAAGGGCGGTTGCCCCCATTGCAATCATCATCGGGGTGGGGGCATCCTCCGGAAGCCGCCCTTCCTTCGTCCCGGTGGCCGGCCTGAAGAAGCCGAGATAGAGGAGACGGACGACATAGATGACGGTGATTATTGCTGAGATTATGAGAAGGGGAGCGAGATATGGCACCGCTTCTGCTGCCCCGATCACCATCCCCTTGCTGACAGCACCGTTCAAGCCCGGCAATCCGGCAAGGGCAAGACCGCCGATTACTGCACAGAGCGTTGTTTTTGGCATCGTCCTTGAGAGACCACCAAGTTCCGAGAGGCGGCCTGTACCCGTCCTCAGGATCACCGCACCGGCTGCCATGAAGAGGAGGGACTTGAAGAGGATATCATTGACAAGATGTGCAAGTCCTGCGTCAACTCCGGCAACCGTACCCACCCCAATTGCCGCAACCATATAGCCGCCCTGGCTGATGATCGAGTACGAGAGGAGACGCCGGATATCATCCTGCATGAGGGCATAGACGGCACCATAGAGTGCCATTGCTCCACCCATGTATGCAACCGCAGTCCCCCACCCGCCAATCGCTGCAAGGAGGAAGACCGCGGCTTTTGTCGTAAAGATGCAGAGGGCAACCGACCCGACGACTGACGCCCTCGGATACGCATCAGGAGCCCAGGTATGGAGGGGAATGAATGCGGCATTGACACCGATACCGATGAAGAGGAGGAGGAAGCCCATGCCATCCCCGACCGCCCCGATCGCCGCGGTTCCTGTTGTAACAATGGTATAGACGATGCCCCCAAGGAGACAGGCACCGCCGAAGATATGGAAGAGGAGGTACCGGTACCCGGCCCCTGACGATTCCCGATCTTTTGAGGCCCAGATGATCGTTAACGAGGCAAGTGCCAGAAGCTCCCAGAAGATGAAGATTGTTATTAAATCGCCTGCATAGACGATTCCGAGTGTCGCAGCAACTGATGCGAGGATGCCGATCGTTTCTATCCGGGGAAGATCGCGGTATGCTGCATAGATAATAACCAGGAACCCGGCTGTTGCAAAGATGATCCCGGCAAGCTGCCGCATGGGATCGGTTGTCAGGAGGATCGTCTCGATACCGGGGATGAACGCCACCACCAGATCGGGGGAGCCAGAGCCGATCAGAACCACCATCAGAAGCCCTGCTGCGCCAAGGAGAACCGTCCAGAACTTCCGTGCAGCTCCCCTCAGAATGGGAACGAGGAGGAGGCCGATGAGGAAGAGAAATGCCGGGGGAAGTCCGATCATGGCATCACCTGGTGAGTGATCTCGGCAATCGCGATCTCAATCAGATCCATAAACGGCATTGACGGGAAGAAGAAGATCAACACCGATACACCCGCTGTCAGGATGATCGGAATGAGCATCGTGAGCGGGGGTTCACTTACCGATTCGAGGGCCCCCGGATCGTCTGGAGTCTCAAAGAGCATCGTGTAGATGATAGGGAAGAAATATGCCGCATTTAAGACGGCGCTTGCGATGATCACAAGAAGCAGCACCGGCACCCCGCCCTCCACCGCACCAAGTGCAAGGTAGATCTTGCTGATGATGCCTGCAAGCGGAGGAAGTCCGCAGATGCCGATTGCAGCGATAGCAAACATGACTGCGGTCACCGGCATCTTCCTCCCGATCCCTTTCATCCCGGAGATGCTCTCCTTCCCGGCAGAGACGATGACAGCACCTGCAACAAAGAAGAGCGTGATCTTCAGGAACGCATGGATCGGGATATGCGCCATTGCCCCGGTCATCCCGGCGATCGAGAGCATCGAGACGCCAAGCAGGATATAGGAGAGCTGGCTCACCGTCGAGTAGGCAAGCCGCCGTTTCAGGTTATCCTCGGCAAGTGCGAAGAGGGAGGCTACGATGATGGTGAAGGAGGCGATCACCGCAAGGAGGGTGCCAAGCCCAAGCATGGCCATCAGATCCATCCCAAAGACCCACCCGGCAATCCTGACAATCCCAAAGACACCGGCGGTAACAACCGCAACTGCATGAAGGAACGCCGAGACCGGCGTCGGGGCAACCATTGCCGCGGGGAGCCACCCGTGGAGCGGCATCCATGCCGCCTTCACAAAACCGACCAGGAATAAAATAAAGAGTATCCAAAGCGTCAGGTCTGATCCCGACCCTGCAAGGAATCCTCCTGCCACAAAGTCGGTTGTTCCGGTGAGGATATAGGTCAGGATGACCGCGGCAAGGAGGAAGATACCCCCGATTAAGAGATAGGCAAGGTATTTTCTTCCTGCTTTCATCGCCTCCGGGGTCTCGACATGGACAACAAGCGGATAGGTGATGATCGTCAGGATCTCATAGAATATGAAGAGTGTCAGGAGATTTGCCGAGAATGCGATCCCGATTGCAGCGGCTATTGCAACAGCGAGGCAGAAGAAGAACCTCGTCTGGGCATGCTCTTTTAAGGATCGCATGTACCCGATTGCATAAAATGAATTCAGGAGGAAGAGAGACGCTGCAACAAGCGCAAAGACCATCCCGAATGCATCCACCTTCAGGGCAAAGTCACCGCCCGGCACCATAGGAAGGAGCGTGAACGTAAACCGGTTTCCGGCAAGCACGCCGGGGAGCATCAGGAGGACTGAGCCGAGCATCGCAGATGCCGCTGTGATCGTGACACCTTCGCGGAGATTCTCATATCGTCCTGTTGCCAGTATCAGAACCGATGCGAGGAGCGGGATTGCGATCACAACAGCAGGGAGTACCCATTCGATATCCGCCATCTCAGGCACCTCCAAGGAGCATGAGTGCAGCAGGGGCGACTGCCTTCATCAGCACCTCGACGAAGATGCCAAATATGAGACAGAGGAGTGCAAGGCCGACCATCGGGGCGAGCATCGAGAGAGGGCCTTCGCGTTCTGCCGTTTGAGTGGCATGATCCTCGTCATGCCCTCCATGCGGATCGCCGAAGTAGGCGATCTCGATGAAACGCCAGATATAGATGGCGGCAAGAAGGGATCCGATCAGGAGCACCACCGCATATGGCCAGAGCCCGGCTTCAAATGCCCCGAGCACCAGGTAATATTTGCTCATGAACCCGATCGTCGGGGGAATCCCGATCATCGATGCTCCGGCAAGTGCAAAGGCGGCACAGGATATCGGCATCGTCTTTGAGAGCCCTTTCATGTCGCTTAAGCGGGAAGTACCCATCCGGTAGATGATCATCCCTGCCACCATGAAGAGGCAGCC
>NPIE01025393.1_pt1 | contig 11680 bp, 8 predicted proteins | sample 8637661 | NCBI WGS metagenome assembly NPIE01 (sample SAMN07420842, study PRJNA396082) | bioreactor metagenome | isolation source: sample BA12 brine-fed electro-methanogenic bioreactor BA | place: Japan: Kochi | collected 2016-12-09 | reverse complement strand
CGCCCAAGAGACCGACGTTAGCGCCGCCGATCTCCGTGCCCTGGCGACCCACACCCACGCTCCTGAGGACATCGCGGCGCCCATCGCCAGCGGATCGTTTGTGACCGCGGGGATGGTGATCGCGCCCTGCTCGATGAAGACGCTCTCCGCCGTCGCCAACAGCTACACCGACAACCTGCTGGTGCGCGCCGCCGACGTCACGTTGAAGGAAGGGCGCACCCTCATCCTCGCCGTGCGCGAGACACCGCTCCACCTCGGGCACCTGCGGCTGATGGTGCGGGCGGCGGAGATCGGCGCGGTGATCTTCCCGCCGATCCCGGCTTTCTACGCCCGTCCGACGACGGTGGAGGCGCTGGTCGACCAAAGCGTGGGACGGATCCTGGCGCGATTGGGGCTCGATAACGCGCTCTATGCCGTGTGGGAGGGCCCCGAGCGCTGAGGCCCACCCGCCTGCGACCCTAGGGCTCGCTCAGCGAGATGATGCGCCGGCCCAGCTCCGGCAGGAACTCCTGATAGTCGAAGTGCCCCCAGTTGGCGATCTGCCCACCCAACGTGAAGATCGCCATGCCCAGCACATAGTCATCCTCGCGCAGGCGGTCATCGTACCAGAAGAGGTCCTCCAAGAAGTCGTCCGCGCGCTCGACCGGGTCCTCGATCGCCAGATTCACCTCGGTGATCGCCAGCGGGATGACCTCGCCCCGGGGGATGAGGATGTCGCGATAGAGGTGGCGGTAGCGCCCGCCCAGCACACCCCGATCAGGGTAGAGGGGGATGGTGGGGTCGTCCAGCGATTGCTCAGGCTCCTGCGGCATCGGCTCACCCCAGCGGTCGCTCAGGAGCGGCCCACCGTATTCGTGGAGCGAGAGAATGTGCCCACCCGCCCGGGCCTGGGCGAAGACTCCCGTCTCGGCAATGGCCTCCCACTCCCAGAGCTCAGGCACGCCCATACTGTAGGAGAAGAGCGCCAGCTTATAGCCGTTGGCGTCGGCGATGGTCATCGCCGCCTTGAAGAACTCGCCCAACCATGCGTGGCCCTCGGGCGTCGGCGGATCGACCTCGTTGAGGACCTCCCAGTAGTCAACGCAAGCCTTGTAGGGCGCCCACTGCGCCATGTGCTTCCGCATGTAATCGCCGGCTTTCTGCACCGGGTCGCCCGTGGGGAGCACGGCCTCCCAGACGTGGTCTGCCCAGCGTCCGATCGTGATGGTCTGGGGCGAGAGCTGCTTGACCTCGCAGAGATAGCCGAAGGAGAGCCCCTTCACCAACGCGACGTGCCCGTCGGCCTGGCGCACCTGCTGCACGACGTCGGTGACCCCGCCATCGGCAATCGCGTGGAAACCGATCTTCGACGGTCCTACCGGGTTGCCGGGCTCGACCGGTATTGGGGTCTGGGCCGGAGGGGGGTGCGACGGCGATGTGTAGGCCTTGAGGATCGCCGGCAGGTAGGTGCGCCGGAGCTCCTCCACGACGCGCAGCACCACGTCCGCACGCTGCGGGGAACCCCAGACCTCTCCCGGCGTCGCATCGATGCGCAGCGTGGCGGTATAGATCCCCACCGGCAGGCCCGTCGTATCCACCGTGACCCAGAGTCGCTCACCCTGGGCCCCGGTCAGGGGCGAGAGCGTGGGCGTCAGGGTGCTGGTGGGCGAGAGCGCGGCGGTCCACGTGAAGGCGCCGCTGCCGAGATTGCGGATCAGGAGCGATGTGGTCAGCACGCGAGGGTCATCGACCTCGGCGAGCAGCCCCACGGTCGCGGGCGAGACGGAAAGCACTGGCATCGCCAGCGGGCCCGGACGCTTCTCCATCGCCCCAAGCGCCGCGTAAGCCGGTGTAGGGGCGCCCAGCGTCGTACCATCCTGACGTCGCAGGGCGTAGTAGCGGCTGTGGAAGCAGGGGATCGAAGTGCGATAGTCGTGCCAGTCGAGGTTCCAGACGAACATCCCCTGTACCCAGGGCCAGTGCGTGTCGGCATAGGCAAAGGCGCGCGTCAGATAGGCTGCCTGGGTCGCGGCATCGACCTCCTGCCAGGCGAAGTAGGTGCCGTACTTGGGATCGGTATCGCACCCCCACTCATAGCCGTCCTCGGCAGGCGCGCGGATCCACCCGAACTCCGTGAACCAGACGGGCAGGCTCCCGTACCCACGCTTGACCAGGATATCGCGGATCGCCTCGACGCCGCGGAAGGCGAAGCCGTTGCTGACCAGGTCGGGCTCGCGCTCGGGAGGATAGGCGAAGCCGTAGGGGTGATAGCCGAAGGCGTCGATGCAGCCACCGGCGCCGGCGGCGAGCAGAGCTTCCGTGAAGAGGCGCTCATCCATCGCGTCGCAGTTGTTGCCCTCACCATAGGGCCACGGCGGCGGGATGCGGCCCACGGGCGCAAGACCTCCGCTGATCACCAGCGCCTGCGGATCGACCGCCTTGATCTCCTGCCGTGCGATGCAGAGCATCTCCGCGAAACGCTGCGGATTGGGCACTTGCCCTCCCCATCCCGTATTGCGGATGTTGGGCTCATTGCAGATCTCATACGCCTGTACCCGGTCCAAACCTGCCTGGGCCACGGTCCGGACGTGGCTGCGCCAGCGGGCGAGATCATCCACGTAGGCACCGCAGCTGATGTTGTAGAGCACGTGCTGGGTGAGCGTAGCGGAGGGCAGACCGCCATATTCCTCCCAGAGCTTGACCCACTCAAACCCCAGGGGCTCGACAAGGCTCGCGGCACGCACAGGGTCCCGCAGGTTGATGCCATAGCCCAGGTGCGGGTCGGGTTGAACGTAGCCCAGGCAGTCCGTGGGACCGAAAGACGCCAGGACGTTGTGGTCGGCGTCGACGTAGGCCACCGCCAGCTGATCCGGCGAGCGATCCCCTACCGTGAGGTTGCCCTGGTAGGACCGGTCGGGCCCCATCACCGGCATGCTCCAGTGAGCCAACTCGGCACAGGTGGTGCGGTCCCAGACGAAGAGCTCGGTCTCGCCCTCAGCCCAAGCTCGGGTCGGATGAACCCCGACCCGCAGGCGGTCGACCGAGACGGAGACGCGCAGCGCCGCCTCCTCAGTAGCAGCGGCGAAGTCGCCCAACGCGGCCACAGGGTACCAGACCTCACGCCAGGCGAGATGCCCGTGGGGGTCGATCCGTGTCGTGTCCCAGAACGTGGGCGCCGGCCCACCGTGGAGCTCGACGCCGCCTGACCTGGTGCCGTCGGTCCACGTGAGCCAGTCGAGGGCGTGGGCCCAGCCCACCGCGAAGGCCTTGCTGCCCACGGCGACCTCGGGCGGGAAGACACGCGTGACACCCGCTCCCTGCAGGCGGTCGTAGACACCGGCAAAGCCCCCCACGGTCTGGGGATACTCGAAGAACCCCAGCCATTCGTTCCAGTTCCGCAGCGCGCTGTAGTCGACGCCCTGGTAGACGGGCCAGGTGAAGCGATGATCAGGGGCCGTCGGCATCGTCGGGTAGGCGCCGGGCAGACGCGCATCGCCGGTCGAGTGCACCGCCATCTCTGGGGCGTTGAGGATGAAGGAGAGGCCTTCCGTCGGCGCGTTCGCCGCCCCCGGGGCGAGAGCTGCATTGAGCCAGAACTTGACGTCGACGGGCGCAGCTGTCGGGTTCTCCAGGCGGGGCTCGACGGCGACATAGGCGCGGTCCGACGGCAGAAACACGCTCACGGCGGCGTTCACCTTGGCGGCACTGCCGGTGGGCGCGTGCACAGTGACCGTCACGCCGGCGGTCGAGGTGACCACGTCCCAGGCCCACGGCACGCCGGAGAAGTAGCCGTGCTCGTCGACCGGCAGGCACCATTCGATACCGCCGACCGCCAGCCACCAGCCCTGTTCGGGCGGGCCCCAGGACGTCGGCTTGATGACAGGGTTTTGGTAGAGCTGGTTCTGCCCGGTGGCCTTGTCGATGAGTTGGTAGAGGCGCCCGCCCAACTCGGGCAGCAGCGTCACCTTGAGATAGGCATTCTCCAGGACCAGCACTTGATAGGTCTTGGGCACCGGGTTGGAGGCGTTGTAGCGTCCCCAGTCAAGGACCGGGTAGGTCATGCCATAGGCGGCGTTGTAGGCGTCGGTCAGGTAAGCGGCGTAGGGATAGGTCGGGATCGAGATCGTGGTCATCGAAAAGACCGCAGCGTCATCTACCGCTGCGGTCTCGATCGAGTCGGGTGCCGGTGGGCGATCGCCCGTGGCACCGCCCACGGCGCGCGGACCGGCACTGAGGAGGAGAAAGAGAAGCATGACCGGCAACAGCCGTCGACCCAGGTGAGCGCGATGCCACGCCATACTCCTCCTCCTTCGGGCTACCCCCCGATGTCCGTCAGGTTACATTGGGGATCCATCCGGTGCTAGCCTGCGAGACCCAACGGCTCGGCGATCTCCTGCATAGCCGCCAGGACCACACCGATGTGCTCGGCCAACGGCACGCCCAGCATCTCGGCCCCGGTCTCCACGTCCTCACGCTTCACCCCGGCGGCGAAACCACGGTCCTTCCACTTCTTCCGCACCGAGCTCACCTTGACGTCGAGAATCGACTTGCTGGGCCGGACCAAGGCAACCGCGGCGATCAACCCCGTGAGCTCATCGACGGCGTAGATCGCCTTCTCCATGTTCGTCTCCAAGGTGACCCCGGTCAGGTCCGGCGCATGCGCCTGCACACCCCGGATCAGCTCCTCGGGCCATCCCTTCTCGCGCAAGATCTCGGTGCCCTTGAAAGGATGCCCCTCGGGGCCCAGGTCCGGATATCTCTCATACTCGAAGTCGTGGATCAGGCCCACGATACCCCAGCGCTCCTCGTCCTCGCCGAAACGGCGAGCATAGGCGCGCATGCCCGCCTCAACCGCCAGGGCGTGGTGCAGCAGGTTGGGTGTCTTCGTGTACTCTGTCAGTAGTTCCCAAGCTTCCTCACGTGTGGGCCAGGTCATAGAATCCCCCTTCTTGTCAGCTTCGTGTGCCTTATCCTTCGTTCACATCACCTTCGTGATCTCAAATCCCAGCGCCCGCTCGGCCTCCGCCGCCTGAATCGCTGCCGCAGAGCCGACCACAACGACGCGTCCGGTCCCGCCAACCGCACGTGCCACCTCGGCAAAGGCTCGGAAGTCGTCGACGGTCGTCGCCAGCAGCTCGCTCCGGTACCGGCGCCGCTCCTCGTCGGTGTAGCGGATCAGGTGGCGTGAAAGGGCGCTGAACCCCTTGGCGTCAGGCAGCTGGTAGGCATCGATGTTGCCGATGGCGCCGATGATGCCCTTAACCAACTCCTCCTGCGAGAGATCAACGGTCGCCAAGAAGGTCGCGGTCGCGTCATAGATATCCAGCGTCTGGAGCAGATTCGGGTCGCGATAGGAGACGTAGCCGAAGGCCCCGCCATGGGGATCGAAGACGCAGAATCCACCGTAGGCCCCACCCTGCACGCGCACCCGCTCCCAGAGCCACGTGCTGCGAAGATAGTGAGAGATTACCTCCGTCGATCCATGGAGCTTGTAGCCCAGCTCGAAGAGGTTGGCCCCCTTGCTCACGTAGTTGACGGTCGCCGGCAGGGTCAACCCCTCGGGCGAGACATCATAGGTCGGCGACCAGGTCGCACGCTCAGACGGGCCCTCCGGGATGGCGGTCAGTAGGGCGCCGAGCTGCGGCGCGATCCCGGCCCAGGCTTCAGCGTCCACGGTGACATTGCAGAGCAACGCACTGCGGCTGATCAACAGGCCCCGCACGGCCTCCAGCTTCTCCAACACGCTCGGCCAATCGGAGGTCACCTCGTCGACCAGCTTGCGCAAGGTGAAGAGGTAGGAGAGCCCGCTGATCTGCTCGCTCACCCAATGGGCCTCGCTGAACTTGGCGCGCAGCCGCGTGATCGCCACGCGATGCCCACCGGGGACCAAACCGGCCTCCTCGCGCGCCTTTTTCTCCAACAACAGCTGCATGAAGCGTGGCTGGTTGTCGAGCTTGACCGTCAGCAGGATATCGCGCAGGATCGCCAGCAGATCCGTGACCTGGTGGGTCGTCGCCTTGCCCCGCAGGAAGGTCCATGCCGCGGTGGCACCCGAATCGCGCACCGTGGAGATGAAGTTCGCCGGTGAGATGCCACCGGTCTGGCGACCGATACGCTGCATGAGCTTGACGAAGTCCTCACTCTCCGTGCCGAGCTCCAGCAGGGCGGAGACGAAAAGCTCGGTATAGGGCAACAGCTCCTGCGGCAGGGCGCGGAGATCGAAGCCCAGGTCAAGGTAGAGAATGCCGTTGGTGAAGAGGTCATGATAGAGCACAGGGACCCCGGCAAGCACCAGCTCCTCGGAGGGCACCTGCTTGGGCTCGCGATCCAAGTCCTCCAGCCCCAGGCCGGGGATGGTCGCCAGTGCCTCGGGCGTATCGGGCTGTTCCTGGAGCATCTTGAGGCGCTCAGCACGTTCGATCACGGTCGCCAGCTCGTCCTCGCTCATCGCGGCCCTGGCGGCAGCCAGCCGCGCCTTCTCAGTCGCATCCTGCCGGTCCTGCAGCTCGGGATCGGGCGTGAGGATCACGGTCACCCGATGGTCATTGTGTAGCAGGTACTGCTTGATCAGGGCCTCGAAGCTGCCCCCATCGGTCTCGAACTGATCTTTGATCGCCTGCAGCGGGCCCTCAAAGGCGATCGAAACGAAGGGATCGCCGTCGTGTAGCCACGTCGTCAGCGCCTGAAGCATCACGAAAAGGCCTCGCGGGTAGTGACCGGTGTTCTGCTCGCGCAGCCGGAACTCCACGGTGTTGATAGCAGCCTCGAGCGTCTCGCGCTCGATCCCGTCGCGCACCAGTTCCTCCAACGTCGTCAGGATCAAGGTCTCAACGCGATTGACCTTGTCCGGATCGACGCCTTTGAGCCCGGCGGAGAAGGTGAGCTGACGGAGCGAATCATCCAGTCCGCCGCCGATCACGTCCTCGCCCAGACCCGAATCAATCAGGGCCTTGCGCAGGGGTGAAGCCGGGGTGTCGACGAGGGCATAGGAGAGGATACCCAGCGCCAGCGTCAACGTGGGGTCACTGTTCTCAGGCAGCAACCAGTTCACCGTGATCATCGACTTGGGTGCCTGCTCCTCCCCCACGGGATAGGGGTAGGTCAAGCGCCGCGGTGCCTCAAGGCGCGGCTGCAGCTCAATAGCGCTGCGTTCGGCGACGTCGTCCACCCCGTTCGGCTGCGCCTCCCACGCCGGATCATCGAGATACGCAGCAACCAGGCGCAGCCGCTCCTCAGGATCGTCATCCCCATAGAAGAAGATGCGCGCGTTGCCCGGATGATAGTAGGTCGCGTGGAAGGCCTTGAACTGCTCGTAGGTCAGCTGCGGGATGACCTCGGGATCGCCGCCCGAATCGAAGCCGTAGGCGTTATCGGGGAAGAGCGACTGCTCGCTGTAGCGCGCCACCAGGCTCTCCGGTGATGCGTAGGCCCCCTTCATCTCATTGAAGACCACACCCTTGTATGACAACGGGGCATCGGGATCGTCCAGCTCATAGTGCCAGCCCTCCTGCTCCAGGATCTCGGGCGTGATGCGCGGGAAGAAGACGGCGTCGAGGTAGACCTCCATGAGGTTGTAGAAGTCCTGCAGGTTCTGGCTTGCCACGGGGTAGCAGGTCTTGTCACTGAAGGTCATCGCGTTCAAGAAGGTGTTCAGCGACCCCTTCATGAGTTCTACGAACGGCTCCTTGACCGGATACTTGCGTGATCCGCAGAGCACGGCGTGCTCCATGATGTGCGGCAGCCCGGTGGAATCGGGCGGTGGCGTGCGGAAGGTGATACCGAAGACCTTGTTCTCATCGGCGTTCTCCAACGATAGTAGTTCAGCGCCGGTCTTCGTGTGGCGGTAGCGTTTGGCGAGCGTATTGAGCTCGGGAATCTCCTGCTCCTCGAGCAACTCAAAACCATAGGCTGATGTCATCCGTCATATTCTCCTTGCGAGGTCCGAATTATGTGTCTGCTGTCAGAAAATGGGCAACGGTTCGCCCAACACCGGCTGCGGGCGGGTGACATAGACCTGCCACCAGGCCAGCCAGAGGGCCGGAATCTCGCGCAACCGGTAGCGGATCAGGTAGGTGCCGCGATGGTGATAGCGGTTGGCGCTGAAGCCCACCGCGTCGAGCCCCAAGCCACGGCACGTCTCCAACGCGCGCGGTAGATGGTAACGTTGCGTGACCAACGTCGCCTCGCGCACGCCGAAGATCTCGCGCGCACGATAGCAGGTATCATAGGTCCGGCGCCCGGCATAGTCGAGCACAATGTCCTCGTCCGGCACACCCTGATCCAGGGCATACTCGCGCATCCGCGCGGGCTCGTTGTAGTCGACGACGCGATTGTCACCGCTGAAGAGCAGCTTCTCCACACGACCGGTCTCGTAGAGCTCGATCGCGGCATCCAAGCGTTCCTGAAGGATCAGGCTTAACGCCCCGCTCGGCCAGTATCCGGCCCCAAACACGATGCCGACCGGTTGCTCGGGAAGCTGTTCCAGCTCGCGCGAGGTGTAGATCAGGCGATGAAAGCGGCTCCCCAAGGTCCAGAGCGTCCAGGCCCCCAATGCGCCTGTAGCCAACAAGCCCAAGAGCACGATCGCTTCCCCGAAAGGCACCCGCCGGTGGCCTCCGGCGCGGAGGTCAGTCGATCTCATCCGCGGATCTCCGGCATTGAGCGGCGCGTCAGGGCACTGCCGCCACGCCGACGTATTCAACGACGTCGGGGTTGCTGCCCCAGACCAGGCGCACCTGGTTAGCACGCCGCTGAAGCGTGACCGCGCCTGCCCTTCCGGCCCACCAGTGGCCCCCAATCAGCGACTCTGGGACATCAGAGCGCATCACCCGCCCGTCAAAAAGCGCCTGCGGGAGCAGCTCTTGGAGCTCTGAGGCAAATCGGAGAGCAGCACGTACATCGTCGAGGTCAATCTGCCAGACAGCGACCCTGTCTCTCGCGGACGGATCATCCTCCTGCGTTTCCCACACCTGCAACAGGTCTCCACCCCATGCCGGCGCCGGCGCCTCAGGCGCCTCTTCGCGACCCCACGCTGCAAGAACACGGCTCATCAATGCCTCACCCAACGTCTCGCTGACCTGCAGACGCCAATCCGCGCCAAGCCGGGGCTCCAGGGGCGCGATCACGTGGGGCTCATCGGACGCAGCATAGCGCTCGGGGTGCAGCAGCTGCTCTGTGGAACGCGGCGGGCGGAGCACGATCTCATCCATCGCCTCCACGCCCCCCGCCTGATACTGAGCTGTCACGAAAGGCACACCGACATCAAAAGCCAGACAGGAGAGCTCGTCCACCCATGGGTCGGGCTCCTGCCAACGTGGGCAGACCACCGGCGCGACCGAGTTACGCAGCGATTCGGCGTCAGCAGACAGCGCAGAGGGATCGGACGGCACCACATCCTTGAGCAACCAGACCGAGACCATGGCCTCTCCCTCTGCCACGGCTGCCAGCGCGATCTGGAGGTCAAGCGAGGTCGCCCCATCCAACAGCGTGCTGAGATCGCCGAACTGATCGGGCAACGCGCGAGCGTAGCCATAGGCCAGCTGGAGCTCCAGCGTGTCAATCGACCCATCCCAATCGCGGCGCAGATAGAGTTCCTCCAACTCGGGTACGTAGAGGGCCGCCGTCTCCTCGGCCTGGCCCACCACATCGAGGCGCAGGCTATCCCCATCCCAGAGGTTCAGTGCTTCCAGGACGGGTTGAAGGCGCATCGCGAGCGGGGGGTTCTCCTCATAGTGGGCGTAAAGCACCCTGGCCATGCCGGTTTGATCGACCACCGTGAGCGGCGTGCCCCAGCGGGTACGGGACTCGCGAGCATCAGCAACCCTCTGAGCGATCACACCTGCGCGAAAGACATCAAACGCGGCAGCCTCTTCAGTCGCCGGGGGCGGCGTCGACGTGCGAGAGGGCTCGCGGGTCGGCGCAGCCGTTCGCGTGACCGTCGCGGTCGGCGATGGCGCCTCGGAGGCGGATAAGTTGCCTTCCTGGGCCTCAGCCTGATACGTCGACCAGATGCTCCAAGCGAAGAGCGCGATGACCAGAACCAGGGCCGACGCTAAGGAGAGCAAGATCCAGCGCTGGCTGCGCGTCAGCGTTCGATACCAACGCACCCCAACACCTCACGCTGAATGTCGATGACCGAGCGCACACCCTGCGCGGCGAGGTCCAGCAGGGCATCCAACTCGTCTCGTAGTACCGGCTCACCTTCCGCCGTCCCCTGGACCTCGATGAAACGGCCATAGGCGTCCATCACCACATTGAGATCCATCTCGGCGCGCGAGTCCTCCGCATACGCCAGGTCCAGGAGTAGCCCGTCATCCACCCGACCCACGCTGATCGCCCCGACGGGTGCCGACAGGGCCTCGTGGGGGGCCTCCCCAGCCTCAATCAGAGCGTGCACCGCCAACGCGAGCGCCACATAACCGCCATTGATCGCCGCGGTGCGCGTGCCGCCGTCGGCCTGGATGACGTCGCAGTCGACGGTCAGGGTCAGCTCACCTAGCAGATCCAGCCGCACTCCTCGCCGCAGACTTCGACCGATCAGGCGCCGCACCTCTTGGGCGCGCCCGCCCTGAATGTGGGCTCGCGGTGTGCGGGTGTGGGTGGAACGGGGCAGCAACGCATACTCTGCCGTCACCCACGCCTGTCCCCTACCTTGCAGCCACGGTGGGACGCGCTCCTCAACCGTGACGGCACAGAGCACCTGCGTCTCACCCAGCCGCACCAACGTCGATCCCTCCGCATAATGGAGCGGCGAGAGTTCAATCGTCAGCGGGCGAAGTGCATCAGGCGCACGCCCATCGAGTCGCATCGGTTCCCCCTAAGCACTAAGGCGTCCGGTCGTGGCGCACGGACACGTGCTGCTCATTGTAAAGAGCCAGCGATGGTTGTCAAGGCCTCAGTCATACCGATTCCTTGCCGTCTAGCCGAGGAGGGCTATAATCGAGGAATTGACCGGATGGAGAGATAGATGGCATATCTGTGTGGCAAAGGTATCTGGCTCGCGTATTCCCATGACTTTGAGCGAGCTGTGGAGATGGCAACCCGGATCGGTGGCACGCACCTCCTGATCAAGGTGGGACACGGACCGATCTATTACCCGGAGACGGCGCGCGAGATGATGCAGCGCACACGCTCTCTGGGCATCATCCCCTTGGCCTGGGTTGAGCTGACCGCACGAGCTCCTCAAGACGCGCAGAGGGCCGTGGTGGAGGCCCTGAGTCGCGGCTACGAGGCTGTTGTGCTCTTTCTCACCCCGGAACGGGCGGAGGCGCTCTCGGCGCCCGCGACGACGGGGGACGGGACCCTTGCCCACAGATTGACGGAAGCGTTGATCAACGTTGAGATCCCCAGAGATCGCTTGCTGCTGGCCTCGCCCCCACTACCCTATCTGCCCCACTCCGCGGCCCTGGAGGCCATCGTCCCGNNCGATATGCCAAGGGGGATGGATGCCCCTCTGCTTCTCGGCTTGGTCGGACGATGCGACCCAGATGATCGACCAGGATATCTATCAGGGACTGGGAGATCTGAGCCTGATCTGGGACAAGACCCCCTCCGTCTATCCCGTGCTATCGCCCCGCCATGATGTTGACGGAGAGGAGATCCTTCCGGAGAACTTCATCCCGTGGGTCGAGGGTGTCGCGCGGCACGGTACAGACTTCTTCAGCATCTTCCACGCAGCCAACACAGAGAAGGCCCTGTGGCC
>NPIE01034335.1_pt1 | contig 11690 bp, 8 predicted proteins | sample 8637661 | NCBI WGS metagenome assembly NPIE01 (sample SAMN07420842, study PRJNA396082) | bioreactor metagenome | isolation source: sample BA12 brine-fed electro-methanogenic bioreactor BA | place: Japan: Kochi | collected 2016-12-09 | reverse complement strand
CCCCGCTTCATCACGATGATAAGGTCAGCCCAACGGCACTGCGAGAGCCGGGGCGTGATCAGGAAGGTCGTGCGGTCCGCAGCCGCACGTTCAATCGCCCGTTGGATGCGGTCCTCGGTCTCGCTGTCGATCGCACTCGTGGCGTCATCCAGGATGAGGATGGCGGGATCGGTCAGGAAGGCCCTGGCGAGGGCGATCCGCTGACGCTGCCCCCCCGAGAGCGTCGCTCCCCGCTCGCCCACCACGGTCTCATAGCCGTCGGCGAAATCAACGATGAAGTCGTGGGCTCGTGCCGCCTTGGCTGCTGCCTCGATCTGTTCCTGAGTCGCCTTCGGGTAACCGAACGCGATGTTCTCAGCGATGGTCCTGGAGAAGAGAAAGATATCCTGCTCGATGACCGAGGTCTGCCGCCGCAGCGCCGCCAGGCTCCAGTCACGCACGTCCACGCCGTCCACCAGGATCCGCCCCTCGTCGACGTCGTAGGTACGGTTGATCAACTTGGCGAGCGTCGACTTCCCCGAGCCTGTCTGCCCGACCAAGGCGACCGTCTGTCCTGCCTCCACCGTGAAGCTGACGTCCTCAAGCACCACCGATTCCTCCACGATGTCGCAGCTGTCATCCGGCGCCGTGTAACAGAACCAAACCTTGTCGAAGGTCACGCTCCCAGTAATACGCTCGGCACGCCCCCCCGTGTTCTCATCGAGGTCGGTCTTGGCATTGATCAGCTCCAGCAGGCGTCGAGCGCTCGCAAGCCCTGAGGCTACCCTTGGGTAGGCAAACTGTCCCGTGAAGGTGGGGAACCCGAAGAGCATCAGGATGCCCGAATAGGCGATAACGTCGCCCAACTGCAGGATTCCGGCCCGGAAGAGCAGCAACGCATGCAGCGTCCCGCCTCCGACCAACAGCGCCAGCAACAGCCGGGGCAGGAACCTGGCCTGGATATCCTGCTCCCACACAAACGCGCTCCGCCAGGCGGCGACCGCCCGTCGGAAGCGCCCGACCTCGTAATCCTCCTGAGCGGCTCCCTTCACCGTCTCGACGCCCTCAACCGCCTCGGCCAACGTGGTGTTCATCTCACCAAACTCGCGGCGCACGGCCTCACTCGCCGGCCGCAGCTCGCGCAGGTAGCTGGAGACCACATAGGCATAGAACAGGAGATAGATGATCGGTGCCAGAATGAGTTGGGGCGAGATACCCGGCGCCACAAACAGGGGCATGATCAGGAAGTTCGCCGAACCGATGACCATATTGAGCCCGGGATTGAACATGAAGTTGATCTGACGCACATCGTTCNNCACGTGCCATCAGATCGCCGGTGGCGTGGGCGTCGTGGAACGCGGTGCTCTTCCCCAGCAAGCTCACATACAACTCGTCGCGTACATCGCGCTCAATACGCTGTCCGAGCGTCTCAGCCGACACGTTGCGCATCAGCTGCAGCACCAGCCCGCGCGCCACCTGCGTGGCCGCGATCCAGATCGACAGGGTGAGAAGGGCCTGGAGATCAGGCACAGGCTGGACGATGGCGTCAAACGCCCGACCGATGAGCACCGGCTGGACCGAGGCCATCAACGCATTGCCCAGAGCTCCGAGCAGCATGCCCACGATCGCCAGCTTGTGACGCACAGCGTGGGAGAAGACCCATCTCGCAGCTCCGCGTCGATCGGTCTGCCAGTCGCGCTCCAGCGCGAACTCGCCGGTCGTCATAGGTTCGCCTCAATCAACCTCATCACTACCTCCTGCATCTCACCCAACTCCGCTATTGTAGGGGCGAAGGGTGTTTCGTCAAGCGACCGTCGGCCCAACGAGCCACGCCGGCCGACGAGCGGTGGCCCGTACCGATGCCCATCTATGGTTCGCTCAACGTGGGGGTGCCCGTCAGACCACCGCCCAAGGCCTTCAGAAAGCCCTTGGGCGGGATGCGTACTACGGCCTGCATCGAAGGGCGTCACGGCGCCGTGCTGCAAAGCGCCGTTGTCTTTGGCACGGGGGATGCTACACTACGCTCACCGAGTCAAGAACCAGGCTTCTGTGTCACCAGGTGAAGGGAGTGGATAACCGATGACCCAAGATGTGACCTTGATCCCGCCGGAGTCCCTGCAACCGCCCGAGCCGCTCAAGCCACCGGCCCCGCCCCGCCCCGTAGATCGCGAACGGGTCGAAGAGATGCTGCCTATCAGCGCCAAGCCCAGCGCGGCAGCCCTCGCACAAGTCGATGAGCGTGTCGCGCAGTTCGTCGAGGCGCTCACAAAGGCCGACATCCACACCGAGGGCTTCGATGCCCAGATGGCAGCCATCCACAACCTCGGCACGCGCGAGATCCGCGAGGCGGCGAACGTCTCCAACCGCCTGCTCGAGCGCCCCATCCGCGGCCTTAGCGAGGACACGGAGGTCTCGCAGGCGCTGCTCGCCCTGCGTCGCACCGTCGAGGAGTTGGATCCCGCGCGTCAGGAGGTCACCGACCGCAAGTTCCTGGGCATCATCCCGATGGGCAAGGGCGTGACCGACTATTTCAGGAAGTATCAGTCCTCGCAGGACCACATCGATGCCGTCCTCAACAGCCTGCACAGCGGGGCCGATGAGTTGCGCAAGGATGTCGCCGCAATCGAGCAGGAAAAGGCCAACCTATGGGACATCATGGGACGGCTGCAGCAGGTGATTCACGCATGCCGCCAGATCGACACGGCGCTGGAAACGCGCCTCGCCGAGCTCGATGCTGAGGACCCCGATCGCGCACGCGTCATTCGCGAGGAGGTCCTCTTCTACGTGCGACAGAAGGAACAGGATCTGCTCACCCAGCTCGCCGTCAGCGTCCAGGGCTATATGGCGCTCGACGTGATCCGCACCAACGACCTCGAACTGATCAAAGGCGTCGAGCGCGCCACGACCACGACCATCTCCGCCCTGCGCACGGCGGTCATCGTGGCCCAGGCCCTTGACAACCAGAAGCTGGTGCTGGACCAGATCACGGCGCTCAATACGACGACCGGCGATATCATCGCGGGCACCTCCGAGCGACTCAAGCTCCAGTCGGCCCAGATCCACGAGCAGGCGGCTGCCGCGACGGTGGATATGGAGCAGTTGCAGACGGCCTTCAACAACGTCTTTCAGACGCTCGATATGATCGGTGACTTCAAGATCCAGGCGCTCGACAGCATGGGCCAGACGATCAACCTGCTCTCCGGCGAGGTCCAGAAAGCCACCACCTACCTCGACCGCGTGCGCCGCGAGCAGGCGATTGAGAGCACCGGCGACCTGCTAGCGCTGGAGGATGACGCACCTTAGCGCCGTCACACGGCTAGAGGAGAGCGATGCCCCGACTGTCGCCCGGTGAAGAACAGGCTCTCACCGCCCTCTTCCGTCGCTGTGACGGAGAGGCGTGGGAGCGCAGCGCCGGCTGGTTGAGCGACACCGATCCCTGCACCTGGGAGGGTGTGACCTGCGAGCGCGGACGCGTCACAGGCCTGCGCCTGCCCCGGAACCACTTGCGCGGTACGCTGCCCGCGGAGATCGGCCTGCTCGCCTATCTCGAATATCTCGACCTATCGGGCAACGCACTCACCGGTGCGCTGCCTGTCGATCTCGGCAACCTCCTTAACCTCGACACCGTCGACCTCTCCGACAATGACCTCCACGGCGCCCTTCCACAGCGGCTGCGCAACCTGCGCCGCCTGCGCCACCTTTNNGCCGGCACTCCAGGACCTCACCGCTTTGGAGGCCCTCGACCTCTCACGGAACCGCCTCAGCGGCCCCCTACCGCCGCAGCTGGCCCGCCTTACGCGGCTGGTCACCCTGCGCCTGGACCGCAACGATCTTCGCGGTCCGCTGCCGCTCGAGCTCACCGCGCTGCGCTCGCTGAACACCTTGACCTTCGATCAGACCGGCTTGCTTGAGTTGCCCGACCCGGCCTTTCAGACGTGGCTCGCCGGCATCGACCGTTTGAAGAGGACCGGCATCCTGCACGCCGAGATCGTGAAGCCGGAGACCGGACAGGGAAATCTCCCCTTGGCGGCGCTGGCGGGGATGGGCGCCTTTGGCGGCGTGCTGGTCGCGACGCTGGTCGCCCTGTTGCCCGTGTTGGGGCCTGCCGCTGCGGTCGTCGCCGCCGTGACGGGCGTCGCCGGCGGTGGCCTCGCCGGTCGACGCGTCTACCGATTGACCGCGGAGCAGCGCGAGCCGACGTCATCGCTTCCGGCCCTGCGACCGTCGTCGGACCCACAGCCCGACGACGTGGAGCTTCGCGAGGCCCTCACCCGCGAGCTACACGACCTCGTTCGCACGACGCGAGCCGACCTACCGTCCGAGATCGCCCGCGAGGTGGAGGCGATCCAGGCGACGTTACTCGATCTCATAGCGCGCATCCCGCGCATCAGTAGCGGCGATGCCGACGTCTTCACCATCCGGCAGACGATCCGCGACTACCTGCCCGAAGCACTGGCTTCCTACCGGGCGCTCCCACGTGATCTGGCGACGCAACGCCCGATCCAGGCAGGCAAGACCGCCCACGATCATCTGCTGGATCAGCTCCAGGTGCTGCACCGCGGGCTGCAGGAGATCGCGGGGCGGCTGCCCGACAAGGACGCCCAACGGCTGCTCGTCCACGGGCGCTTCCTCAAGGGCAAGTTCCACCGCGAACACCCCGAAAACGGAGATGAACCAAGGAGGGACCTATGACGTTTCCAGAGCTGGCCCGGCGCCGCTACAGCGTGCGCGCTTACCGATCCGACCCGGTCGAGGATGACAAGCTCCACACGGTGCTAGAGGCCGCGCGCCTCGCACCGACCGCCGCCAACCGCCAGCCGGTTCGCGTGCTGGTCATCCGCACCAAGGGCCGCGAGGCCGAACTGCAGCGCATCTATGGACGGGACTGGTTTGTCCAGCCGCCCCTTGTCCTCTGCGTCTGCACGGTCGACGACGAGGCCTGGGTGCGCCGCCAGGACGGCAAGACCAGCATCGACATCGACGCGGCTATCGTGATGGACCATATGGTGATGGCAGCGACCTCCCTGGGCCTGGGGACCTGCTGGATCGCCGCCTTCGACCCGGACGCTGCCCGCGATGTCCTGCAGCTCCCCGAGGGCGTGACCCCCATCGTCTTCTCGCCGCTAGGCTACCCTGCCGACCAGCCGGGACCCAAGCGGCGCAAGGAGCTCGCCGATATCGTCAAGTACGACCACTGGTGAACAGCGCGGCCCGCTTACGCTGCGACCACGGTCCCGCATTCTGAGCCACGGAAGCCTGACGTGAGCGACGACGTCAACGCGCCCATTGAGCGCGCCGTGCAGGCGTTCTATGGCAGCGATCCGGAGCGCGAGTGGGTGCGCATGGACCACCACCGCACCGAGTTTGCCGTGACGTCCCGGGCCCTCCACGAGCACCTGCCCCCTCCTCCGGCCCGCATCCTGGACTGCGGCGGAGGGCCCGGTCGCTATGCCCTGATGTTGGCGCAGCAGGGCTACGAGGTCACCCTCTTTGACCTCTCCTCCGAGCTGCTGGCCCTTGCGCAATGCCGCGCCGGCGAGGCGGGCGTGCGCCTCGCCGCCATCGAGCAGGGCACCGCGATCGATCTCTCACGCTATCCCGACACGCACTTCGACGCCGTGCTCCTGATGGGCCCGCTCTACCACCTACTGGACGAGGCGGACCGGCGGGCAGCGCTTGCCGAGGCCTATCGCGTCGTCAAGCCCGGCGGACCGGTCTTCGCCGCCTTTATCGCGCGCTATGCGGCGCACATCGACGCTATCGCCGACTACCCCGACGTTGCGTTTGAGCATTCGGGCGAGTACGATCAGATTGCAGCCACCGGGCTGCTCCCACCCCGCCCCGATGGCCGCGTCGCCTTCACGGCCTACTTTGCGTCACCCGGCGAGGTGCGCCCGCTGTGCGCCTCGGTCGGCCTCGAAGTCGACGCGGTGCTTGCCGTGGAGGGCCTTACCTCCGGGCGCGAGGCGAAGGTCAACGCGCTGAACGGCGCCGCTTGGGACTACTGGGCCGAGTTCAACCACCAGGTAGCCCGTGACCCCACGGTCCACGGAGGTGCCGAGCATCTGTTGGTCGTCTGCCGGCGCCCGCGCTGGCGAGCCGTCCTGCGCCGGGTTGCCGCCCGTCTAGTGGCCCACGGTGTCGACTACGTGCTGGTGGGCGGCGCTGCCCTGGCCCTGCGTGGACTTTCCCTCAGCGTCAGCGATCTCGACCTTGAGATGTCCGTCGAGACCATCTACGATGTCGCGGCGTGGTTCGAGGAGGCCGTCGTGCTGCCGGTGGCGTGGCGAGAAACCGAGACCGTCCGCTCGCACTTCGGTCGGCTCGAGATCGACGGCATCGGGATCGACCTGATCGCGGGCCTGGATCGCCGCAGTGGCGACCGCTGGAGCCCCTCATTCACCAGCACGCGTGACACCGTGATGCTGGAGGGCGTGGAGATCCGCACCGTCGAGCTTGAAGAGGATGTGCTGGCCTATCTACGCCGTGGTCGGTTGGACCGTGCTGCCCTGGCCCTGCCCCACTGTGACCCCGAGCGATTGCGCACACTGCTCTCCCAGGCCCTGCGCAACGGGCAACTCTAGCCGGTGTCACCGATGTTGATCGCAATGGCCGGACTGCCCGGCACGGGGAAGAGCACGCTGGCCCGCGCGCTTGCCGAGGATCTCAGAGTCGACGGCATCGAGGCCATCGTGCTGGACAAGGATGAGACCCGCTCCGCGCTCTTCCCGCCGCCGACGATCGAGTACAGCGCGGAGCAGGACGACCTCTGCGTTGAGATCATGCTCCAGGTCGCGGCGTTTCTACTCAGGCGGGATCCGGAGCAAGCGATCCTCCTCGACGGGCGGACCTTCACGCGCCGGTCGCAGGTAGCGCACGTTACGTCTGCTGCCGAGCGACTGAGGACACCGCTCATCTTCATCGAGTGTCGCTGTGACGACGCCACCGCGCTGCAGCGCCTGACGGAGGACCGCGCCCAGAACCGCCACCTCGCCGCGAATCGAGATGCGGCCCTCTACCTTGACCTCAGGGCTCACGCAGATCCCCTCACGATGCCACGCCTGGTAGTCGACACCGACGGCCCGCTGGAGGACGCCGTGCGCCGCTGCAGGGCCTATCTGACCGGTTGTCAGCAGGCAGTGCCGTGATAGACTGCGCGAATGGCACAGCCGCAGGAGACGCCCCCTCAGGACCGACCGGATCGGTTCCGGATCACAGGCCTCGTCGCAGCCTGTCAGCGCTACCAACACGCTCTAGCCGGCCTCGTAGAGGCCTCACCCTCACATTCTACGTCGGCTGGAGGGCCTGCGCCCGAAGTGCGGGACTTGAGCCGCGCGATGCTTGCCGACGCGGAGGCGATCGAGGCGCGCTGTGCCCAGCACAAGACATCTCCGTATGCCCTGCCGACCCGCTCGCGGCGTGCATACCAATGGCTGCGCTTCCTGGGCGAACCCCGCCATCTGGATCAGCACCTCCGTTCGCTCCACTATCTGACCTATGAGGGTCGCCTGCGCCTGCCGCGGGCGACCCTTGAGATCGCCCTCTATCTGACCTCAAACCTTTACCAGATCAGAGCGCGAGGCCACGAGCCCCGGCTCACGGCCCACGAGGGCTTTGTCTCGGCGCCGGCCGACGTCCTGGACGACCTCCTCCAAGTCCTGCACAGGCCCCGGCGCGCGAATGCTGCGATCCGGCGCCTGAGGATATACGCCGCCGGTGCGGAGTTCCGGCAGGTCGAGGCCGACTTGCTGGCGGCCCTCGCCCACGACGGCAGCCCGTCGCGCCAGGCGCAGGGAGCTCACCACGACCTCAATGCGGCCTTCGATCGCGTCAACCGGCGACACTGCGGCGGCGGGATGGCGCGCCCGCACCTCAAGTGGAGCCGCACACCAATGCGCAGCAAGTTTGGTCACTATGACCTGCTTGAGGACACGGTGGTGGTCAACGTCTCGCTCGATGACGCCCGTGTCCCCGCCTACGTGGTCGACTTCATCGTCTACCACGAACTGCTCCACAAATCGCTGGGGATCCGGATGGTCAACGGACGTCGGCGCGCGCACACCACTGCCTTTCGCGATGCTGAGCGCGCCTATCCCAGGTACCAGGAGATACGCCGCTTTCTCGCCACACGCAACCGCGACCCAGGCTGACACAGCCGCGAAAGGAACGACACGATGGACGATACTTGGGAGAAGCTGGAACACGATATCACGACCTGCCGACGCTGCCCACGGCTCGTGGCGTGGCGCGAGGAGGTCGCTCGTACTAAGCGCCGCGCCTATCAGGACTGTGTCTACTGGGGCAAGCCCGTGCCCGGCTTTGGCGATCACGACGCGCGCCTGCTCATCCTGGGACTGGCCCCCGGCGCCCATGGCTCCAACCGCACGGGCCGGATGTTCACCGGCGACAGCTCGGGCGAGACGCTCTATGCGACCCTCTACCGGACCGGGTTTGCCAACCAGCCCACCTGGGAGCGCCCCGACGATGGCCTGGTTCTCTATGACGCCTTCGTTACCGCGGTAGGTCGCTGCGCCCCGCCCAAGAATCGCCCGACGCGCGAGGAGCTCGACAACTGCGAGCCGTTCCTGGTGCGTGAGATCGCCCTGTTGTCCCGCCCGCAGATCGTGCTCGCGCTGGGCAAGATCGCCTTCGACGGCTATCTGCGCCGGCTGAAGGCGCAAGGCTATGACGTTCCGCGGCTGGTCTTTGGCCACGGCGTCGACGTCGCGCTTCCCGGTCCGATCCCACGCCTGATGGCCTCCTATCATCCCAGCCGCCAGAACACACAGACGGGCCGCCTGACCACGGAGATGTTCGACAGCATCTTCGAGGCCGCGCGGGCGCACCTCGACTGACATCGCCCCTCAGAACACTGGGGTCGTACCCGGCCCCTTCCCGCGCAGATCACCGTGGCACCCCAGACCAGGCGCGGGAACCCTACAATTGAGGTCTTGCAGCCCCGTCTCGGGGCGTCGGACGCCTCGGTGCCTTTGCTGCGCGGTAGAGAGACGCGCCGCGAGCCACATACGCTCGACTGGGCTGGACTGGGCTCGGAAACTTGCCAACCGTCCTGAAAGGCGTATAATAACGAAGTTGATTCCGGGGAGGTGCACGATGCCACTATATGAATATCAATGCCAAGAGTGCGGATTACGCTTTGAGCGACGACAGGCCTTTAGCGATGAGCCGGTGAAGACGTGCCCGGACTGCAGTGGCCCCGTTGAGCGGCTGATCCAGCCCGCAGGGATCATCTTCAAAGGCTCGGGATTCTACGTGACGGACCACCGCTCCAAGTCCTCGACGGCTGTCCCTGGCAGCCGCAAGGAGGAGAGCGAGAGTTCTTCGTCAAAGAGCGAGACGCCGAAGAGCGAAAGCCCCGCTGCTACAAAGGACAGTGACAGCAGCAAGAAGAAGGACTGACCGTCCACGTCTATCATGCCAAGGGGCCCGGCGCATAGCCGGGCCCCTCTTTCGTTCCCCACACCCGGACAGCCGCACGAGTCTGCGTGGCGCCGGGATGCCGTCTCCTCCCCTATCGGGACGTGACCAGATGGGCGACCGTCGCGCCGTCACCCCCCTCATTCTGCGGAGCGATGTCATACGAGACGACGAGCGGATGGTTGGCGATGTAGCGCTGCACCTCACTCCGCAGCTTGCCCGTGCCCTTACCGTGCACGATGCGCACCCACGGCAGCGCCGCCATCGCCGCCTCATCGACATATCGCTCCAGCCGTTGGAGCGCCTCATCGACGGTCTGCCCGCGAAGATCGATCTGAATACCCGGCGAGGACGGGCGCGGGGGCACCGAGATCCCCGACGCCTTCCTGAGCGGTGGCGCCTCAGCCTCAAACGTGACGTCAGACCGCGGCACCCGTGTGCGGANNAGCTCGAGCACCGTCCCGGAGAAACCCAACGACGCTACCTTGACCGTGTCGCCCTCATGAATCGCCCGTTCCGGCTCTGCCGCAGGCACCGGCTCCCGGACTAAGGGCTCGGGTCGCGAAAGCGTCGTCTCTGCCTCGTCCAGTTCAGCCTGAATCTCGTCCACAGCCGACGCCCCCGCGTCGGCGCGCAACAGGGTCATTCGGGTGCGGAGCGCCCGCAGCTCGCTGCGCAACGCCTCGACCTCGGCCTCGGCAGCCGCCTCGGCCTTCTGCAGGATCTCCTGCCGCTCACGTTCGATGTGCGCAAGGCGATCCCGAAGCTCGCGTCGCACCGACTCCACCTCGTTTTGGGCCTTGCGCGCCTCGTCGCGAGCCGTCACTTCCTGGATACGCAGGTTGTGAAGGTCGCTGAGCATATCGTCGGCCCGCAGTTCCTCACCGGAGATCATCCCCTGCGCCTGCTTGATGACGTCAGCCGGCATCCCCAGCCGCCGCGCGATGGCAAAGGCATTGGATCGGCCCGGCAACCCGATCGTCAGCCGGTAAGTCGGCGCCAGCGTCTCCACATCGAACTCCATCGACGCGTTGCGCACCCCAGGCGTGCTGTGGGCATAGAGCTTCAACTCAGGGTAATGCGTCGCGACGAAGACCGTGCTCCGGCGCCGGCGCAACGACTCCAGCAGCGCCCGCGCCAGCGCGGACCCTTCCGCGGGATCGGTGCCCGCCCCCAGTTCGTCCAAGAGGACAAGCGAACGATGATCGACCGCATCGAGGAACGAGAGGATGTTGTTCAAGTGCGACGAGAAAGTCGACAGGCTCTGCTCGATCGACTGTTCATCGCCAATGTCGGCGTAGACCGCACCGAAGCAGGTCAGCGCCGATCCTTCATCAACGGGGATATGCAGTCCCGAGAGGGCCATCAGCGTCAGCAGACCCACGGTCTTCAGGGAAACCGTCTTGCCCCCCGTGTTGGGTCCCGTGATGACCACGACGTGCGTGCCCGGCTCCACATCGATGTTGACCGGCACGACGTCATCGGGGTTAATGAGCGGGTGACGCGCGCCGCGCAGCTGCACCACGGTCCCCGGACACATGTTCCCCCCGTCCGGGTCAGGCGGTGTGCTGGGCACCGGGAGGAGCTCGGGTGCCGTCGCCAGCATCGTATCGGCATAGCGTGCCTTCGCCATGGCCAGATCCAGCTCAGCCAACGCCTGTATCGTATGATCGATCTCCTCCGCTACCTGGCCAATCCGTGCGCTCAGGGCGCGCAGAATGCGGATAACCTCCTCCTCCTCAGCGAGGCGCAGCTCGCGCAAGGCGTTGTTCAGCTCCACCACCTGCGTCGGCTCGATGAAGAGCGTCGCACCGCTCGAGGAGCGATCATGGATGATCCCCGGGACATGGCCCTTGAAGTCCGCCTGCACGGGGATCACAAAGCGACCCTCGCGGCGCGTGACCAAGGCCTCCTGCAGATAGGGCGCCACGTCAGGGGAAGCCACGATCCGGCGCAGTCGCTCCTGGACCCGATCCTGCGTCACGCGGAGCTCGCGACGGATGCGAGCCAGCTCGTCAGAGGCGCTATCGCGGACCTCTCCGCGATCATCCAGCACGCGGGCGATGGCTTCAGAGACCGCGGGCAACGTCTGGATGCGCCACGCTATATCCGCCAACGCCGGGAACTGCGACTCAAGGCGCACCAACGTCCTGTGGACGCGTCCGGCTGCCATCAGCGTGTTCCGCACGTCCAGGCACTCGGTCGGCTGCAGGACGATGCCATGCCGGGCACGGTCGGCTTGCGGACGGACATCGTGCACGCCGCCCAACGCG
>NPIE01011772.1_pt1 | contig 11690 bp, 10 predicted proteins | sample 8637661 | NCBI WGS metagenome assembly NPIE01 (sample SAMN07420842, study PRJNA396082) | bioreactor metagenome | isolation source: sample BA12 brine-fed electro-methanogenic bioreactor BA | place: Japan: Kochi | collected 2016-12-09 | reverse complement strand
GACAAGCTCGGGATCAGTTCGACTATAATTTTTTTGGTTCGCTCACGCTCCTAAAAAAACCAGTCTCACTGATTTAATTTACCCAAATATAAGATGCGTATATCTGTATGATTTAAAGTAATTTATCAATGGCGGTTCATGCTTTATCAATGGCAGATGGAAGGTGATCTGTTGTCAGGATCCTTTCCCGCATTTGAAGGAAGGTCCCGACAAATTGTTACATCGTTACGTCGTCCAATCCTGCCGGCAGGCACGGCGTTCAATCGGATATTTTTTTAATCTGATTTAGCGATTGAGCGATTGCCCGATATTCGATATTCGATGGATGGTCTCCCAATCGCCCTTTCGCCTTGTCACCTCGATAGGGTCCTGGATCCTTTTTCTCACTTGCAGTATGATGTATACTTTCTTACCTTTACTCTTTTAACCAAACCAGACAAAATGAAAAAGCGACCCCTGTTCATTGCCCTTGCGGTTGGCATGATCCTGTTATTGACCTCTGCCTGCAGGCAAAAGTCTTGGCAAGATTCCACCGATACATCCGCTGAATCCCTGAATCCGTTTACAGACAGCAGCAGGCTGCGAAAGCTGACTTTTCTGCCTTACTGGGTAGCCAATGCACAATTTGCGGGATATTACGTGGCAAAGGAAAAAGGCATTTACCAAAAATATGGCCTGGATGTGAATATCCTTCCATTCGATCCTTATCACACCTCAATCAAACTGATCCAAAACGGGGAGGCCGATTTTGCCGCCATCTGGCTTGTGAATGCCATAGAAGCAAGGGCCAGTGGCATCAACATCGTAAACATTGCCCAGTTCTCTACACGATCATCCCTGATGCTGGTCACAAAAAAATCCAGCGGGATCAACATCTTAGAGGATATGAACAACAAAAGGGCAGGCATATGGCACGGATATGAACTGCAGCCCAAATCCCTCTTCAAAAAGTACGGGTTGAATGTTGAAATCGTATCCATCGGAAGCACCAATAACCTCTTCCTGAACGATGGCGTAGAGATCACCAATGCCAGTTGGTTCGATGAGTATCATTCCATCATCAATGCCGGTTATGATCCGGACGAATTGAACACCTTTTTCTTTGCCGATTACGGTTTGAATTTTCTTGAGGATGGTATCTACTGTAATTCGGAGCTCAGGATGAAGGAGCCCGGATTGTGCGCAGACTTTGTGAAAGCTACTGCCGAGGGTTGGGTAAGAGCCTTTAATAATCCCGATAACGCCCTGGATCTGGTTATTGAATATGCCAGACGCTCCAACCTGCCTGTTAACAGGATCCACCAGAAATGGATGCTCGACCGCTACCGCGACCTTTATTACAGCGAGGGCCATACCACGACCTTCCTGGATGAGAAGGATTATTTGTTTGCAGCCGGGATATTGAAAGAAAACGGACTGGTCGATGAGATCCCTGTTTTTAAAGAATTTTATATTCCATACGATAGCAAGTTTTCAAATTAATTATCAAGCTGGATTTCCTATGGAGAGCAGTCAAAAAAAACCCAGGCGCAGAAAGGGATTGGCCTTTAAGCTGATCGTTTCCATTTTTACCAGTATTGCCGTGGTATTCACCTTTCTTTTCATTTATAATTACCAGTTATCAAAGCACATCGTTGAAAAGAACCTGAAATCAAACGCAGAGAACATTACAAAAAATGGAGTATCCAGGATAGAGAAGATCCTGGGATCCGTTCAGAAGATCCCCGACAATTATTCCAGGATGATCGAAGGCACTCAACTCTCGGAGGAAGCCATGGCAGGGATCTTACAGCAGATCATCGAAACCAATCCGGAAATTTTCAGTGCTGCCCTGGCATTTGAGCCCTATGCGCTGGATTCCACCGGGAAATTTTACATGGCTTATTGTTACCGTTCCGGCAATGCCTGTAAAATAAGCTTTCCTGATGGAGAACAATATGATTATTTTACCATGGACTGGTATCAAATACCCAGGGAATTGAAACGGCCTTTGTGGAGTGAGCCCTTTTATGATGAAGGGGCGGGCAATATCATTAAGTCCACCTATTCTGTTCCGCTTTACAGTAACCGAAACGGAGATAGGAAGTTTATTGGCATACTCAGGGCAGATGTATCCCTGGAATGGTTGCAGGATTTTATCAATTCTATAAAAGTGTATGAAACGGGCTATGGTTTCCTGATCTCGAAAACGGGCACCATGGTGACCCATCCGATCAGGGACCTGATCATGAATGAAACGATTTTCAGCATTGCTGAGGAAAAAGGGTCGAAACAACTGCGCGAAATAGGCCGCAGTATGGTTCGTGGGAAAACCAGTTTTGCCGAGATCGAGTATCAAAATGTGAAAACAGGATTGCTCAGCTGGATTGCCTATGCGCCCATTGAACTGAATGGCTGGTCGATTGGTATCGTTTTTCCGGTGAATGAGTTCATGGCCGATATCAACAATCTTTTTAAGCGTGTGTTGATCCTGGGCCTCAGTGGCATGCTGTTCATTCTGCTGATCATCATACTGATATCGAGAAACATTACAAGTCCGCTTCGCAGTCTGAACAATGCATCCAGGAAGATCGCCGGAGGCAATTTTGACGTGGAATTGCCCGTAATCAAAACCCGGGACGAGTTAAAGGACCTTCGCGATTCATTCGATTATATGCAAAATCAACTGGCCGAATACATCGTCAACCTGAAAGAAACGACTTCGGCACGAGAAAAGATAGAAAGCGAATTGCGCATTGCCCGCGAAATACAGATGGGCATGATCCCGCATATTTTCCCGCCTTTTCCCAACCTGTCGCAAATCGACCTTTACGCCATGCTTAAGCCGGCCAAGGAGGTGGGCGGCGACCTCTATGATTTCTTCCTGCTGAATGGAAATTATCTTTGCTTTACCATCGGTGATGTTTCTGGAAAAGGTGTTCCGGCATCTCTCTTCATGGCCGTTACCAGAACACTTCTGCGTTCGATGGCCAGCAAGTTGAGTTCCCCCGCATCATTTGTAGATTCTTTGAATGAATCCCTCTCTTACAACAATGAATCCAGCATGTTCGTCACCACTTTTGTTGGGATCCTGAACCTACAAAGCGGTGAGGTACACTATACCAATGCAGGACACAACCCGCCGGTGATCATCCGTGCTGACGGAAAAACTGAAATGCTGGATATATCCGGACTGATTCCGGTGGGCCTCTTCAGGGATTTCAAGTATACCGAATCTTCCTTCACCCTAAACAAGGGCGACAAATTGTTTTTATATACCGATGGCATAACCGAAGCAGAAGATGCAGAAAAAAATCTTTTCTCAGAGGAGCGTCTTATGGACATTTTGAAAAACTCCGCCGGAGAAGATCCCGCTGCATTGATCCATAAGGTGATGGAAAACATTACATTGCATGTAGGAGATAATCTCCAATCGGATGATATCACCATGATGTCTATCATTTTTTACGGAGAAAATTAGGTGGGTGATCTTTATTCTGGTTTTGATGTAGCGATTGCGTGATTGCTCGATTTACCGATATTCGATGGATGTTCTCCCAGTCGCCCTCTCTCCTTGTCAACTCTGTCACCGCCATCGCCTTCCTCGCTAAGTCGCCCCCGTCGCCGAAGCCTCCTCACTCCGCCCGCTTCATCTGCGCTTTCTCCGTCCAGTAGCGCACAAATTCCTCTTCGGTGATGATCCCCACAGGGCCCTCATAGATGCCTCCACCTCCTCCCTGGTCGTAAACATGCACCATGATCGTGTTAAGGCTACCAGGATGAATGATGCCGGAAGGAATGTAATAAGCCCGGTAGGCACTGTATTCTGATCCGGTGTTGCGGGCAATCTCTGCATATTCCATAAAGCCGGTCTGCCCGATGAGTGTTCCGTTGAAATAGGTTTTGTCGCAATCATCAATGCCCCCCAGTACCAGCAGCAGTCTCTTTTGAACCAGGTCGGGGCTGATCTCCACCTGTGTGCCATACCAGGCATGCCCGTCATAATTCCGGTATCCCGCATCTTCCCAGAATCCCGGAACATTCATTGCATGCCACTCATTGTTAAAGTGGGTGGTATTTTTCCAGTCTCTTTCGTTGCCGATCCTGAATTTCCATTCACCGGCCAGCGGAATATCCGGATCAAAGGGAATCTTTTCTTTCAACAAACGGATGTCACCTTTGATGATGCCTCCCGAAAGCTGGGTGTCGAGCACCCGCACGGCAATGACATTCCTTCCGTTTTGATTGAGTAATTTCTTTGGAATATAATATTGCCTGCGGGCTGAATAAGCGGTAACAAAACGTGGGAAGAAGCTACCCGAATGACCGATGAGCTGTCCGTTCACATACACTTCATCGGCATCATCGATATAACCCAGCTCCAGGTAGAGAACTATATTTTTGGCTTCATTGGGTATGCTGAAGCTGTTCCTGTACCAGGCAAAGCCATCATAACCGTGATATCCCTGATCTTCCCAGGGGCCGGGAACATGGATCTCATCCCATTGGCTGTCGTCATAATTCGCTGCTGCCCATTCCATATTGTCCCCGATCTTGAAATTCCATTCACCATCCAGATTTTTAACAGGCACAAGATCCTGGGATGTGGCGAGTCTTGTGAAAGCTAGCAAGATCAATAACAGTATATGCCGTTGATTAATTTCCATCTTTAATCAAATATATAATCCCAGAAAGTCCGCTCCGATTCATTGTAAGACCTGATCCTGCCGATATTTTCTTCCTGGCAGATGCCCACCGGTCCCTCGACAATGCCTCCGGGACCACGAAAATCTTCCACCATGACGATGATGCGGTTAAAGCTCGCGAAATCAATGATATCCGATGGAATGGCATAATATCTGAATTTGTCGTATGCCCTGTCGGGATCCCGGGTAAAATCGGTGTAGGTGCCGATGACATGGTCGTTGAATAACACCTGTTCGATATCATCTATCCGTCCAAGGATGAGGTAAAGTTTTTCACCTTTCAATTTCAAGGGCATAGTAAAGTTTAACATGTACACCGCTTTACCGTCATATCCTTCATAGCCCTGGCTTTCCCAGCTGGCCGGGACCCGTATGTTCCTCCATTCTGAGTTTCCCGAATCATCAGTAGAATGCTCATAGTCCCCAATGGTCTTGAATCTCCATTTGCCCGAGAGATCCAGGTCAAGTAACGCCGTAGACCTGTCGGTATATAATCCGATGGGTCCGTTTATGATGCCCCCGTCCAGGAATGCATCATATACCCTGACAGCGATGTGATTTATACCATCCTCATTCAATATTTCCCACGGGATAACATACTTTCGCTGATCCATATAAGCTGTATGAAAATCAGGAAAAGGCTGTCCGCTGCTGCCAGTTTTCTTCCCATTGACATACACCTCATCCACATCGTCGATATTCCCCAGGATCAGCACAATTTTTCCCTGGGTGGAAAGCTTGCCCAGATAAAAGGATTTGCGGTACCAGGCATAACCATCGTATCCCTCGTAGCCGCGGCTTTCCCATGCTCCGGGAACACGGATCAAATCCCACTTGCTGTCATCGAGATCGGGGAAGGACCAGGCCGGATTATCTCCGACGGAGAACTTCCAGTTCCCTTCCAGGTTTACGATCTCAGTGTAATTGTCAGACCGCAGGCCGAGATATAAAACACTGAATATGATTATGCATGCTAGCTTTTTCATTGAAAGCACAGTTTCACAAAAACAAGGAGCCTGATTATTTTATGATAAATACAAATTTAACCGGCAATTTGTACACCTTGTTTTTCTGGCAATTCTTAACAAAAATAGGATTTTGCTCCAAACAATCACTCACGTATGTTTTGAAGTCTTCATTTTCTGACCGCACCCTGACCAGATTGAATTGACCGCTTTCCTCTATTGAAAAGTATACATCGGCATTGTATTCGATATCCGTTTCGAAGTTTTTGTCATAAGATTGTGTTGAGAGGCAGGCATGGATCTTCGCTCTTAACTCCTTCATGGAGTGGCATACCGTGTCGTTGTTATTCTTTGAGAATGCATTGTTTGTTGCGATGAAACCCATGATGATGAGAGCTGTGAAAAATACTCGTGTTTTCATTTTTTTAAGTTTTTGGTTTAACAATTTTGTTGTTTTGAAATACACGGCTAAAGTAGATGCGGGGTATCATCCCATGATCATGGAATTATGGAATGATGTCATGAGATGTCATAGAATTGTCATGGGGAAAAACACTATCAGTGAAACGATTAGATTCTTCATTCTACATGTTCCATTTTCTTGTATTGCTAAGGCTGTTGTTTATAGAAAAGAGACTTGTTGCCACCAAGGCACAAAGGTTTCACAAAGTGTTTTTCTACTTATAGCCTGGTCTTAGTGATATCTTAGTGTTTTTGTGTCCTGGTGGCCATCAAATGAAAAATGAAAAATGCACAATGCAGAATGGACAATGATTCACAGCCACCCAGCTTAATCAATCACCAGCTTATACCCCATCCCATGCACAGTAATCAGGATCTTCGGGTGATTGGGGTCTTCTTCGATCTTCTGGCGGAGTTTGACGATGAAATTGTCGATGGTCCGGGCGGAAGGCTGGTAATCATCGCCCCAGACCTGATCGAGGATGGCGCTGCGTTTAACAGTGACCCTTTTCCTGTTCCATAAAAATTCAAGAATCTCAAATTCTTTGACGGATAAGTTGATTTCTTCCTTACCGATGGATGCTGCATAGGATTCAAAGTCCACCTTTAATTTGCCAATCTGAATTTCTTTGCCACTTCTGCCGGGGTCGTTGCGCAATTTCTCCCTTCTCAGTATGGCCTTGATGCGGGCAAGCAGCTCTCTCAGGCTGAATGGTTTGGTAACATAATCATCACCTCCGGTCTCCAGCCCGATCACCTTGTCGATCTCTTGCGATTTGGCGGTTAAAAAAATGACCGGTGTATTGTTCCCTTCCTTCCGGATCTTTTTACAAACATCAAAACCTGATACTTTGGGAAGCATCACATCCAGCAGGATGAGCTGAAAGCTCTGATGGTTTAATTTCAGCAGGGCTTCTTCACCATCACCGGCCGTTTCCACTTCATAGCCTTCGAATTCGAGGTTGTCACGCAAACCCATGCGCATATGCTCTTCATCTTCAACGATCAGAATTCTTGTCATGTCTTTTGCTTTTCTTTTTTCTCAGGAAAATACAATGTTAGCTTTGTTCCGGCATGCAATTTACTTATCAATACGATCTCTCCCTGGTGTGCCTCCATGATGTGTTTCACGATGCTCAGACCCAGGCCGGAGCCTTCGGCTTTGTGCGCCAGGTCGCCGGAAGTTACCCGGTAAAACTTATCAAAGATGTGCTTTTGTTCCTTGTCAGGGATCCCGATGCCCCGGTCCTCTAAGGAAATGAATTGCCTGTTGTTTTCCCTGCCGGTGCTGAAGGCCACAAATTTCTCCTCCGAACTGTACTTGATGGCATTGTTCAGCAGGTTGACCAACGCATCAGTCACTGCATCCTTGTCCACTGAAATTGCCTGTAAATTTTCATCCAGGTGAGTTTCATAGGTAAATCCTTTTTGTTCCAGGTCGAATTTATACGTATAAATGATCTCCCGGACCACATCATTGAGCAACTCATCGTCGAAATTATACACCCTTTTATTGTTTTCCATTTTGGCGAAATTCAGAAGGTTGTTTACAATACCGGTCAGCCGCATGGTCTCCTGGTAAATGATATTGTAATAGTCCTTTTTCTTTTTTTCATCCCGGATGCGATCCAGCTTCAGGGTTTCGGTAAACATGGAGATCATCGAGAGCGGGGTTCTGATATCATGCGAAACATTCGATACAAAATCCGAACGGATCTTCATCAGCTCCCTTTCCCTTCTGATGTTCCGGAAGAGGTACCACACCCCGGCGATCACGATGAGGTTGAAGAGTACGATGAGTATGATGATGGTGTTCACCCGTCTTTTAACCAGGTCATCCAGGGTTTTGCCAGGGAGTTCTATACCTATATAGTAATTGGGCATCAGCCAGAGTTCTTTTGATTTTTGTACCTGGATTTCATCACTTACATTATGGGCATAAACAATATCGTCGGTTGAATTGTGGTACACCAGGATATTCATTTTGTCTTCGGCCGTTTCCTGTATTTTCGGTGCAATCACCTCATCGATAAAGCGATTGGTGTTGACAATGATCACACCCACATAGATCTCATCCTGCAGGTTTTTCAACAGGAAAATAAAGCCACTCAGATTGGCTCCCTCTGCAAGCAGATCAAAGCCCAGCACCTGCTGGTAGTTGTTCTCCAGATGTTCTTTCAAACGATCAATCAGAGATCCATGGGTATTGACATAATCTTCAATTTGCTGCCTCAGGGCGATGGGGGGGGCTGCGGCATAGGAAATAAATGGGGCTTCGCCCGAATCGAGTGCCCGGGAATAGATGGCAACGACCTGGCTGCGCTTATTGAAAAAACCCTCCAGCTCAGTTTTTCCAATATCGCCCATGTTGAGGATCTGGTTCAGGTCCTGCACCCAAACATTCAGGATGTCGGTTGAATACTGGTTGATCGACAGCAGGATGGCATCCAGTTGATTTTCGTAAACATCATCGATCACCTCCTCTTCCGAATCTATGGTTCCGTACTGGTATAAAGAAAAGATAAAGCTCGGAACCACGATGATGACGAGTACGATGATGCCAGAAAGCAGTATTTTGTCTTTTAAGAATTTCATTTACGGATATAAAAATACTTATAAAAAACCGATCGGCTCATAAATCCATGTGCAAAGCCTTTACTAATGATGAAAAGCATTCTCGTTTGTTTTCTCAAAGCAATACCTGAACTGAAGTGATCCAAACCAGTTGAGGTTCATGATCTTGTTCCAGGCCGCCACAGATACCGTCTTATGATTTGTTAATCGAAACAGGTCCATTAATTACTGCTAACCGAATTTAGCTGAGTGTTTGCCTTGCAATATCGACCCATCTATTTGTTTTTTGCCCTTGATGGTTATTATACACTTCTATCGTTGAAGCGTGCGTGTGACCAAAAACGACAATTCTAATATCTGAATCCGGATTTTAAAAATATGGGGTTGCTGCCTGACTATCCATCTCGCTGGCAATTGCTGAACCGGCGATGGCTTATTCGGTAGGAATATCGACTGACACATGATTGTGAGTTTGTCTTTTTACCCAGTTGTCCAGAATTCCATGATAAGGATTTGCATCAATAAATCCTCACGGACCTGTTTGGTCAGGCAGTATATAGTTAACAGAAAATGCTCCTGTGAATCCATCAACATTTGTTACAATTATTTTGTCATCATATTTATTTTCAATTTTGAATGTATTTAAAGTCCGGTTCCGGGTCACGTTTCTGGTTTATCCCCGGCAGGACTAAGCTAACATTGGCCTCAGTTATCGTAAGATCTAGGATTCCAGGAACATAGTATGTCAGAATTTTCTTTTCCGTGATGATGCTGTTTAAAGCATCAAACACTAAAACGTATTACTGCCTCAATCAAGTGGATAAAGCCAGACTGTTATCGCATGGTTTGCCAAATGACCGTTTTTACAATGCAAAACTAATTACAACCCAGGGCTTTGCAGAAAAAAACCTGTTTCCTTTCCACATCTTTCTGCATCTCTACATGAGGTAGAGAGAACCAGCCCATCTGTTTTCCAGCCTGGATTCCCCCTTTAGGAGAAAGGAAACAGGGGTGATCGGAAGATAACAATAATTTTTACGACTTTATGAACAAGCGCTATTTAGAGAAAACATAGTCGTTGCCCGCAGCCTGCGAATGGCAGGAAAGGCACATGCCATCCATAAGGTTTGCTCCCCTCATAGGATTGCCATCACCGTCAGTAGCAATAGAGCCATCCGGTTTTAACATAAACCACTCCCAATCGCCTCCATTGGGTGAGAAGTCATTGCCACGCTTGGCCATAGCGGTAAATTCATTCACCGAATTATCAGGATTATGAGAATGCTTAACGATTACCGTACCAATGGGGTAAGAACCATTTTGCATGTCCTGGCCATCTTTAAAATAAACTTCTCTCACAACTGTACTGTCGTTGCCTCCATGTGCCATGCCCAAAGCAGGATCGGCACCCTGGTGTGTAGCTTCCAATGCCCAGTTCATGAAATCCTTGAAAGTATTGTCATCGGCTACAAATTCGGGATTGGGATCCGTTGTGTCATCATCGTCATCCTTACTACATGATTGTAATATGAATGCCGACATAAATAAAATTAATACGAAAGTAATTACTCTTGATTTTTCCATAATTGATTGATTTTAGTTAGTATATCCGAGAATTAATTGTGTTGATATCGCTTTTCCTATAAATTCCTTTGACTTTTTGAAAACTTTATCATTCACTTGTAAATTGAAGTCGGTGCATGTTTTTTGGATCAAATTATTTATTTTCTGATTTTCATTGGAGAGATGCTGCATCATTGCTGCAAAAAACACCGATACATCCGTAAAAACAATGCTCCCGTTTGAGGGATGTCTGTGCATAAGCAAATAATAATTTCCTTTGTCGGCTTCGTTTATTTCCGCAGCATTTTTTAAATGAACAGGATAATTAAATGCCAGCAAGCGATGCTCAGGGTTGATAAGCAGTTTATCCCTTTGAGCGTTTTGTTGCGTGCTGTATTCGCTTTCAATATCCTCCATCATAAACAACTCAACTTCAACCCATTCCATCAGTAGGAGTTCAGAAAGGAATTCGCATTCTTTTAACAAAGGATCGTCCTTTTCTGTTAACCAATTCAAAAACTCACCCGGCATTTGCCATATCTGTGGCGACTCGCAGGCATGTTCCCTGAAAAAATCAATCACTGCTTTCAGCCATTTTTCCTTTGATAAATAATTATGTGTGAGTGGATATGCCGATTTCAGGCTGCTATTGACATTATTGAAAACCAGTCGGCGATAATGCTTCAATCTGCCTTCGCTAACTCCTTCCAGGCCATGGTTTTCACCACTCCTGCAAAAAGAAGCAAGCCGGGATTGTATTTTATGTGTTTGAATATCAGGATGCATGTGCAAATTCTTTTTGCAGGGCATTCGATTTAATAAGGTTGAGTTGATTGACCTCTTTTTGTAAATCTTTCAGTTCAGGAATGTTAAAATCCCTTTCGAGCAAAACAGGAACACTTCTACCCATTTTGCGGATGGTATATTCGAAAAGTTCATAAACAGGATCAATGATATCCTGCCCATGTGTATCAATGATCAGGTCTTTCTCCATCTGCTCGTGACCGGCCATGTGGATATAACTCACTCTTTCTAAAGGTAAATGATCCATAAAATTCTTGGCGTCATATTGATGATTGAATGCATTTACATAAATATTATTGACATCAAGTAAAAGTTCGCAATCTGATTTCTGCAGTATGGCATTGATAAATTCAATTTCTTTCATTTCTGCGGCCACGGGGGTATAATAGCTCACGATCTCTATGGCAATTTTTCTTTCCAGAAAATCCTGTACGCTTTTTATTTTTTCGGAAACATGTTTCACGGCTTGCTCTGTAAATGGAATTGGCAAGAGATCGTATAAATGCGCATTATCGCATTTCGAAAAACTAAGATGCTCGGAGTAAATCCTAGCATTGGTTTCCTTGAGGAATTGTTTAATTTTTTCGAGAAAACTAAAATCCAGTTCCTCAGGACTATCATATAACAAATTAAGTAA
>NPIE01036176.1_pt1 | contig 11695 bp, 11 predicted proteins | sample 8637661 | NCBI WGS metagenome assembly NPIE01 (sample SAMN07420842, study PRJNA396082) | bioreactor metagenome | isolation source: sample BA12 brine-fed electro-methanogenic bioreactor BA | place: Japan: Kochi | collected 2016-12-09 | reverse complement strand
GCGGCGGCCGTCGCATCGGCGCGGTGTCGCCGGGGCCAAAGCAGGGCAACGGCCACGACGGCGCCGGCCACAAACGCGATTACGGCAGTGGGCATGTTGCAGCCTGGAGCGTGGTCGGGTGCGGGCGGTCAGGTCATCGGGACACGGCCGTGTCCGCCGGCGCCTCGACCCGCCGGACGTTGCGGGCCTGGGGTCCCTTGTCGGACTCGAACAGTTCGTACTCGACCGACTCGCCGTCCTTGAGGGTGCGAAAACCCTGGCCATCGATACATGAGTAATGCACGAAGATGTCGCGCTGCCCGTCAGGCCCGACAATGAACCCGAACCCCTTCTTGTTGTCGAACCACTTGATAACGCCTGTGGGCATGGCCGAACTCCTAGGGCTGCGCCGTCTGGCCCGGAAAGGCGTCGACGGGGCGCAGCCTGGAGGACGTGCTGGCACCACCCAAGACATGTTGGCGGACGCAGACACGGCCCTGCCCGTCGATCACCATAACACGCAATGTCGAAAACGTCGCGGCGAATCGAGGCGACGTGGCGGCAAGGGGGGCTAGGCCCCCGCGGTCGCCTTGTTCTCCTCAAGTTGCACGGCCTTGCGTGAGAGCTTCACGCGGCCTTGATTATCCACGGCGATCACCTTGACGCGCAGTTCGTCACCGATCTTGCAGACGTCGGTAACGTTTTTGACGTAGTCGGTGGAGAGTTCGCTGACGTGACAGAGGCCATCCTGGCCCGGCACCAGTTCGATGAAGGCGCCGAAGTCCTTGATGCTGATGACCTTGCCGTTGTAGATGGTGCCGACCTTGACCTCTTCGGTGATGGCCTCGATCATCGCCCGGGCATCCTCGGCGCCCTTGAGGTTCACGCAGGCGATGGTGATGGTGCCGTCGTCGGCGATTTCGATCTTGGCGCCGGTGGCGGCTTCCATGCCGCGGATGCCCTTGCCGCCCGGTCCGATCACCTTGCCGATCTTTTCCGGATCGATCTTGATGCTCAGGATGCGCGGGGCGTAGGCGCTGGTGGACTCGCGCGGACGCGGCAACACCGCGAGCATCGTGCGGAGGATCTCGAGGCGGGCCTCCTTGGCCAGCTCGAGCGCCTCGCGGATGATGTCGGGATCCAGCGAGCGATCCTTCAGATCGACCTGGATGGCGGTGATGCCCCGCTGGGTGCCGGCGACCTTGAAATCCATATCGCCGAAGTGGTCTTCCTCGCCGAGGATGTCGACGATCAGCGTACGGCGGTCGCCATCGTGGAATCCGCCAACGGAAATGCCCGCCACCGGTTGGAGCAGCGGCACGCCCGCGTCCATGAGCGCCAGCGTACCGGCACAGACCGAGGCCATCGAACTCGACCCGTTGGACTCGAGGATCTCGGAGACGACGCGGATGGTGTAGGGGAACTCGTCCGGTGAAGGCAGCACCATTTCGAGCGACTTTTCCGCCAGGTTGCCGTGGCCGATCTCACGCCGCGAAACCGCACCGAGCCGGCGAACCTCCCCGGTGCAGAAAGGCGGGAAATTGTAATGCATGAGGAACTTCTTGGTGTATTCCGGGGTCAGGCCGTCAATGAATTGCTCGTCGCGGGTCGTGCCGAGCGTGATGGCCGCGAGCGCTTGCGTTTCGCCGCGGGTGAAAAGGGCGGAACCGTGGGCCCGAGGCAGCGTACCGACCTCGCAGGTGATCTCGCGCAGGTCCTTCGGCCCCCGACCGTCCGCCCGCACGCCGGTGTCCAGCACCATTTGGGCGATGACTTCGCCCTCGACCTCATCGAGCACGGTCCGTACGGTGTTGCGGTCGAACTCGAGTTCTTCGGCGTCCTCGGGGCAGATTTCGGCCAGGACGGTCTCGTAGATGGCGTCGACGGCGGTGTAGCGCTCCTGCTTGCCCTCGATCTCCTTGGCTTTGCGGAACTCCGCGGCCGCCCGCTGGCGCAGCTTGTCCTTGAGCCCCTCGGTGGAGGGCGGCGGGGTCCACTCCTTTTCCTTGCCACACTTGGCGACCAGCTCGGCGATGGTGGCGCAGATGCCTTTGATCTCCGCCTCGGCAACCTTGACGGCCGCCTCGACGTCGGTCTCGGCGAGCTCGAGGCCGCCGAGTTCGATCATGTTGACCCCATCGGCATGCCCGGAGCAGACCAGTTCCATGTCACCGGCTTCGATTTCAGCCAAGGTGGGCATGACGATCAACTTGCCATCGACCCGGCCGACACGGACTGCGCCGGTGGGCCCCTCGAAAGGCATATTAGAAATGGAAAGTGCCGCGGAGGCGCCGATCATCGCCAGGATGTCCGGATCGTGCTCCTGATCGGTGGAGAGGACCATCGCCTGGATGAGGACCTCGTCGACGAATCCCTTGGGGAAAAGCGGACGGATGGGGCGATCCATCAGCCGCATGGTGAGGATTTCCTTGGTGCTGGGGCGGGCTTCGCGTTTGAAGAAGCCGCCGGGGAACTTGCCGGCCGCGTAGGCCTTTTCGCGATAGTCACAGGTCAGCGGAAAGAAATCCGTACCCGGTCGCGGATCGGACCGGACGCACGCCACCATCACGATGGAATCGCCGTACTGCACCACCACACTGCCGGCCGCCTGTTTGCCGAGCTTGCCGGTTTCGATTTTGAGGGTCTGGGCCCCGATCTTCCGCTCAACTGTAATTGGTTCCATCGATTCTCTTCTTTTCTTTCTTCTCTTAGCTTCCGCCACAACCAGCTAATGCTGCCAACAAAAAAGGGCGCGCCGCCATTCCCGCGACCCGCCCGCGATCAACCTGGGGTACCTCGCCGCCGCCTGTTGATTGATTCCACGCCGGGCTGCCTGTGCACGATGCCCTCTTTTGACTTTCCCGGCCGCCAACACTGCGAGGCCGGCGTCAGGTCGCGCCCGCCGGCGTCCTGCTAACCCGACGGCGTTTACTTACGCAGACCCAACCGCTGAATCACGGCCTGGTAGCGGCCACGATCCTTGCGACTGAGGTACCGCAACAGACTCGTCCGGCGTCCGACCAGCTTGAGCAGGCCGCGCCGCGAGGCGAAGTCCTTCTTGTTCGACTTGAGATGCTCGGTCAGTTCGATGATGCGATTGGTGAGGATGGCCACCTGCACCTCGGCCGACCCCGTATCCTTGTCATGCGTGCGATACGAACTGACGATTTCCGACTTTTTTGCTTGATCCATGATTCACCTGAAAGGACTCCGGCGTACACCTTGCAACAATCGCGTCGCCCGCAGGGACCCGCCAGCCGGAGTACACCCACACCGCGTGCGGTGTGGACGGCGAGCGCCGCAGACCACGTTGAAGGCGCGAAAGTTACACGGTTTGCCGAGGGAATGCAACCGACGTGCAAGCGGCGCCCCTGGACTCAGGCGAGGAGCTTCTCAGCCATCTCGAGCAGGCGCTCCATGCGGAAGGGCTTGCTCAGGTATCCGTCGACGCCGCGGCTCTCGGCCCAGGCCTGATGGCGCTTACCGGCGTTTCCGGTGATCATGATGACGCGAGGTTTATGCTCGGACGAGGGGCCTTTGAGCTTATCCATAACCAAAAAGCCGCTACGCTTGGGCAGCATGGCGTCCAGCACGACCAAGGCCGGCTGGTGCTTGTCGGACATGGTAATGGCGGCATCGCCATCGCGGGCGACCACGACGGTCGCGCCTGTTTCTTCCAGCGAGACTTTAATTGCATTCAGGATATCCTGATCATCGTCTACGATCAGGATCGTCTTTCCCTCAAACGGTGCAGGCATGGATTCTGCTCCCCAGCACGTGCCTCTTTTCACCACTCCGTCTGCCTGCGAGGGCAGCCAGCCCTGATTAGCGGCCTACCGTGCCGCCCTGATCGCGGAAGTATAGCGCCGCCCAAAGGGGCGTGCAAGACAATAGATGCCCCAGATCACGGGGTAGATACCTTAACGGGCCCAGATGTTAAACTTTGCCGGCGCGAAGTTCGCTCAACGGGTAGAACGTCCCGCGCCAGCGGATGCCGCTACGCCCCAGCGTGAGAACGGCCGATCGCACGCACGCCCACCCCAGGATCAGGGCACAGCCCGGCGAAGCGAGCCCGATCAGCGGCGACATACCGGTCCGACGCGCCAGCCACCCCATCAGGCTCATTGGACCAAGGGCGGCCGCCAGCCAGCCCCAGCGGGCTGCTCCCGGCGTTGCGACCGCGGCCGCCACGGGCAGACAGAAGCCGGCGAGCAGGCCAGCCAACCCCACCGCAAACGCGGCCAGCGCGTAATCGAAACCAGCGAATGCGTTCTTCTCGAGTCCTCGGACGATGCCGCCCAAGCCGACGTGCCAGCGGACGCGGATCTTCTGCCCGCTGTCCAGCAACATGGATCGCGCCCCCGACTGCTTCAGCAGCTTGCCCAGCTTGTAGTCGTCAGCCACCTCGAGTCGGAGGGCTTCGTGGCCGCCGGCCGCTCGGTAGGCGGGGCAGCGCACCAGGTTGAACGCCCCCACGCCGGTGAACGCACCGGGGCGACGTTTGTTGTTGAGATCCCAGGGCCGGCACTTGAACAGATAGCACATCCCAAAGAACACGCACATCGCCCGCTCCGCCACGCTACCGGCGAGCATGTGCGGGATCATGCAGAGGTGGTCGACGCCCGCTCGCTCGGCCCAGGCCACGGCGCGACGCACGGTGTCCGGATCGAAGTGGATGTCGCCGTCGGTGAACAGAAGCCAGTCGGCCTGGCCGGCTTGCGGGTGCTGTACGCCGAGGTGGTTTGCGTGATTCTTGCCGAGCCAGCCGGGCGGCAGGTCGGTCACGTGGATCACGCTGAGCCGGCTGGACAGGCCGGCCAGCCAGTCCATGATTGCGCCGGTGTCATCGGACGAGCGGTCGTCGATCGCGACCACGTGAAGGGGTGGGTAGTCCTGGGCAACGAGTGAACGGAGGCAGGCTTCGATAGACGCGGCCTCGTTGCACGCGGGGACGATTACGCAGACCAGCGGCCCCGCGGGTATGGGTTCGTCAGGCAGCGCGGACAAGGGGTGCTGGGAGCGCACGTGGAGCACCAGGCGCAGAGCCATGTAGCCCCACGCCACGAACACTGCCCAACCTGCGATCAACCAGGCCAAGTCCACAATGGTTCCCAGCACCAGGATTGCAGCGGATTGCCAGCGCACGTGCCCGCGCCTTGAGCCTGCACGTACGGCGGCGCGTTTACTTCTTATCCTCGTCCTCCATGTCCTTGCGGGCGCGGCGTTTGGCCCGCAGCAGGCGGGAGGTGGCGTCTTCCTGTTCGCCTGCGTCTGCGTCGTCTGCGGGTGCGGGCGGACGGCGTTTTTCGGATGGGGGGGCCTGCCCGGCCTGGGGCGCCCCCATGGCCTGCTGAAGGTCGCCGGGCGCGGATTGCGCGGCGTCATCGCCGACGTCGTAGCGGCGGGCGCGGTCGACGGTTGCCTGGTCGTCCGCGGCGCCGGTGATGCGGGTGGCGCCGCCGGGGCGCTGCTCGCCCTGCTCGTCGCGCACGCGCTCGCGGACGTCCTTGAGTTGGCCCAGTGAGGCCGAACTGCGTTCGCCGGTCTGCCCGAGGGTGGTCACGGAATGGGTGAGGAATTCGATCAAGGGTCCGAAGGAGCGGAACCGGATGCCCCAGCCGCTGAGTTCGCCCAGCAGCAGCGCCCCCAGCACGCCCCACCACGGTCCGTAGGCAATTCCCAAGCCGAAGAGCAGGAAGACGATCACCACGGCCTCGACCACGATGGAGAACGCCAGCCAGCTTGCCAGGCGGCGGATGGCCACGTCGAGCAGGAACAGGGGCAGCAGCAGCCAGGCCGTCATCCAGTGCCACACCGGGGTCTTGGCCAGCGTGGGCGGAAGATCGTGGCTGAAGATGTCGTGCGACGCCGGAGCATTGATGTCGTCGTGCCAACGGCCGCCGGTCGTTTCGACGAGCTTGCGGAGGAGGGCCTCGTTGGTCACCAGTTCCTTGAACTCGGGTGAAAAGGGCACGCTTAAGCCGGTCTGGATCGAACCCTGGTGCTCGCCTTTTTCCTGCACGGCGACGTTGGCGATGTATTGGCCGGTCTGGTCGACCTCGAATTCGGCCTCGTAGTGTCCCGGGCCGGTCTGGGCGAAGACCAGGGGCGCGACGGTCTGGTCGGGGCGAATGACGACCGCGGGCAGGTTGAGCAGATTCAGCGCGCCGGCGTCCTTGTCGATGGCATCCACGACGACGCGACCCTTGTTCCCCTCGATGCGGGTGAAGACGTCGAAGTTGGCGGGGGCCTCCTGGCGCATGGACCAGCGGACGATCTGGGCCCACAGCTTGGAAAAGCCGCTCCAGCCGACCCAGTCGTCGCCCCAGTGAGGCCAGAAGCCGCTGGTGAATACCACTGATTTCCCCAATCCGGCCTGCCAGTGGGCGAGCACGGGNNTAGTCCTTGGCGACGCGGACCAAGGCGACCTGGGCTTCGGCCTTGGGCGAGGTCAGCACCATCCCGCCCAAGGGCGGCAGACCGGCGTTGGCGTCGATGCCGGTGAGCAGCTCGCTGAAGGCGTATTGCACCTGGGGGGTGAAGCGCTCGTTGCTGATCAGCGAACGGCGGACGACCTTGGACTCCTTCACGAAAATCTGGGGAAGCTGCTTGGGGTTGCGGCAGGGGTAGAACCGCCCGTTGGTCTTGCTGGCAATATCGCGCAGCGAGCGCTCCATCACGTGGGAGCCGTAACCGATGCCGATCGTGCTGCACGTGATCTTGTTTTTCACCATGTCCTGGATGACGGAATTGGCAGGCGGCGAAGGGTCGCCGTCGCTGATGATGATCATGTGCCTCTGGGCGGCGTCGGTGCTCTTGAGAGCCGCGACGGCCATGCGCATGGTGGTGTCGAAGTCGGGCATGTCGCCGATCTGCAACTGGTCGATGCGCTTCTTGATGGCGGCCTTGTTGCTGGCGAACGCGAGGGGCACCGCCCAGTTGACGCCGGCCGGCGACCAGGTGTAGGCCAGTACGCCGAAGTAGTCGCGCGAGCTGACCGTGTCGACGCTGGCCTTGGCCACCTCGACCCCCCACTCGTTGCCACGCGGGATTTCGCAACTGTGCATGATCAGGACCAAGGCCCCGCGGGGGATGACGCGTTTGTGCTTGATCTCGAAGTGCACCGGCATGACCTCGGCGACGGGCGAGCCGATCCAACCGCCGGCCCCAAAGGCGTCGTCGCCGCCGGTCATGATGAGCCCGCCGCCGAGGTTCTCGACGTAGTGGGCGAGCACCTGCTGCTGCTCGCGGCTGAAGGTGTTGGCCGCCACGTTGGCCAGGATCACGCTGGAATAGTTGAGCAAATCGAGCAGATCCACCCGCCCTTCCGAGACATCGAGGGCCTCGACGTCGACGTTCTCGCTCTCGAGGGCTTCGACAAGCACGGCATCGTCGGCCGGGGCGGAACTTAGCAGCAACACGCGGCTCTTGCCGGCCACGAATGAAAACGCCGTTGCGTAGTTGTTCTCCTCGATGCTGTCGCTGCGCTCGGGATCGTCGGGATCGAAGCGGGCCTCGAAGCGCTGCGGGCCGCCGCCGTGCACCGGGATCTTGTAGATCAGCGGGTTGGCCCCCGGCTCGAGCGTGACCCGGGCGGTCTCGTCGGACATGGGGACGAGTTGCCCGTTGTGGTAGATGTTGATCCGGCCCGCGGTGCGGCGTTCCGCGTGCAGCACGACCCGCAGCGGGACCAAGTCGCCGTCCTCGACGTTGGTCGGGGCGATCATGCGATCGAAGTAGACCTCGTTGGCGTGCTGATACCAGAGGGGGACGACGTCGATGACGATGCCCTCGGCCTGGGCCCGGGCGGCCTCGGCCAGCACGTCGCCCATGTTGTCGTTGCCGTCAGAGAGGAGGACGATGCGCTTGGCGCTGTCGTGAGGGAAGGAGGCCATGGCGAGGCGGATGGCGGCGGCGACGTCGGTCCGGTCGCGATGCTCCATTTCGGGCAGGCGGCCTTCGGGAATGAGGTAGCCGCCGCGCATGGGGAGCTGCTGGATGAATGCGTTGCGGGCGAAGTCGATCGCCCCGGTGCGATCCTCGGGATGCTCGATCTGCTTGCTGACCTCCTTGAGGTACCGTTCCTGCACGTCGAGCAGACCCTTTACGCTATCGCTGCGGTCCATCAGGAAGAAGACCGTGAGCTTGTCCGAGGACTTCACGTACATCGGCTCGGCCAGGCACATCGTGACAATGAGGATGACGAGACAGCGGAGCACGATGGCGGCCGCCCGCCGCAGAGGCTCCAAACCCACCAGGGTGCGCAGCGAGATCCCAATGACCAGAGGTATCAGCAACAGCAACCAGAGCCAGTCGGGCTGCTCGAATGTGATGGGGAAGACCATGCGGGGGACTCGGTTGGTGGGTGGATGGCGGCTATCGGCTATCAGCTAACAGCTCTTAGCTCTTAGCTTTTCGCGGGGGTTGTCGCTCTGCTTGCGCTTGGGGGGGCGGGCATGGCCCGCCCTACGTTTGCGCTGGCATGGCTCACCCTGCCGTTACGCTGTTTTGCTTGCATAGAGACAACGCCATCTCACTTTGGCACATTCGCACTTTCACACATTCGTACTTTCACATTTTCGCACTTTCGCACCCTTATGGTCGGATGATCTGGACTCGGGCGTTTTGTGAGTCGACGACGTAGATCCGGTCTTTCTTGCCCATGGCCGCGCCCCACGGGGCCCAGAGATCGCCCAACTGCCGGCCTTGCGTGCCCCAGACTCTCAGCGACCGCCCTTCCCTATCAAACCACTGTATCCGATCGTTGCCGAACTCGCACACCAGGATCTGGCCGTTGGGCAGACAGGCGATGTCGTAGGGGTAGCGCATCTGGCCGGGCGCGCGGCCCATCTCGCCCCAGGCGGCCAGCAGCTCGCCGTCCAGGGTGAGGCGCAGGATGCGGTGATTGCAGGCGTCGGCAACCCAGAGGGTCTGTTCGTCGTCGATGTCAATGGCGGCCGGCCGACGGAGCATCTGCCCGGCCACCTCGCCGACGACCACTTCGCCGAGGAACCGGTAGTCGCTGGACCATTTGGTGACGCGGTCATTGCCGTTGTATTCGCTGACGTAGATGTTGCCGGCGTGGTCGACGTCCACGTCGGTGGGCAGTTGGAACTGGCCATCGCCGTTGCCGGGTTCGCCGAAGCGGGCGAGTTCCTGCCCCTCGAAATCGTAGACCACGACGCGGTGATAATGGGTATCGGCGACGAAGAGTCGGCCATCGTCGCTGGCGTGCAATCCGACGGGCTTGCCGGCGGCCATCTGGGGCATGTGCCAGACCTTTTCAAGCGTACCGTCGGCGTCGAAGCGTTGCACGCGGGCGGACTTGTCCACTACGTAGGCGCGGCCCTGGTGGTCGATGGCGATGGCCCGGGGATAGGCGAAGTCGCCCGGCCCGGCGCCGGCATGGCCGAACACGCCGACGACGCCGGATTCGGTCAGGGGCGGCGGCTCACAACCGGCCAGCGCCACCAGAAGTGCGACCGTCAGCAAGGGGACGAGTTGCCCGCAAGCCGTCGCTGCGAACACATACGAGCCTGAGAGGGTCGAACGTGGAGGGCTCAGCAATGTCACATTCCAGCTACTCATCATGTTTGGGGCTTTGACTATAGGCAGTTGCGACTATCCGCGCCAACGGCGTGCCACCCAGCCGGCCAGCACCGCGCCCGGAATGGTGGCGGCCGTCATGAGCAGGCACAGGGAAACCAAAATGCCATCCTCGAACCGGTGGAACTTCTCGATCAGGATCAGAGCCACCGGATTCACCGTGGGCACGCGGATCAGCGCCGTCGCCGCCGCTTCCGACAGGCTGAGGGCGAAGACGACGAAGATCCCGCACAACAGTGTAGGCAGATTCGAGCCCAGGGCGATGCGCCAACCGGCGAGCCAGCGACTGGCGCCGTCGGCCCGGGCGGCCTGCACCTGCTCGGGCTCGACGCTGGCCAGGGCGAGCCAGCCCGCGAGAATGCCAATCCAGCCGAAGCGGGCCACGTATCCGAGCACGAGCATGCCCGCGTGATCGTATACCGCCGGGATCGGCAGGTATGCGGCCACCATGGCCGCGCCCACCAGGGCACCCGGCAACGCCATCCACAAGACCCCCCACGCGAGCGCGATCCAGCGGATCCCCGGCAATGCGGCCAGCGCCGCACCCATCACCACCGCCAGCACACCGCTCGCCAGCGCGACGGTCATCGATGCCACGATCTCCGCGCCGTAGGTCCGGACGGTTTCGGAGAGCGCCGCTCCGAGAGACACGCTCCGCCCGAGCGCGACCAGCGGCACGGCGACGCATCCTGTCGCCAGGATCAGCGCCAGGCCGAAGGACCATGGCGAGCCGACGGCCGCCAGGTCGCCGGCCGCGTCCTCGCCTTCGGGCTGTCGCCGCCAGGTCCACCCGGCCGAGGCCAGGGCGGCGACGATGACGGCCGCAACGGGCCAACTGGCGACAAGCGTCGCCCGCGGGTCCGGGCTGGCCTGGGCCGCGAGCACGAGTTCCGTTGCGTAAACCACCAGCCCGCAGGCGTGGGGCACGGCGTAGTCACCCATGAACAGAGCGAAGAGGATCAGCAGGCAGACGACCAGGTGGCGCCAAAGCAGCGGCAGCACCGCATGGATGAACGCCCGCATGGGACCGGCCGACAGCAGCGCCTCCTCGTACCGGCGGCGTCCGAGGCGCATCCAACCCGCTCCCAGTACCAGGGCGGCAATCGGCCAGGACCACGTTGCCCACACCCACACGCATTGGAGAAGTCCCCATCCGGGCAGGAGTTTCTGCCAGCCGAAGGCGTAGACCATGGCGGGAAAGAGCATGGGTGCGAGAATGAGGGCGGCCGTCGCGGCGTCGCGTGGTCGTCGCCCGAGCCGGGCGGCGGCGAACGCCCCGGGAAGCGCGAGCAGCACCGCGGCCAGCGCCCCTCCGGCCGCCAGGGCGACCGTCCGCCAGAAAAGTGACGCCGAGAATCCGGTCAGTTCCGGCGGCGTCGGGGCTCCGCCGACGGCGCGCATGAGCAGCGCCGCACCGGGATACGCCAGAGCCGCGACGAAGATCGCCGCGCCCGCCGCCGTCCACGCGATCTGGATGGCCCGGGCGCTCACTTCAACAGGATCTCGCGACAGGCTTCGATCGCGGGGGCCATGTGGCCGGCGATCGCCTCGAAGCTCACCTCGGACGCGGGAGGCAACGGCAGGTTGACTTTGGTGCGCACCGACTCGCGGACCGGGTAGTTGGCCGACGCACTGCGTGCGAGGGCCTCCTCCACCTTTGGAGACAGCAGGTAGTCGATGAGGCGTTTGGCTTCTTCCGGGTGCGGGGCGCCGGCGACGAGCGCGACGGTGTTGGGAATCAGCATGGTACCACCGTCGCCCATATCGGGAAAGATCATCGCGAGGCTATGGCCTTTCTGCTGGGCGGTGATGACGTCGTCGGAATCGGTGAAGGCGGCCGAGACCTCGCCGGCGATCAACTTGCGGACGGCCGCGGAGTTGCCGTCGGCGATCACGGCGTCGCCATCGACCAGGCCGGTGAGGAATTCGCGAAAGGCGGCCTCGCCCCAGAGGGCGTGCATGGCAGCCATGTGTCCCCGCGTGGTGCCGAAGAGCGGGTTGGCGATGGCGGTGCGGCCGGCCCACGCGGGATCGGCGTAGTCGGCCCAGCGCGTGGGCAATTCCTCCGCCTTGGTTTTTTCCGGATCGAACGCCACCACGAGGGCGCGGA
>NPIE01020891.1_pt1 | contig 11696 bp, 7 predicted proteins | sample 8637661 | NCBI WGS metagenome assembly NPIE01 (sample SAMN07420842, study PRJNA396082) | bioreactor metagenome | isolation source: sample BA12 brine-fed electro-methanogenic bioreactor BA | place: Japan: Kochi | collected 2016-12-09 | reverse complement strand
GGCCAACAACCCCCATACCGCCAAGAGGGTCGCTATTAATGGAAATCTATCGTTATCCAAAAAATACAACCCGTTGGCTTTCAGGTTTTGAAGAAAATACTCCATTGCGAACTTAGGTCCGCTCGCCCCCCATCCTTCGCCGCTGACCGCAATCTGATGAAGCAGCACGGGCACCGCCAGGAGAGCGGTTAAACTTACGAACCACCCGATCCTGACACTAAGCAGCTCCCCGGGTTGGCGGGTCAAGATCACCGTAAGGATGATTACCGTGATCAAAACCGACTCGGGCCGGAAGTACAGACCAAATGCGGTTGCTCCTATCATAAACAGAAGCCGCCCCGCATCCGGTGCTTGTGTATAGAATAGGGCGGCGAACACGGCCAGTGCGGTAAAGGCGGCCGTGGTGGGCTCTGCCGCCACGGTATTGGACCAGATGGCGACCATGGGTGTGGCGATGAAGATCAATGAGGCCATTAACCCGGCGAAAAAAGAATTAAACAGGATAAAGGCGATTCCGAAAACGGTAAGCGCGGTAAAGAGATAGGCTGTATTTACGGCGATGTGGGCAACGGATTCGCTGACTCCGAAAAGGTCGAAAAAGAGAGATAAATAGTAAGGATGGCCGGGGGGCTGTTTGTTGTACTCCCAGGCGAAACACTTATACTGATCGTACTCGGCCTCACCCTCATTACAGACATAGGCCCGCCCGAGGGTTGAAATACCTTGGGCTATGTTCATATATATCTGTTCATCGTAATAGATTCTGTTCGTTCTCGGCGCTACCACCGATATAACTGTCAATCCCAGGATAACGGCCGCGGCCAGGGCGATTTTGGATTTCACTGAAAGAACGGCCACCAGCCCGATCAAGGCCTTGCGGGAGAGCAAGAGTCCGGTCAGCATAAACACGACGGCCGTATCCAGGGCTAAAACAGTCCAATGGCCAAGGGCCTCGCGTAGTTGGTGGTTGTCGTGGGTGGCCAAAGCCCAAACCATGAAGACGACGGCAAGGCAAAGGCCAACTCCCGACCAGAGTCGATGCAACAGTCGTCGAGACTTCAGCGGAAGGCGCTCATAAGAAATCATTATTCAGGATATACCGACGGCAAAGGGTGGATTACCAGCCATATCGTACTAGTAATAATTCGGTAAGACAATCGATTTTCCAGAGCAGAAGCCGATCAGTCAAATTCCACCTGTCCCAGGCCGTCCAGCCCCTGGGGCTGGAGATCGCTCAGGGGGATAACGATTTCCTCTACGACCTCGGCGCCCTCACCCGCGGGCGGGGCGGATAAGGAGAAGGGCCGGGAGCAGCTGGGGCTCCGGTAGAGAGAGATATTGACGCTGCTTCCGGACAGCGAGGTGGCGAAATAATAGCAGTTGCCTGCGGACAGGCTGGTGGACGGCCGCCACGAGCTGTTGATGTTCAGCCCGCATCCGGAGATGGAATAGTAGAGGGTCTTGTAACCTGAGCTGGTCGAGGCATAGCCCTGCCAGGAGGGAGAGCCGGAGCAGCCCCGGGTGTAGGAACTTCTGGAGGTTCCATCGACACGTCCGGAGAAGGTGATGGTGGATCCGTTGCTGCAGCACAACCGGTTGACGACCCCCCAACTGGTGCTTCTGTTGGCCGTGGTGGTGGTCGAGGAGGTCGAGGTCGAGGAGGAGGACGCGTAGGACGAGGTGGAGGTGGATGACGAGGTTGCATAGGACGAGGTGGAGGAAGAGGTGGACGAAGATGTCGATGAGGTGGTTGATGAGGAAGTAGACGAAGACGTTGACGATGTGGTGGACGAGGAAGTAGACGAAGACGTTGACGACGTGGTGGATGAGGAAGTGGAGGAGGAGGTCGAAGAGGTCGTTGAAGAAGAAGTTGAAGAGGATGACGAAGTGGAAGAAGTGGTCGAGGACGAGGTTGAAGACGAAGAAGAGGTGGAGGATGAGGTGGAGGAAGACGACGAGGTGGAAGAGGTTGTGGAGGACGAGGTCGAAGACGAAGAAGAGGTGGAAGAGGTGGTCGAGGATGAGGTGGAGGTGGAGGAGGTTGTGGAAGAAGGAGCTTTGGTTATATTTAGAGTAATAAAATCGTTTATATATCCATCTGCTAAGGCGCCTTCGTATTGAAAGTATTGTTCAGCTATCGGAGCGAACCTGTCCCATCCGGTATATAAATATATCATATGGATATTTTCTGATATTGTTTCATAGCCGAATCCAACTACCGCGTGACGCCCTGAATTCGGCTCATGCACCCGGACATCGTAGCTTATCCTTACAGGTCTACCGGCATCTATCTCAGCTATATATGAATTAATATCTTTCTTGCTGACCGTATCCACCACGGCCTTTAAGTTGTTATTATCGGTAATTTTTTCAATTCCCCGAACTTGTTGGAAAGACCATGCCCCGAAGCTTGCGAACCAACCGCAATTTTTGGATAAACCAATCGCGTCCGCAATGTCGTCCGCTAACTTTTTGGGGATAAATATCTTACTGGCGTATTCCCGACAAAAATTCAGATCGAACGGGTCCCGCCAATCCCAGCCATCCGGTTTTACCCATTCTATTTCATCTGCGTTCTCATTGAAAACGGGCACATTTTTTTCTTGGCCCCAATAGCTTAAAATAGAGCTCCAAGCCGTGGTTGAACACCCTCGGTACCATTCGTAAGGCGTTACATCCAGTTTAACCGATTTACTTGCACGTGTTTTCAGTCCATAAAAAGTCCCTGATCGCTGCTCATCACCCGATTCATAAAACACTCTTCCTGTTATTTTTGCACCGCTGAATTCGCCCTCGAAACTGTAGGTGCCATTACCGCAATCAGATCCGAAACAAGGATAGGAAAAAGTTATTTGGCCATCGGAGACAAACCCTTTTCCCTGCCTCATGATTCCGGATGGATTTCTTGTCGCGGTTACCGTAAGTTCATTGCCGTCTCGCGTGATCTGCAATTCAACAGTATAATTGCAGCCTCCCACGCAGTAGGTTTCACCAACAGTCCAGGTACCGTTAAGATCTATCTCTTCTTCATTTGCATGGGAATCGGGAGAGGAAAGTTTCCCCCATTCGATTTCCGCTTTTTCTTCTGTTTTTACCAAACCGCCTTCCCAGGCCTCCTGCATCTCCTGCAAATCCTGGTACGGTACTTGGATTTTTCTTTTTGCCTCAAAAACTATCGGGTTGTCTGAGTCGGGATTAAAAACGTGGAAAAAAAAGAATAATCCTAGATAAACAGGACGATACCCAGTAATAACTTGATCGGTGTCAGCGATCAGTTGCTTTGCTGAAGCAAAGCATTCGGCGTATGATTCCATAGGGTGAAATAGCTTATTAGCGTAAAGGTAGGGTAAAACCTCCTTTTGAGCAGCTATTACCAGCGAACCATATTTTATGGTTTTATTATGTGATGAAGAGCCAACCGGAGGGTCGGCAGGGGTCTCTAAGGCTTTTGTCGCAAATACGTATGCGGTTGGTTCATTTTTTAAATCATAAAATGTTGAAACGCCGTTTTGCCAACCGGTTACGGCATCTCCCATTGGCTGTGCATACTGGGTAGGGGTCGCCTTGCTGAGCACCGAATTGGACCGGATGCTCGATACCGCATAAGCATAATGCTTAGCGGCTTGAACCGCCTCATCGACAGGCACCAAAGTTCCTGCCATTGCATGACCGAAAAGGATCAGGGGCAGCAGGAGGGCGAAGATTGGTATGGCTATTTTCTTTTTCATGTTTTCATCCTTCAATCGTCCCAGTCTCTTCCCTGATTTGCGTTGATGCGATTCGCGGAAGATTATTGACCCAGGAACACTCTGTCGACGTTTGAAGATTGATTAATCGGTGGAAAGCAGGACACAAAAAAATACCTTCACTGTGGAATTCTGTAAACCCTTTAGCTTCTCGCCAATTAGGATACCTTGTTCGGTTGAAATCAACCGAACACCGCCACGACATAAAAATAATAAGAAACTAGAGTTTAAGTCAAGTGTTATTGAGATAATATTTGATAAATTACCGGCCGGCTGATCGGATTGCGGAATTTTCTCATTTCTAAGATATATTCGCATAATAATAAACAACAGCGTTTCATGGCGCTATGTATGCCGATCGTTAACTCTTAGCGTTCGTATGCTTTATATTGAAAAAGCAGCCGCCGTACACTTTTTCTGGAATCGATCAATAGATCGAGAAGGGCCGGATAAAGTTGTTTCAAACAATAATGGCGAGCCGGGGCGTCACTCCCTTGCACTATCGCAATCCAGGCCGTTGCCGCTCATCCCTATGCCCCCAAGTTCCTTATAATAAGGCTGGTAAAACTCCCGGACCGCGTCGCATATTTCATCCGGCGAATATTTCGATGAAATGCGGTTCGAATATTCAATCATCATTCTATCGTCCCCCAATCGCTTGGAGGCGAGGAAAAGCCCGATCAATCCGGGCGGGGCATCCGAATTCGCTAAAGCCAATCCAAAATACGCGGCTGCCTGTTTGTATCTGCCCCCCTGCAGGTTGGACAGCCCCGCCGCCAGGTTCCCTTCGGCGATAAACTCCTCCGGCGAATCCACCAAAAGCCGCAAGATATCCCGGTAGCCGGGTATGCTGCCAGCGGGAGGCCCCATACGGGCGGCGACAAGGTCTTCGATACCCCTCATGATTTCCCCGGCTATCAGCAGGTTTGTTTCCAACTTGAGGTGACACCAGTCGACCAGCGTTTCGTCTCCTATCACAGGCCTTCCTATTTTATTTTTGGTTACACCGGCAACATCGATTACCCGCGCGGAGGGGTGTTCGGTGGGGATATCTTCGATGTATTCGAGGATCGAGCTGTGCACCCGGCCGGCCTCGATGGACTGATCGGCGGCTTCCCTGTAGAGGATAAGCGCCGTGTCCATATCGCCCTGCATATCGAAATAACGGGCCGCCCGATAAGCCTCGACCGGTGAACGGGCCGGATCGTCCCGGATTTTTTCGGCCTCCTCCCTTGCCTTAAGGGAATAGTCCTTATCCGGCAAGGGAGGATAGTCCCGCAGGTTCCGAAGAGGGGTTGCATGAACGACTCCCGCCCCAAGGCTCTGAGCCAGATCGGAAAAATCGGATGTGATTCGTTTATAGTTCCCGATTCCGGCCTCAACGTGGGATCGCCAATTAAAATCAGGGTCCATTTGAGGTTCCTCCGCCGGAAACAACGATTGCCGGGCTACCAGGGCGAGGGCGTAGGTAAGGTAGTTTTTCTTCAGCCATGCGGCCAGGCGATATCTGTAGCCGGCCAGGCCTGTCTGCCGTCGCCAAGTCCAATACAGGTTCCAGGGATACAGCTCATTGTGGCCGGAGTAGATGATGAAAAGGTCGGGTCTCCAGTTGCGGGTATCTTGGGCGGCCTCCAGGGCGAAGCCGTAGGTCTGGGCGAAGGCTCCCAGGTTGATGGTTTCAAACCGGACCTCCGGCCATCTTTTTTTGAGCATGACATGCAGAAAATGGGGGAAAGCCAGGTCCTGAGAGTACGGAAAACCGGCCGTGGAGGAACCGCCGAAACAAACGATCCTAAAATGGCGGCCTGTTTTGGGCTCGGAAAAGGGACGAGTACGGTTTTTCCTTACAACCGGATCATATTCATCGGCCATAAGAAAATGGTAGCCGTCGTTCATTTGGGATGAGGCGACAACGTCCAACAGGTCTCCCGTCCTATAAAAAAAACGGGCCGTCACCTCGACCACGGTCAGCAGGATCAAAGTCGCCAGGATCGGGCCGGTGAGCCAGTACAGCACCTCGCCGAGGGCCCACCCCAAACCGTCGGGCCTTTTGGTTTTCATCTCAGATATACCACTGCATATTTCTCCGGCCGGTGCATGTTTACGGTTCCGCCCTCGTCAGGTCATAAACCCGGTAATCCTCGCCCTGACAAAACTGGCTGTAGATGCAGTTGAAGCGGGCAAAGGTTTCCTGCCCGGCTCCATATCTTTCAATCTCCTGGGGCCCGACGAGGAGGTGAGTGGCGTCGTATTTCTCGGCCAGCTTTTGGTCTCCGGTTTGGAAGATGGTTTTTACTTCATCCTTTGTCCCGGGTTGAAGAAGGCCGGTTTCTTCCGAATAGGCCCCGGCCACCACCCTCCGGCCGCCGAGGGCGGGCAGGTAGTGAACCACCTGATCGCCGGTCAGAAACACGGCGGTGGGCGGAGTGTTCAATCGGATCCACTCGGCTACGTTCTTCTCGCAGGCTGAGAACATCTTTGCCTCGGGCCTGGAAAAATCGATCCAAACATCCAGCCCGGTGGGAAGCATTGCTGACAAGAAGATAACCTGCGCAACGGCCATACGGCCTTTCCGGGATCGGCAAGTTCGGTCCAAGACCCAGCCGGCGAAGAGGCAAAGGAACAGGTTGAAATATAAAAAGAACTTCTGGGCATTATCCCCCCAGACCGGGGACAGGCGATAGACGTTTATGAATATGAAAAAACAAATCGTTACCAGAAACATAAAAAAGAGTATTTTTCGGCCCCTCTTTTGTTCCGCGCTGTCGGTCGCCAAGGACCTGGGCCGGAAATAAACCGCCGCCCCCACCACCCCCAGCACAAGGGGGAGACCGGCTGCCCGGAGCCAGAAAACCAGGCCGGTCAAGACGAATGAACCCCAGATCCTGGTCTCGGCGATCCACCAATGCACCTCGAATCCGGAAAACCATGGAGGTCTCGACTGGGCCAGGATAAACCAAAGCTGTCCGGCCGCCAGTATTGATAACGGACCTATGCCGAGGCCGAACCGCTTTATGGAAAAGCCGCTCATGGCGGCGAATACGATCATGAATACGGAGAGTACAAAAAACGAAACTATGTGAACCAGGGGCAACAACCCGACCAGCAGGGAAAGAATGACCAATTCGGTGTTTGTGAGTCGGGAGAGGGCATAGCTTCTGTACAGGGCCGTCATGACTATTAGAGCCACCGGCAGGGCGAAAAGAAAGGGCCGCTGGGGAAGCAGCATGTTGGCTATGGGGGAGAGAAAATTATAATAAGGGAAGGCAACGGTTTCGATAAGGCACGGCAAGCCGCCTCCGCCGCACTCCAGTCCGGGCTCGGGCAGACCGCAAAGGGTCAGGAAGATTATGTTGAAGATACCCACATGACCGGCGAAAAACAGGATTGAGGCGATAATTACGGCGGATTCCTTTTTTACTATTTGTCTAAGAAAATGGAACAATAAAAAGACCAAGGCAAAAGCAAACAGGATATTGGGGATTTTTATTGATGAAAGAAGATCCCATCCGCCCAGTCTGAGTATCGCCGAGTGAAAGTTTACCAGAAAATGGTAGCTCAGCCGGGCCTGTGCGGAATGAGGGTTCAACGGCGGGAAAGCGTCCTGTTCCAAAAAGGCGGTGGACATGGCCGCGTGGTAGGCGAAATCCGTATAGTTGGATTTGTAAAGGATCTCCCCGTCGGGTGTTCCCCAGATCCCGAATCCGAAGTAAAGAAGCAGAAAACCGCCGACCATGGCTTCCGCCAGGGTTATGGATCGGATGGCCTCGGTAAATGAACTTCCTTTGCCGCCGATCAGCGGGCCGCCCCGGTTAAGAACAATCATTCCCCCGGCCAAGACCGCCAGGGAAAGAACAAGAGTCGTTATATTGAAGCCTAAAGCCCAGGAAAGAACGAAGACGATCCAGACGGCAACAACGGTTCCGGTCATGAATCCGGCCGACAATTCGATCCAGAATCGTTCCGAACCCAAATCCAGGCGGCGGTTCAAAGCCAGGCCGAACCCTGCGCAAAGTAATATGAAAGCGATACCGATCACAGCCGAGCTACCCTTCACCTCCTGGGTCCGGTTGTCTCGACCCCCTGGTCAGACGGCAAGTGATGAGGACGGCCGAAAAAATCAAAACCAAAACGACCGCAATCGCCGCCGCATCGATGATTCTTCCGGATCCGGGCGCCGCCCCCGCCTTTCCCGCGGATCCGGCCGAAGAATCGTCACCGGGCGGACTGGGACCGATGAAATATATCTTTGGATCATACCGGTCGAAGATTGACATGGTTTCAGGGCCGGTCACGACATGGATCAATTCCCATTGCCGGGGCGGATCCAGAAACCACTTGGGCAGGGAGGCCCGGTAAGGTTCGTCTTCGATGATTCTCCTCCAGCCGTCGGCTACGACATAACCGCCTTTCGGCTGGGGGGCCGAGTATCGATCGTCCACGGAATGGAGGTTGAGCCGGTGGCGGGAGAACAAGCGGACGTACATCTTTGAGTGGCCGTCCAGATAGACCGATTCATCTCCGGCCCGGGGGATCAGGAACGAGGTTATTCCCCGGAAATCACGGGTATCGCTACGGGCGGCTGAAACCGCCTGGGCGCCGGTGTACACGAGGTGGAGGCCGAGGATTAACCCGCCGATCAGCAACCAGGCGGCACGCCGCCGATTCCAATCCCTGGCCGAGACGATTCCGGCCAGGGACAGGCACTGAAAGGGGACGATCATGGACAGGTAACGGATATACTTGCCGATAGGCTGCCCCTCGGGGGAGATGACCCCCCATTGGAGATAGGCCATGACCACCCACCCGGCGATACTGAGGGCGAGGGCGGTTTTGTTTTTCCGGAACCAGGCGACAAAGGGGACAAGCGCGAAAAGATACCACATTATGCCGAAATGGCCCTCGTGGTCAAAGGGTTCCGGGGCCACGACCTTGAACCGTACGCGGGGGTAATAACCGAGGTCGCGGTTGGTCCCGATTGAACCCTCGGTTTGGGCTATGGAGACGATCCGGTCGGTAAAGCCTCCCGAAACCAGCCCGGCGATGATGAAATCAAGGGCGAAGAAGCAGAAAAAACCGACCGCCAACCAGACCAGGGCGGAAAAGCCCGGCCTTTCGAAAAGGAGGACCACCAGGCCCCCCAGGGCCATCACGACGAAAAGTTCGTTAAAAGTCCATCCCAGACCCAGCCAGGCGCCGCTGATAAAGTAAAGCAGTTTTGCCCGCCCAGGTTTCATGCCTTGCGATTTCAGGGGGAGATAGAAACAGGCCAAGCTGCCGGCCAGGCAGGTCGCATGCTGGACGGAAGGCGATAATTGGGAATCGTAAACCAGCTGTAAGGGATATATCGCCCATAAACCGGCGGCGATCAGCCCGGCCGTCGAGCCCCACAAACGGGCTGCCGCGAGGTATAGAAAAATACAGGTAAGAAGCGAGAAGAAAAGAGGGAAAAGGGAGAAACCGAGCTCGCTCGGTCCGATAAGGCCGCGAATCACAACCAGCGGAGCTATCATGCCCAGACGCCAGGCCAGTTGACTGCCGCCATTGGCCAAAATATTGATGCCCTCATAGAGCGACTCTGCGTGGGCGATATAAAAAAGATCGTCGTTGTTGCCTATCCCGACATAATAAACAATCCGAAAAACAAGCCACGCGGCCAAGACCGGCCCGAGGAACCGCCAATCCACCAGCCTGGAACTTCCCGTCAAGGCTCTTTCCTGTCTTGAGATACGATATAATTGCCGATGATGAGGTACTTGTTCCCGGTTCTTATAAACGTGGACACGGCATCCCGGGGGCTGCAGACCATGGGTTCGCCGTGGATGTTGTAGCTTGTGTTGAGGACCGCGCCCAATCCGGTTATTTTCTTGATCTCCTGCAGCAGCCGCGAATAAAGCCCGCCGTCGGGTTCGATTATCTGCGGACGGCAGGACCCGTCCACGTTTGAGACCCCGATCATAGAGGCCCTTTTCTCCGGCCGGACGGAATACGCCGTGGTCATGAATCCGTTGGGGGAGCCATCATAATCGGAGAGCAGCTCTCCCGCCTCTTCAGCCAGCATCGAGGGGCAGAAAGGCTGATACCAGACTCTTTTTTTCAAGGTCAGATTAAGCCTGTCCTTGATCTCGAGGGAATCAGGCCTGGCCAGGATGGACCTGGCCCCCAGGGCCCTGGGGCCGAACTCCATCCGCCCCTGAAACCAGAAGACTATCTCTCCGTCGGCGATGAGCCGGGCCGCCTCCGCGGCCGGGTCGTCGCACCTGGTCGCCTCGAGATTCTCCTCTGACAATGCGGCCTTGATCCGGGCATCGGTATATTCGGGACCGAAGAACACATCGTCCAGGGGGGAGACATTTATTTTGCCGGCCTCTTGGGAGGCCAAGGCTGCGCCAAGGGCCAGGCCGCCGTCGCCCATGTGAGGGAAGACAAAGCAGCCGGTCAGCGGGGGCAGAAGCCGAAGTTTCCGGTTGAGCTTGACATTCGCAAAGAGCCCCCCGGCCAGGCAGAGCCGCTTGCTGTCGGTCGATTCGACGGCGTTTCGGATAAGCTCCGCGGCCTTGACCTCGACCGTCCGCTGGGCCATGAAGGCAAACTGCTCCGAGGGGTAACGCCATAGAATCCGCTTCAGCCGGTCGTACATTTTTAGAACCGGCAGCCGGCAGCGGACGGACAGGCCGTCCACCTCGATAAGATCCAGGAGGGGATTGGCCTCGTCTTCTATGGGGTAGGCATAGTCGGCCAGAGCCATGACCTTGCCTTCGTCTTCCAGCTCACGCATATTGAGAAGATTCGTAACGTGTTCAAAACAAACACCCAACGAATGACGGGCCGGGATCCCTTTCAGCCGGGTCAACCTGCCTTGGTCCAGGTTGTAGACCGACCCGGAAAGACCGTCGCCGAGCCCGTCGAGGGTGACCACCAAAGCGCTTTCGAACCCACTGCAGTAAGCCGCTCCGGCTGCGTGGGCCTGGTGATGGTCGACGATCAGAAGCCGGGCGGCGCCCAGTCCCATCTTTTTAAGGCTCTTCTTTGTTATTCGCTCGGTAAGCAGTCTGGTAAAAGGCGAGGGGCCGAATTCCGTTAGTTTGTATTTGACCCGTTTTTTAAAGGTAGAGGTTTGGGTCAGCTCTTTTTTTCTTCTCCGGATCAGATAGTACTCTTCCTTCAATCCCGGGATTAAGCGGGTCAAGGTCTTTGCCGGATCGCTTGTGCTGAGCGCTATCCTCGAAATTTCCCCTTTTGGTGTATTCGTCTCCCCAAGACAGGCTTCGATGGAGCGCACCGGGAATTCCACTTCCAGCTTACGGCGGCTGAGCCTCTCTTCGTTGATGGCAAAGAGTATCTTGGAGTCCTCTATAAGGGCCGCCCCAGAGTCGTGACCGTCCCAGATCCCCAAAATCTTCATTTTTGCATTCCGATCGTCAGTGGCGGCGCAGCGGTCATGAACTCACCCATTTAAAAAAATGAAATCCATTCCTTATAACCTCGCGAAGCGATCCTTCGGAGATCAAAAGACGAATCATCCGGCCGATGATTTTAGGGCGGAGGTAGAACCTCAAAAAGGCGCTTTTGCGATAGCGGTTAATCGAATCGGCCGACACCCCCTGCGTACCCAGAACCGCATGCTCCTGCCTGATACTCCCGAAACGATTCTCCTCGGCGTTTCCGCCGGATCGGGCCGGCCGGTACAACCCGGTTCCGGGAAAAGGAGCGGCGCAGTAAAACTGAGCTATATCCAATTTGAGCTTAAGAGACAGGTCTATCGTCTTTTTTATGGAATCTTTAGTTTCCCCCGGCAGGCCGAAGATAAAATGACCGGCCACCCTCATCCCGGCCCGGGCGGCATCGGCGACGGCCTGGATGGATTGATCCACGGTGATCCCTTTACGGGTTTTGTCCAGAATTTCCTGGCTTGCCGATTCGATCCCGAAACTTATCATCCAACACCCT
>NPIE01005160.1_pt2 | contig 11698 bp, 15 predicted proteins | sample 8637661 | NCBI WGS metagenome assembly NPIE01 (sample SAMN07420842, study PRJNA396082) | bioreactor metagenome | isolation source: sample BA12 brine-fed electro-methanogenic bioreactor BA | place: Japan: Kochi | collected 2016-12-09 | reverse complement strand
CTGTTTTCGCGCCTTGCTCTCGAACAAAATAGCATTGCCATAAAAGCCGCAAACATGACCGCGCGAAGTATATCGCTGATAACGTACCCATATAAACATGGTCTCTTTGCTCTTTGTGCCTAGCCTCGAAAGACACCTTAGTTAGGGGGAAATGGATACGAGATAAACAAAAACGCCTTTAGCGGATGGTGTCAAAGGGGTACGCCCTTTATGTGTCTAGAATCTGAGATTCCACATCCATGCTTTTATGAAGTACGCGAATTATTGTAATCTTGCTATTCGTACCTTCACGAAAAAATATAATATGGCTTCCTTGCGGGAACTTTTTATATCCAATTTTTATGTGGTCGCATTTCTTTCCAACATATGGGTTGTCGGCTAAAAAATGAAAAACATCGTCAAATTGCTTTAGATACAAATACCGCTGGTTTCGACCCCAGCGAATTTCAGTAAATTTAGCTATTTCCCTAAGATCTTTCTTTACTGCCTGAGTTAACTCAAATGCCTTCATTCATCCATTTCTTTATCAAGTTCGGCCATAAAAGTATCGTAGTTGTAATCCGCAATACCGCTTCGCTCACCTTCATCTAGGGCTTTTCTCAAGGCATGCAATCTTGTTTCATTATTTTCAAGCAGCCTAAGTCCTGCTCTTACTACTTCACTGGCCGAACCAAACCTACCGCTTTTGATTTGACTAGCAATAAATCCATCAAAATGATCACCCAACGTAATACTCGTGTTTTTAGCCATTCTGCACCTCGCTTATACCTATTTATACCTGATTATGGTACAACACACACATCAAGGCAAATTACTCGGACTGCCGTCAAGCCAACGTCAAATCGATATGTCGGCCCAATGCCTTACATCATTCCTACGCTCTGCGTCCCCAGGGGGTCGATAACCCCGACAAGAGCAACGATAGATTCTCTATAGTTTTTTAATCCAATTGCCCACGGCAGTCGACGCAGAGCGTCTAAAGCGGCATTCCCGCGCAGAGCATGGGAACGAGTGTTTTGTAAAATGGCGGGACTTAATACTGATAATTTGCTGGGTGGTTGCATTTATGAGTTGAATTCGCCCAACGCTATTCCGGCCTGGAAAACTATACTATCGATGGCGTAGGCTTGAAGGCATTCATCATCCGATTGCAGAACGACAAAGACACCGATACGGCTTGGTTGGAATCGGTCGCCGCATTTTTAGGCAAAGCGCCGCCCGATAAATGGAAGCCAAACAACACCACCGAAGCCGCTTATCGTTTAATCGAATTAAGCGGAAGATTGAAAGAGCTTGCGATCGTCCACGCCGAGCAACAAAAAGCAGAAGCCGGCAGTGAAGCGACGTTGATACGAATCGTGAGCGAAAATGGCGAATACAAACAAGTGGCCTATTTGACCGAAGAATTAAAAGAACAGGCCGACGCCAAAATAGCGGAACTGAAGCTGGATCAAGGTAGCCAGGCATTGAAACAGGCTATTCTTGCGCGATTGATAAAGGAGTGGTCATCTTGAATAAGGGTATCTATCGAGTAATTATTCGTATCCCACTATCGTTCTTACGCAGAGTGATCATCGTTATACATAAATTGTAGGGTACGCACAGCGTACCCTACGCGGATCGCCTAGCGTTAGGTGAGGGATAGCCGAGTGTGTTAAGTGACAATAAATGGTAAGGAATAAAGGTAATGAATTTTCATGCATGATCAAAACTTCAAAAACCTGATTTTAGATTATCCGCTTCAAACGCTGGAGTTTTTCGCAGCCGAAGAAGTGACCGCCGATTTCGCACAAGCGCGTATCATTCCGATTCGTCAAGAACAGTTGAAAAATCGCCTGGGAGACCGCTTTCGTGAATTGGACGTGCCATTGTTGGTGGAATGGCCGGATGGCAGAAAAGAAGCAATTTTATTCGTGCTCGAAGAAGAAACCGAACAGCGCCGTTTTTCGATACACCGACTGGCGCATTATTGTTTGGACTTGTCAGAACTGATGGATACCGATCGAGTTGTCCCGGTCGTCATTTTTCTGAACGAAGGCAGGCGTCCACAGGAATTGAAATTGGGCGGCGAACGATACTGCTATTTACAGTTTTTTTATTTAGCGTGCGAACTCAAGCGCCTGTCGGCCGAACACTATCGGCAGAGCGACAACATCGTGGCTCGACTGAATCTGCCGAAGGCATGGTTGGATGATTATGACGCTTGAGTGGTGAGTTATCCGGTTCTCACGGTGCTTCGCTGTTCTTTTTGCATAATACCTGAATGCCCCGATTTGTTATTAGCCGTATTGCGCAGCATGTTGGCCTGTAACCATCCGGCGCAATACGCTAACGCTATTGCGCCCTAATGTGCTAAAAGATTAGCAACAAATGAACAAACCAACAATTCATGGAGTTCTTATGGATGTCATTTTAAGTAACAAGACGGTCAGTGTAACCGAATTGAAACGCAGTTTTTCAGACGTCCTGAAAAAAGCAGAAGATGAAGCGGTTGCTATTTTAAGCCACAACAAGGCTGAAGCCTATTTACTACCTGCCGCGCATTATGAAATGTTGATGGCGTACTTGGAGGATTTAGAAGATGCACAGTTGGTCAAGGAACGTGCAGAAGGCCCATTCATCAAGGTAAGCCTTGATGACTTATGAGTTGCGTTTCCATGAACTGGCGCTACAGGAATGGGAGAAACTCGATGGTAGTGTTCGTGCGCCATTGAAAAAGAAATTGGCTGAACGGCTTGAAAATCCAAGGGTTCCGGCTGCGGCACTTTCCGGTATGCCTAACTGTTATAAAATAAAACTTGCCTCCAAAGGCTATCGCCTGATTTATCGCGTCGATGATGAGATTATTTTTGTGACTGTGATCGCTGTTGGTAAACGAGAAAAATCCAAGGTTTATGAAACGGCACAATCTCGATTATAGTGGGCCGAGCCAACATTACGAGCATATTGGTTTATTTCGGGGGAAAATTTCTGGTACAAAAAATAAAAATACACTAAATGTATGCGCATAACACAAAAGCATATTATTTGTGAAGCCGCTGAAAAATATTTTGGCTCGGGTGCAGGTTTGATTATTCGGAACGAGAGTTGACGATACACGCAAAGGCGGCGATATTGATCTGTATATCGAAATACCAACACAAAATGCCGAAGAATTAATAACGGCCAAATTACAGTTTTTACGGGAGCTCCACAAAAAAATCGGTGAGCAAAAAATAGATATCGTTTTGCACAGAGCCGACTCGTCAATAGATTTACCGATCTACCGGATAGCTAAACAGACTGGGGTGCGATTGCAATGACAGAAATTAGTATTGCAAGCACAGCACGTCTGGTAGGCTTGTCTCTGAAAGCATTAAAAGCCGCCATTAAAAATTATAAGATTTGAAATTTAGACATTCTTCGGCATGCCCCAAACTAATAATAAAAAGCAAACAATCGATTTCTATAATGCCAATGCTGAACAGTATGTTGCCGAAACCTCCAATTTAGATGTTTCAGACCATCGAAATCGTTTCCTGAATTTCATCCCTGACGGCGGGCAGATATTAGATTTAGGCTGCGGTTCAGGCCGTGACAGTCGCTTTTTTATCGACCGAGGTTATTCGGTGACGGCTGTCGATGCATCTGAAGTCATTGCCAAATTAGCTAGCGAATTTATTGGCATAACGGTTGATGTCCTAGATTTTCAAGAGCTTGAATATTTTGAGACTTTCGACGGTATCTGGGCTTGCGCTAGTTTGTTGCATTGTCCAAAAGCAGAGATGGACTCCGTCATACTGAAAATAACAAAGGCTTTGAAACCGCACGGTATCGCTTATATGTCTTTTAAGTTTGGAGCCGGCGAACGAGTTGACGAGCGGGGACGTTTTTTCAATGATTACACGGAAGACGACTTGTCTGAATTGCTAGCCGCCCATTCGGATTTAGAAATTATCGACCTGTTTACCGAATCAAAACCGCTAAGAGGCGGACTCCAGACTTGGCTCAATTTATACGCAAAAAAACAAGCGGACAATGACGTCTAATGTAATTCAACATTTGATCACGGGGGGCGACGATCCTTTTCTGCCTAAGCTAAAGAACGATATCAATTCTGCCAACAGGATCGATATCACGGTGTCTTTCATTCGGCAAAGCGGGCTAAGTTTAATCCTTAACGCCTTGATCGATGCGCTTGAACGGGGCGTTGATATTCGCATTTTAACCGGGGACTATCTATGCGTTACGGAACCGGTTGCTTTGCGTCATTTACTTTTGTTGCAAGAATCCGGCGCCGATGTCCGGGTATTCGAAACGCACAATGGTCAAAGCTTTCATATGAAAGCCTATATCTTTGCCTTTTCGAGTGAGCAAGGTAAGAGCGGCGGTCATGCCTATGTCGGCTCCAGTAATATTTCGAGTTCCGCATTGAAGCATGGATTGGAATGGAATCTCAGAGTGGCACTTGAAGAAAATACGGCCAGGTTTGATGAAATATGTCGTAAATTTGAACATATTTATACTCATTCCAGTACAAAGCGATTGTCGAATCATTGGATAGAGGTTTATCAGCAAAGATTCGAAAATCGGCCTATCGTTCTTTTTCCGGAATTGGAAAAAGAAGAAACGACACTCCCGCCGGAACCCAATGCCATTCAAGAAGAAGCGCTAAAAGCGCTAAAGCATTCTCGTGAAATGGGTTATCGACGCGGCTTGGTCGTTATGGCGACAGGACTGGGAAAAACCTGGCTAGCCGCGTTCGATAGCCTGCAATTGAATAGCGAGAAAGTGTTATTTGTCGCGCACCGAGAAGAAATACTGATTCAAGCCGAATATACCTTTGTCTGTATTCGCTCTAAAGCCAAGGTCGCGAAATTTACCGGGCAGGATCATCAACTGGACGCCGATATGCTGTTTGCTTCGATCCAAACCTTGGGCAAACAGCATCATTTAAACAAATTTGCGCCGGATCATTTCGATTACATCGTCGTCGATGAATTTCATCATGCATCCGCTCGCACTTATCGGCAATTACTCAACCACTTCAAGCCCCGTTTTTTATTGGGCTTGACGGCGACGCCGGAGCGTACCGATCAGGCGGACATTCTGTCGCTTTGTGATGATAACTTGGTTTATCGCCGCGATATGTTCGACGGCATTAACTCCGGTCTTTTAAGTCCGTTTAATTATTACGGGATTGCCGATCAGGAAGTCGATTACCAAAGCATACCCTGGCGCAACGGCAAATTTGACCCGGAGCAATTACAGAATAAGTTGGCTACCCAGGCACGGGCCAAACATGCGCTCAAGCGCTGGGTGGAGTTGAAACAAGTCAGGACATTGGCGTTTTGTGTATCGAAAAAACATGCGGATTATATGGCTGATTACTTTCGACAGCAGGGCTACAAAGCGGTATCCGTGCACAGCGATTCTTCCATTCGACGAAACGATGCCTTATCAAAATTGGAAAATGCTGAAATCGATATCATATTTTCGGTCGATCTGTTCAATGAGGGTATTGATTTACCGCTCATCGATACCGTTTTATTGCTAAGGCCGACCGAATCGAAAATTATTTTTCTTCAACAATTAGGGCGCGGATTACGAAGACATCTTCTGAAAGATAGCTTGGTCGTGCTGGATTTTATCGGAAATCACCTGAGTTTTTTTCGCAAGCCTGAAGCGCTTTTCAATGTGGGCGTTTCCAAACGTGAACGTAGCGAGTTCATCAAGCAAATTCAATCAAACACGCTCAAGCTGCCCGACGGCTGTTATGTGAACTTTGATCTTCAAGCCATCGATTTTCTTGCAAAATTAATCGCGACGAATATCGATACCCAAGAGGAGATTTATCGTTCGTTGAAGGCATCGAAAGATCGCCGGCCAACATTGGCGGAGTTTTATAACGCGGGCGGCGAGGTACAAGTCATTCGTCAACAATATGGCCAGTGGCTGAATTTTATTGTTTCCGAGCAGGACCTTTCGGTAGAAGAAAGCGAATGCTTGAGCCGTTTTGAAGGTTTCTTCAAAGAAATTGAAGTCACCAACCTGAACAAATCCTACAAAATCGTCCTTTTGGAAGCGCTCTTGGAGCTCGACGGTTTTCGACAGTCAATCGATATCAAGGATTTGTCCATGCATTGTTTCGGCATCATCCAGCGTCGTCGTGCCTTGCTTGCCGATTTGCCCGATGAGTTTAGGGCAGTCGATCGATTAGAGGGCAGGGCAGTTAACAGCTGGCGCAGCTACTGGAAATCCAATCCCATCAAAGCGTGGACGGGCGGCAATAAGGCGACCGATCAAGCTTTTTTTAAAATTGATGACGAGCGATTTCAATTTATTGGCGATGTTCCAGAGAACGAAATCGACATCTTTCTCGCATTAATCGGGGAGCTGATCGACTATCGTTACATGCAATACGAAGAAAGACTCCGAAAAGTGCCACCGGTGCAAAGTAGGCCGAAAGCGGACGTTATCGACATTAACAGCGTCAGAAAACAAAGAATACCGTACTTTCAGGATTTAAAAATCGCATGCGGATTTTTCAAAACCAGCCAACATGATGAAGATAACGTTCATAAGGTCGCTTTACCGGAACGCTATGGTCGATTGGATTCGGAACGGCATTTTATTGCCCGCGCAACCGGCAATTCGATGGATGGCGGAAAAAATCCGATCAAGGACGGCGATTTTCTTCTGCTCGAGGCGATCACGCCCGACCGCGCGGGAAGCATTAGTCACCAAATCGTTGCAATTGAAAGACAGGATGTATCGGGCGATGATCAGTATTTATTGAGATATGTTCGAAAATTAGGCCAAGGCGAGTATGAGTTGATCGCGAACAATCCGGATTATAAGCCCATGCGTGCGACGGAGGACATGCGAACCTTTGCGCGTTTCAAAGGTGTCATAGATCCAAATGATTTGGAAATTGATGAGTAGACGTTTTTGAGGGAAATGAACGATACAATCAGTCAGGAGGACTATTTAGGCTGTTTGCTTGGCACGGTTTAATTACTGGTTATAATGATTGGCAATTATGAGTACGCCGGCATATTTGACTGATTTACCGGCTAAAATCAAGTTATCAAAGTGAATATACCCAATTCACCCATTATGCAGGCAAAAGGACCCGAAAATACCGCAAATATCAACTTGCCAGGCAGATTTGCCTGAGAATCAATAGTTAGGCTTTCCAATATAAAACGAAAATATTAATCACATTTATCCCAAAGACAGAGCCAAGCCAAAATTCATGAATACGAAATTCACAATATTCGCCAGTATATTTTCTGTTGTTGCCGGAGCGTTGTTTAGTCTTGATTTCAAACATTATGGAATCCTTTTTACAGTTTTAGCCATAGCGTTTTTATTCTGTGCATTCATGTCGCACAGAAAGGAATTAAAAGAAAGGCAGATTTCACAACCAACCGGAGGTTGTCAAATTGAAGCCTACGGTACCGATGAAGACACGGCATTAGTCATAAAATCAATTAAATATTCTGATAATGGGTTTATCAATTTTGGAGACATAGTTAATGAAACAAATTTATCTCTTAAAGTCATAAACAAAGCCCTTGACTGGCTGGTAATCAATAAGTTAGCAACAGAAAGCAAAGCTCGTCGCGGAAAAGCATATGAACTTACTCCCAAAGGCAGAGATGTATTCAAATCTATTTAAGTATCCAATTAAGCCTAACATGGCGCTCAAAGGGACGTGCCGCCTCATGGCGGTTTTAAGGTTTTGTAATTTATCAAGCTTTGGGGCTTCGTTTAGCGTCCGTGAGCGGCACGCCCCCTTAGCTCTACGTTAGGCATCACTAAGGAGCGATATGGATTTACTGTCGATAACCATTAAACCAGATTTATGGAAGTATTTTTTTGTGGCAATTGTCTGCTCCCTTGGTGTTAGATTGATTATCACGTTTTTTACTACACTTGAATCTAGAGTGGATAACGCAAACACCTCGTTTTTTGAAACTTACAAATTGTTTTTTATGGGTAAAGGGGTTGATGGAAATCAGTCGTTTGACCACTTTCAAACTCTTTTACTTGGTGTAATGGAGATTTCGATATTTCCTATTCTTTTAATTGCAAATAAGCCAGAGTATATCGGCGGTTGGTTAGCATTAAAGACTTTACCGCAGTGGAACCGGTGGACTGAAAAAAGGTGGATATACAATCGATTTCTTCTTGGAAATGCGTTAATTATCGTAATCAGCTACTTTGTAGCACGGTGGGCTAGTGCCTAACCAGCGCATAACCGGACGCAAAAAGCTACGCTGCGCTCCACTTTTTGCGTCCGGTTATGCTTGTCGTTATGAGCCATTAAATAAAGGAGTACTTTAGATGTCAGGAAAAATTGTTGATCAGAATAATGATGAAACGGGGGAAATAGTTAGCGTCGCGGATCAACCCGTCAGCATGAAAGTAATCCAAAGTATCTATAACGAGATAACTGGGAAAACTGAAAAGATTGGAAGGTCACTGAGCGACGACCACGACATTGATCTCGGTGCATTGAAGCAACTGAACCACAAAATTAATCAGATGCTCGAACAGTATAATGTTGTCGGCAAAAATTGCTCAGTCACTTTATATCACGTCGATGATTGCAAGAATCAATATAGCTCTTTTGAGAGATTTGAACTGTATGACTCGAGCTCAATGAGCCCATGTGAAAATGTACAGTTGAAATACAATTTTTTAATCGTTCTGCCAGAAACAAAACAACCGCAGTCTTACAAGATAACTGTTAATCTCCACTCACGGGTTGCTCTAAAGCAAAAAGCTGAATCTGAACACGGAATAAACCAAAGATTCATAAGAATAGTCGCTAGACAGACTGGGCGGTACGACATCGAATACGTCGATTACACGGTTGCCAGAAATTTCCAAACAGCAATAGATCAGTGGTATTCGTCCGTAGTAAAAGATAAAGAAAACAAAATGATCCAGTTTCTTCAAGACAAATCAGAACATTTTGATTCTATATTTAGAATACTGACAGTCGCTGTTTTGTCTTTTGCGATTTTTAAAAACGCGGAGAGCCTGATTGGAGAATTACCGACGTTTCAATCTGTATTTTTAGCAGGAGTATTTAGCTTCAGCTCAATATATCTCCTAGGAATGATAGCGTTCAAGCTTGGATCATTCACTGAAAGATCGATTGACGGGCATCAGGCAATATCGGGGCTTAGACTAAACATAGGAGATAAGAAGGCATTTGAAAATTTCGATAAATCCAATTCAAAGAGTATAAAAGGTGCGGTTTGGTCTACTGTCTTAGTCGTAGCTATAAATGTATTTTCTACGTATCTTTCATCACTTTTGGGCTTTGGCTCATAACAAGTCACTGCACTCGGAAATTTTACTCGCTGCGCTCCTAAAATTCCGGTGAGTGAGGTTAGGGGGCTCCCGTGTTCCGCAAGCATCGTTTTGACAAGAGTAAATGAATGAGCAAGGACAATGATTCATTGAAAGTTATTCGCGCAATGTTAAGGGCTACATCAGACCCGTTGAAGGAATATCGCGAGTTGATGTCGAACATGGCAGATCCACTGAAGGAACATCGCAAGTTGATGGCGTCCCTGGGTGATCCGCTGAAGGAACATCGCGAATTGCTAGCATCCATGGCCGATCCACTAAAAGAACATCGGGCATTGATGGCGTCAATGGCTGATCCGCTTAAAGAATTTCGTGCATCGATTGCGGCTATCTCAAATCCATTCAAAGATTTTTCAACTTCTATTGCGAGCATCGACTCGTTTAAGCTTCTGAAAGATACCGCGTTTGATATTGGCCATGATCTGTCATTTGAACCGGATGGGCTTATTACACTAGCAAAGCAACGGATAGCAGTTTCGGTGTTACAAGATCTTTCTTATCAGGTCATCCACGATTCTTCGCTAGAGCCATCAGGTACTTTAGAGGAATCTTTGCATAATCTGATCGAAGAAATAAGATCGCAGAAAGACCCTGTAATCCAAAAACTATTAATGTGGTTTATATTCCCATTGATCGTCGCTGTTATAGTTTCTTTTATTAATCCTGTTGTAGATTATCACGTTAAGTCATACCTAAATATGGATAAGCGATCCCTGTCAAAAAAGATTGAGTCAAAATTGGGGGCATCCGTAGGCGATAGAGCTGTACTAAAAGACTTTAGGTATGTATCAGCTGATATACTCAATGTCAGATATTCAGGGTCTCAAAAGTCGGAAACAATCGGATATTTATACTTCGGCTATGCAGTAATGGTAATTGACCGTCAAAAGAGTTGGACTCTAGTTGAGTGGAATGCCCCTGATTCTGAAGTGCGAATCATGGGCTGGGTATTTTCAAGGTACCTTGCCAAATTTAAGTAAGGTCCTAACAAAGAACAACTACGGGGTCAGGTCTTGAATTTTGCAAAAATATCGGGGTCAGACCTTGTATTTGACATTCAGATCTTTTTGTTCTTGAACGAAAAGTAACTGTGGCTTTTAGGGGCTTGTATCAAACATTGGAAGTCATGCGGATAGTCAAAATGCGTTGCTGCAGATACAATTACGTCATATAGCAAATTAACGGCCAGGGAGTTACTCAGTTGCCCACTACTATTACCAAGTGGTTGCAAAGGACGTCTGAATTTCTTGTTGGTATATTTTTCGTATCGCTACAAAGAGGCTATCGTTATGATCTTGACAGTCGAACAAATTGCCGAAGAAGCTCTCGCTTTGCCTAGCGAAGCGCGCGCCTTGCTTGCCGATCGTCTAGTAGAAAGCCTAGACCCTGCAGAAGACGGTTATATTCAGCAACTTTGGTCAACAGAGGCCCGGCGACGCCGTGACGATGTCCGGGCTGGTCGTGTGCAGACTATCCCAGGCGATGAAGCACTGGAACGTGTGCGACGGGCCTTTACTCGATGAGATATGAGTTCCATCCCGATGCCCTTGCAGAGTATGAAGAGGCCACCCAATATTACGCGGGGTGCCGGGAAGGATTGGAGTTTCGCTTCATTGCGGCGGTTGAACATGCCGTCCAGCAGATTATCGAAGCACCGGAACGCTGGCATATCTTGGAGGAAGACATTCGTTGGCGTCTTACGCGGGTATTCCCGTATGCCGTACTCTACACCATCGAAAAGGACTATGTCCTCATTATTGCGGTTATGCATTGCCATCGTGAACCAGGCTACTGGCGGCGAAGAATTTCCAATTGAGTTAAATCAACGGCTGTCAAGCAAAAAGATCGGGGGCAGGCCTTATATTTGACATTTAGATCTTTTTTTCTTGAACGGGCACGAGTAGGGTCAGGTCTATATTTTAACCTAGCTTTTCAAGTTAGGGTTTCCAAGTAAATAAAAGGTAGGATCAAAATAGCGAAACCGTTTCTAGCCTGAAAGATCAAGTCATTAAACACAAGCACATAAAGGATTGCGGTTGCAGGACAAACAAAGGGAAGCATCCCGGAATAACCGGGGCAGACTATGAACCCCTAGTTATCTTCAAACGATGATCGAATGAAAGTAGAGCGTCATTTGGATTCGGTGCATGTTCGATATACTCAATTGAGCGAGACGCTTAGGCGATCAAAAGTCGAAAGTTGGCAACAGCAGTTTTTTCGTTGGAAAATATAGACGCTTTAACGAAATTCGAGACTGAAAAATTTTGAAAGCAATCAATAACCCGCCCGTTGGTAAGTATTCAGTCCCCGTTGGCAAATTACCGCAATT
>NPIE01006585.1_pt1 | contig 11701 bp, 9 predicted proteins | sample 8637661 | NCBI WGS metagenome assembly NPIE01 (sample SAMN07420842, study PRJNA396082) | bioreactor metagenome | isolation source: sample BA12 brine-fed electro-methanogenic bioreactor BA | place: Japan: Kochi | collected 2016-12-09 | reverse complement strand
TGAGCATAACGCAGAGTTTGGGCGAAAAAATTGTTTTGCAAATGGCTCCAACGTCTTTCTCTCGCCGATCATTGTATTCAATTCTGAACGGTTAATAAACCTTTCAATGACGCTCGGCGACAATTTCTCTGCGCAGCCGTCGCCGGGCGGTAGGAAACACGACCGCCAATTACCAAAACGGACTTTATGATGGACTCGCTGGTAATTTTTGTTACACTGTCGCACAGGGGAAGTAAGCGTCAGGGTACGGGGAGGAAGCGGGGGAACATGCTCACCACGGCAATCGGGGTCAGTGACCATATCGACCAACGCCAGGCGATCGCGGCGGTGCTCGACCAGTGCGAGGCGGCCCTTTCAGGGACCCGGCCGCAGGCGGGCATCCTGTTCACGTCGATCATCGATGGCGATTTTCCGTACTTCCTCGACCAGATTACCAGCCGGTTTCCCGGCATCGAACTGATCGGCTGCACCACCGACGGCGAGATCGTCGCCGACCAGGGCTTTATCGAAGACGCGGTGGCCCTGCTGCTGCTCGCCTCCGATCGTCTCCGTTTTGCCAGCGCCGTAGCCTGCGACCTCTCCACCAGGAGCGCCGAGACCCTGCCGGCAGCGGTGGCCGATTGCCGTCACCGGCTCGATGGCGACCCGGCTCTGGGCATCATTCTGCCCGACGGACTGACCACCCTTGCACTGCCGCTCAGCCGGCTGATCCAGCAGGCCACCGGCAACACCTTTCCGGTCTTCGGCGGCACCGCCGGCGATCACTACCGTTTAGAAAAAACCTATCAATTCCATAACGGCCGCATCTACACCGACGCCGCCCCGCTGCTGTTGATCGGCGGTGAGTTGGCACTATCCTCCCAGGTAGTCACCGGCAACGAGCCGATCGGCCGATTCTATGAAGTGAACCGGTTAGAGGCCAATGTCCTCCACGAGATCGACGGCAAGCGGGCCACCGAATTCTATGACGACCTGCTCGGCGGTTATTCAGACAAACTGGAGATTGCCCAATTCCCGCTGGCGGTCTATGCGCCGCAGGGCCACGATTTCTGCCTGCGCGACCCGTTCCTGCTCGACCGGGAGGCGGGCACGGTAGCCTGCGTCGGCACCTTCCCCGATCACTGCCGGGTACGCCTTACGACGATCTCCCGCGAGGACATCCTGCGTACCGCACACGAGGCCAATGAGCGAATCCTGGCCGGTCATCCGGCCGGCCGGCCGGAGCTGATCCTGCTCTTTCCCTGTACGTCGCGTCGGCACGTACTGGGTACCAGGACCAACGAGGAGTTCGCCGCACTGCGCCAGGCCGACCCGCCGCAGGCCTTCTTCGGTTTCTATTGCTACGGCGAGATCGGCCCGCTCGCCCCGGACGGGCCGAGCGGTTTTCACAGCGACACCTATATCGCCGTCGCCCTGTCCGAACGGAGCTGATGACGGCCCGATCCGGCGATACCGGCCCCCCGGCCGGAAAGATCACCGAGCTGCAGGCGCGTGTCGCCTACCTGGAACGAAAGCTGGCCCGCAGCGAACAGCAACGGGTCCGCCAGGAGCGCATCGACGATATCAACCGCCGCCTGATCAAGCATGTCGGCGGCGAACTTGAGCAGGCGCTGCTGCTCGCCGAACAGGGCAATCGGGCCAAGACCGATTTTCTGGCGACGATGAGCCACGAGATCCGCTCACCGCTCAATATCATCCTCGGCATGGGAGAGCTGCTCGCCGAGACCGGTCTCGACGAGACCCAGCGCGCCTACCTGTCCAGCCTGCTCTCCTCCGGCCGTCAGCTCCTGGAACAGCTCACCAACGTCCTCGAGTTCTCCCGCCTCGAATCGGGCAAGACACCGGTCCACCGGGAAGCCTTCAGCTTCGATCTGCTCTGCTCCAGCCTGCTGGCGATGATGGAGACACTGGCCAGGGACAAGGGTATCGAGTTCCGCGCCATCACCCCGGAGACACCCCTCGGCGACCGGATCGGCGACCTACCGAAGGTCAAACAGGTCCTCTTCAACGTGCTGAGCAACGCGCTGAAATTCACCGATCACGGCAGCATTACGCTGACCATCGAGGAGGCGCGTGACCACGACGCCCCGGACATGATCCGCTTCCGGATCGCCGATACCGGTATCGGCATCCCGACTGATCGGCTTGAAACAATATTCGAACGCTTCACCCAGGCGGAAAACGGCCTGGCCATGCAACGCGGCGGCGCCGGGCTCGGCCTGGCCATCTGCAAAAAACTGGTGGACCAGATGGACGGCACCATCACGGTACGCAGCATGCTCGGCCACGGCGCCACCTTTACCATCCTGCTGCCGCTGCCGTCCGCCCCGGCAGGCGCCCGTCGCCACAATCCGGCCGCCGACGAACCGATGGACTCGAGCACCTCGCTGGCCCTGGCTTCGATCCGGCTCCTGGTGGCCGAGGACGTGGCCGGCAACGTCGAGGTGATCAGGCGCTACCTGGCGCCCTATGAAGTGGAGATCAGGCATGCGCGCAACGGCGAGGAAGCGGTGCGGCTGTTCGGTGAACAGCGCTTTGATATCGTGCTGATGGACATCAAGATGCCGGGCATCGACGGAGTTACCGCGATGTATCGAATCAACGAGATGATCCGCAACGGTGCCGGCCGGGCCGTACCGATCATCGCCGTGACCGCGCACGCCTTCCCGGAGCAGGTCCTCTCCTACCTGAAAAAGGGTTTTTCCGGGGTACTGACCAAACCGTTCACCAAGGGCGATCTGATCAAGACCATCAGCGACTTCCTCAAATTCATGCCGCCGCAGCAACTGCCGGAAGACGACGATGATAGCGAAACCGGGCAGGACGGTCAAGACCGGGTGCCAGAGGCGCTGGCACCGCTGCTCGGCCGGGTCATCGAGACCCTGGAGAGCGACTTCGAATCCCTGGCCGAGCTGCTGCACAACGGTGACACGACGGCGCTGAAAGACACCTGCCACGCCACCAAAGGCCTGGCCGGGCTCTACGGCCTGCATGAATGCGCCGGGCTGCTCGCCGGCCTGGAAGAGCAGATCACCAGGCGCCCCGACTCGCTCGACGAGTCCTGTCTGGTCCCGCTGCGCGATTACCTGGTGCGGTTGAGAGACTCCCGGCCGGGCTCGGACATGGCCATGCAAAATTGAGCACGGCCCATGTTCCCGAACCCGACCGCGTCCCCGGCTCGCTTTTCTGAGCATAACGACTGCAGCCCGGTTCCCGTCTTCGCGCCGGAGCACACCGTCCGGCGGAAACAACTTCTGCACCAATTCATCCCACCGGACGGCGGCGACAAGCGGCTGCGACTGCTGCTGACCGCACCGGCCGGTTTCGGCAAGACCGTCCTGGCCAGCCAACTCGCGGCAAACCTGGGCAATCGCTGTATCTGGCTGGCCGTGGCTGGAGACGACAGCGAGCCCCGACTGCTGCTCGGCTCGCTCTTTCACGCCGTACAGACGGTGCTGGCCCATTGCGGGTCGCGCCCGTTGGTCTGGGAGGAGCTGAGCAGCGCGCCGCTCGCCCGGCCACAGGGCGAGTCGACCGTTGCCCTGCTCGCCGGCGCCATTACCGACGCCGGACCGGACGAGCGGTTCACACTGGTCCTGGAAGACCTGCACCACCTCGACCAGGCCCCCGTGTCCCGCCTCATCATCGAGCGGCTCTGGGACGCCTTTCCGCCCTGGATCGATCTGATACTCACCTCCCGCAGTGCAACCCCGGCCACCTACCTCCAGTGCACCCCGGAGACCGGAGGACACCTGACCGAAGACGAACTGCGCCTGACCGAGCCGGAAACGGCAACCCTGGCCGAGATGCTGCTCGGCTATCCGGTCGAGCCGGAGACACGGCAGGCCATTTTCACGCAGAGCGGCGGAATACCGGCGATTACTGCGGCGACGATCGTGCTCCACCGCCTCGGTGGCCACGACCGTGCTCCGCTCCCAGCCGGTGTTGATCTGGATACCTGCTACTAGTCCGTCATCACCGCGCTGCCGCCGGAGCTGCAGCACCGGCTCTTCCAAGTCGCCGGCTGCGGACTGCTCGAAGCCGCGGCGCTCGGGGCCCTGTTTGGCAGAAAAATCGGCCGCGACATGTTGACGGCCATCCGCTCGGCCCTGCCCTTCGTCTACCGGCTCGGCGACAGCCGGACCTATCGTTTTGTCGACTCTTTCGACCAGTACCTGCAGCACCATGAGGCCTGCCTCTTTCAGCCCGACCGGTCGCGCTGGCTCTACCGGCTGGCCCTCTTTCATGCGGCCGCCTCCACTCCCTGGCCCGCCCTCGAATGTGCGAGTCGCTGTTGCCATTACGGGCTGGTCAACGACCTGCTCGCTCTCTTCGGCCCCCGGCTGTTCGTCAACCCGGATGAACGTCGCCTGCGCCGGACTATCCTGCCGATTCCCGCATCGGTGGTCCGAACCATGCCCTGGCTGGCGCTCTTTGCCGCCCTGCTCTGCACCGATGACGAGCAGCGCCGCACCGCCCTGCTCGACACCGCGTTGGAACAATTCACCGGGAGCGACCGAAAAGACGGACTGCTGCTGACGCTCTGCGCGCTGATCGAACACCGGCTGTTGAGCGGCACGGCGACCGGCAGCACGGCGACCCGCATCAGGCAGCTGGAAAAACTATTCATCCATCTGCGCGGCGGCCTGCCACCGCTGCTCAACGCCAGGGTCGCCCACCTGCTGGCCATCGGCTATTGCGTTATCTTCGGCCGGACCGGCAAGACCGAATTGTACCTGACCATGGCCTCACTGGCCGGCAAAAACGGGCTCTGCGGTCGCACCGCGGCCACCGCCCTGGTCGCCTCGGCCCTGCGTTCCGCTTTCGAGGCAGACACGACGGCGATGGCCGGCGCCCTTGAGCAATGCCACCACCTGCTGCTCAACGGGACCAGTGCTCCCCGCGCCATGCAATTGATCACCTATGTCCGGCTGAAACTGCTGGTGCTGCGCGGCGATTTCCACAATTACCAGCGGCTGGCCGCCCAGCTGCCGAGCGGTGGGACAGCTCCCGGCCCCGAGGCACGGGCCCTCCATCCCTACCTCAGCATGCTCGCCGGCGACGCAGCCCTGGCCGCGGGGAACTACCGGGAAGCCCTGCAGCTGCTCGACCAAGGGCTGCTCGCCATCGACAGCGAGACGCAGCCGCACCTCTCCGGGTTGCTTCTGCAATGCAAGGCCCTGGCCCTGGCCCTGCTGCAGCTGCCGGAGGCGGCAACCGAGGCGATCACTCGCGCCGCCGCCCTCCAGTCCGGCACCGCCGGACACCCCAACATCCTGTTCCATCACCAGGTGGCGGCCATGGTCTGGTATCATCTCGGGCGATTCGACGATGGCGATCGCCACCCGCGGCGCGCGGCTCAACTGGAGAGTCTGATCGACTTTCCCTTCCGCTGGACCGATGCCCGCTGGCATCAGGCCTATTGCCTGCTGCAGGCCGGGCACGCACAGCAGGCACAGGGCTGCATCGCCGAGGCCCTGCGGGCCTTTCGCCTGGAGCGGCGCCGCCACTGCCTGTGCCTGGTGCCGGTGGTGGCCCAAACCGTTCTGCAGACCGCGATCGGCGCCGATATCGAGCGGACCTACGCCCTGGAGCTGCTGGCCCGGCGGTTCCGGCTCGGCTGCGACCGACACGGCGAACTGGTGCCGCTTCTGCAAATCTCCCTGCTGCAACACCAGGCCGTTACCGGTGGTGATGAGCGACGTCTGCCGTTTCATGAACTGACGACGCTGGAGCGCAAGCTGCTGTTTCACCTGGCCCAGGCAGCGGCCATGAGGAGTCCGCAGACGGTCGCCGCCGAGGAGCTGTGGCCGGAGAAGGACCCCGAGCGCCAGCGCTCCAGTCTCGACAACCTGATCTCCCGGCTGCGCAGCAAACTCAAGGTCCTGGTGCCACCCGCCTCCCTCAAGGACTACCTGGCCATCGATCAGGGCTATGTGACGCTGTCGCTGTGCACCGTCGACGTGATCGATTTTCTCGGCGGTATCGATAAGGCGATGAAACTCGCCCGCCAGGGTCATGAGTGGGATGCCGACAACGCCTTCGCCCGGGCCTTTGTCGCCCTTGATGAAACCATTCTGCAGCCGCCCGATTTCGAACATCTGGAAACACTGCACGGCCGGTTCGAGCAGCGCCTCACCGACGGGGTGGCTACCTATGTTGCCCTGCTCACGGGACAGCAGCGACTGCCGGAGGCAACTCGCTCCGCGATGGCGGCATTTCGTTATTGCCCCGGCAACCCGCGCCTGACCAGAATCTGCCACGACCTGCTGCGTCGCTGCCGGGATCAGGCCGGTGCCGAGACGGTCCTGCACCTCTATCGCCAGGCCCACCGAAAAACCACCAGCGACCCGGAAGAACTGGCCGAACTGCTGCGCATGGTTTTTTCCTGACTTTTTTTTCACCCGGCAGTAAAAAAAAAATCCATTTCCTCCACTATCTTAAGAAATTTTTAAGATCCGCCCGGTAGAGTGCTCATCATCGGCAAGCATGTTCAGGTACACGCAACAAACAAGCTCCATCCACCTACCATTTTTCACGGTGGTCAGTATGCACCAACGGCGGACCTGAAATATCCGGATCGGCGATGGGTACCGTCTCAAAAAAACCTGTCAGCAGAGGGGGAACCATGACAACCAGAGAGAAAATGGAAGCGTTTTATGCTGAAATCGCCCGACAACAGGTAACCGACATCGAAAATCACTGTCGCACCGTGCATGCCGACGCGGTAGTCCGCTCGTTCATGATGGTCTTCGGTGGTCCGCTGCGCTCCCTCCAGGCCGCGCTGAAGAAGCCGGCTGCCAAACCGCAACAGCAGCCGACAATCCAATAACCGCGCACCGGCGCCCGTCTGCACGACGGCGCCGGTTCAAGCTTGGCGCGTATTTTTTTGGCTTCCGTCCTTGTTGCTGCAAAATCGCGCGCCATTTCCAGAATCCGGGTGAGCCTGGTACCTCCCCCGGATTCTGGAAGTCCTTCGCCCAACCCTATTTCTACTTTGCCGCCGACACGCTGTTGATATCCCCTCTTTTGCAAATCGATTTACTGCCGATAAGAACGGTATAAGGTATTTTACATTTTCCAATGAACGGATTATCCGTAAACGGCAACAAGAACCATGCAGCAGAAATCGAAACGAAACGCCCTGCGTTACCAGATATCCCCCCGGCAAATCACCTACGTGCGAGACGAGCAGAGCGGCGAGGCCACCCTGGTCAATATCTCGACCGCCGGCCTGCTCGTCGAACTGGCAACCTTGCCGGTCCAGCCCGACGACGAGATTTCCATCACCCTCTCCTGCTTCAAACAACGGAGCCCAACCGAATCGTTGATTTTCAAAGCCAGAATCGTGCGAGTCGATTTCGATGAATTCGCCGCCTCCTTCATCGACACAACCAGGGAGCAGACCGCCTTCCTGCTCCGTCTGCTCGCCCAGGAAAAACGCAACGGCACCGACGATTCACTACGAATGGTAGATGGAAAAAGCGGGGTCAGGCGAATCTCCACGGCATCTCAATAAAATACGTCCGTCACCACGGCAACGGATCAAATAGGTGCACTTTCAAGCGGCGCATTCATCTGATTGCGTGACAATGTAAGGGCAATATCCTATGTTTTGCTGAAGACAAATTTTAAAAGCGGGATCAGGCTTTACCCAAAAAGGGGACTGTCCCCTTTTTTTTACTTTTTGTTTTGCCGGGACATTATGCTGAAACAACCGCTCCTTTTTTTCGTACTGTTGTTCGGTCTGCTTTCTCCACCGCCGCTGCACAGCCAGGGACTGCCTGCTACCGACGCGGCATTTGCGCAGACCATCGAACGGTTTCCACTTATTATCGAGCAAACCAAGGCCGGGGTGGTCTATATCGAGGTGTCACGCAAAACCGCCGACCGCTCAGCAGGGGACCGGGCCCCGACCGGATTTTTCAACGATCCCGACATCAAACGATTCTTCGGCGACGAACCGGACGACAAACATCTGCCTCACCAACCCGATATCCCATCCTTTGGCCACGGGTCCGGTTTTATCATCAGCTCCGACGGCCATATCCTGACCAACCATCACGTCATTGACCGCGCCGACGAGATCACCGTTACCCTGGCCGACCGGCGGCGCCTGCCGGCCCAGCTGATCGGCAGTGACAGTCGCAGCGGTATCGGCCAGTTCGCTGCGACCATTGCCATCGGGGTCGGGGGAGACGACCGGCACCCGACCGGCCAGGATCTGCAAGGTCCTGATCACCCCCGCCAGTTTGTCCGTATCACTCATATCCTGCTGTCGCCAAATCCGTCCTGCCCGGCCCGATCCCCAGAGCACACGGGCCGCGGAACTACCCGGCAAGTCGTAGGCAACAAAACCCGAATAGGCGGTATTGAGCACGATTTCCAGATCGTCGTCCGCATCGATGTTTGCCAGCCGAGGCGCCGCCAGTGCACCGTTCCAGGTAACACTGCTGGTCCTGGCCGCCGGCAGCGCTATCTCGTGCAAAACGTCTCCCCGGTAATCAAGGATATGCAGCATGCCGTTCAGATAGCTCCCCTTCCTCGTCCACGAGCCGAACAGCACTTCGGCAAACCCGTCGTTATCGAGATCGGCGACGACCGGCTCGGAGGCAAAACGCCAGACACCTTCGGCCGGCCGGTATACCGAGAACGGCCAGTTATGGTGCTCCGTCTTGTCAAGCCAGACAGCATGCAACCGGCCGTCGTAAGAACTGAAGAGAATTTCCCGCAGGCCGTCGACATCGGCAACCACCGCCGCCCCGCCGGCGAAATTGGTGCGGTAGCGCTCACTGCGCACCCCGCTGCACTCGCCCCAACCGCGCAACTCGACACTGAGATCCTCCCAAACCCCGACCTTGCCCCAGCCTTTATCGCCGCACATCTCGTGAACGGGCAATTGCCCGCCTGCCGGGGTATAGGCGCAAATGTAGTGAACATCGGACGGCACGACGAGGTCGAGCAACCCATCGCCATCGAGGTCGCCGGCGGCGCTGTTGTCGTTGTAGACTCCGGCGGCGTAGCCGGAATCGTTGTTCAGCCGCGGCCAGTTGGGGCGCAGGGTGCCGTCGTGTTCGTAGACCCAGGTATTGGTCCGGCTGCTCAAGGCACCATTGACCACAATCTCGGCGGTCCCCTCCTGATCAAGATCGGCAACCAGAAGACCACGCAGCTCACTGGTCGTCGGCCGCTTCGGCCAGCCGGGCAGGAAATAGCCGTCCAGGGCAACAATCGAATAAGCCGAACCGATCACATCGAGCACGCCGTCACCGGTGACATCCGCCACCGCCGGCGACGAATACCACCCGGTCTCGCACCAGGAATTGTAGCAGCCACCATGCTGCCATTTCAGTACCGGCGCCGGCACGGCCGCCCACCCCGAGCCGGAGTTGACAGCAAGAAACAAACAGAGAGCAGACAGCAGAAATCGGTGACGCATATGATAAGCTCCGAAGAAATTGCCAAGACCGCCGAGGCGTGATGGCCTCAACCCCTTCGTTCTCATTGCAATTTCCCGGCCATCTGAACGAGACGACATAGGATGAGTGAATAATGGGAAATGTTATGTTTCAAGGTGGCTATAAATCCATTGAAACTGTATTATTGTGTACATAGGTGGCTTTAAAACAAGCCTTTCAGCAACAGCCAAACGGGCAAAGACATGACACGCACATTCACGGCGATCGTCCACAAAGAAAACGACATCTACATTGCAGAATGTCCTGAGATCGGTACGGTAAGTCAGGGATATTCCATCGAAGAGGCCGTGGCGAATTTGCAGGAAGCAACAGAGCTCTATCTAGAGGAATTCCCGGTCAAGCAATCTTTTCGGCCCATCCTGACAACTTTTGACATAGCGGTTCATGCCTGAAATACCGCGTATATCAGGAGATGAAGCGATCAGAGCATTTGTGGTGCTTGGCTTCACCCAGGTCCGCCAGAAAGGCAGTCACGTTGTCATGCGACGGGGCGATAAAGGCTGTGTCATCCCACGGCACAAAGAGCTGGCCGTTGGGACATTGCGAAGTGTTATCCGACAGGCTGGAATCAGCGTCGACGATTTCATCTCGGCTTTACAGAAATAGCCATAGAAAAGGGGATGTCCCCTTTTTCCGACATGTTTTGGTCACCGCTGCAACAGCTTACGCCGGGCCTGCTGCTTGGTCAACGTTTTTACCGCCAGCCAGGAACGGAGCGTACGGGCCTGCAGGTTCAGCGGCCCACTCTTTTTCTCCCAATTCCAGACCGACGGCACGCTGACCCCGAGCAGCCTGGCAAACTCGCTTTGCGACATACCGAACGAAGCCCGCAGTTCGGCAACGGCTGCGCCGGTTACCACGAAATCCTCTGCGGCTGCTGTCGTTTCCTGTCGGGTGCCGGCTAACGGTGGGCTTTCTTTTTTCCGGCCGGTCGTTCCGGTCGCCCGCCGCGATGGTGCGCGGCCGCTCTTCCGGGCCGGTGAGGCTCCCGTTTTCCGGCGCGAGACCGGCGTCGCCACCGGCTCTTCGGTGAACTCGATGCCGAACAGATCGGCCAGATCACCCTCGGCCAGATGCCTGGCACTCCCGGCTTGTTTAGTGCCGACGGCGACCGTGACATCGGTATCTATCAACTCCTGATGATCGACTCCGCGCAGTAGGAACAGCAACTCCGGCTGCTCGTCGAGCCGCACGCCGACGCCATAGAGTACGGCGGCCACATGCTTGCACATCTCCGCCCAGTCGGGACAACTGCACTGCAGCTCGATTTCTCGGACCCGCGGGAACAGTCCATTGGCGGGATCGGTGACCACCGCCATGACCTTCTCGGACAACCGTCCCTGCAGCAATTCCAGCAAGGAGCCGATTTGTCCGGCGCAGCGTTTCTTCACCGCCTGCCATTTCCGCGCCGCCAGGGGCTTGACGGAGATGGTCACCGAATAGAGTTCGGACCCGCAGACCTTGGCGGTGATCTCGCCCGGAGCAATATCGAGGTGACAGACCGAGCCGTTGCGCAGATAGGTGCGGCCGCGCGGCAGCCGGTTCTCGTAGTCGTGAAAGGACTCCATATGGGCACACCAGGCCTGCCCCCAGAAGGTGCGCGCCATCTTGCGCCCCGACTGACGCGGTATCGGCTTGACCTCAAGCCCATTTTTGCGCAGCTTTTCCATCTTCTGCAACGCCCGCGCCCGGCGCTGGGCCACCGGAACATAGGGTCTCCAGCCGTACCGACTCATCTCCTCTCTCCTAGAGTTGCGCCTGCTCGAGGTCAAGCGCTACGGTTTTGAGAAGTTCCTCGCTGCTCATTTCGGTGAGCAGCGCTTCCGCTCCGGCCTGCAGGATATCATCGGCCAGGCTCAGCTTCTCCTCGATCAACGCATCGATCTTTTCCTCCACCGTCCCCCGGCAGATGAATTTATGCACCATCACCGGGCGATGCTGGCCGATACGAAAGGCCCGATCGGTCGCCTGGTTCTCCACCGCCGGGTTCCACCAGCGGTCGAAATGAATCACGTGCGACGCCTCGGTGAGATTGAGACCGGTACCGCCGGCCTTCAGGGACAGCACGAAAAACGGCGGCCCATCCGGCCGCTGGAACAGATCGATCAAGGCCCGGCGCTTCTTCACCGGCGTGCCGCCATGCAGGACCAGCCCCTCGCGCCGGAAGACACCGGCGAGAAACGCACCAATCGGCTCGGTCATCTCGCGAAACTGGGTGAAGA
>NPIE01008918.1_pt2 | contig 11703 bp, 14 predicted proteins | sample 8637661 | NCBI WGS metagenome assembly NPIE01 (sample SAMN07420842, study PRJNA396082) | bioreactor metagenome | isolation source: sample BA12 brine-fed electro-methanogenic bioreactor BA | place: Japan: Kochi | collected 2016-12-09 | reverse complement strand
CCGCGAGGTGCGCGAGTTCATCGAACGGGATCTCGGCAAGGAAGGGTTGGCACGCTCGGTGCTGGTCGTAGTGACGTCCGATCAGTCGCCGCTGCTGCGCATGCGTGGCGCCTTTGTCGCCACCGCCATTGCCGAATATTTCTGCCAGCAGGGCAAGAACGTGCTGCTGATGATGGATTCGGTGACACGCTTTGCTATGGCCATGCGGGAAATCGGCCTGGCCGTCGGCGAACCGCCGACGACCAAAGGCTATACGCCGACGGTTTTCGCCACTCTCCCGAAGCTGCTGGAACGCGCCGGCCGTTTCCAGGGCCAGGGCTCGATTACCGGTCTCTACACGGTGCTCGTCGACGGGGACGATTTGACCGAACCGGTCGCCGACTCGGTGCGCTCTATTCTCGACGGCCATATCGTGCTGTCCCGCGACCTTGCCGCCCGTAATCACTACCCGGCCATCGACGTACTGAACTCGACGAGCCGCATCATGCGCGATGTCACCTCGCCGAGGCACCAGGAGCTTGCCGGCCGCGCCCGGACCATCCTGGCCACCTATCAGGAGGCGGAAGACCTGATCAATATCGGCGCGTACGTCAAAGGATCGAACCCGAGCATCGATTTTGCGATCAGCAAAATCGATGCGATCAACAAATTCCTGCGCCAGAATTTTGACGAGACATCTTCGATGAAACAGAGCATCGAGGCACTCGGCCAGATTCTCAGCGAGCGCAAAGATGAAGATCGTCAGCCGAAGCAGAATCGGCGCGTCTCCGACAGGCCAAACGAGGCCTAACCCCCGATGAAACCGTTTTTTCTCGACACCGTTCTCGATCACCGCAAACGGCTTCTCAACCTGGCCCGGGGACGGTTTGCCGAGGCCCAGTCGGAGTACAATACGGTCAAGCAACAGGTCGAACAGTGTGTCGCCGACCGCAGCGGATTGATCGACACGCTGGCCGAAAGGCAACGCAACGGCATCGATATCGACGAACATGTTCGCTTTGCCAACCGGATCGACCTGCTCAAGACCGAGTTGGAACGGCTGCAACGCCGCCTGCAGAAAAAGCACGAGATCGTGTTGCGCGAAAGACAGCACCTGCTGCAGAAAAGCAAAGAGCATCGGGTTCTGGAACGGCTCAAGCAACGCCAGGATGCACAGTGGCGACAGTATCTCGAGAGAAACGAGGCAAAGGCACTCGACGAAGTTGCCATCATGGCAAATACCAGAAAATATCGATGACCCCGAAACCGTGAGCCTGTTATGGACAAGACCGCTGCCCCCCGTTTTCTGACCTCCGCGCTGGTCGCCCTTGCCCTGATCATCTGCCTGGACCGACAGCTCTGTGCCCAACAGGATGAATCGGCCGAACAAACGGTTTCCTCTGTCGAGCAGCGAAGACTGGAGGCCACTATCGCCAGTGAACGACAGATACTGCTCGAAGAAAAAAAAGCGCTCGAGCTACGGGAAAATGAGCTAAAGACCCTTGAGGAGGCAGTCGATAAGAAACTTGCCGAGATCGACCGGAAAATTGCAGAACTCCAGCAGCAACAGAAAAAACTAGAAGAAGTACTGGCCCGCAAAGATGTCGAGGAGCAGGCCAAGGTCAAGGAGCTCAGCAAGATTTACGAGCGAATGGCGCCGGACAAAGCGGCCCTTGCGCTCTCCGGTCTCGATCAGCGGCTCGCCGCCGACATCCTGGCCAATATGAAGGTCAAGGCCGCGGCGAAAGTGCTCGACGGCCTCAATAAACAAAAAGCCGTCGAGTTGAGCGAGACGTTTTCAACGATACAACTCGAGTAACCACTATGGATATCATCCCGACCGCGCTGGCCCCCAAGCTCAACGCACCCGCTGCCAAGACGACACGTGGCGCCGCCGGCACTGAGTCAGGATCGGGATTCGACCAGACCCTCAAGCAGGCCGTCAGCTCCGAGGATTCGGTCAAACAACCACCGGCCAAGTCAGACCGAAACCCAGAGAAACAGAGAGACCCCGCCGCCGACCAGGCGACCGCCGCAGCGGCCGACCGACTTCCCCCAAAGAACACCAACGAACGCACGGGTGCAACTGCCCCGGAAGAAGCAGCCGCTCCGCCCGAACCCGACGATGCATCACCTGCCGGAGTCGCAGCTTCCGTCGAGCAGCAGCTGCTTGCCCTGCTCTTCGGCAGATCGGCTCAGGCGGCCGGGCCGCAGCAGGCGCCCGTCTCCTGGCAAACACCGGCCGACCTGATGCTCAACCAGGCGCTGCAATCATTAACCGAAGCCGGAACTCCGATCGAACTGGTGACGGGCAAAAATAGCGCCTTGACGGTCGCCCTCGAGCAGGGGAGCAACACGATGGTGCCCCCGGCCACCGGCAGGCAGATGGACGCGCTGCTGGTACAATTGCAGGCGCTGATAACCGGTAACAATGACCAGGTGACGGTAACCGCCTCCTTTCAATCGGCAGACCGCGCCGCCCTGCCCGGTTACTTGAGCGGCCCGCTGGTCGGTGCCCTGGCGGCCGGAACGAACGGTGCAGCAAACCAGCAGGCCAATCTGTTTACCGGACTGCCCAGCGAACAGCCGCCGCTCACCGCTGAAGCGCTGCTACAGAAAAACTCTGAGCTTCCCGTCGCATCTCTGCGCCAGGAAAACGGTGGCCCCGAGCTGCATTCCCGGCTGGCCGTATTCCAGAACAACTCGGCAGAGCAGAAAAACGACCAAGGGGGCCAGCAGCAGACGGCGCAACACCAGGCTACCGCCGGTCAACAGACCATCACTACCCTGCTGCCCCAGGCTGATGGCTCCACGACGAGCCATGGGTTTACCGCCCAGTTCCAGGAGGCCGCCGCCCAACAGTCCGCAGCCGCCTCCCGTCTCGCCGGCCAGTCGTCATCGCTCCCCGCCGGCCAGTACGTAGCCGAAAACGACGTTATCGGTCAGATCATCCAACGATTTTCCCTGCAAACCAGCCTGCAGACCAGCAAGATGAATCTTAAGCTGCACCCGGCCGAACTCGGCGAATTGAAGATCTCCCTGGTCGTCAAGGAAGACTCGCTCAAGGCCAACATCTACGCGCAGACAAGACAGGCTCAGGAGATTATCGAAAAACACCTGCCGAGGCTGAAGACGATCCTCGAGGAGCAGGGCCTGGTCGTGGAAGATCTCCTCGTCACACTGGAATCGGAATTTCTCGAAGATTCAACCAGCCAGCAGAGCCAGTCGTTTGCCCAGCAGATGTCGGAATTCGATCGTGGGCACGGCGGACGCGGCGACAACAACCTGTTTCACCAATCATTGGAGGACCTGCCGGCCGGCGCCGAGCCTGGTCCGCTTCAATCGTCAGGGGTCAACCTGACCGTTTAGGAGCCCGTTATGAGCTATATTGACGTCATCAACCAGGCCGCCACCGCCCAGGCGCAGACCGACAAGAAGAAAAGCGATGCGTCGCGAGACATCATGGGCAAAGAGGATTTTCTGACCCTGCTGGTCACCCAGCTCAAAAATCAGGATCCGATGAATCCGGATGAACCGACCGAGTTCACCGCCCAGCTGGCCCAGTTCAGCTCCCTGGAGCAATTGTTCAACCTCAATGAGAGCATGAACAATGTCTCCACGGCGGTCGCCGATTCGCAAAAGATGTCGGCCCTCGGGCTGATCGGCAAAGAAGCCGCCTATTTCGGCAGCTCCACCACCTACGACGGGACACCGATCACTATCGGCTACTCGTTGGACGGCCCGGCAACGAGCGTCAAACTGCACCTGCAGCAGGACGGCACGACCATCGCCACGCTGGAAGGGTCCGAGTTGACCAAGGGTAATCATTTTCTCACCTGGAACGGTCTCGATGCTCAGGGCCAACCGGCGCCGATCGGTGATTACACCATCGTCATCGAGGCGGCCGCAGCTGCCGGCTCCATCGCCGCCGCCCCGCTGATCCGCTCCGAGGTGACCGGCGTAGATCTCGATGCCGGCAACGGCGGACTGCTCTTCACCCGGGCCGGCCAGGTTTCGGTCAACGAGATCAAAGGGGTATACGAAGCCTCCTCGCAGTTGACCGGCGAACAGGAACCCGCCGGAGAGGAAGAGACCAATGAAGAAGCCGTTGCCGAAGCGGTGATCGATATAGTTGAAGAGACGGTTTCCACGGACGGATAACCAACCACCATACAGGATATGAACAGGACTCAACCGATTTTCCAGGGCCTGCCGGGCTCGATCCGTTAACGGAGGAACCACAGATGGGTATTACCAGCGCATTATACAGCGGTGTCAGCGGCTTGAAGACCAACTCTCATGCAATGAGCGTCATCGGCAATAACCTGGCACACACCAATACGGTCGCCTTCAAAGGAGCGCGCACCATTTTCTCCGATCTGCTCTCCTCCTCGGTTGCCGGATCCGGCGGTCAATCGCAGATCGGCCGGGGTGTCAATCTCTCCAAAGTCGATAACCTCTTTACCCAGGGGACGTTCGAGTCGACCGAATCGGGACTCGACGTCGCCATTGAGGGAGAGAGCTTTTTCATGCTCCGTGAACCCGGCAATGAAACGACCTATTACTCCCGGGCCGGCGCCTTCAGGTTCGATGAAAGCGGTTATCTCGTCAACCCGGAAGGCTTTCGCGTCCTGGGCCAGCAGTACAACGTCGCCACCGGCGAGTTGACCCCCGGTGACCCCTCCGACATCCGGGTCACCAACACCGGACTGATCGAGGCCAATGCGACGACGCAGATCACGATGAATACCAACCTCGACGCCAGCGATGTGGAACCGGCAGACCCCGATTTTTTCTACGAGGACCCGCTGACCTACAACTACTCTTCGTCGACCCAGGTCTTTGATTCCCTCGGCAACACCCACCTGGTAACGGTCTACTTCCGCAAGGATGCCGCCCCGAACACCTGGAACTGGTATTACACGACCCAGGACGCCAACGGCGTCGATATCGGTAACACAGCGGACGGCGCCGGCGCGCAAGGACAGATCACCTTTGATAACCAGGGCAACAAAACGGCACCGATCGGACCGCTCGCCCTGCCGCAGATCAACTGGGACAACGGCTCCGACCCCAGCGACATCGCACTCGATTTCAACACCACCCAGTTCAACAGCGCCTCGGTGGTAATTTCGCAAGACCAGGACGGCTTCGGTGCCGGCGATCTGACCAGCATCGATATCAACGAGGACGGAATCGTCGTCGCCTCTTACTCCAACGGCGAGCAGATCAATATCGCCCAGCTGACCCTGGCCAAGTTCCAGAATCCCGGCGGCCTTGAGCTTGCCGGCAGCAACATGTACCTGGCCAACGCCTCGACCGGGGCCCCACGAATCGGCCTGCCCGGTCCGGAACTCGGCAAGATCTTCACCAACTCCCTGGAACAGTCCAACGTCGACATGGGCACCGAATTCGTCCGGCTGATCACCACCCAGCGCGGTTTTCAGGCCAACTCGAAGATCATCACCACCGTCGATGAACTGCTCAATGAATTGATCAACCTGAAGCGCTGATTGTCAATCTTTTGACGCACGCAGCCAACGGCGGTCGGATCTTCCGGCCGCCTTTTTTTTGGCGTTCGAAAGACGGCAGCCGGATAATAAATTTTGCGTCCTTGCGTTTCAACCGTCAAAAATCTATGATATAAAAGATTATCGCCAGGTAATCGTCAGGAATTATACGGATTCAACGGGAAAAGCGCGGCGCTGCGACTGTCCCGTATCTCTTTATCACGCTCGATCGCGGAGGCACATTGGATCTTTCGACAATTATCGGTATGGGCGCCGCCTTCGGGCTGATGCTGATGGCTATCCTGCAGGGCGGCCCGCTCACCATGTTCATCAATATCCCGTCGGTATTGATCGTGGTCGGCGGCACCGCCGGTGTCGCCTTCGTCCAGTATCCCGCCAGAGATCTGCTCGACGCCGTCAACGTCGCCAAGAAAACGGTGCTGCACAAGGAAGCCTCCATCAATGACATGATCATGCAGTTGATGGGCTTTGCCAATAAGGCCCGAAAAGAGGGCATCCTGGCGCTGCAGAGTGAAATGGAAAAAATTGACGACGAGTTCCTGGTCAAGGCCATGCAGATGGCCGTCGACGGCCAGGAACCCGATACCCTGCGCGGGATGCTCAACACCGAGATCGAATACATCCAGCAGCGGCACGAAAAAGGCGCCAATATCTTTATTTCGCTGGGAACCATCTCGCCGGCCATGGGCATGGTCGGCACCCTGATCGGCCTAGTGCAGATGCTGCAAACCATGGACGATCCGTCAAAAATCGGACCGGCCATGGCGGTTGCGCTGCTGACCACGTTTTACGGTGCAGTCCTGGCCAACGTAATGTTTCTGCCGATGGCCGGCAAGCTCCGCCTCCGTTCCGAATCGGAGATGCTGATCAAGACCCTGATCATCGAAGGGATGCAGTCCATCCTGTCCGGAGAGAACCCGCGCATCATGGAGCAAAAACTGCACTCATTCATCGCTCCGAAGATGCGTGAATCGACGTTTAACCGGTAACCCATCGTCATGGCCGAAGAGAATACAGCCAATCAGCAATCCCCGCGGAAAAAGAAGAAAGCGGAGAGCCCCGGCGTGCCGGCCTGGATGGTCACCTATTCAGATCTGGTCACCCTGCTGCTCACCTTCTTTGTCCTGCTGCTGTCCATGGCCAACCTCGACCCGGTCCGTTTCACCAGGGCTTCGGGATCGCTGAAAGAGGCCTTCGGCGTGCATCCCCGCCCGGCCCAGGTCGAGTTCGCCATCCCGATTCTGCCGTCGCCGCCGAAGACCAAATTCACCCCGGTCCAGATCGAGTTGACCCGGAAGATTCATCAGCGGCTCAAGGCGCAGATCGTCGAGATGGAGCTTGGCAAGGATGTCGATGCGGTCCAACAGGACGCCGAGACAATCATCCTCCGGGTCAACAATGCGGTTCTCTTCAACCCCGGAGATCACCGGCTCAACCCGCCGGCCTACCCGACGTTGCGCCATCTCGCCGATCTCATCCGGCCGCTGCCGGTGACCTTGCGCATCGAGGGCCACACCGACGACCTGCCGATCAAATCGGAGATCTTTGCCGACAACTGGGAATTGTCCATCGCCCGCGCCGTCTCGGTCGCCCGTTTCTTCGAACAGGGCGACCTCCTGCCCCTCGACCGGATTTCGGCCATCGGTTACGGCGCCGACCGGCCGCTCGTCCCCAACATCAGTGAAGCAAACCGCGCCGTCAATCGTCGGGTGGATTTTGTTTTGCGGGTGAAAAACCTTTCAGGCACGACTCCTGCAGAAAACTCTTCGGAATCCGTCCCACTGTAAAAAATTTGACACCTGTCGTCTTACCGGCACGAAAAGGTGGAGCCTATGGCTGAAAAACCCGACAAGGCAAAAGAGTCGCCTGCTACCGGCAAACTCAATAAAAAACTGTTGCTGATCATCGGCGCCGCCCTGCTCGTCATCCTGATCGGCGGCGGCGTTGCCGCCTACCTGCTGCTGAAGTCCGGTGGCGAAGAAGAGCAGGTGGACCCGGGACAACGCGTGCCCGTACCGGTGGTCAACCCGCAGGCGGATATCGGTCCGACGGTCGATATCGCCGAGTTCGTCGTCAATATCATCAGCGACCAGGACACGCATTACGTCAAATCGGCGTTGACGATCGAATTGACCAATGATCTGGCCAAGGATGAGATGAACCGGCGCATGCCCCAGATTCGCGATGCGATCCTGCTGCTGGTCAGCAACAAGACCTTCGAGGAGTTGCGCGATCTCCAGGGCAAGAAGCAACTCAAGGCGGAGCTGCTCAGCAAGATCAACGCATTGATGCAGACCGGCCAGGCGAAGTCGATCTATTTCACCGAATTCGTTGTCCAATAACCATAACGTTGCGGTCTCTCCGTGGAACCGGTTCTCTCGAAACAGGAAATCGCCGATCTGCTGCAGGCGATCAAGAGCGGTCAGATTCCCGTCGACCAGGATGGTGACGACGGCCGTCAGCAGCGTTTTCTCGCCTGCCAAGAGGTCGACCTGTTCACCATTGCCAGTCAGCGTGATAGCCAGATCCGCATCCCCAATTTCGATATCATTCTCGACTCCTTCGGCCAGAACTACGCCATCTCACTGTCCAATCAGCTCCAGCGCACCTTCGCCATCACTCGGGTCGGCCTTGAATCCCTGTCCTTCCAGGAGTACCTGCTGGGCAAGAAAGAGCCCGGCTCGATGGGGGTGCTCAATCTTTCTCCGCTCAAGCATGGCGCGCTGATCGTCTACGACCAGAACCTCTCCTTTTCTCTGGTCGAGATCATGCTCGGGGCCTCGAACGAGTCGGAGCTGCTGCACCTCGATCGGCAATTGACCAAGATCGAGCTGACGGTGCTCAAGGCCACCATGGAGAAGGCCTGCAGCGATCTCGAGCGGGCCTTCAGGCCGATCACCACGATCGAGTCGAAACTCTACAAGATCGAGAACAATCCGCGCCTGGTATCGATTACCGAACCCGACGCCGAGGTGGTCGTCGGCATATACAACATAACGGTGAGCGACTCGACGAGCAGTTTCGAGTTGGTCTTTCCGGTGGCGGCCCTTGATCCGTTCCGCGAGGAATTCAAAAATCTGCTCAGCGTCAATACACCGAAGCACGGTGGCTGGACCGATATTTTCATTACCGAACTGCAGGAAATAGCCCTGTCCGTCGTCGCCCGTTCCGGGATCATCGATCTCTCCATCGGCAAGGTCCTCGATTTTCGCGAGGGAGACATTGTTCCCGTCGAATACGATTTGAATTCACCCTTGACCATCCTGGTTGAAGGCCAACCGAAATTTTTTGCCATCCCGGGTCTGCACAAGGGGAAAAAAGCGGTCAGTATCACCGGGGTCCGTCACTGATATGAACCTGCAGCACAGCTGCAGAACCGACAGTCAAGCAGGGAGCATAAAACGATCATGGAAGACCAGAAATCCGATAGCGGCACGGCCCGCCCCGCCCCCGAAGAACTCAAGGAATTGCTCGATGAACAGCCGTCATCCGGCGCTGCGGCCAAAGATAATTCCGGCGGCGAAAACAGCCCGGACAGCCGCGGTCTCGAGTTCCTCTACGACGTTCCACTCCAGGTATCCGTCGAGGTCGGGCGCAGCAAACTGCTGCTCCGCGACCTGCTGAAGATGGGCGAAGGCTACGTTATCGAGTTGGATAAATTGGCCGGCGAGCCGCTCGACCTCTATGTCAATTCCCGGTTGATTGCCCGCGGAGAAGCAGTCATGGTCGGGGACAAGTTCGGCATCAGGCTGACCGACGTGGTCAGTACCAAGGCACGGCTCGAAAAACTCGGGTGACGGGGACACCATGAACAGCCGCCAAATCCTGCCGCTCCTAGTGACGGTGCTCGCGTTCATGGGCGTTCATCGCAGCGCCTGGGCACTCGGCGACGAGGCTCCTTCACTGCTCAACGCATCGTTGCGCATGACCTGGGGTCTGCTCGTCGTGTTGGCCGTGCTGCTGATCATTTACGTCATCGTCAAAAAACGGCTCGCCCCGATGCAGGGACGGAGTAAGGGCCGGATCAACGTCATCGAGACCCGGCACCTGATGCCGAAAAAATCACTCTTCCTCGTCGAGGTGCGGGGCCGGGAATATCTGCTCGGCGCCGGCAGCGACTCGCTGGAACTGATCGCCCGCATCGATGGTGACCAGCCCGGCCGTTCCTTTGAGCAGATTCTGAGCGATACCGAACCGAAGAACACGCAATGAAACGCCTCATCGCCTTCTGCCAGCTGCCGCTGATTCTGCTACTCGTCCTGCTGCCCGATCTCTGCGCAGCGATCAGCGTACCGACCATCACCTTCGGCGTCGATGAAGCGGAGTCGCCGCAGCAGGTATCCGGCGCCCTGCAGGTATTGTTTCTACTGACCATCCTGTCGATTGCCCCGGCAATCGTGCTGATGACCACCTGTTTCACCCGGATCGTCATCGTCCTCGGTTTCGTCCGCCAGGCGATGGGCACCCAGAACATGCCGCCGACCCAGGTACTCATCGGGCTGGCCCTGTTCCTCTCCTTTTTCATCATGTCGCCGGTCATCAACACGGTCAACGAGCAGGCCCTGCAGCCCTATCTCGATGAAACCATCAGTCAGCAGGAGGCATTCAACGTCGCCCTGGAGCCAATCCGCCAATTCATGTTCAGCCAGGTCGATGAGAACGAGCTGATGCTGCTGGCGGATATCACGTTGACCGACGAGCCGCTCGATCAAACTGAAATTCCGACCATGACCCTGATCCCGGCTTTCATGCTCTCCGAGCTGAAAAAGGCCTTTCAGATGGGTTTCATGATCTACATCCCGTTTCTCGTCATCGACATGATCGTCGCCTCGATCCTGATGTCGATGGGTATGATGATGCTGCCGCCGGTCATCATCTCGATGCCGTTCAAGCTCCTGCTCTTTGTCCTGGTCGACGGCTGGAGCCTGGTCGTCGGCTCACTGCTGAAAAGTTTTTCCTGACCCACTCTGAGTACAAGGAACATACCATGACCCCGGATATGGCCATCAATATCTGCCGCAAGGCAGTTCAGACCGTCCTGCTCTGCGCCGCGCCGATGCTGCTGGCGGGCATGATCATCGGCCTGATGGTATCCGTCTTCCAGGCGGCGACCCAGATCAACGAGCAGACCCTGACCTTTGTGCCGAAGATCGTCGCCGTCTTTATCACCCTGCTGATCTTCGCCCCGTGGCTGATCAAGGTGATAATCGCTTTCACCCTTGGTGTTTTTGACACGCTGGCGACCCTCTGACGATTATGGACATTGGACTGGTCCCGATCGAGCAATTCCAGATTTTCTTGATCTGTACCGCCCGGATCGCCGGCTTCATCGGCGCTATCCCCGTTTTTTCCGGTGCCCAGACGCCGGTCCAGCTCAAAGCAGGATTGGTTTTTGCCGTTTCCCTGGTCCTCTTTCCCATTGTTGCTTCTACCCTGCCCCCGCTGGCATCCTTCGAACCGGCCACCTTTATCGTTTTTCTCGTCTCCGAGGTGCTGATCGGTGCGATTATCGGACTTATCGCCCGCTTCATCTTCACCGCCGTCGAATTCGGCGGCACCATCATCGGCTACCAGATGGGCTTTGCCGCCGCCAACGTCTTCGACCCGCAGAACGAGCGGCAGATTTCTCTGATCTCACAGATGCAGAACGTCTTTGCTGTACTGATCTTCCTGGCCATCAGCGGACACCATGTATTTATCAGAACGGCGGTCGAGTCTTATCAAATCCTGCCGCCCGGCGGCATCGATTTTTCGGGAGAAGCCGTCCCCTTTCTGATGGAACTCGCTTCGCACATGTTCATGCTCGGCGTCCAGTTCAGCGCCCCGGTCCTCGCCGTCCTGCTGCTCTCCGGATTGATCCTCGGCATACTGGCCCGCACCTTCCCCCAGGGCAACGTCTTCCTGCTCTCCTTCCCGCTCAATATCGCCATCGCCTTCACCGTCATCGGTTTGACACTGGGCATGGTCTTCATCGTCCTCAGTCGGGAATTTGACAACCTCGCCGAACATTTCTTCACGATGCTCATCCTGCTGAACGGCTAGAAAAAAGTGACAGTCCCCATTTTCCCTCATGGCCGGAAGGGCTTGCCGGTGCTGCCGGAGGCTGCATCGCGAAGGCCCGGCGGACCGGAGAATCAGGCCCGTAGGGCTGCGGACAAGGATGTCCGCAGCCGGCGGCCAGGCCATGGATGGC
>NPIE01024066.1_pt1 | contig 11705 bp, 10 predicted proteins | sample 8637661 | NCBI WGS metagenome assembly NPIE01 (sample SAMN07420842, study PRJNA396082) | bioreactor metagenome | isolation source: sample BA12 brine-fed electro-methanogenic bioreactor BA | place: Japan: Kochi | collected 2016-12-09 | reverse complement strand
GCCTCGACCATTTCCTTCTTGGCCCGGCGCGCGCGCGCCTCGCCGATCGACATGTTGCGAGTCAGGTCCTTGAACTCGCTGATCGGGATGCGCTGGGTGCGCTCGATCTGACCCAGCTTCTTCTGCAGCCGGGCGATGTCGTCGGCATGTTCCTTGACTGCTGGCGACCACTTGCTGCGCTTGTTGAGCAGGCCTTCCAGCCATTCCGGGTCGGCCTCGTGATCGACGAAACTCTTGATGAAGTCCTTGCGCGGCATGCCCGACTTCTCGACGCAGATCGACATGATGTTGCGTTCAAGATCACGCGTGATGTTGGCCTGGAAACGCATCCGGTCGATCAGGTGCTCGAACATCCGCGGCGGCAGCTTCAGGCGCATGAACTGTTCGCAGATCTGGTCCTTGAGCTCGTTGGTCTTCTTGCCGTGGGAACCGTAGCGATCGTAGAGTTTGAGGAACTGCTGATGCAGCTTCTTGAGTTCCTCGAAGTAGGCGATGACCTGCTCGGCATCCGGGCCGGTATTGACCGTGGTCGGCGGCGCGTCTTCGTCGGTCTCGACGTCCTCGTCGACGTATTCGGCCTCCTCGGCGACCGCCGCTTCCATGGTGCCGTCCGAAATCAGATCCATCTCGGCCAGCAGCAGCGGGTTGACGAAGCCGGACACCAGCTCGTTCAGGCGCTGGTTGCCGTCGCGCCAGGACTGGTATTCCTCGAGCAGCACGGTGACCGTGCCGGGGAAGCGCGCCAGCGCGAGATTGACCGCGTTCAGGCCATCCTCGATGCGCTTGGCGATCTCGNNCATCTCGCGCATGTACATGCGCACCGGGTCGGTCGTTCGGCCGAGCTCGGTCTCGACCGCGGCCAGCGCCGCTTCGGCTTCCTGCTGCGCCGTTTCGTCGTCGGTATCGCTGGATACCGCGTCGTTCAGAATCAGGGCATCGGGATCTTCCGGGGCCTCCTCGAAGACCTTGATCCCCATGTCGTTGATCATGTTGACGATGTCTTCGATCTGGTCGGCCTCGACGATGTCGTCGGGCAGGTGGTCGTTGACCTGAGCGTAGGTCAGCCACTGGCCCTGTTCACGGCCTTTTTCGATCAGGAGCTTGAGCGATGAGCGAGGTGCGTTGTCCATAATATCCAGATACGAATTTTCAGCGCGAATCGTGTCGCCCCGTTGCGCGACGGGACAGCCACTCACGCAGTTCTGCCGCCCGGTCTTGATCAAGACCCGTGGCGGCCTGCAATTGTTGCAACTCGGAAATCCTGGAGCGAATCATCTGCGCATGGATGCGCTCCAGGGTCTCGTGCAACGCCGGTTTCAACTGCTCGGCCTGACCTGCAAGGTTGCGGGTGGCCAACCCGGAAAGGAACGGACCCTCCGGCGCATCGCGCCAGTGCTCGAGGATCAGCGCGGTGGAAATGTTGGGCTTGTCGCGGCAGAAATCAATCAGCTGCGCCAGAAAGCCGGCCCCTTTGACCTCGGCGGGCACCTCCAGCAACTGCCGTTCGGTGTCCACTGCCAGCTCCGGATGCTGCACCAGAATGGCAACCGCATATTGTACCGGAGTCAGCGGTCGTTCGGAAGCCCCTTGCGATGCGGGTTTGCGGCTTGCTGGACGCGCTGCAGTCGCACTGAACAATCCGGCGCGGCGCTGCAGCTCCTGAACCATCAGCTCGGCGAAGGGGCCGGGCGGCAGGCGCTCAAGCAGCGGCTCGGCCAGCGCGACCAGCCGGGCGCGGCCATCGGGTGTTGCAAGGTCCAGTTTCGCGCCCAGCTCCTCGAACAGGAAGCTCGACAAGGGTGCGGCCTGGTCGAGTCGCTCCGACAGACGCGCCGGGCCCTCGCTGCGCACCACGCTGTCGGGGTCCTCGCCGTCGGGCAGGAACAGGAAGCGCACTTCGCGGTCCGAGCGCATCAGCGGCAGCGCGGTCTCCAGACCCTTCCATGCTGCGCGCCGGCCGGCGGCGTCGCCGTCGAAGCAGAACACCACCACCGAGGTGGCGCGGAACATCAGTTCCAGATGATCGGCGGTCACCGCCGTGCCCAGGGTGGCGACCGCGTCGGTAAAGCCGAACTGGTGCAGCGCGGCCGCATCCATGTAGCCTTCGACCACCAGCAGCCGCTCGGGCAGACCACCCTTGCGCACGTTGAACAGCCGGTACAGCTCGCGGCCCTTGTGAAACACCGGCGATTCGGCCGAATTCAGATACTTCGGCCCGTCCTCGCCCAGCGCACGACCGCCGAAGGCGATCACCCGACCTCTGCGGTCGTGGATCGGGAACATGATCCGGTTGCGGAAGCGGTCGACCAGATTGCCGTTGCGCGCGCGCGTTGCAAGCCCGGCGGCTTCCAGGGTTTCGGGCTTGATGCCCTGCTGCTGCAGCCGATCGGCCAGCTCGGACCAGGCATCCGGCGCCAGGCCGATGCCGAATTCCTCGATCGTGGCTGGATCCAGGCCGCGTCGATCGAGATAGGCCCGTGCCGCCTCCGAGCCCCGCAGCCGGGCACGGAAGAAGTTCTGCGCCGCGTCCAGCGCTTCGTACAGCGCCTCGCGCTGGCGCTTGTTGCGGTCATCGGCCGGTGCGCCGGCCTCGCGCGGCACCTCCATACCGAAGTGGCCGGCCAGTTCCTCGATTGCGGCCGGAAACTCCAGCCCGTCATAGGCCATCACGAAACCGATCGCGGTGCCGTGCGCGCCGCAGCCGAAGCAGTGGTAGAACTGCTTTTGCGGCGAGACGTAGAACGAAGGGGTCTTCTCGTCGTGGAACGGGCAGCAGGCCTTGAACTCGTGCCCGGCCGGCTTCAGCGGCACGCGTTGCCCGATCACGTCGACGATATCGGCGCGCTCGAGCAGGCTCTCGATGAAGGATTCGGGGATCAGGCCGGACATTTGTCGTCTCCAGGCTCTTTCAGGCTGGCGTCGCGGATCCGTTCCGGCAGATCGACCGGCGCATGGAACACGAAGGCGCGGCCGCGCTTGCGCTGCACGAGCAAGCCGAGTTCGGCCAGCTTGAGCAAATCGGTGCGCGCGGTCTGTGTCGTGACCCGGTGCGAGCGCTCGTGGCTCTTGACGGTGTAGCCGTGACCGGCATGGCGCATCGCGTGGCTGAGCAGCCCAAGCTGGCGGTGATTGAGCTGGTCGGCCAGAGCCGGTGCGCGCCGCAGCAGGTTCTCGGCGCTGCGCTGCTCGCGGATCTTGCGCTCCAGGTATTCGTGCAGCGCTTGAATGGCCTGCTGGATCACGTCCAGATGATAGGCGATGAAATAGGTGGCGTCGTTGTCGTCGGTCTCGGTGTGCAGATAGGCCCGGGCGTAGCTTGCCGGCGCCTTGAGCAGCAGCCGCGAGATCGACAGGTACTCCATCAGCCAGTATCCGGACCGGGCCACGCTCCAGTAGAACAGCGCGCGCGCCGTTCGGCCGTTGCCGTCGACGAACGGATGGTCGTAGCCGAGCATGAAGTGAATCAGGACGGCACGCACGACCGGATGGACGAAAGGATCGGACGAATCCGGCTGATTGGCGAATTCGCACAGCCTCTCCAGTCGCTCGGGCAAGGAGTCGGCCGCTGGCGGCTCATGCAGCACCACGGTATGCGTGGGGTCCATGACGGCAATCTTTTCATCCGGCCTGCGAAAACGTCCCGCTGCATCCGGTGGATCCAGCGTGCCGTCGGTGACGATGCTGTGCAGTTCCAGAATGCGCTCGGTGGAGAATGGCTCGTTTTTAAGGGGGCGAATCTGCTCCATGACCAGATAGTTGTTCAGCACCATGCGCTCGCTGCGATCGCGCGGCGGACGACCGCTGCGCAGCATGTCACGTGCGGTCTCACGCGTGGTCGAGGCGCCCTCGAGCTGGCTGGAGGTGATCGCTTCCTCGATCAGCGAGCTGACCAGGTAGCGGTCACGATCTTCGCCGGACACCACCTGCCGCTCCATCGCGATTTCGCCGGCGGCATGGCGATCGATTTCGTGCAGGGATTTCAGCACCGGATCCGGCATGGCAAATTGAACGGGGCGGCCAGATTTGTCCACAAGGGGCAGGGATTTCAGCATGCCCCGGCGCGCCATCTTCACCCCGGCCCACCAGTGTTCCGGGGCCAGCCCGCCCGGCGGCGGACGGTGGCGAAGCTCGTCCCAGTGCAGGTAACGGCCGCTCTGGGTCGGCGGAGTGCTGAGCAGGCGCACCAGGCGATCCGGTGCAATGTCAGACAGGATCGGATCGATTGCCGGTGGCGACAGCGGGACTTTCATCGGTTTCCGAAGCGCTGGCGTTGGCAGAGGTGACAGGAACAGTACCGCAAAATGCTAATTTTTGCAAAATTAGCATTAAATTGCCAATACGGCAGACTGAGCACGGGGGGATAGAGACCCGGAATTGCGGATTCGGGCACAGTCAGCATTTATCTTGCACTAGCGCTCGCCTCCACAAGCTGGCGCGTCCGGGTTCGCGCCTCGGTGGTCGTGGCGCTGGCGGCGAGAACGACTTGATCGTGGAGTACGCCGAGGCTCGGATATTCCGACTTCTTGATCGCTCAGGGATCAGGCCAGCTTTGCCCGGACCTGCCCCGACACCTGCTTCATGTCGGCGCGGCCCTGGAGTCGGGGTTTGAGCTCGGCCATGACCTTGCCCATGTCGGCCACCCCCGCAGCACCGGTGGCGGCCAGCGCCTGATCGATCAGTGCGGCGATCTCGGCTTCGGTCAGCGGTTCGGGCAGGAATTCCGACAGGATCACGATCTCGGCCTGTTCGACCTCGACCAGGTCGGGCCGGTTGCCGGCGCTGTACTGCTCGATCGATTCGCGCCGCTGCTTGACCATCTTGTCGATCACGGCCAGCACCTGGGTGTCGTCGAGCTCGATGCGCTCGTCGACCTCGCGCTGCTTGATCGCCGCGGTCAGCAGGCGCAGGACTTTCAGCCGATCCCTGGCGCCGCTCTTCATCGCGGTCTTGACCTGTTCGTTGATCTGTTGCTTCAGGGACATGGCAATCCGCTCCTGTCAGGTGGTCCGGTCCGGCATTCAGAGCCGTCCGGGACCGAAAACCACAAACGCAAAACGGGCGACCGGTCGGGTCACCCGAATCTGATGCATTTCCGCGCGGCGCGGCGGGTCATCCGCCGGCCTTGAAAGACGAGTGGCTTTTCGCTTCAGGCCCGAACAGGCGCTGAGCCGAAAAGACGCCGTCTTTCAGTACAGACGTTTGCGGTTGGTGACGTCTCTCGAAAGCTTGCGCAGATGACGCTTGACCGCAGCGGCCTTCTTGCGCTTGCGCTCCTGGGTCGGCTTTTCGAAGAATTCGCGGCGACGGGTTTCAGCAACCACGCCTGCCTTTTCGCACGAGCGCTTGAAGCGACGCAGGGCGTACTCGAACGGCTCGTTTTCCTTGACCTTTACACTCGGCATTCTTTAATCAACCAGCTTGGAAACGGGTGAGTTCACCAGTATATCGCGCTAAGCTAGTCGAATGCAAAACTTTTCAGAAGCAAATCCCATGGTGATGGGGGTGGAGACCTCCTGCGACGAGACCGCGGTGGCGGTCTACCGGCATGGCCAAGGCATCGTTGCCGAGGCGGTCTACACCCAGCTCGATCATGCGCGCTATGGCGGCGTGGTACCGGAGCTGGCCTCGCGCGATCATGTGCGCAAGCTCGGGCCGATGATCCGCCAGGTGCTGGACCAGGCCGGACTGGCCGAGCGCGGGCCGGATCTGGTGGCCTGGACGCGCGGCCCCGGTCTGGCCGGGGCACTGTTGGTCGGCGGCAGCGTGGCGGTGGCCTATGCTGCCGCACGCGGCATTCCGGCCGTCGGCGTGCACCACATGGAAGGCCATCTGCTGTCGCCGCTGCTGGCTGTGAATGCGCCGGCCTTTCCGTTCGTCGCGCTGCTGGTCTCGGGTGGCCACACGATGTTGATCGAGGTTGCCGAGCCGGGCCGCTACCGGTTGCTGGGCGAAACCCTCGACGATGCTGCTGGCGAGGCCTTCGACAAGACCGCGCGCCTGTTGGGCCTGTCCTATCCCGGCGGGCCGGAGGTCGCGCGCCTGGCCGAGCAGGGCGAGCCGGAGCGGTTCGACTTTCCGCGGCCGATGACTGATCGACCGGGGCTGGATTTCAGCTTCTCCGGCCTCAAGACCCACACCCGGCTGCTGATCGAGCGCCAGTCCGACGATGCGCAGACCCGTGCCGACATCGCCGCCGGCTTCGAGCGTGCCGTGGTCGAGACACTGGCGATCAAGTGCAAGCGCGCGCTCAAGGCGACGCGGCTGGAGCGGCTGGTGGTTGCCGGCGGGGTCAGTGCCAACCGGCGCCTGCGCGCGGCCCTCGACAGTGCGCTGCCGGGCCGCGTGTACTATCCGCCGCCGGCGCTGTGCACCGATAACGGCGCCATGATTGCCCTGGCCGGCTGGTTCCGCAGGAACTCCGCCACCCGGGCCGGACTTATCGACGTTCGCCCGCGCTGGCCGCTGGACGAACTTCCCCCGCTGGAGGTGGCTTGAACATGGACCGCGTATTCATTCAGGATCTGGAGGTCGAGACGGTCGTGGGGATCTACGACTGGGAGCGCGAGATTCGGCAGAAGGTGGTGCTCAACCTCGAAATGTCGGCCGACATCGCGCGCGCCGCCCGGACCGACGCGATCGAAGATACACTCAACTACAAGGCCGTCGCCAAGCGCCTGAGTGCGTTCGTCGGGGCGTCCGAATTCTTTCTGGTCGAGACCCTGGCCGAGCGCTGCGCCGAGATCGTGCGCGACGAGTTCGGGGTCGAATGGCTCAAGCTCCGGCTCGACAAGCCGGGCGCGGTGACCGGGTCGAAATCGGTCGGCGTGATGATCGAGCGCGGCCGGAAATCCACCTGAATCATAGTCCGGAGTTGTCGTGGCAGAGGCCGAAATCGTCTATCTGGGGCTGGGCAGCAATGTCGATGCCCACCGCAACCTGGCCGCCGGGCTGGCCGAGCTGGAAGCGGCTTTCGGCCCGGTCGAGCGCTCGCCGCTGTACCGCTCGCCGGCGGTGGGTTTTGCCGGCAACGACTTTCTCAATGCCTGCTGCCGCATCCGCTGCGAGCTGGAACCGCCGGCGCTGAAAGCCTGGCTGACCGCGCTCGAGGACCGCTACGGCCGCCGCCGCGATCTGCCCAAGTTCGCCGACCGGACGCTGGACATCGACATCCTGCTGTTCGGCGACCGCGCCGGTGATTTCGGCGGGCTGGAACTGCCGCGCGACGAAATCCTCAGGTACGCCCACGTCCTCAAACCGCTGGCCGATCTCGCGCCATCGGTCATCCACCCGCTGACCGGCAAGACCCTCGCCGAGCACTGGCGCCGCTTCGACGGCGATGCCACGCTGGAAGCGATCGCTTGGTAACACCAGGTCGGTGCGCTTCGCACCGCTCAGCGACACCCTACGCGGGGCGGTCGTTTCGTCGCGTCGTCGTTTGGTCGTTTCGTTGATGGTGCGCTTGGCAACGCAGGTTTTGCGGGCGATCGCGACTTTGTAGGGTGTCGCTGAGCGGTGCGAAGCGCACCGTCCCTGGGATCGGGGTACGATCAAAGCCTGATTCGCGACCAAATCTTCGCCGTGCCGAACTATCGCCGCGACCGGACATCGGGTGGGACGTACTTTTTCACCGTCGTGCTGCGCGATCGCGCCTCGGCCCTGCTGGTCGATCGGATCGACGATCTTCGGCTGGCGGTGTGCGAAACGCGCAGCCGCATGCCATTCGAAGTGATCGCATGGGTGGTGCTGCCGGAGCACATGCATGTACTGTGGAACGAGTTGTCGATTGGCCTTATTCAACGTTTCACCGATGGGTCCGGCAAGGTCATTACGCATCTGATTGGGGTATCGGCGAGTTACGGTTCGACGGGTCATTCGGGGAGTAAGGTCGCGTCCATGGTGCGCTTCGCACCGCTCAGCGACACCCTACGAAACTGCTGTCGCCCGCGCAGGGTGCCTTGCCAAGCGCACCGATCAGGAATCGCAGCGCGTCGCCGGCCACAGCGCGCCGAGGCGGACCGGGTGGGTGGCGCCGGTGACGCTGGGAGTGTTTATCGGGCGGCCGGCGAGGTGTTCGTGGGCGAGCCAGGCGATCAGGATGGCTTCGACGAAGTCCGGGTCGATGCCGTGCGCGGCGGTCGATTGCAGCGGGATGCCGGTCAGCCGGGCCTGAATGCGCTCGACCAGGTGGGTGTTGGCCACGCCACCGCCGCACAGCAGGATGCGGTCGGGGCGGAATTCGACGTAGCGCCCGATTGCATCGACCAGCGTGCGCGCGCTGAATTCGGCCAGCGTGGCCTGGATATCGGCCGGACGGCGGTCGGCGTCTTGCGGCAGACGGCTGCGCAGCCAGGCCGGGCTGAAGGATTCGATGCCGGTGGACTTGGGCGGTGCGCGCTCGAACCAGGGTTCGTCCAGCAGTCGCGCCAGCAGGGCTTCGTCGACCTGGCCCGAGGCGGCCCAGGCACCGCCGGCATCGAAGCGCGGACCGGTTTGATTCTGGCCGCAACCGGCGTGGTGGGCGCGGTACCAGTCGTCCATGAAGCAGTTGGCCGGGCCGGTGTCGAAGCCCGAAACGCCGCCGGAGGCCGGCAATACGGTGACGTTGGCGATGCCGCCCAGATTGACCACCAGACGGTGTTCGGAATGATTCGCCAGCAATTCCTGGTGGATCAGCGGCGCCAGCGGCGCGCCCTGGCCGCCGGCGGCAAGATCGGCGCGCCGGAGGTCGGCGACCACCTCGATACCGGTGGCCTCGGCGATCCGGCTCGGGTCGCCGATCTGCAGCGTGTGCGGGAACGCATCATCGGGTCGGTGCAGTACGGTCTGGCCGTGACTGCCGATCACGCGCACGTTCTCAGCCTTGACGCCGGCACCTTCCAGCAGCGCCAGTGCGGCCTCGGCGAAGGCCTGGCCGACCTCGGCGTCGAGCCGGGCCAGTCCGGCGGCCGGGAAATGGTCCGGATCGCGGCGCAGTTCGTCCAGTGATGTGCGCAAGGCTGCTGGATAGGGAAAGGTCTGTCCGGCCAGCAATGCCCGATGCGCGTCCGAAAACTCGATCAGCACCGCGTCGATGCCGTCCATGCTGGTGCCGGAGATCAGGCCGATGCAAAGGGTCGTGTTCATGGCGACATTGTGACCCGGGTCAGGTGCCGAAACAAATCGGGTCAAAGCCTCAAGTCAGGCCAGCCGTGTGCCCAGCGGCACATCGCCATCCGGCACGCACAGCACGACGCGTCCTTCGGCATCAAGGAAGCCGGTGACCAGGCACTCGGAGCGAATCGGCCCGATCTGCTTCGGCGCAAAGTTGGTTACCGCGACGACAAGCCGGCCGAGCAGTGCCTCGGCGCTGTAATGGTCGGTGATCTGCGCGCTGGACTTGCGCAGTCCCAGCTCGGGGCCAAAATCGAGGTGCAGGATCCAGGCCGGCTTGCGCGCTTCCGGAAACGGGTCGACCCGCACGATGCGGCCCACGCGCAGTTCTACGCGCTGGAATTCATCCCAGGACAGTGGCGTCACTGCGGTGCGGTCTGAGCTCGGCCGGCCTCCGCGCGCGGGGTGGTGTTCGGCGCGCTGCCCGGTCGGCTGTCGGCCAGCATCACGCGCGGCGGCAGCAGCCGTTCGAGCTGGGTCAGCAGTTCTGCGCTTGCGCTGCGGAACGCCGGCAGCAGGTCGGTCGGCAGCGGCTCGGCGATCGGCAGGTCGACGGTGCGCGGGTCGCGGTGCCGCCCATTGACCAGGAACTCATAATGCAGGTGCGGGCCGGTCGCAAGACCGGTGGCACCGACCCGACCGATGGTTTGTCCCTGGCGGACCCGGTCGCCGCGCTTGACGTGCTTTTTCGACAGGTGCAAGTAGCGCGTGACGATGTGGTTGCCGTGCTGCAGGAAGATGTAGTTGCCGTTGGCCGCGCCATAACCGGCTTCGATCACCGTGCCGTCGCCGGCGGCCCAGACTGGCGTGCCGGTCGGTGCGCCGTAGTCGGTGCCGTTGTGCGGCCGGACCCGTCGCGTGACCGGATGGAAGCGGCGCGGATTGAAATTCGAGGTCACGCGGGTGAAGTTCAGCGGTGCGCGCAGGAAGGCCTTGCGCATCGGTCGTCCTTCGGGATCGAAGTAGTCAGGGCCGTTGCCGGCGTCGAAGCGGACTGCGGCGAAGTTCTTGCCCTGGTTGACGAAGCGTGCGCCGAGGATCGCTCCCTGGCGCAGGAACTCGCCGTCGCGGTAGATCTCCTCGAACACGATCGCGAAACGGTCGCCGCGGCGGATGTCGAGCGCAAAGTCGATATCCCAGCCGAAGATCCCGGCCAGGCGCAGGATCATATTGTCTGACAGTCCGGCGTTCTTGCCGGCGTTGAACAGCGACGAGCTGATCTCGGCCTCGACCTCGACGATGCGGGTCTCGAGCGCGCGCGGCTCGATCCGGCTGGCCAGCGTGTCATCTGGCCTGGCCTCGATGAACAGCCAGTGTTCGTCGTCGAGTTCGGCGCGCACGGCCAGCAGCTTGCCGTCGACATCGAGCGCGAACGCCAGCTCATCGCCGGGGCGCAGTCGGGTCAGGCTCTTGCCGTGCTCGTCCAGCGTGACGATGCGGTGGACCTGTGCCGGGGACAGATTCAAGCGCGCGCAGATCGAAGCCAGGGTATCGCCGCGCGCGACCTGCACCAGTCGCCATTCGGGCTCGTCGGCGACCGCTGCGGCAACCTGCTGCTGCGAAACTTCGGCCGAGGCCGGATCGGCGGCAGCGCTGGACTGGGCGGCGTCGGCATCGGTCTCGGCATCAATTGCCGCCGCGAGTTCCGGCGCTGCGTCTATGCCGTCGCTGGCCCTTGGCTCGAGCTCGAGCGGCGCCGCGACAGTCCGTACCACGGGCTCGGCTTCGAGGACGCTGCTGTCGCGCGACTGCAGACCGAACACCACCACCAGCACGACGCCAGCGGCGCCGAGTGCGAGCAACGGCAGCAGATCACGGCCGATGCGTGATTCCAGCCAGGTGCGCGCGCCAGTGAGCGCAGCGCCAATGCCGGCACTGCGGGCTGTTCGGCGTGAAGCCATGGGTCGGGACTGGGGCATCAATGACTTCGACGGGTGAGGACGGGGCAAAACTTCCCGTACCTTAGCGCGGGCCGGCGAATTCGTCAACAAAGCTGCAACTCGGTCTACACTGTCGAGCCTGAATCGAACCAGCAAACAGCGAGGCGCTTGCGTGTCCCAGTCTGACTCCATGATCGATGAACTGCTGCGCGGCTGCGCCGAGGTGATTCAGCGCGACGAGCTTGCCGAGCGGCTAGCTTCCGGCCGGCGCCTGCGGGTCAAGGTCGGCTTCGACCCGACCGCGCCGGACCTGCACCTGGGCCATACCGTGATCCTGAACGCGATGCGGCGCTTCCAGCAGGCCGGGCACCAGGTGATCTTCCTGATCGGCGATTTCACCGGCATGATTGGTGATCCGACCGGCAAGAACGTCACCCGCAAGCCGCTCACCGACGAGCAGATCCAGTCCAACGCCGCGACCTACGCCGAGCAGGTGTTCAAGGTGCTCGATCGCGACGCCACCGAGCTGCGTTTCAATTCCGAGTGGTTTGGCACGATGAGCTCGGCCGACATGATCCGGCTGGCGGCCAGCCACACCGTGGCGCGGATGCTCGAACGCGATGATTTCGAGAAGCGCTACCGGGGCGGTCAGCCGATCGCGATCCACGAATTCCT
>NPIE01010416.1_pt1 | contig 11712 bp, 9 predicted proteins | sample 8637661 | NCBI WGS metagenome assembly NPIE01 (sample SAMN07420842, study PRJNA396082) | bioreactor metagenome | isolation source: sample BA12 brine-fed electro-methanogenic bioreactor BA | place: Japan: Kochi | collected 2016-12-09 | reverse complement strand
CATCTGGGTTTATTTGCGTTTATTTGCGTTTATTTGCGGTTTGAAACAGCTTTTTGGACCGCTGGAGACACTCGCTGAATATTGGCTGAGTCAACTACCTAATCAGGAAGATCTTTCGACCGCCATCAAGCCTTTACGAAGTCTTTTCTTTCGTGAAAGAGCTCGTCGATCGACCCAATGCGCGGCTGCTGGTGCCGGGAGCGCGTCATCTGGATATCTGGGAGCGCCGGGGCAGTCCGGTCCGGCATCTGGCTCACCGATCCAGTAGTTCGCATAATGTATATTATGTTAAATACAGCGAGTATCTCCGGCGGTAAAACCTGTTTCGAACCGCAAATGAACGCAAATTTCCGAGGTGCGAGGCCAGCGACTGAATCAGACCTGAGCGCGGGCTCGAGTCATCAGGGCCGATCTTGTTACGTGCTCATCAGGGTTTTATTCGCGTTTATTTGCGTTTATTTGCGGTTCCAATCACAAACAAGGTAGCGCCTGCGTTCGCCAACTGAGCCTCGCACCTGATCATCGATATATTTACTAATATCAGCGATATACGATACTTTATTGATCATCTGTCGAGAACTGCTAGCGCGTCATTGAAGCGCACGCTGCGCTGCGCTTCACCGCGGATCTGTAGCTGAAAGATCTCTGGCCGGGCGTAATGTCCGGCCACATCGAGGTCGAATTTGCCCTGCACGATGCGCTCGGCATCGAGTTCGGCAACCAGAATCGACTCGCGCCCGTAGTCCGGTCCGGCCAGCACCTCGCCGAACGGATCGACGATCAGGCTGCCACCGCGAATCAGCACGTCGTCGGGAAATGCGCCCGGATCCAGCGGATAGTCTTCGGGACAGTCGTCGCGCGTCAGGTACTGGCAAGACGCCAGCACGAAGCAGCGGCCCTCGATCGCGATGTGGCGCATGCTGGGTTGCCAGCTGTCGCGATCGTCGACGGTCGGCGCGCAATACAGCTCTATGCCCTGGCCGTACAGCGCCATTCTGAGCGGCGGCATGTAGTTCTCCCAGCAGATCGCGCTGCCGATCCGGCCCAACGGAGTTTCGAGCACCGCCAGCGTCGAGCCGTCGCCGAAGCCCCAGATCAGACGCTCCATGCCGGTGGGCATCAGTTTTCGTCGGTGACCAATGAGCCGACCATCGGCGCCGAAATGCAGCGCTGCGCAGTACAAGGTGCCGCGGTCGCGCTCGATCGCGCCGACCACGATCTGCATGTTCAGAGAGCGCGCGATCTCCCCGATTCGCTGGGTCTCGGGTCCGGCAAGATCAATGCTGTTGCGGTAGTAGCGGGCAAACCATTCACGGCCTTGCTGTGAGCGCTGGCCGACCCGGGCGCCGAAATCCAGCCCCTTGGGATAACCGCCGACAAAGGCTTCCGGAAACACCGCGAGTTCCGCACCGCGCCGGGCGCTGGCGAGCGCCAGCCGCTCCAGTCGCTCCAGCGTGGCTTCGAGATCGAACAGGCGTGATCCGGCCTGAATCACGGCGACGATGAGTTTTTCCTTCATGAACAGCTCCTGCCCGATGGTTGCGACGGCCCATTGCGAGGATAATCCGGGCCACCATGTCGACACCTATTTTCATGCCCAGGTGGGATCCGCATTGCCCACAGGCGCCAAGTTTGGCAAACTTGCAGCCGTGCGTCGACTCCTGACTCCAATCTTTCTCGCCAGCGCGGTTCACGCGGGCGCCGACCCGCTGGCCGACGACGCATGGCTGTATGCACCTCTACCGCAGCTGGAAACGCCGGCCGCGCCGCAGCCTCAGTTGCTGCCCACGCCGTTCCCGAGCAGCCAGGCCTCTCGCGCTGCATGGATTCATCAGGCCGACTTCCTGCGACCGCGCCTGACCGCCATGGGCCTGCGCATCGGCGATCCGGTGCACCTGCGCATCTTCAAGCAGAGCCGCGAACTGGAGCTCTGGATTCAGGGCGCGGATGGCTATGTGCTGTATCGGAACTTTCCGATCTGCGATGTTTCCGGGACGCTCGGGCCAAAGCGTTTCGAAGGCGACTTCCAGGCGCCCGAAGGCTTCTACACCGTCTCACGCGAACGGCTGCACCCGTACTCGGAATTCCATCTGGCCTTCAATCTGGGCTACCCGAACGCCTTCGATCGTGCGTTGGGACGGACCGGCAGCAACATCATGATCCATGGTAGCTGCGCCTCGAACGGCTGCTTCGCGATGACCGACTATTACATGGAACAGATCTACATGCTGACCGAGGCCGCGCTGCGCGCCGGACAGGAAACCATCGGCGTTGAAATCTATCCGTTCCGGCTGACCGACGAAAACCTGGCCGCGCATGCCGAATCGCAATGGATCGACTTCTGGAACAGTCTGCGTCCGGCGCATGACCATTTTCTCGAGCAAGGCATTCCGGCGCGGGTTGTCGCCGGTGCCCTCGGCTATCGCACCGCGGATGAACACGAGCCGGCGGCGGCTGCCGGCGACGCGATCAGCGCGCCCTGAGCCCCATTTGTTCCTGATTGCGCGGGCAATTTCGCGCCGCTTGATAGCCTTTGCCTATCGGGCATCCGCGCTTGAATCCGATACTGTATATTGCGACGGTTGTTAGAATAAAAGATATATATTTCAATGTATAAAGAACATATTCAAGAATTTTTCTAGGTTTTATTTCTGACTTGCTGCCGAGTGAACCACCATCGGCTCCGCCCTGCTTTCGCGGGTCGGAGAGCTCGCCGGCAATCGATGACACTGCCCTGCCCGATCGACAATTCGCTATTCTTGGCTGCGACCCTGCCGGAGCGCGATTCCCTGAATAGTTTTGTTCTCACCTTCCCGACCGTGTTTCTGGCCGAACTGGGCGACAAGACTCAGTTGCTGGTGCTGTTTCTCGCCGCACGCTACGCTCGTCCCTGGCCGATTCTGGCCGGCATCGTGGTGGGCGCGACGGCCAACGTGGCGCTGGCTGTTGCCGGCGGCAGCCTGCTTGACCGGATCCTTCCAACCGAGCTGCTGGGTGCTCTGGTGGCTGCGGCATTCATCGCTATCGGCCTGTGGATGCTGCGCGGATCCTCAGATGACGAGGATGAGGCGCTGCCGGTCTCGAAGCGTGGTGCTTTTGTCGCAACCGTGTGGCTGTTCTTCATCATGGAAATGGGCGACAAGACCCAGCTGGCCACGGTCGCACTGGCGGCCGGATTGCCGAATCCAGGCTGGGTCCTGGGCGCTGCGGCGCTGGGACTGATCGCGGCCAACCTGCCGGCGCTATGGCTGGGGCATCGCTTTGCCGATCGTCTGCCGCGACGCTTGCTGCGTCGGATCGGCGCGGTGCTGTTCATCACGATCGGCATCGGCATGCTGATCGCAGGCGGACTGACAGGCCGCTGAGCTCGCATCACTCCGCTATGCTTGCGGCTGGCGCAGGCAACACACATTCAAGGACGATTGATGAGCGAGGCAAGCGAGAATCGATCCGATCGGCGCTCGGCAAACCAGCCGATCACCATCGGCGGCGTTACCGTGCGCCCCGGAACGCGCCACAGCATCGAGCTGGAAGTCGGCCGCCTGTACACCCACTCGCCGACCACGATGCCGGTGCAGGTGGTTTGCGGCCGGAACGCCGGCCCGGTGCTGTTCGTCTGTGCCGCAATTCATGGAGATGAACTCAACGGCGTGGAAATCATCCGCCGACTGTTGCGGATCAGGATCCTCAAGCGGCTGCGCGGCACGCTGCTGGCCGTGCCGATTGTCAACCTGCACGGCTTCATCGACAAGAACCGCTACCTGCCCGACCGGCGCGACCTGAATCGCAGCTTTCCCGGATCCGAAAGCGGTTCACTGGCCAGTCGAATCGCGCATTTGTTCATGCGCGAGATCGTGTCGCAGTCCACCCACGGCATCGACCTGCATACCGGCGCGATCCACCGCGGCAATCTGCCGCAGATCCGCGCCAATCTCGATGACGACCACACCCGCGAGCTGGCGATTGCCTTCGGCACGCCGATCATCCTCAACGCCGCGATCCGGCCCGGCACCGTGCGCGCCGCGGCCACCGGCCGGGTGCCGGTGCTGGTCTACGAAGCTGGCGAGGCGCTCCGGCTCGACGAGATCGCGATCCGCGGCGGCGTCAACGGCATCGTTCGGGTGATGCGCAAGCTCGACATGCTGCCGCCGTCGAAATCCAGGCGCACGCAGCCCGACCCGGTGATTGCGCGATCCAGCGCCTGGGTGCGCGCACCGCAGAGCGGCATCATTCGCAGCTTCGTTCGTTACGGCCAGCGCGTGATGCGCAACGAAACCCTGCTCGGCATGGTCTCGGACCCCTACGGCGAACACGAGACCGAGATCCGGGCACCGTTTTCAGGTGTCGTGATCGGCCAGTTGCACCTGCCGCTGGTCAATGAGGGTGATGCCGTGTTCCATATCGCCCGCTTTCACCGCTCGGACATCGCCGCAGATCGGGTCGACAGCTACCATGAGACGCTGGAAGCACCCGACTATCCCTACTCCGATCCGTCGGTCACCGAAGGCACGATCTGATCCGGCATTCACCCGATCGAGCTCAGCGTCGCAGCCAGTAAAAGATGTGGCTATCGATGTTGAACAGCATCTTCATTGTTGATTCTCCATGGGTCCAAACCAGCGGCGCGCGATGAAAATCCAGGCGCCAAACGCCGCGCACGCCGCCAGCGCGATCAGATTTTCCTTCCAGGTCGGCGCAAAGATCGCATAGAAGTCTGCATTGCGGACCAGCCCCGAAAAGCTGGAGACACAGAACGGGATGACGTAGAACCGGAACACGCGCCAGAATTCCCGGGCCGTCCCGCCGCCGTGATGGGCGCTGAGCATCAGCGCGGTACCGACGAACACCGCCATGCCGAGCGAATTGAGCCACAGCCGCATCGATGGATCGAAATGCAGCGCCGTCATGACCAGATACCAGATCAGAAACAGCCAGAGCAGGACCAGACCGATCGGCAGGCGGGCAAAATGATGAATCAGGCGCATTGGCAATATCTGCGAATCGGTTGCGTGGATTGTATAGACTCGACGGCAGCGAATGCCCCTCCCCCGCAAAAAGGACGCCATGATGCCTCGTCTCATCCCCCTGGTTCTGCTCATCCTCGCGCTACCGGCGGCGGCTCAGGACCACTTCCCCGGGCGTCATCACTGGGAAACCATCGAGGCTGCTGCGGCTGGCTTCGATGCCGAACGACTGGCCGAGGCCGTCAGCTTTGCCCGTGCTGCAGCCGTCACCGAGCCCAGCGATCTGCATCAGGTCATCACAGATTCGTTTGCTCCGCGCGAGCCGAACTTCAGGATACTCGGGCCGACCCGGCCACGCGACGGCGATGCCGGCATCATCCTGCGCGGCGGCCGGATCGTGTCCGAATGGGGCGACGTGGACCGTGTCGACATGACCTTCAGCGCGGTCAAGAGCTATCTGGCAACGATCTGGGCGCTGGCCTGGCGCGATGGCCGGATCGCATCGCTGGACGAGCGCGTGGGCGAATACGTGCGCGATGGCAGCTTCGACAGCGAACACAATGCGCCGATCACCTGGCGCCATCTGCTCAACCAGACCTCGGACTGGTCCGGCACGCTGTGGGATACTCCGGACTGGGCCGACCGTCCCGAAGGCGATGATCCGGACAAGTGGCCGAATCGCGAGCTGCGCGAACCCGGCACGTATTTCAAGTACAACGATGTGCGCGTGAATCTCACCGCCTGGAGCCTGCTGCAGGTGCTGCGCGAGCCGCTGCCGGTGATCCTGCGGCGCGAGATCATGGACCCGATCGGCGCATCAGGCACATGGCGCTGGCACGGCTACGAAAATTCCTGGGTGGAACTCGACGGCCTGCGCATGCAGTCGGTCTCCGGCGGCGGCCATTTCGGCGGCGGGCTGTTCATCTCGGCACGCGACCATGCCCGCTTCGGCCTGCTGATGCTCCGGCGCGGCGTCTGGGACGGCAAGCGCCTGCTGCCCGATGAATGGTTCGACATGCTGCGCGAGCCGCTGCCGGTGCGGCGCGACTACGGCCTGATGTGGTGGCTCAACACCGATCGCGAACGCATTCCGGCTGCCCCCGCTTCCACCTATTGGGCCGCGGGCTTCGGCGGCAACTACATTTATATCGACGAGTGCAACGACCTGGTCGTGGTGCTGCGCTGGATTCCGGATCTCGCCGGCGTCATCGAGCGCGTGCTCGGGGCTCTGCAGCAGCCCCAGAGCTGCAAGGCTGCCGCCTGATGCAGCACCAGGGGTCCGCAACGGTGCTGACATCCCGATGCGTGCAGGCCCCGGGGTTTGGTTAACATGCGCTCTGGCTGGAACCGACCTGACGGTACGTCGAGTCTGCTGACCGACGGCGCTTCCGTCAATCATCAATCGACATGCCCGCGAGACTGCGGCAACAAAAAAGACCAACAACAAACGGGGTTTAACCAATGAATTCATCTGCAACCGCCGCCGGCACACCCGGCAAGACCTTTTTCGGCCACCCGGCCGGGCTGGGCACGCTGTTCTTCACCGAACTCTGGGAGCGCTTCAGCTACTACGGCATGCGTGCCCTGCTGGTGCTGTTCATGGTCGCGACGCTGGCCGAAGGCGGGCTGGGCTTCGATGATCCGACCGCCACCGCCATTTACGGCCTGTACACCGCAGGTGTCTACCTGGCCGCGCTGCCCGGTGGCTGGCTGGCCGACCGTGTGTTCGGCCAGCAGAACGCGATCTGGTATGGCGGCATCATCATAGCTGCCGGCCACATCACACTGGCTTTGCCGGGCTTCGGTCTGGTGCCCGAGGCCTACGGCTTCTTCCTCGGGCTGATCCTGATCGTGGTCGGTACCGGTCTGCTCAAGCCCAATATCTCGAGCTGCGTCGGCGAACTTTACCCGGAAGGTGGCGCGCGGCGCGATGCCGGCTATGTGCTGTATTACATGGGGATCAACGTCGGCGCCTTCCTCGGCCCCCTGATCTGTGGCTGGCTGCGAATCAACATGGGCTGGCACTGGGGCTTTGCCGCCGCCGCAATCGGGATGATCGCCGGCCTGATCGTGTATCGCGCGTCTCAGCGCCATCTCGGGGATTTCGGCAAGAACCCCTACCCCGCTCCGCCCGGCAAGGAGGCTCAGACGCGCCGCTTGACGCTGGCGATCTATCTCGGTACCGGGCTGCTGTTCGTGATCGCATTGCTGGGGCTGCAAGGCGTGTTCACGATTGATGCAGTCGGCCTGTCCAAGGGCAGCGTCTATGTGATCGTCGCGGTCGCCGCCCTGTTCTTCGGCCGTGTGCTGCTCGACAAGGAGCTGACCCGACTGGAGCGCAACCGCGTGTTCGTGCTGGTGGCCCTGTTCATCGGTGCGGCGCTGTTCTGGTCCGGTTTCGAGCAGGCCGGCTCCTCGCTGAACCTGTTCGCCGAGCGCTACACCGCACGCGAGATGTTCGGCATCGTCATACCGGCTGAGTGGTTCCAGTCGCTGAATCCGCTCTACATCCTGATCTTCGCGCCATTTTTCTCGGCACTCTGGATCAGCCTTGGCCGGCGCAACCTCGACCCGTCGATTCCGCTGAAATTTGCGCTGGGCTTTCTCCAGCTCGGCCTGGGCTTCGGCTTCATGTGGTTTGCCGCGACCCTGATTCAGGACGGCGATCAGGTGCTGCCGACCTGGCTACTGCTGACCTACCTGTTCCACACCACCGGCGAGCTGTGCCTGAGCCCGATCGGCCTGTCGGCGACCTCGAAGCTGGCGCCGCGCCGTTACTACAGCCAGATGATGGGCATGTGGTTCTTCGGCGCCGCTCTTGGCAACCTGCTGGCCGGGCTGCTGGCTGGCGAGTTCAATGGTGAAAACGTCAGCGAGTTCCCCGAGCGCTTCCGCCAGGTCGTGATCTTCTGCGGAGTCGTGTTCATTGCGTTCATGATCGCGACGCCGTTCCTGAAGAAACTCGCGGCGCTGGAACAGAAGCCCGAGGACCTGACGCGCGCCGACGAGCCCGGCGCCTTCGACGGCGAGGTGCACAAGCACTGACGCAGCCTCGAATCCGGTGTGCCGCCGCGGCACGCCGGATCCGGATTCACGCGGCCCTTGATCGTGACCACAGCCCGAGTACGGCAAGCTGTACCGGGATGATTGCCAGCAGCAGTTCATGATTCCACTGTGAACCGGGCAGCAGTTTCAGCAGCAACGCCAGTGCGAGGCCCGTTGCCAGCGCGACGGCCGTCGCCTGCTCGACCCGGCCGCCGCGAAACCGGAACAGCAACAGCGTCAGCGGATTGAGCAGCAGCAGATTCTCGTTGCGCCAGGCCGTCTGATGGTCGGTGGCCAGCCACAGGAAGGCCAGCAGCAAACCTGATCCAGTCACCAGCAAGATCCAGAGCCGTGCGCCGGCCAGCGCCAGGCCGCGTCGTTCTGAGGCCAGCCGGGCCGGCAGCAGCACCAGCATCAGTCCCACGACCGCGATCAAGGCGGCCATCCCCCAGGCCGGTGACGGATTTCGCGGGTCCGGCGCGCGCGTGGATTGATACAGCAGGGTATCGGCCCGGACCAGCGGCTCTTTCTGGCCGGATTCGGTTTCGACCCGAATCTCGCCGACCGCCTCGGCCACGACCTCGGGCAAGAACATCTCCTCCCACAGCGAACGTGCCCGATCGGCCGGACGCCCCAGGCCGGCCTGGGTGCCGAGGTAGAGCAGCGGCGCATCGGCCAGCATGCGGCGGGTATGACCTCGAAACGTCAGGCGCGCGGGGCGATCACCGGCGTACTCATGCAGCGCCCCGCCCAGCACAAAGTCCAGACCGTCACGCACCCGGTTGGAGCAGTTGTTGAAGTAATAGTCGTAGGCAAAGTCGCGGGTTTCGGGCTGGATCCGTGCTTCCAGCCACTCGGTCAGGCGAGCGATCTGCACCGGGGTCAGGTTCAGCAATTGCGCGCGCACCTCGCGGTCGCGCCAGCGGTAGTAGCCCAGCTCTTCCTCGGGCGAACGCGCCAGCGCGAAATAGATCATCTCGCCGAACAGGAACTCGCGATAGAAGCCCGGCTTGTCGAAGTCGAAGAAGCCGAAGTTGTAGACCTGATCGATGCCACGCTCGAAATCGCGAATCCAGATCGCGTTGTGGCCGAACTGCTCCTCGACCCGCTCGGCGCTGCCGTAGGTCATCAGCCAGGCCTCCTGCGCCCGCACCAGCCCTGCAGCCAGCATCAGCGCGGCTGACAGCAGCGCGAATTTACCTATCTGTCTCAACACTCGAGGCTCCGCAGCATCAGGATCAACAGCGATGGTACGACTTCATGCGACGGTAGTGCGACGGTAGAGACACGCTCAGCGATCGCGGCTGAGCAGAAAATGCAGCAGGTTGTCCTGAAAGAACTTGTTGTTGGTCAGCTGGCTGTGCTTTTCGCACAGGAACAGCGGGTAGTCGAGCGGAAAATCGCTCCACTTGTGGCGTGGCACGAAGGGGTCGAGCGTCTGCCGGGCCAGCAGCGAGCTCTTGGTAACCAGGCCGTCGCCCGGTTCGAGCATCAGCCGCTCATAGTCGACGCCGGGCAGAGGACGGCGGACTTTGTCGGGGTCCAGGCGTGGAATGTAGCGCCCCTTCCATGGTTCGACCAGCATCCGTGCCGGAGTCATCTCGCAGTCCCCACCGAACACCACCAGGCGCCAGGGCTGCTCATCCATTCTCACCGTGAGCGACCACATGAAGCGCCGTCCGCGCTCGATCCATTTGCGGAAGTAGCGCTCCAGCAGTTCCAGCCGCGCACTGCCAGTCTCCGGATCGTCATAGTCGGCCAGAATCCGGTCGCGCAGCTCGTCGCTGAACAACGACCAGCGAAACCGCTTCCAGGTGCTGACATCGAACGGGTCGAGATTGAACGGCCGCCCCCGCATGTCGATCAGCCATTCGGTCAGGGGGTGCGGGAACAGCTGGTAGAAGCTCGGAAAGCTCAACATGACTTCAGGCGGGATGGTTGCCAGACCGATCCTGCGGCCGACCATGAATGCCTTCATCGACTCGACCGAACCCATGCTCGGTGTGCCGAGAATGACGATGCGCCGGACCCGGGTGGCGCCGTGATAATTGACCGGGAAGCGGTTGTCTTCAGTGACGTCGACCTCACCGTAGCGCAGGTAATAGCGCGCAATCATGCCGCCCATCGAGTGGGCGATGATGTCGACCTTGAGATCCGGCTTGGCGTGATCGATCCGGATCTGTTCGACCAGTCGGCTCAGGCCGCGGGCCGACTCGACATTGTCCTGGCGCCAGTCATAGCCATAGATGTAGTAATACCGGCCCGACGGATCGATCGGCCGTCCTGCATCGGCGCGCTGGAAACCCCCGACCTGCTCGAGCATTTCGATGATCGGGCGATAGAAATTTCGCCCCGCCAGGTGGCTGGTAATACCACCGGGACGAACGTCGCCCGGGTCCGGTTGCAGGGTTTCCGGATCGATCGCCAGCGCGACCTGACGATAGTCGGAAAAAACGATGTCCCACAAGGATCCGATCCAGACCTGACCGCGCGACTCCGATTCCAGCAAGGTGCCCATCAGCCCCGGAATCACGATCACCGGCGGCTGCTCGACGTTTTCGCGCGCCGTCGAGTACAGGCGCTGCAGATCCGGACCGGGCTGAACCACGGCACAGCCTGAAACCAGGCTCAGCAGCAGGCCGAGTGGCGCAAGTATGCGAATCGATGCTCGTTTCATGCAATCATTCCAGACCGGATCCGATCCCCTTGCATTGCTATCCTTACACAACCATCCGGGCAAGGACTCCTAAATGGCCAAGATCAACTTTACCAATCGCGGCGGTCTGAAATTGAGCGGCAACCTCGAGCTGCCGCCGGGCGGGGTCTGGCAGGCCACGGCATTGTTCGCACATTGCTTTACCTGCAGCCGCAATATCCGGGCCGCGCGCCATATTACCCAGGCGCTGGCCGAAGCCGGCTTCGCCGTGCTGCGCTTCGACTTCACCGGCCTGGGCGAGAGCGAGGGCGATTTTTCCGATACCAATTTCTCCTCCAATCTGGACGATCTTGAAGATGCCGCGCAATGGATGGCCGAACACTACGATGCCCCGCAGCTGCTGATCGGTCATTCGCTGGGCGGCGCGGCAGTGCTGGCAGTCGCCGAACGGCTCGACAGCGTACGCGCGCTGGCAACCGTGGCCGCGCCGTCTGATCCCGGCCACATTCTGAAGCAATTCGGCGGCCAACTCGAGACCATCGAGCGCGACGGCAGCGCGGAGGTCCAGCTCGCCGGGCGCCCGTTCCGGATTCGCAAGGACTTCATCGACGATGCGCGTGCGCAGACGCTGGAGCAGCGGCTGGGCAAGCTGCGGCGCGCGCTGCTGGTGCTGCACTCGCCGGTCGACGCGACCGTCTCGATCGACAATGCGCAACAGATCTTTGCCGCCGCGCGGCACCCCAAGAGCTTCGTCAGCCTCGACCAGGCCGATCACCTGCTGTCCAGCGAGCGCGATTCGCGCTATGCCGGCACGGTGATTGCCGCCTGGGCCGGTCGCTTCCTGGAACTCGAGACCCCCGAAGTCGCAACCGGAGTTCGCCTGAGCGGGCGCACCGACGACGGCTTTTTGTGCCGGGTCCAGGCCGGTCGGCACAGCCTGATTGCCGACGAACCCGCGGCCAATGGTGGCACCGACCTCGGCCCCGACCCCTACCGCTATCTGGCCGCAGCACTCGGCAGCTGCACGGTGATGACCCTGAACATGTA
>NPIE01039962.1_pt3 | contig 11724 bp, 13 predicted proteins | sample 8637661 | NCBI WGS metagenome assembly NPIE01 (sample SAMN07420842, study PRJNA396082) | bioreactor metagenome | isolation source: sample BA12 brine-fed electro-methanogenic bioreactor BA | place: Japan: Kochi | collected 2016-12-09 | reverse complement strand
TCAGCGTGGGGGCGTGAAAAACGACGCCACATCCTCCACCAGCTCGCCGTTCCAGTGCACCTCACCGGCGTCCGGCGGGAGGAGGCCCAGGAGCGCCTTCAGGAGCGTGCTCTTCCCTGAGCCGACCCTGCCCGTGACGACGGTGAAGGCGCCGCGCCGGATATGCAGCGAGACGTCCTCAATACCTCTACCCGTCTCGGGATACCGGTAGGTGAGCCGGCTCACCGTCAGCCGCTCAAGGCGGTGTTCGTCCGTGCGCGGCGTATACGGGATCTCCGGGATCTGTCGGGTCAGCACGGTGGGGCGTGGCGCGACGAGTGCCTCGGCGGGCGCATCCTGCAGCAGCTCGGTCATACGGTTGAGCGTCACCGTGGTCTGCTGGCCCCAAGCTGTCATGCTGCCGATCGCCGTGATGCCGTAGGTCACCGGGCCTAGATAGGTGACGAAGAGCGCGAAGTCACCGACGGTGAAGGTCCCCTCGCCCATGGCCTGAGCACCCATCAGCAGGATCAGGCCCTTGCATATGTCGATGGCGCTGTCGGAGATCGTCCAGCGGGTCTCCGAGATCAGCGCGTCCTTGAGGGCTGCCTTGCGCCGCGCCTCGTTGATGCGGTCAAAGCGCGCTTTGGCGCGTGCCTCGGCGCCGTTGACCTTGATCGCCAGGACGCTGCCGAAGACATCGCCGATAAACGCGGTCACGCGCCCGGCGGCGGCGCGGCTCGCGGCGCGATAGCGCTGCATGGTGCGGCTGAGGATGAAGACGGTGACGATCACGATGACCAGGGGCAGGAGCAGCCCCAGGGCGAGCCGGGCATTGACGCGCAGCAGGATCGCCAGTCCGACCAGGGCGGCGCCGGTTTGACCGATCACCTCGACGGTCCAATCTGCGCTGAAGTCGGTCATATGATAGGCGTCGCCGCGAAAGCGGCTGATCGCCTCACCTGGCGAGCCGGGCAACGCCTTCGCACCCGGACGCCGGAGGATGTGCGCGAGCATATTCATCTGCAGCAGGCCAAAGCTCTCAAAGTAGAAGCGTGGCCAGGTGATCTGACCCAGGATCAGCATCCCGACCCTGGCGAGGGCGATCCCGACCAACAGCGCCAGCAGGCCCCAGAGATCAACCATCGCGGGCGCCTGTGCCGAGAGCCGGTCCAGGATCTCGCGCGTGACCAGCCCGGGGATCAGGGGAAGAAAGCGGATCGCCGTCCAGGTCAGCAGGGAGAGCAGGTAGATGCCGGGCGCGTGCCGGATGACCCTCGCGGTCGCCTTCCAGACGTTCACACCAGCACCTCCTCCAGCCCCGTATGCAGCAGCTGCGCGAAGCGCGAAGCGGGATCGGCGGCGAGCGCGCGCCGGTCGCCGAACTCGGCGATGCGCCCGCTCTCCAGGATCATGATCTTTGACGCACGCTGCACGGTTGCCAGGCGGTGGGCGACGATCACGGCGGTTCGCCCCACGAAGAGCCGGTCGACGGCGCGCTCCATTAGCCGTTCGGTCAGGGGATCGAGACGCGATGAGGCCTCGTCGAGGATCACCAGCCCGGGATCGCGCAGGAAGACGCGCGTGAAGGCCAGCAGCTGGGCCTCACCTGCCGAGAGTCCGGCCTGGTTGCCCTGGAGCTCGGTATCCAGTCCCTGAGGGAGGTCGTGCAGCCAGGTGCCCAGCCCCAACTCGTCGACGACGGAGAGGATTGTCTCGTCGTGGATCGTGTCGTCGAAGAGCGTGAGGTTCTCGCGCACCGTCGCTTCGAAGAGCTGGACATCCTGGGTGACGATCCCGACGCGTTGGCGCAGGTCCTCGAGCGGCACCCGGCGCAGGTTGATGCCGCCGATCCGGACGGCACCCTCCTGCGGATCGTAGAGGCGGCAGAGGAGGCGCGTCGCCGTGGTCTTGCCGCTGCCCGTGCGTCCGAGGACGCCCAAGACCTCACCGGGCGCGAGGTCCCACGAGAGCCCCCTGAGGACCGGATCATCGTCCTCGTATCTGAACTCGACCCGGTCGAACTGCACGGTCAGGGGGCCCGCCGGGAGGGTTCTCGCCGCGGCGGGATCGGGGTCCTGAACGTCGGCGGCGCGATCGAAGAGCTCCTGGATACGCTCGATGCTGCCGCTGGCTGATTGCAGGTCGCGGAGCTGGCGCGCAAGCTGGTTGAGGGGCCATTGGAGCATCGTGTTGTAGTGGAAGACCAGGTAAACCGCCCCGATCGTGAGCCGTCCCTGTAGCAGCAGGTAGCCGCCCAGGCCCAACGCCAGCACGGTTCCCAGGGCCAACACGCCCTCGGTGAACCCCCAGTTCAGGGCAACGCTGATCATGAAGGCACGCTGGCTGTGACGATAGAGCGTCCTCACCGCAGCCTGCAACCCGCGGAGGACGAAGGCGACAGCACCGTTCGCTCGGATATCCTCGGTGCCGCCCAGACGCTCCTCAAGGAAACCGAAGAGCTCCGAGCTGGCTTGGCGCTGCGCCTTCCACAGCGGCGCCGTGATCGCGACCGACTTTCCGAGCACCCAGGCCACGGCGACGACGAAGACCAGGAAGGCGGCACCGATCTGCCATGCCTCGAAAAAGAGCAGGATCAGGATGCCGACCAACAGCAGGGCGTTACCGAGTACCTGGATCACAAACTGGGAGAAGAAGTTGGAGAGCGTATCCACGTCACCGTCGATGCGCTCAATGATCGTGCCCGGCGTCTGCTCGTTGTGGAAGGACATATCGAGGTCGAGGCAGTGGCCCGCCAGGTCGCCGCGCATGCGGTTGGTCGCCCGCCAGCGTACGTCCTGGGTCACGTAGGTGGTCCCCAGTTGGAGGGCACGCCCGATGGTCACCAGGGTGAAGAAGAGCACGGCTCGCTGCGTCAGGGCCTCCGAGGCGCCGCTTGTCTGCGCCAGGTCGATGAACTGCCGCAGGATCTGAGGCGTCCAGAGCTGCAGCCCGATGCTGCAGGAAAGCAGCATCGCCAGCAGGGCGACCTGGCGGCGCAAAGGGCGCAGGTAGGTGCCGAGCAGCGCCCGATACTGTCTGAGGGTTGGGATGGTGGTCGGTGCGGCGGACAACGAGCTTCTCCTTGAGCAGATCGGATACTAGAATGAACATCATAGCCCAACTGCGGCAGCAGTAAAGCCGGCTTCCGGATATCCCCCAGCCGGCGGGATGGATCTCCCCCGATTGGGTGATGCGGCTTCGTGTACGGTCCGCTACACTGTGGATAAGCTAGTCACCACCAAAGGAGTTCAGAGATGAAGCGGAAGTACGCGGAGTTGGGTATGCTGTTCGGTACCGTTGTCGGCGGCGGATTGGGCGTGGTGCTCTTCGCGTCCACAGGGCAGGTACTCTACATAATTCTGACGGGCGTGGGCACGGCGATCGGGCTCGTCCTGGGGGCGGGCATGGACAAGGCGAGGGGTGAGGAAGATGGGGCAGGAAAATAGGTCATCTGACAACCAGCCTCGCCGATCCAGCCAAATCGGCGTTGGCATCGCCTTCGGGTTTCTGTTCGGCATGATGCTGGGCAACATTGCGATGGGCTTGATGCTCGGCGTTGTAGGGGCGGCGATCTCCGATGAGGTCCAGGCACGTAAGGACAAGGCCGAGAAGGACTAGGCACGGTGCGCTCGCGCGGGATATGGGTCCCGCGCGAGCGCCTGCAGGTGGGGCTCGCCGGTCCAGGGCGCTGGTCGCGCTTCGCCGCGGCGCAGCAGCCCTTGACTTCTGCACGTGAATATAGTACAATCCTCTCTAGAATAATACAGGTGGAGTTCTCATAGGCGGCAGTTCCCCTAGCTGGTATCAGTTAGGTGTCAGCTGTGACACGCTTCTGACTGGTAGCAGATCGTCTTCGATTCGCAGCAGTCTCCGTCGCGAGCCGTGCTCGCACAAGCTTGTTAAGCCTCACCAGGGTTCGCTCGTGCCTGATGTGCTGGGTGGATTGGATCCACCTGGCCCGGAGGGATATGAGGGCTGGTGCCTGTATCAGTGGATATGTAAGGATACTTAGGAGTATATGGCAAAGAATCTGCAAATCACCCCCATCGGCGGCTTGGGGGGCATCGGTAAGAATATGACGGTGTATGAGTATGGCCGCAACCTATTGGTGATCGACTGTGGTGTGATGTTCCCGGACAACGACATGTACGGCATCGATCTGGTGCTGCCGGATTTCGACTACGTGATTGAGCATCAGGAGATGCTTCGCGGCATCGTGTTGACCCACGGTCACCTGGATCACATCGGCGCGCTTCCCTATTTGCTGCGCCACGTTAACGTCCCGATCTATGGAACTCCGCTGACCCTGGGATTGGTCAAGCGGCAGCTGGAGGAGAAGAATCTGTTGGACAAGGCGGATCTGCGCGTGCTGAATACGTCGGAGACGCTGCACCTTGGTCCGTTCCGCGTGAACGCATTTGCGGTGGCGCACTCGATCCCCGACGCCGTCGGCTTCGTGATCGAGACGCCGGTGGGCAAGGTCGTCCACACCGGCGACTATAAGCTCGATGAGACGCCTGCGGGCGGGCGCACGACGGATCTTGCGTCCCTGCGCCGTCTGACCAAGGGTGGTGTCCTGGCGATGCTCGGCGACAGCACGAACGCCGACTCACCGGGGCGTACCGAGACCGAGGCCGTGGTCCGCGAGACGTTGGACCGGCTGTTTGCGGAGGCCAAGGGCCGACGGATCATCATCGCGACCTTCTCGTCGCTGCTGGCGCGCCTGCAGGAGATCATGGATCTCGCCGAGAAGCACGGGCGCAAGGTCGCACTGACCGGACGCAGCCTGGTGCAGAACGTCGAGTTGGCCCTGAAGCTGGGGTATCTCAAAGCATCCGACGGCTTGATCGTCGATGTTAACAGCAAGGTGAAGCGGAGTAATCTGGTGGTGCTCTCGACGGGTTCGCAGGGCGAACCACGCTCGGCGCTCAATCGGATGGCTGACGGCAGCCATCGCCAGGTGAGGGTCGGCGAAGGGGATACGATCATCATTTCCGGCGGCACGATCCCGGGCAATGAGGAGGATGTCGGTCGGATGATCAACAATCTCTTCGAGCGTGGCGCCAACGTGATCTACGGCGAGATGGCGAAGGTCCACGTCTCGGGCCACGGCGGGCGTGGTGACATGCGTGCGATGCTCGAAGCAGTACGGCCCCGTTACTTGATCCCCGTACACGGTGAGCCGCGCCACCTCTATCTGCATCGGCAGCTCGCGGAGGAGTCCGGGATGAAGTCCAAGGACGTCTTCATCCTCAAGGAAGGGCTACCGTGGCTGAGCGACGGTGAGAAGGCTTGGACGGGTGAGGCTCTATCGTTGGCGGAGGTGCTTGTCGACGGGCGCCTGATCGGAGAGATCGGTGAGATCGTGATGCGCGATCGCGAGCGCCTCTCGCAGGACGGCTTCATTGTCGCGCTGATTCCGATCAACAAGAAGCGCCAGCTGGTCGGCGAGCCACAGATCGTCAGCCGAGGCTTTATCCATATGGATGCCTCGGAGGCGTTGCTCGACGCGAGCCGTAAGGAAATCAAACGCCAGGTGAAGCGGGGCAGCAAGGATCTGCGCCGCCCGCTGGAGCAGCTCGTCTACCGGATGACTCAGCTCCGCCCGGTGGTGTTGCCGCAGTTCATCCAGGTCTGATCCTGCAACAGGATCGCAGACGTCACAGAGCCTCCAGGTCACCTGGGGGCTCTGTGCTATACTTGCGGCAGACGACATCACTGAGAGCGAGGTGCCGCATGACCCCACGAGAGATCATCCTGGCGAACATCCACCACGAGAACCCGCCGCGCTGCGGCATGACCTTCGATCGCGGACGCATCAACGATATGCTCGGCTGTGGGGTTCATCCCCACGGCTATGAGCAGAAGCGCTGGGTCGACGGCAAGGTCGAGTACTACGATGACGAATGGGGCAACCTCTGGGTGAGGATACGGGAGGGGTCGATCAAGGGCGAGATCTTCAGGCCCGCGATTGAGACCTGGTCGCAGCTCGACACGCTCCAGCCGCCCGACTACAGTCACCCCGATTGCGCCGCGTTTATGAACGCGCTCTTCAGCGAGCCGACCCCCAAGTTCAAGCTGGCCTCCATCGGCGGCTGGATCTTCGACAACGCGCGCTACCTGCGCAAGATGGAGGTCTACTTCTGCGATATGGCCCTCTACCCCGAGGAGCTCCACCGCATGCACGAGATCGTCGCCGGCGTCTATGAGCAGAAGATCCATCTGGCGGGCAAGGCCGGTGCTGACGGCATCATGATCGGCGAGGACATGGGCACCCAGACAGGCTTGCTCTTCAGCCCGGCGATGTTCCGTGAGTACTTCAAGCCGATGTACACACGGCTGATGGCTATCGCCCATGACTACGGGATGAAGGTGCTGATGCACTCCTGCGGTCAGAACTGGGCGATCGTGCCGGATCTGCTGGACGCCGGCNNGCGTGGACGTCTTCCAGTTCGATCAGCCGGCAGTCTACGACATGCCCAAGTTGGCGGCGTTGCTCAAGGAGCGCAAGGCGGCGCTCTGGAGCCCTGTCGACATCCAGCAGATCCTGCCCACCGGCGACCGTGAGCTCATCGAGGCCGGGGCGCGTGAGATGGTCGACATCTTCGAGGGCGGCCTGATCTGCAAGAACTACGGCGATCTCGCCGGCATCGGCGTGCAGCCCGAATGGGACGATTGGGCCTACGAGGCGATCTGCGAGCGCGCGGGCATCGGCGATGTGCCGGGGCTAGAGCTCGGGTAGTGGAAAGTCGTCGCCGGTCTCCTCGATCCACCGGGCCAGTCGCGCTTGAAGTTCGGCACGCTTGTCGTTGAAGGCGTCGAGGAAGGCGAGGTTCGCCAATTCGTAGGGGTCCTCGTTCAGATTGAACATCATCAATGGCTGGCCCTCTAGGCAGACGTACTTCCAGCCATCGCGCGTGCGGACGCCTCGCCAGACGCGGTTCAGGCAGTCAAAGCGCTTGCGATAGCTGTGCTGGAGGTAGGCCGAGTCGGGCGTCTCCATGGGCTGTAGGTGCCCGGGCAGGATGCAGTGGGCGTAGTCGGTGCCCTGCATCCACGCCGGGACCTCGACCCCGCATAGGCCCAGCGTCGTCGGTGCGATGTCGACATGGTTGAGGGGAACATCGGTCTCAGCTGTGACGTGAGCCCTACTGGCGGGCTGCACGATGAAGGGAATGCGGATGGCCTCCTCCCAGGGGCTGCTCTTGCGCACGTAGCCGTGGGAACCATGCATGTCGCCGTGGTCTGAGAAGAAGAGCACGTGCGTGTTGTCGGTCAGGTCCATCTCCTCCAATGCCGCCAGCACGCGACCTACGTTCCGGTCAAGGTTCTCGATCTGTGCGTAGTAGCCTGCCAGGTCGCGCCGTGCACGCTCCGTGATCCGCGGGATGTCCGGCACGTTGGGGCGCAACACGATCTCGTCGGGCGAATGGCGGGCGAGATCGTCAGGCGGCGCGACGTGGGGATCGTGCGGCGGCTGGACCGAGAGCACGGCGAAGAAGGGTTGGTCCTGCTTGTGCGTCCGGATGAAGTCGATGAGCCGGTCGCTCAGTTCGTCCGTCTCATACCCCTCCAGCTTCTCGGCAAGCGGATCAGCATCGTCACGGCCGGTCGGGTCGTGTCCGTGCACGTAGCAGTCGTACTGGGCGTTGTTGTTCTCGTATCCCAGCCAGATGTCGAAGCGTCCTCGCTCCTCGCGCGGGATGTGGATCATGCGGTTGGCACCGCCCAGATGCCACTTGCCGAAGTAGGCGGTCAGATAGCCATGTGCGTTGAGGACGTCGGTGATCAGCGGTAGGGCCGGGTCCATCCGCTGCGGCGTGCGCTCGACGCACTGGTGGATGTAGCGACTGGTGAGCAATGAGCCCCGGAAGGGTGTGCACCACGGGCAGCCGCTCACAGCGTTCGTGAAACGGATGCCGGAGGCTGCCATCGCATCCAGCGCCGGCGTGTGAACGTTGGGATCGCCCGCACAACTCAGCGCCTGCGCGCGGTGCTGGTCGCCGAAGATCCAGATGATGTTCGGTGTGTCGGGCATCCTTAGGGCTCCCAGATGGTGGCGGCGATGTGGGTCTGGGGCCGCTCCGGCGTGCACCAGAAGTAGACCGTGACGAGCCGCCCGTCGGTACGCTGGAAGAGACGGCAGTAGCCGAGATCGGGCCATCCGTTGGCGGAGCGAAAGTCGTCGCGCAGCACGCGCTCGGGCAACCAGGTGGCGCCCCCATCTTCGCTCAAGGTCGCGACAATCTGCCGGCGGCTGCGGTTGCCGAAGGCACAGCAGAGGCGACCGTCCGCGAGGCGGATCAACGCCGGCGGGTTGCCGTTGTAGTGGTTGCCGTCCTCGGTCTTCCCGATCCGCGACAGGAACGACCACGTCACGCCGCCATCGGGCGAGGAGAAGGCATCGATCCAGTTCTCGGTCGTCGACTTGCGACGTAGCGCCACGACGATCTGCGACGGGGAGAGACGCACCGGCGCCGGCATCACGGCGCGGTAGGGGTCGTCGCGGTCCACGATCCACGTGACGAAGGCGAAGCTGCGCCCGCCATCGCACGTCCGCGTTAGAAAGGGCTTGTCGTTGACAATGCGCGGCTGCTGGTCGGCGGGGCGCTCGCGCGCCGACACGAAGAGATCGAGCCTCCCGGCCTCGTCAACCAGATAAGCCGTTCGACCGGTGAACTCGAGGTCGGCAAGCTCGGGGTGGTCCGGTAAGCCGCCGAAGCCGAAAGGCCCCTGCCATGTGGCGCCGCGATTGGGGCTGACGAACCAGCGCGCGCCCTGGTTGCCGTGATAGCCGTTGCCCTCGATCCGGATGACGAGGTTGGGCTGCGCGAAGTCGAGAGCTTCGGGCAGGGCTCCTACGTCAAGGGCCTGACCGGCATAGGGCGCTGGTCGCCACGCCGTCCAGCTCTCCCCGCCGTCGGTGCTGCGGGCCAGCCACGACTCGAAAGGAAGGTCGTTGTCGCACTGGTGGCCTGACCCGGCGGCGGAGAAGGTGCCGCGTGTGAAGCCGACCAGGAGCTCGTCGTCCCATTGCCACGTGGGCCCGTTGCCGCCATTGTTGGCGGGCACCGCTGCCCAGTGAGATGGATGGTGGTAGACTAACGAATGGTCAACTCGGTGTCTCATGTTTTCTCCGGTTGAGAGGTGGATCGATGAAAGTCTATACCTATTCTGAAGCGAGGCGCAATCTGGCTACCCTTCTGGATAAGGCGCTTGCCGAAGGGGAGGTCCTGATCACGCGTCGCGATGGGCAGGTCTTCGTGGTCAAGCCGCAGCCTCGCCGGGGTTCTCCGCTCGATGTGCCGGGTATGGACCTGGGCCTGAGTGCCGAGGAGATCGTCAACGCCATTCGCGAGGGGCGGCGGCCCTACGAGCCGGAGGGATGACGGCATCCTCATTCGGGCAGGTACCTGGTCTCGTTCATCCAGCGCACCGCGAAATCGACCAGCTCCTGCTGTGAGAAGAGGCGGCACGTCGCACACCCGATTCGTCCCACACGCACGTTGCCCGTCGCTTCGAAGGCGTGGCCGATCTCGGCGAAGTCTGCGTCGTACCAGTAGATATCCTCGTAGGTCCCCCATCGTGAACCGCCATCCTCGGTCGGCAGTGGGGCGCCGCGCGTGCAGCGCTTCCGGGGCGCGAACTTGCAGCGGTATTCGGCCAGGTGGAAGCTGGTGTTGCGGTCGTAGCCCACGCCGATGAGCAGGACGTGGGCATCGACGTCGTAGAGGCGGGCCAGGGGCGAACCCTCGCCCTGGCTCATCGCCAGGCTGTGGGCCGACGTGATGAAGGCGGCGTGGGGGCCGCGGGCGGCCCACGAGACGTGAGGGTGGGTCGAGCGCAGGGTGCCCCCCTGCTTGCGGAAGGTCTCGGGGATGATGCCCATGCCGCGGCTTGGGGTCAGATCCGGGCGAAAGGCGGGCATGGTGTCGCGGATGATTGCGTGCCAGGTCGCAGGCACCGGTGGATCGGACCAGCCGGCGGGGTCGGTCAGGTCGCCCGTGTGGGTGGGCATCGCAAGCGTGCCCTCCGGTCCCAGGACTGCCTCGAGCGCCAGGATCACCGCCGGTGCACCGCCGACCACGTAGCCCAACGCGCTCAGGGAGCTGTGGACGATTAGCGTCATACGCGGCACGACGCCGAGCGCGGAGAGTCGGTCCTCAAGTGCGGAGCGGGTCAGCGGTTGTTCCATCTCGCTCGCTAGGGTCTCATTCCGCGAAGACGCACAACTGACCGGCCTGGACTGAAAGCACCGGCATCGCCAGGGTCGCCATCACCTCGGCGGTGACATCGGGCAGCGTCGAGCTGCGCAGGGCGCGGGAGCTGTGCTTGGATCCCATCACGAGCAGGTCATGATGTCCACGGCGCGCCTCATCGATGATCCCGTGCACCACTGTGCCGTGGCGCACTCGAACCGTGGTCGGAATACCCAACGCCTGTGCCTCCTCGAACAGGGCGTTCAGATGCCGGGCTTGGGGGACGTCAGCATGCAGTAAGTCATCCCAGTGCGCCTCTATCTGATCGGCTATGGGATAGCGGTACGAGGTCTTCTCGATGAGGTGAAGAATCGTCAACGCCGCGCCCGCCTTGCGCGCCAGTTGGAGCGCGCAGCTTTCGAGACTCGCGGCGTGCTCCAACGCGCCGGTGGCGACCAAGATGCGATCCAGCTGACAGTGCGTGGTCGGCGCAAAGAGCAACGGCACCGGCAGGCGAGGCATCAGTCGTCGTGCAGATCTGCCCCGCAGCCATTTGCGCCAAAGCGGGCGTCCCAGCGGGCCAATGATCACGAGGTGGTGCCCCGGCTTGGCCTCGGCGGGGACGATGTCGCGTGCGCGACCTTCGCGCCGGAGCGTGGCATAGGCGACACCGTGGGCTTCCAGTTGCGTCTCGGCCTCGCCTAGAGCCGCCTCCACCGTCTGCCGCGCACCCGGCGTTTCGACGACGCCCAGTAGCGTGACGGGTAGGTGCAGGAGCTGTGCCAGCCACGCGCCATAGGTGAGGGCGGCGCGGCCCTCCAGCGCGCCATTGGTGCAGAGCAGCAGGCTTCGCTCCGGGGCGTTCATCGCAGCAGGACCACGCCGGCAAGTCCGGCAGCCACCAAGACGAGCGGGGAAGGCACCTTGAGCAGGTAGGCCACCAGGCTGACCGCGGCGATGCCGGTGGAGATCCCCACGCGAGTGCCCTCTTCTCCATTGAAGACGTCCCATGCCACCAGCACCATCAAGACAGCGACCGCCGGTGCCAGCCCTTGCACGAAGTTGCCCACCCATGCCTCACCGCGCAAGCGCTGCAGAACAGAGATGATCGCCAGAATGAGCACCGTGGGCGGCAGGATCGATCCCAAGAGCGCCGCGATGGCGCCTGGCATGCCCCCAGCCGCGTGGCCTACGAACATCGCCAGCTGTAGCGCGTCACTGCCGGGCAGGACGCTGGAGAAGCCCACCGCCTCGACGAACTCGCTCTCCGTCAGCAGCTTACCGACGGCTTCCTGATAGAGCAACCCTACGGAAGCCGGGCCGGATGTGGTGAGCAGGTTGATCTTGATGAACGTCCAGAACAGCCTCAGCAAGTCTTTGACCGCCATCTCTCACCTCCCGGCGTTGGTCGCTTGCGTCTCTGGTCTACGGAGTACTTCATGTTCGCCTCAGCGCATCAGAAGTCAAATCCGGCCTGTTGCCACCGTGAGGTTTCGCCCTACACTCAGCGCCACGATGCTCTAGTTGTCTTCACCAGGCAGGT
>NPIE01017646.1_pt1 | contig 11733 bp, 6 predicted proteins | sample 8637661 | NCBI WGS metagenome assembly NPIE01 (sample SAMN07420842, study PRJNA396082) | bioreactor metagenome | isolation source: sample BA12 brine-fed electro-methanogenic bioreactor BA | place: Japan: Kochi | collected 2016-12-09 | reverse complement strand
TGCGGTGCTGGGGTATGCTGAAAAGAGTCGAGCTGAACTGGAACAAATTACTCACGCCACCGAACGCATCGAAGAACTGACCAAACAGGAAACAGAGATTCGCCAGGTGTTGGCAAAGAAAGCACAGGATTTGTCTGTACAGCGTAAACAATCCGCGGTTTTGTTATCCAACGCAGTAGAAAATGAACTGATTGATCTGAGTATGGCGGGGGCACGCTTTGAGGTCAGTTTTGCTTTACACGATGACTTGCATGGTTTACAGCTTGAGAGTGGAAAACAGGTGCGTTTTGATGAAAATGGCATGGACCAGGTGGAGTTCCTGATCGCTCCCAATCCGGGTGAGGGGCTCAAACCGATGGTTAAGATTGCCTCCGGTGGTGAAACTGCGCGCTTGATGCTGGCGTTAAAACGAGTGCTGGCGCAGGCTGACGAAGTGCCAACCCTGATATTCGATGAGATTGATCAGGGAATCGGTGGCAGGATTGGGTTTGTGGTTGGAGAAAAGCTTTGGCAGCTGGCGCGTGACCACCAGGTCTTGTGTGTGACGCATTTACCACAACTGGCAGCCTTTGGTGACCAGCATTTGCGGGTGTTGAAGCAGGTGCAAGACGGGTGAACCCTGACGCTGGTGGAAAACCTGGGTGAGGAAAATCGTCGCAGAGAATTAGCACAGATGCTCGGTGCGGTGAGCGAATCTCATCTCACCACTGCAGAAGAGACCTTAAAAACAGCACGAGCCAGAACCCTGGCGTATAACAATCCAAAACATTCCGACCCTCACAGGTGATATATGGCAACTGAAAAGAAGTTATCAGTGCAATTGTTGGGGAAGCCTCTGATAACGTGGGGGGAGCAAACACTGACCATCCCGCGCAAGCAGGCGCGACTGATCCTGTATTTTCTTGCCTGTCACAAAGACATGGTTTCACGTGAGGATATAACATTGATTTTTTGGCCGGATTCCCCCAATCCACGCCAGCAATTGCGTGATCATTTGAGCAAATTACGCGCAGAGTTACCTGACCCAGAAATGCTGAAAACAGATCGGGATTGGATCAGCTTTGATTACGAGTATGTTCATTCCGATGTACTGACTTTTGAAGATATCTACGATCAAGTTTCACTCCCCTTTTTATCGAATGAAAAACGTCCCCTGCCAGAAGCAATCTACCAGAAGATGTTAGCAGCCGTTAATATGTGGAAATCGCAACAATTTATGCACGGGATCGGTGTATTAGACAGCGAAGATCTGAACGAATGGATTGTTGATAAAAATCGAAAGCTGCGCATTAAATGGCTAAGTTTGATGATGCGAATCGCTCAACATCTGATGATAATTGGTGATTTAGAAGGAGCACTGCAATGGCTGGAAAAAGTAAGTGAGCTAGATGAGGACTACTTTTTTCCACAGGTAATTTATTTGAAACTCGAAGTGCTTTATCAGCTTGGGCAGCTAACTCGAGCGTATGAATTTGGACAAAATTACTTAGAGCAGATCGATACCGATTGGTTTGCAGAATACAAACTACCATTTGAGGCATTGCTGCAAAAAATAGAAAGAGATCGTACTGTTTCCAGCTCACATGAATTACCTCCAACCCGAACAGCCAATGGTATGTTGATCCCATTAATGGGACAAAAAGAAGTGTTAAACGAAATGCTACGGGCATTCCACCGCGGAAACATCATCTTAATTTCCGGCGAAACCGGCATGGGGAAGACCCGCTTGATGCATGAATTTGTAAATCGTTTGGCGGTACCACTTTCTATCCTGAGTATGGAAGCTGTTTATACCGAACGAGATATACATTTCCATCCATTTATCGAAATGTTACGCCGTTCGATGAGTATGAACGACTGGCAGAAAGTAGAAAATTTCTGGTTAGCTCAATTGGTGCCATTTTTCCCTGAGTTGCAAAATATGGTTGAAAAACGATATGAAGTGATTGGGGTGGTCGAAAACAAACGGCTCAGCCTATATGAATCTTTCCGGCAAGTTCTTTTAGCGCTCATAGGACAGAATAAAGTGCTGATCAGCCTGGAGAATGCCCAATGGATGGATGAAGAATCAGCCNNCTATTGGGATATTTGGCACAACGACAATTCTTCATCGAGAATGCACATCTGGTTATGTTAACCAATCAGGACGAAGCCAGATCCTTTGGAATAGATTATCGCGAGAATCCAATTTGGACCAGTCAGGTAACCTGGATTAAGATTCCACCATTAACTTTGGATGATGTTTCCAATATTGGCTTGTATCTGGTGAGAACACCGATCAAGGAAAAACTTGCACAACAATTATTGGATGCAACCGGTGGAAACCCCTTATTTATGATTGAAACTTTACAGATGATCCTTGAAAAACCGGATGAAATAGCGAAAGAGGAATGGAAGCGCATTCCTTTGTCCGGGGTGGTGCATCTGGTTTTAAGAGAACGTTTATTGCGTATCTCAGCAAACGCAAAAAAAGTTTTGTGGTGTGCAGCTGTGGTGGGGGTGGAATTTAACTTTGATTATGTGCAGGTTATGCTCGATCTTCCTGAGTTGGATCTTGTAAATGCTATTGATGAGTTAATTGAAAAGGACTTAATTACGCTTATTTCCGCATCTCAACAATCACTGCAATATCGATTCAAACTCACCTTGCTGCGTGATGTGATTTTAGAAGAAATCAGCCAGACCGAAAAGCAGATTTTACACCGGCGGCTGGCAACTCATTTGCTTGAAAATGTGAAGGAAGATCCAAACGTTGAGCAGGTTGCAGATGCTGCTTTTCATTTAAGCCAGGCTGGGAAGGGACAGGAGGCTTTTACCTATTGGATTCAAGCTGCCAATCTTTTTAGTAATGCTGATGATCTGGGCAAAGCGAATATTGCTTATAAAAATGCATTGCAATTATCGCAAAACAGAAATTTTGAGATCACAGAACAGCAATTATACGACTTGTGGATTGGTTGGGGAGAGCTGGCAGTTGTGGAAAACGATTTTCAAAAGGCTAATGAATATTATCAGCGCGGATTACAAGAAGGCTTGATGCGCAACTCTCAAATGTTGATTGGCAGTGGGTTGAGTGGCATGGGTTATCTCTTCCTTAATCGTGGGTTACCCAACCAAGCCAGGCAGTATTTGGATCGGGCATTAATTTATTTAAAAGAAGGATCAGTGCTTGAATTCATTCGAGCGAACATTCGAAAAATGTTGGTCAGTTTGTATCACTTTGATTTAGGTGAAGGTGAAGCTATTTTTGAAACCTTTGGCTGGTTAGAAGATCAGTTGAAACAACCGAAAGAATTTATCGCATTTTCCAATGCACGTAATACCCTGGCGTTAATCAAAGTCCTGCTTGGAAAATTTGATGAGGTTGAAAAACTGATCGAAAAAAGCAATCAGGTGGCCAGTATATATAAAAATTGGACATTGAGGATGCGTAATGAATTCGCTCTGGGGCTTGGTTATTATTTTCAAGGTAAGAATCGTCAAGCTTTGGAACACATGGGCATTGCGTTAAATATTGCAGAAAACAATTACATATGGCAATTTGTGTTGGAAACCTTATCGGTTACCAGTCACATTCATCTGGCAATGGGGAAGACATATCTTTGTTATGAAAGTATTCAGAATGCGTACAACCTTTCTAAAGCATATCAATATACCAGCATGCATAGTGTTTTGATCAGTGCTGAAGGAAAATTACACTTCGTTTTTGGCGATTACCAACGCGCAATACAGCTCTTTGATGAGGGAGTCAAGTTCAGCAATAATGATCGCAATACGGTCACGCATCAAATTTGGAAAGCATTTGCACAGGCATGTCTGGGTCAGTTTGAACCTGGTATCAATTTACTTGAACAAATCCGAACAGAAGCATTAAAGAAGCAATGGATACAAACCTGGATTGAAGCCAGTACACATTTGGGGAAGGTTCAATATCTTGCCGGGAATACAGAGGCTGCGTTGCTGGTTTTAGATGAAGTTCGCCAAAAAGCTATCCCATTAGGGTTTGCGGGGGCTGGCACCGGGTACGCTTATGTGCAAGCAAAATCCGCGCTTCAACAAGGAGATCATAAATTGGCCATCGAAAATGGGCTCTTTATTTTGGAGAAAGCCAAAAACGAGAGTTCTTTATGGTTAGAATGGCTGGCGCTGGATATTTTACTGACAGCTGAAAAGGATGGGGGCGAAAATGTTGCGAAGTATAAATCACAATTAAAGAATGTGGTTCGCGATCTCAACCAATCAAAACCACGTTGGATGGATTTTGATATTAATCCAAAAAAACCAAGTCTGTTTGGACTAGTGTAGACAAAACTAACAGAAATGGTGTAAAATTTGTCTACGCCTTGTCAATGGTGTTTCTGTATAACTAATATAGTTTCGTTGCAAAAGTGGGCATGAGTCGAAGGGGTCTCAAGCCACAAGAGGTCGATAGTGTTAAGGGGAAATCACTATCGACCTGTTCTTTTCTTAATCCAATTTAATAAAGGCAACTGTTACGCCTTCGCCACCTTCGCGTTCGATGCCACTTTCCCAGCGATCAATGTATTGGTTTTTGCTCAGAAATTCGCGAACCACCTGGCGTAATTTGCCGGTACCTTTTCCATGAATGATACGCACGAAGGGCATACCAGATANNATGAAGTTTTGTAAGCCAGTGAGCGCATCCTCTGCCATCTGACCGCGTATGTCCAGTTCCATTCCGGGTGAAGGATGAAGCGTGGATGGAGAAATACTTTTAGACTCATCCATATTTTGCAAAGCTTTGCGTACGTTGGTGCGCATTTTCGTCTTGTCTGGTTCTTCTTTTAGTTTCGTGACTTCACCAGGTCGTTGAACATCATGGGCTGCCGCGCGCACCCGCAAGTTGCCAATCTGCACCTCTAATTCATTTTCTGAAATGGCGGTGATAACAGCTTGCATTCCCAGGGAACGAACAAGGACCTTTTCTCCTAAGCGGAAGGGTTGTTCTTCCTGGTATGTTTGATTGGAATGACGCACCTCAGGAATTCTTACCTCTTCCTGAATGTCTTCCACTTTTTCCTCAATGGACTTTAATGCATCCAGTGGTTGACGGGCACGAGCAAGTTCTTTGCGCAACTCCAATAATTCCCGCTCCAGTTTATCCACTTCTTCTTCTGCGGTTTGGCGGGCTTTTTCAAGGATTTCCAGTCGTTCGTCTTCGATTTGCTCGAGCTTTTCACGTAATTGCCGTTCCATACGCCGAGCTTCGCTGCGGGAAATTTCTGCTTTATGACGTTCTTTGCGGGTTATTCTGCTCTGACGGTGTATTTCGTTCAGTAAATCCTCAGCTTTTAATTCGGTTGGATCAACCATGCTACGTGCTTCTTCTATGATTTCTTTGGGCAAACCCAATCGCTGGCTGATAGCCAATGCATTCGAACGCCCCGGTAAACCGATCATCAAATTATAGGTTGGGCGTAATGTGCGCAGATCAAATTCCATGCTGGCATTGATTAAGCCAGGTGTGTTGTGGGCAAATGCTTTTAATTCCGGGTAGTGGGTAGCAATCAGGCAGGTAATGCGTTCTTTTACCAGATAGGACAAGAGCGCGCGAGCTAAAGCGGAGCCTTCCTGTGGGTCCGTGCCGGAGCCTAATTCATCCAACAGAACCAAACAGCGAGTGTTCGCTTGTTTCAGGATACGGGTGATATTGGTGATGTGTCCTGAAAATGTGGAGAGAGATTGTTCAATGGATTGCTCATCGCCAATATCGGCATAAATATCGTTGAAAACACTTAGTTGTGACCCGGACTGCACCGGAATATGCAAACCGGATTGTGCCATTAATGCGAGTAATCCAACGGTCTTGAGGCTTACGGTCTTTCCACCGGTATTAGGACCGGTAATAACGACCCCAAAGGTTTTATCGTCCAGTTCGATATCGATAGGAACGACTGTTTTTGGGTCTAATAAGGGGTGACGAGCATGTTTTAAAGCAATAGTGCTGCCGGGGTGATTATCATTTTTTGATTCAAATTCAACCAGAATAGGTTCGGAGGCATCCAGATCTTCAGCATATTTTGCCATCATTAACCCTAAATCGAAACGGGACAGGGTTGCAACAATATGGCGTATTTGGTCTACTTCAGCACCGATTAAATCACTTAGTTCCAGGAGAATGCGACGGATTTCATCGCGTTCGGCCAGTTGTAATTCATGCCAGCGGTTATTTAATTCAACGGTGACGAGTGGTTCAATAAAAAGGGTAGCCCCGGAAGCCGACTGGTCATGGATGATGGCGTTGATACGACCTTTGAATTCAGCTCGCAAGGGAATTACATAACGCCCATTCCGCTGGGTAATAATTGTTTCCTGCAGGTATTTACTCTTGCTAGAGTCTGTAATGATATGGTTTAGTTTGGTAATCAGACGCTCGTGAGCGACTTTAATTTCACTGCGAATAGAAGCCAGTTTCTGCGAAGCGTTGTCTAAAACCTCACCACGTTCTGAGACGACACGAGAAATCGCTTCTATAATACCGGGTGGTGGTGGCAATTCCTCGCCAAGTTGCGCTAACAATGGCAGGGTTTCCGCTTGTTCCGTCAGGGTGCGGCTCAGGTCGCGGGCGGCGGCGAGTGTATAACGGATGCTGAGCAGCTCGGTGGGTTCCAGCATGCCATGTTGTGCGGCACGATTGGCAAATGGGCGAATATCCCGGCTGCCACCAACGGAAATATCAGCATCCATACTTAACAAATGACGTGCTTCACTGGTGAATGCCTGGCGGTCTTTTGCCTCCTGCAGCTGGCTAGTGGGTTGGAGATTTTTAGCCATCTCTGCAGAAGCGCTAAAGGCAGCATAAGCACTTAACTTCTCAAGCACTTTATCAAATTCAAGGGTGTGAAGCGTCTTTTCATCCATCGTCGTTGNNTGAGTGTACCATAAAACAAGGGCAATCCCTATAATCTTTGAAAAAAACCAATCCAAAGGTGAGTTTTTTAACTGGTCAATTAGCGTGTTAATTTTGAAGTGATTAATGTGGCTGCGAGAGTGCTTTAAATAACGTGAAATCTGGTTGTTTTTTTGTTAAAATTAAAGACAAAATTCCCTATTTCTATGTTCTCAAAGAATTATAAATAAAGGTTGGTCAGGATGACTCTCTCGGTACAGGATCGGATTGATCCATTAACCATTGCAGGAACGCTAAAAGAAGACCTCGGTGATGGCGTGGTGCGATGTACCGCCTGTGCTCATCGTTGCATGATCAAACCTGGACGTCGGGGAATTTGTCAGGTACGGTTTAATCAGGACGGTGAACTGCGAGTGCCCTGGGGATATGTGGCTGCCTTACAAATTGATCCAATTGAGAAAAAACCATTCTCACATTTTTTGCCCAGCTCTGATGCACTTTCATTTGGCATGTTGGGTTGTGATTTTCATTGTGATTATTGCCAGAATTGGCTTACCTCACAAACCTTACGGGATAGTAAAGCGGATATTGGTGCACAGTATATTCGTGAAATTTCTGCTGAACAATTGGTTCAAATGGCATTAGAAAACAATGCACCGGTTCTGGTTTCCACTTATAACGAACCATTAATTACGACCGAATGGGCGGTAGAAATTTTCAAACGCGGCAAAAAAGCGGGGCTAAATTGTGCTTATGTGTCGAATGGCAATGCCACCCCGGAAGCGTTAAATATGCTTAAACCATATCTGGATGCCTATAAAATTGACCTCAAATCTATGCAGGATAAGAATTACAGGAAGCTGGGTGGTGTGCTAAAGAATGTTCTGGATACCATTCAATATGCAAGTCAACTGGGGATCTGGGTCGAAGTTGTTACACTGGTTGTTCCAGGTTTTAATGATGACCCCGAGGAGTTATGGGACGCTGCTCGATATATTGCATCGATTTCTCCTGATATTCCCTGGCATGTAACAGCTTATCACCCGGATTACAAAATGCTGGATAACTCTGCTACACCCATTTCTACCTTGCAAACTGCTGCGGATATAGGCCAGGAAGCTGGGCTGAATTATGTCTATGCCGGGAACATCCCGGGCAGGGTAGGTTCGCTGGAAAATACTTATTGTCCACATTGCCAGAAACTATTAATTTACCGGCGGGGGTTTGTTGTCCGTGATTATAAAATAACGCCAAAGGGAACATGCCCGTATTGTGGAACAAAAATAGCGGGTCGCTGGACAGATGAACCAGCTTCAATTCATTTGGGCGGTTGGGGGTTACCGCGCAGGATGTAAGCCACTCTTTTTGAAAATATTATAGTAGTTTTACCATATACAGCTCGCCTGGTTCAAAGCCGCGTGCCTGGTAATATTTACGTGTGCCGATGGCAGCGATCACTGCCAGCTTTGCATACCCATTTTCACGGGCGATGCGACTGGCTTCTTCCAGCAGTTGTTTTCCGAGCCCGATGTGCTGGGCGGCACCATCTTTTTCAGCGCCAACTGCCAGGGATTGGCCATACACATGAACTTCTCGAACCAAGGCAGCATCTTTGAGATCAGTGAAATCGAGATCTGCTGACGGATGGTTTTCATCGCTGTCTTTCGGGAGAGAAAGGCGGAGGTAGCCAGCAATTTTTCCTTCTGGTGTGCGGTAATGGATGAAATGCTCCTCCGCATAAGCCGGATGATAAACAAAATCATCCATGCGTAAGTCTTCTACCTGAACCTGTTGTTTTTTGACTTCGTTACAGCGGATGCAATTGCATTTTTGACCACGACGTGCCACTTCAGCCAATACATCCTGACGCAGGCTGGTACGGCGATTGCCTTCCACCACATGGTGGGATGGAATATCACGGATGACGCGGTTGATGCGGCAATACGGTTGCACCATCGGTTTGATGTCCGCGATCAAACGAATGAGTTCGTCCTGGGTGTAAGGTTCGTAATCACCATTTTCCCAATATGTGTACAACTCAGTTCCTTCCAGTAACTGGCAGGGATAAATCTTGAGCTCATCCGGCGCAAATCCAGCGCTCCATAATTTTGCGAAATCCTCTTTGTCCGATTCAAGCGTCGCACCCAATAGATTTGGCATCCAGTGTAGAACAATCTTAAAGCTGGCTGCACGTAATAACGAAGTGGCACGTAATGCTTCGGCAACGGTGTGACCACGTTTATTTAATTCAAGTACCCTGTCGTCTAAAGATTGCACCCCCATCTGTACTTTAGTAACGCCTAATTTCCGTAACCATCCTAATTCTTTGGCTGTGATCTCATCGGGTCGGGTTTCAATTACCAAACCGACATTGCGATGGGAGGCTGTTTCATTGATGCGATGGGCCTCTTTCAAAGTAGCGCTATCTACACCGTTCATGGCATCGAAACAACGTTTTACGAAAAATTCCTGATAATCCTTACGATAGGCACTCCAGGTGCCACCCAGGATGAGTAGTTCGATTTTGTCGGTGGGGTGACCATTGGCTTCGTAGGAATCCAGACGCGATTTCACCTGTACATAGGGGTCAAAATTGTGCTGGTACGCACGCGCTGCGCCGGGTTCATCGATGATGTAACTTTTCGGCATCCGCACATCGTCGGGACAGAAGATACATTTTCCGGGGCATGGATAGGGCTTGGTCAGCACGGTGACGGTAGTCACGCCGGATAAGCTGCGCACTGGTTTCATACGAATTCGTTCCACTAATGAAGGATCTTCCTGTGCTTCGCCAGTTTCCACCTGTCGTTTATATTCTGCTACCAGTATTGACTTGGGGATGTAACCACCGGTGGGAATCGGAAAAGAACGAACCGCCTGTGTCACCTTCTTACCCCCACGAATTTCTTTCAAAATCTTGCGGGCAAGTTCCAGGCGATCAGGTGTGATCTGATAGCGTTCCATCCATTTTTCGTAATCGGTCATTTTTCTTCCAAAATGGTTGCTTTACTAAGTTCAACCATGATTTTCTAATTCCATTATCCGCAGCCCACACGCTGGTGCTATTGGTATAATCATGTGCATGCAAGCAGAGATCATTCAGCAGCTTTTGGACATTAATTATCAATTTTACCAGAAATTTGGAGGTGCTTTTGCAGCCACCCGACGGCGTGTACAACCCGGTATCCGCCAGGTGCTGGAAAAAATACCGCTTGAGGGGTGCTGGTTGGATCTTGGATGTGGTTCTGGGGCGTTGGNNTCTGGATGGAACAGAGGCGCAAGGGTTGTTATCATGGGTTGGATTTTTCGGCCGTGTTGTTAGAAGAAGCCCGAAAATACATATCGGACAGTGAGCAACCTGAAGGATTGGAAGTTGCCTTTATGGAAAGCGATCTGCTTTCGAATGATTGGCTTTCGGTTTTATCCCGTGAGCATTATGATGGTGTTCTGTGTTTTGCAGCCATGCATCATATCCCAGGCTATCAGAAAAGGTTGAATTTGGTGCGCGCGGTGCGCTCCTTATTACCTGAAGGTGGTTTATTTATTCATTCCAACTGGCAGTTTCACAAGAGTCCCCGCTTGCTGGCTAGGGTTCAACCCTGGTCAGTGCTGGAAATCGCCGAAGAGTCATTGGAGGAGGGGGATACGCTGCTGGATTGGCGGTATACATTGCCAGACCAAAAAGAACAGGTTGGTTATCGATATGTTCATCGATTTTCTGCACAGGAATTTGAGCAATTAGCGGAAGAGGGGAAATTTAGAATCCTGGAAACTTTTAACTCAGATGGTGAAGGTAGACAACTAGGGTATTATCAACTCTGGCAAGCAAATTAGCGAGACCGTCTTTTCATATAGGGACGGCAATAACCCAGTGCAGTTGCTTTGCCAACGGATTGCGCATTCGTTTCAGCGTTTAATTTGGATTTCAGATTGGCAATGTGCATATTGACAGTTCGCAAAGAAAGCTTTAGTTTATGACAAATTTGTTTGGAGGTTAATCCTTGGGAGAGAAGTTCCAGAACTTCCCGCTGGCGAGGTGTGAGTTTGATTTCGAGGGGCATACTGGCACGTAGTTGTTCTTGTGGTTCTTCCAGGCTGGTAATCACCCAATTACCGAGCACCACCGCCTGAAGTTTTTTATCCTTCAGATTACCCAATAATTGGTGAGCAGGGGCGGGTGGTATCCATAGTCCGCTGTTGATCTTTTCAACCACAGACAGGGCAGATTGCTCGTCCTGAAAGGTCAACATGGACTGATCGTCGAAAATCAATAAAATGTGTGTCATAATATAGAACTAATTTTCTATATTATGACAGATAACAACTGATTCGTCAAGGACAAGAGAAATGGTTATGCCAATCTACATCTAGCCAATAATTAAGATCAGGAAGCAAGAATTCTTTTTAATAACGCTGGACTTTACTTGAAGTTCCTATATAATGGAAAGTAGTCAGTTTATATAATTTGTGCTTTTATGAGTAAACATTGATCAAACTTATGATTTCACCATCCAAGTGTGATCATCGGTAAAAAAAGATGAAGGATGTGCCCTTTGAAAAGTAAAATTCTTCTGGTTGATCATGATATCCCATTACTGGACATGCTGGCAGAGCATCTTGAAAGGGTTTATCGGGTCGTTACTGCAAAGTCAGGTCAGGATGCTTTGAGAAAAGCCTTTTCAGAACATCCCCATCTGGTTTTATTGGAAGTTGATCTGCCGGGCATGTCGGGTTGGGAAGTGATTGCCCGCTTGAGGGAAATCTCATCTATTCCCATTATGGTTCTCACGCACAAGGACGGTGAAGCTGAAAAATTACGGGGTTTTTCGCTAGGGGTGGATGATTACATCACTAAACCATTT
>NPIE01023206.1_pt1 | contig 11741 bp, 7 predicted proteins | sample 8637661 | NCBI WGS metagenome assembly NPIE01 (sample SAMN07420842, study PRJNA396082) | bioreactor metagenome | isolation source: sample BA12 brine-fed electro-methanogenic bioreactor BA | place: Japan: Kochi | collected 2016-12-09 | reverse complement strand
AGATGAAAACCAACAGACGTCAGTTCATATCAAGATCCACCCTGGCTGCGGCCGGGGCCATCAGCTTTCCGGCATGGGCAAAGAACCTCAGTGCAGGCAGCAAACCCATTCCCGTTCCGGGCAATATCCCCATGGTCATCTCTACCTGGAATCACGGGTATGAGGCCAATGAAGCCGCCTGGAAGATCCTGGAAAAGGGAGGCTCGGCCCTGGATGCCGTGGAAGCAGGCGTAAGGGTTCCCGAAGCGGATCCCGACAACCTGAGCGTGGGCTACGGAGGCCTTCCCGACAGGGACGGAAATGTTACGCTTGATGCGTCCATCATGAAAGGGAACGGGGAATGTGGCTCGGTCACTTTCCTGCAGCACATCAAACACCCTATTTCCGTGGCCAGACTGGTGATGGAAAAAACGCCCCATGTGATGCTCTCGGGGCAGGGGGCACTGCAGTTTGCCCTGGAGAACGGATTCATGAAAGAAAACCTGCTTACCGATAAGGCACGCAAAGCCTGGGAGAAATGGCTTGAAAAGGAAGAATACAAGCCGGTCATCAACGTGGAAAACCACGATACCATTGGCATGCTGGCCATCGATAAGCAAAAGCATATTGCCGGGGCTTGCACCACCAGCGGACTGGCCTATAAAATGCATGGCAGGGTGGGCGATTCGCCCGTGATCGGGGCCGGGCTGTATGCCGACAACGAAGTAGGGGCTGCCACGGCCACCGGTATGGGTGAACTGGTCTTGAAAACCCTGGGTTCCTTCCTGCTGGTAGAACTGATGCGAAACGGCCTCAGCCCCCAGGAGGCCTGCGAGGAGGGCATCCGGCGCATTGTTGAGAAGATCCCGGATTACAAGAATTTCCAAATCGGCTACCTGGCGGTGAACACGGCCGGGGAAAGCGGTGCATATGCCATCCATAAAGGCTTTAACTATGCCCTTTTTCGCGAGGGCGAGTTCGAATTGATCGATAGTGATTATTACTTAAAATAGTATGTCTTATGAAAACCAGGTCCATCATCCTCTTTGTCTTATTCCTGATCATGATCGGCTCCTGCAGCCCGCCATCCTTCCAGGATGTGAACGTGATCCCGCAGCCTTACCGCCTCAATATTACTCCACAGTCTGATTTTGAGTTTGAACCCGGAACACGCATCATTACCGAAATGGAAAAGGAAGATGTAGTGGCGGTGTGCGAGTATTTTAACGATTTTATGGAGCGCGCCGCGGGATTTCGGCTGGAGATCGTGGATGATGAAGTGGTAAAAGGATTTTCCGGCGACCTGGTGATCACCACATACAATGCCGATACCACCTGGCCGGAAGAGGCCTATAAGCTGGAAGTGGCCGGCGGCAGTTCAGTGGTAATGCAGGCCAACAGCTCCAAAGGATTGTTCTACGCCATCCAGACCCTCCTCCAATTGCTTCCCCCGGAGATCATGGGACAGGAAGTGGCTGAGGATGTTGATTGGGAGATCCCGGCCGTGTATATTTATGATTCACCACGATTTACCTGGCGCGGCATGCACCTGGATGTGTGCCGGCATTTCTTCCCCAGGGAATTCATTAAGAAATACCTTGACCTCATGGCCATGTACAAAATGAACGTATTCCACTGGCACCTCACCGAGGACCAGGGGTGGAGGATAGCCATAGAACAATATCCTGAACTGACCGAAGTTGGTGCCTGGCGTACGGAACCTGACGGGAGCCGATATGGCGGATATTACAGCCAGGAAGATATTCGNNCGGAAGATCACCATAGTACCCGAGATCGAAATGCCCGGGCATTGCATGGCTGCGCTGGCGGCATACCCTGAATTAAGCTGCACCGGAGGTCCCTTCGAGGTGGCAAGCATCTGGGGCGTGAAAGAGGATGTTTACTGTGCCGGGAATGAGAAAACCTTCGAATTCCTGGAAAATGTCCTGCTCGAAGTCATGGAACTCTTCCCGGGTGAATACATCCATATCGGGGGCGATGAAGTACCGAAGACCCGCTGGGAAAAATGTCCCAAATGCCAGGCAAGAATCCGCAAGGAAGGACTTGCCGATGAGAGCGAACTGCAAAGCTACTTCATCCGCCGTATGGAAGCATTCCTCAATGAACACGGGCGCAAGCTGATCGGATGGGATGAGATCCTCGAAGGCGGGCTGGCACCCCGCGCCACGGTGATGTCGTGGAGGGGCGAAGAAGGAGGAATCCAGGCTGCATCCATGGGACACGATGCCGTGATGACCCCCGGTGATTATTGTTACTTCGATCACTACCAGGCCGATCCGGCTACCCAGCCCAAAGCCATCGGCGGACTCACCACCCTCAGGGATGTGTATCATTATGACCCGGTATCGAAGGAACTCAACGATGCCGAGAAAGAACGCATCCTGGGTGCCCAGGGAAATGTGTGGACCGAATACATTTCCACCCCTGAGCATGTTGAATATATGGCAGTACCCAGAATGATCGCCCTGGCCGAAGTGGATTGGTCACAGGATAACCGGATGAATTGGGAACGCTTTACGCGGAAGCTGGAACAGCACTTTGTCCGGCTCGACATCATAGGCGTAAATTATTGCGATGCCGTGTACATGGTCGAGATTACGCCTGAATACAATGCCGAAAATGAAATGTTCATGATCGGGATGAAGACCGAAATGCCCAATGCAGAGATCCGCTACACCCTCGACGGCACTGCCCCGGGCCTGGAGTCGACCTTGTACGACACCCTCTTTGAGCTTAGGGAATCGGCGGTGATCAAGGCTCAGACCTTTGTTGACAAGCAAGCCAGGGGACAGGTATCGGAAAGGGAGATCAATTTTCATAAAGCCATCGGTAAAACAGTGACCTATACTGATCCCTACAGTGATCGCTATACTGCCGGAGGCGATATGGGACTGGTAAATGGAATTAAGGGCTCTGTGCATTATGGCGACGGACGCTGGCAGGGATTCAGCGGTGATGATGCAGAAGCGGTGATCGACCTGGGCGAAGTGATGCCCATAAACAGGATCAGTGTATCTTTCCTTCAGAACATGACCACCTGGATATTCCTGCCCGCTTCTGTGGAAATATTCACCAGGAAGACTGAGGAAGCAGCTTTTGAGAAAGCCGCCACATTCCTTAATGCCGTACCCATGGAGGAAAAGGAAGCCATGGTGAAGGAATTCAGCAGAACGTTTACGGGTCTGGAAGCACGTTATATCAAGCTTCATGCGGCCAATCCGGGACCCTGTCCGGCATGGCATCCCGGCGCCGGAAGTCCGAGCTGGGTATTTACGGATGAGATCATCGTGGAATAAAAAAAGCACTTCACGACAAACCCATGCATGGCATGGAAAATGTCGGAAAGTGCTTTGGTTTTTGGTTTAAGCAGCGGTCAGCCGCAGCTACATGGCTAAGGCCGCACCACCTAAAACTCCTGCAAATACAACCAGGAGCAAAATAATTCCGATGAGCGAGATTATCAGGCCGGCAATCGATAGTCCTCTTGGCTGTTTAAATACGCCAACGAAAGACAGGATAAGGCCGAGTACCCAGAGGATCCACCCAAGTATCGGAACCCAACCCAGGAATAAGGCAAGCAGTGCCAGAATGAAACCAGCAGTACCTACTCCATTTGATTTTTTTTCTGACTGATTTACAACTACTGTTTGCCCACTGTTTGTGGGCTCATTGTTTTGTTCTGCCATGTTTAAAGTTTTAATTTAAGGATTCTAAAATTAGTTAATCAATTCTGAGGGAAAAGGAAGAATCCAATACCAGTTCCCTCATTTGTCATCTATGAAGATTAATTTTAATTTCAGAAATCTATTTCATTTTTCTTAACAAGTAACAACATTGTGCATTCTCACGGCAATAGCAGGGATAGCTTGCTCATTCATTTATACCCATTTAGTCTTATCCCATAATTATTCTTCCTTCGCACTCAAATTTATAAAAAAAATTATACGATTTAATTATTACCCGATATATTTTTTCTTTAGATATCCACAGTATTGATATATAGCGCCTTGAAAGATAATTTTTGTTCCCGGGATATTCATCCGTATTTTTGGATGAATTTAATGGAAAAATTGACATAATTTTTGGATCTGCTGTATGACCTCCGGCTCCTCACATACACGAAAAACGGCTTTGCGATCAGATAGTCTGCTCTTGCTGACCTCCATCATCTGGGGGCTTGCCTTTGTGGCCCAGCGAATGGGCATGGACCATGTGGGGCCGTTCATCTTCAATGGGATCCGCTTTGCTCTCGGCGCATTGGTTATCATTCCGTTCATTTATTTTTCACAAAAAAACCGCCCGTCCCGGCAGGGAAATGGCCGCTATCTGATGCGGGGTGGAATTCTTTTGGGTATAACGCTTTTTGCCGGCGCCACGCTGCAACAATACGGACTGGTTTTCACCACTGCAGGTAAAGCGGGTTTTATTACAGGATTGTATGTGGTCTTTGTTCCCTTGCTGGGATTATTCCGTAAAGATTTCCCTCATGCCACGGTGTGGATCGCTGCCCTGCTGGCAGCAGCCGGAATGTATTTCCTGAGCGTAAACGGTGGTTTTGAGATCGTGCTCGGAGATGTGCTCGTGTTGCTGGGGGCTGTTTTCTGGGCATTGCATGTGGTCATCATCGGGGTGATGTCGCCAAAGGTCAATTCCCTGCATCTTGCCCTGGTTCAGTACCTGGTGTGTTCTGTCCTCAGCATATTGGTTGCACTGGGCCTGGAGTCAAATACCCTGGAAGGAATTGTGGATGCAGCCATCCCCATTCTCTATGGTGGGGTACTTTCCGTTGGAATAGCTTATACCCTGCAGGTCGTGGCACAAAAAAATGCCCCGCCTGCCCATGCTGCCATCATCCTTAGCCTGGAAGCCGTTTTTGCAGCCATCGGAGGATGGTTGATCCTGGGTGAATACCTGGACAACAGGCACATATTCGGCTGTTTGCTGATGATGACAGGGATGCTGGTTGCCCAGTATACTTCTCTCCGCAGAAAAGCGTAATTTTACAGCCGGGATTGCGTTCATAATACGCATAGAATGAAATAATGATGATGAAGAATAGTTTGGCCACAGGCTTCCTGATAATTTCCTTTTTATTTTCCATTTTGGCACATGCCCAGAGCAGCATGGATGCCGATCTGAAATTCCGGCATGAAACTGCGGGCATCGTCCTGCTGAAAAACCATGGGGGGATACTGCCCCTTGATACCGGAAGTTCTCATACGATCGCAGTGATCGGTGCAGGCATTCATTTTCCGGTCATTGGCAGCAGAACGGGAGTTCCTGACCTTATTCATTATGTTTCTCCCTACAAGGGGATCAGGGACCTTGCTGGACATCACATGAGGATCTTATCCGCAACTGCCCTGAATATGAAAAAGGATGTTCAGCCACTGGATACCAACATGGTGTATATCGGCCAGGGAATATGCGGCTTTTCGGCCAAGTACTACAACAACCTCAATGCCTCCGGAAGCCCGGCCCGCTTTGCCACCGATAAATACATTGATTTTAACTGGGGCGCGGAGATCCCATTCCCGGAACTGGATTCCAATGCTTTTTCCGTGAAATGGGATGCAACTCTCATCCCATCACATGGCCCGGTAAAGGTGAAACTGATCCATACCGACGGTGTGCGGATGTACCTCGACGGAAAACTGCTGATCGATGCCTGGGAAGCAGGCCCCCTCCGTACCGACTCCGCCTGGATCAACATCGTGAAAGGCAAATCCTATAACCTGCAGATCGACTATTTTACGGATGGAAATGCGCAGATTCGCTTCGGCTTTGAATACCTTTCTTCCTACCTGCTCAGTGATGCCCTGGAAAAAGCCCGGCTTGCCGACTATGCCGTCGTTTTTGTTGAACAGCCCGGGGTGAAAGGCAAAGTGAGGGGGCTTCATGCAGGTATCCCCGATCAATCCCGCCTCGTCAGGAAAGTTTATGAAGCCAATCCGAATACCATTGTCGTATTGCAAACCCATTCACCGGTCGATATCGAATCCTGGGCTTTTGATATCCCCGCCATCATCCATGCNNCGCCATGCATGAACAGCGGAGCTGAAATTGCGGATATCCTTTTCGGCAATACCTATCCTACGGCCAGGATTTCCTACCGCTGGGCCATGAACGAGAACCAGAACTATGCCACCCGCTTTCCCAAAGGATACGGAATGAACTATACTACGATCGGTGTGGGGAAACTGATGATGAGGCGGGAACGCGACAACAGCGGATGGCTGGCCACCGCAGAGATCCGGAATGTGGGCACCCGCAGTGGCACCGAATGGCTGCAGATCTACCTGAAATATCCCGGGGAGAGATCCGCGCGACAGGAGATCAAGGCTTACAAGGCAGTAAGCCTGTTGCCCGGTCAAAAGAAGACCATCGGGATACACATCCCGTATGAGGCCTTTGTGCAGTTTGATGCGGCGGAGAAAAAGGATCGCATCCTGCCGGGAAAATATGAAGTCCTCCTCGGGAAATCAGCCGAAGACATTAAACTCCGGAAGACCATAGAACTTAAAGAAAAACACATTAACCAATACCTGGGAAATGAATAATCGCTACCGCTTCCTCCTTTTCAGTTTGGCCTTGTTTGCGATGCTTTCCACACGGACAGCAGCAGCGCAGGATACTCTCACAGCCTTACGCCAGTACCTTAATGGGCTTGAAGGTATTGAAGTTCAGGACCTGCTCTCCAGGGATGAATTCCCGGAAAAATACCTGCTCCTGGTTCCGCAGCCGATCGATCATAAGGATCCTTCAAAAGGCTTCTTTAAGCAACGGGTTTACCTGATGCACCACGATGTGGATGCCCCCACGGTGCTGACCACGGAAGGCTATTCCGGCTATTATGCGGGTTTCCCGACCTACATGAGCGAGCTGGCCTACTACCTGGATGCGAACGAGATCGTGGTGGAACACCGCTTCTTTCCGCCTTCGGCCCCCGACAGCATCGACTGGCAATACCTGGATGTGGAGCAGGCGGCTACCGACCATCACCGCGTGGTGGAACTCTTAAAGCCATTTTATACGGGCAAATGGGTGAATACGGGGATCAGCAAAGGCGGGCAAACAGCCATGTATCACCGTACCTATTTTCCTGCTGATGTGGATGCCACCGTGGGCTATGTCTGCCCATTAAATTTTTCTACCGAAGAACAGCGCTGCTATGACTTCCTCGACCAGGTCGGAGATGCTGCATGCCGCAAAAGGATACACGATTTCCAGGCAATGCTGCTGTGCAATAAGGATCGCTACTTTGATGCTTTCATGAAGGCGGTGGAGGAAGCGGGCCTGCATTACCGTGTGAGCGATACAGCCGCCTACGAATTGACCGCACTGGAGTTTTCCTTCGCCTTCTGGCAGTGGGGAAACCACGACTGCGAAGAAATTCCGGTAGACAGCGTGGCCCCGGAAAAAGTGATCACATACCTCGATGAAGTAGCCGGCCTCGACTGGGTATCGGAAGAGGGGATCAGCCGGACACAGCCCTTTTTTTACCAGGCCATGACGGAGATCGGAATGTATGGCTACGACCACAGCGAATTTGAAGGATGCATTGAAGCCCTTGAGGTGCAAACCCTCGACTTTGTATGTCCGCCGGGAGCAGAATGTGTTTATGATCCGGAACCCATGGAAAAGGTCGATCATTTCGTTAGGCATAAGGGGGAGAACATGATCTTTATTTACGGGGAATACGACCCCTGGTCGGCACCTGCCGTGCAGATCACCGGAAAAACCAATTCCTTTAAAGTGGTAAAACCGGGCGGGAGCCATCGTACCCGCATATATAACCTGCCGGAAGAACAACGAAGAAAAGTACTCCAGGCCCTGAGCACTTGGCTGGAATGTGATATTAACTGGGAATAAAATTATGCGAAAAGGAATTCTGCTGTTTACGTGCTTGCTCTTTACCGCTATGCTGGCTGTTGCCCAGGATGCATACCGGGCCCTGAGCCGCTACGACTATTATACCGATGAAGAGAAGGTTAGTGTAGCCGTTTGGGTACCGCAATCAAAAGAAAATGCGGCCTCCTCCCTCGAGATCTCCTTTAACAGTGAGATCATCCTTCGGGGAGCAGCACTGGAACCCGGGCAGGTGAATATCTTCGGGATTCCTGCCGGGAATATGCAGCAAGGCCTGAATGAACTTAATGTGAGCTATATGGAGCGTGGCAAACCGGTGGGATCGGATAAGGTGATCATCAAAATACTGCCGGAGCAATACAATGCCGTGAAGATCGATCGACTGAGTGGCGGGCTTATCGTAGAAGGATTGCCGTACATCCCCTTCGGGTTTTATGCTTATTCACCCGTACAGCCCCGCCTGGCAGAGCAGGAAGTGGTCAAGGGCTTCAATATGATGTCACCTTACCAGGTGATCGAGGGAAAAACTCTGAAAGAACGCAAGGCATACATGGATCGCTGTGCGGCCCTGGGAATGAAAGTGAATTATAACCTGCTGAGCATTGCCGGCGGCGGTGGTGTCGGGAATAAGAACTACGAAAAGCTCACGCATGCCAAACGCATGAAATTGCTGAAGAAAGAAGTGGAGACTTTCAGGGATCATCCGGCACTGCTTTCCTGGTATATCAGCGATGAGCCGGTGGGGCAGGGGGTGCCGCCCGATTCCCTGGAGGCTAGCTATCAGCTCATTAAGGAGCTCGATCCCTACCATCCGGTCACGGTGGTTTTTATGAGCCCCGGAAAGGCAAAAGAATATGCCCATGTCATGGATATCGTCATGGCCGATCCTTATCCCATACCACACGGAAAAGTGGATGAAGTGGGCGTGGTTGCCGCGATGCTGCAAAGGGAGTTTTTCCTCGATAAACCTGTGTGGATCGTTCCCCAGGCCTTTGGCGGCAATGAACACTGGGAGCGCGAACCCACAGCTCAGGAACTGAGGGCCATGACCTACCTGGCCCTGGTGAATCATGCTTCGGGGATCCAATATTTCATCCGGCACGGACTGAATTCTTTCCCCAAATCCACCCTTGCCTGGAACGAGTGCGGGGCCATCGCACACGAAGTGGCGGAACTGACCCCCTACATCTTTTCTGAAAAAGCAGCGCCCAGAATACGGGGCGATCAAAAGCAAATTCTGTACAGGGGATTTCATTACAACGGAGAGATCATGGTCATGGCGGTCAATACACAAAATGAACCCTCAGAGATCAGTTTTGTGATCGAGGATTTTCGCTACAATGGCAGCGCGGCACTGCCCTTTGAAAATCGCCGGGTGGATGTAATCGGGGGTAAAATAGAGGATATGATCGATGCTTATGGCACCCGGGTTTATANNNNATGCCCCGCAGCAAGGGTCCCGGGGTGAATCCAAAGAACCTGCTTACCGATCCCAGTTTTGAGAACACGGTAAATACAGGAGTGCCGGCTTCCTGCTATGCCCGGATTGAGAAAGGAGCGGGAGCCACTTATTTCCTGGATCCCAGGACTTCAGCCCGGGGACAGCATTCCCTCCGTATGACTACCCCGGCCTATGGCGAAGGCATGAAACTTTCATTCAAAGGGTTTCGAATGGATGGAAACCAGAGCTATACGATGAGCGTGCAGGCCAAAGCCCTCCCCCTGAAATACCGGGAAAAGGTAAAGAGGAACTTTTTTCAGAAACTTTGCGGCTGCGGGCCGCACGAAGATGATTTTCCCGAGTTTAGCCTTTCCTTCGGGGTCTGCAGCGAAACCTTTGTTCCCGGTGAGGATTGGCAGGAATATTCATTCTCCTGCATTCCTTTTGACGGATTCAGAAGCCAACAGCTTTCACCCAGTCTTGTGCTTGATGGCAAAGGTACGGCCTGGTTCGACTTGCTGCAGGTGTACCCGGATATGTCGGTCAAAAACCTCGTAAGCAGGAACAACAATAACATCAACATCAGCATTTATACGGTCCACAGAAACGCGGAGATCTTTTACACCCTCGATGGCAGTGAACCCGATCGTTCATCAACACCCTACGAGGGGAATTTTATGCTGGACGAAAGCTCTGTGGTGAGCGCCGTGGCCTACCTGGATGACAAAGGTGTTGGCTATATCCGCCGTTATTTTAATGTAAATTTCGCCACCGGCCGCTATGTGGAATACAAACACAAATATTCGCCCAAATACGATGCCGGCCTGAAGCTTGGCCTGGTCGACGGGATTTTCGGTACAGATGATTTTACGGATGGCCGATGGCAGGGATTCGAAGGCGAGGATCTGGATGTGACCATCAACCTCAAGGAGGTCAGGGAGATCAATTCCGTTTCCTTTAATTTTCTCAGAAATGAAGCTTCCTGGATCTTCCTGCCGGAAGAGGTTAAGGTATTGTATTCTGAAGATGGTGTGGATTACCATGAATTCGCCCCCGGATCTGCTGAATTCTACAAAGAGTTTGCCGTTGCGGCAACTGGTGTTCATAATTATGCATTCATGCTATTCGAAGAGGTAGTCGAAGCCCGATATATCCGCGTGATCGCCAAGAATATAGGCGAATGTCCCGATGGTCATCCCGGAGCCGGAGGCAAGGCATGGCTGTTCGTGGATGAGATCGTTGTGCGATACGACGATGACCTGGCCAAAGGAATTATCAGAACCTACTAGAAAAAGTGCTCATATGTACAAACCGATCAACTGGATACTGCTGCTGGCCATTTTGCTCTGCGGTCGTGTCGCGCTGTCGCAGGATTATGCGCTATATTCCCCTGACAGCAATATCAGGATAAATCTGAGTATCGACGCTCAAGTGTCTTATTCCCTCTTTTACCAGCAGGGCGACCTGGAGAAGATCAACATGCTTATTGCCCCGTCCCCTATCTCCCTGCATACCGGGAAGAACGGGGTCTTTGGCAAGGATGCTAAGGTCCGCTCGGTGAAACGGAATTCGGTCGACCGCCTTCAGTATCCTGTGGTCAGGCAGAAATCAAAGGAAGTGCCGGAGCGTTATAACGAATTGATCCTGAACTTCAAGGGCAATTATGCACTGGTATTTCGGGCTTACAACGAAGGGGTGGCCTATCGCTGGGAGAGCGGGATCAAGGACAAGATTACGGTGGTTTCTGAGGAAGTGAATTTCAGTTTTGCCGGAAATCCCCTGATCTGGTTCCCGGAAGAGGAAAGCCTGTTTACCCACCAGGAGCGGGAATACCTGCAGTTGCCCCTGGAAGAGATCAATGCCATGCGTTTCGCATCACCCCCGGTGCTGGTCGATCCCGGAAATGGGCCCAAAATGATCATCAGCGAAGCTGATCTGCAGGATTATCCCGGCATGTACATAAAAGGGAGTGTGCAGGGAAATGCACTGAGCGGGATGTTTCCGAGGGTGGTGGTGGAAGGGGAACAGCGCAACGACCGCGATGTGGTTCCCGTGGAACGGACGGATTATATTGCTCGAACCACCGGTACAAGAACCTTCCCCTGGCGGGTGATCGGCATAGCCCCGGAAGATAAGGATTTGATCACCAATCAGATGATCTTTTTGCTCTCAGAACCCTGCCGCATTGAGGATCCTTCCTGGATCAGACCAGGCAAAGTATCCTGGGACTGGTGGAACGATAATAATATCTACGGCGTGGATTTTGAGGCCGGGATCAACACCCAAACCTATAAGCATTACATCGATTTTGCTTCTGAATATGGCCTCGATTATATCATCCTCGACGAGGGATGGTATGAGCTGGGCGATCTTACAGCCGTCAACCCGGAGATCGATATGCAGGAACTCCTGTCGTATGCCAGGGGAAAAG
>NPIE01002903.1_pt1 | contig 11741 bp, 18 predicted proteins | sample 8637661 | NCBI WGS metagenome assembly NPIE01 (sample SAMN07420842, study PRJNA396082) | bioreactor metagenome | isolation source: sample BA12 brine-fed electro-methanogenic bioreactor BA | place: Japan: Kochi | collected 2016-12-09 | reverse complement strand
AGCTCACGCCTGACATATTTTGCTATTAATTCAGGAGATATATCCATGGGAAAGTTTGATTAATTGGTTCAACTTTTCGAGGCTTCCCTGGTAGGAAGGGTTTTCTTCAGTAGGAAGAATGTTCCTGAGATCTTCTTCATGCACCTGGATCACCCTGCAGATGCCCCGGAGTTTGTATCCGGGCAAAAGCCCGAGGTACCGCTCCAACACCTCAAGGCTTTCCCGGATTGGCTTCCGCTGGTAGTACTCACTCCTACTGCTGGTAATAATGCGTTTTTTGTGCAGCACATAATTACGGAAGAGCTTCAAAAGCTTTTCACGCCGGTCCAGCTCAACACGTCTGAAGTTAGCAGCGCTGAAGAGATTCATCTGGCCGGTATGTGCTGAGCGAATCATCATCCGTGGTTCTTTGCTGTTAGGGTTGACCTTTGGGCTTGCTTCTGATCGGTGGTCAGAACCAGGTTGAAAGCTCCATTGCTGGCAATGATCTCCCCTGGCTCAAGGTTAATGTCATTTACATCAACTTCCTTTCTGTATTTGGACTTCAGGTAATATGTAATCCCTTCATGCTTGATAAATCCCAGGGTAGTTAGCTGAAAGCACTTCATTTGTGTGCATTCGATCATTTCCATAACTCCTCCTTTTCTTTGATGCAGGGTGACCGGCTTTCTAGATTATTCATTTAAAATGTTCATTGCTTTATCGACTTCCTTCTCCCACTTTTTGAACAAAGAATTTGAAACATTATCCCAATCAGGCATTCGGTCAGTGTCCTCTGGTGATAACAGGTTTAACATTGCCCGCCTGTCTTTATCTTCAATTGCCTGTTGAAGTCTGACAATTGCCTCAATTGCTGTCATTTTCTTATTGTTCATATTTTCTGGTTTTGATTAACATTTAAACCCTTTCGGGCGGGGGTGGGCCAGCCCCCTAATTAGATTCGATGTACCTAAAATTATTTCAGCCCGGTGTAGCACGCAGGCCTTGCGTGCCAAAGAACGTTTGTTTTATATGCTAGTTGGCCTCAATGCTTTCTATGTTTTAACACAAACAATACCTTCGCCCTGAAAAGGGCAGATTCCTGTTCCTTTATGCCTGCATAGGACATTTTCAAAATTCAAACGGGTAGGTGTGATATCCCGGATGTTGTCCAGTTCAGAGAAATTGCAATCAATTTCCTGGGCAAGTATTTCACGCTTACCCTTGAAATATTTCCTTAAACGATGCATCCCTTTCTTGGTTTTTTCAAATCCAAGTAAATGATTAAACAAAGCTTCAATCTCGGTGTTACTCATATGCACCAGGTCGATTTTCTCCTTGGAGGTAACATTCACCAGCCCCATTTTAAATGGTGCTTTGGTCCTCCAGAACTCGTATGTGTCTCGTTGCGGGTTCATGACAAATACTTTTCTACTCCCGATTCAATGCAATCTTCAACATCATCTATTTCCAGGTATGAACAAATCACCTGCAGAGAGTCATACCTACAGAGGGAGGCATCTTTCTTTTTGATCCACCTGATGAGTGTTGTAGGATCGATATCGAACAAATCAGTCAATGCACGCTTGAGCTGTTTATTCTTTCTTACTCTCCGTAAGACTTCGGGTTTGAGTGAAATTTTCGGCACTTCTTTTGTTATTGGCATATTTGATATGTATATTTACATAGCATTAATGCAGCAAAGTTAACTTATGACGGAACACAAGTCAAGTAATAACGAACTTTTTATTAAAAAAAGTTCTGATATGTCTGTTAATCAGAGGCTAAAAAAATACATTAGTTCGGTTAAGCTTAACCCAACGGGTTTTGGCAGAACAGTTGGAATAAGTAAATCAATGATGAGCCAAATCATGAACGAAACAAGCAAGATTAGTACTGAGAATATTATTAAAATAAGGAATCAATATCCTGATTTAAATATCAATTGGCTAATTAATGGAGAAGGACAAATGCTTAATTCTGAAGAAGGAAAGGATGAACATGAAAATAAAAACCAAATTATTAGTGAAATGAAAATTATTGAAGACTTGTTTGAAGAGCTCAAGAAAAACATGGAGCACTTCCGGGAAGAAAACAAAAAGAACGGTCAGGTAATCCGGGATTATATTACCGCAAAAGAGAAACCCAATAATCAATCAACCGGCACTTACGAGTGAGTCACACAGCCCCCAATACGTTAAAGGTTTCAGAGCGGGTTAGAAAGGCCGGTGGATCAGAACCTTACGTTTGCTGGAAACTATCGTTCCCAAATAGAAATTATAACAATTATACCGAAAAATTAAAGATTAACCAAATCCATGAATTATGAAAAAGCTGCTTTTCATTATTATGCTTATTTCCACTGCTTCTTTCGGGCAGAGCAACAAAGTAAAACAAATGTTGAAATCAATTTCTGGGGAATACGAATTTGATAACAATGGCAATGTCACATATACTGAAATTGTCGATCTTCCAGGATTAGATAAAGATGAAATTTATAATAGAGCCCACAATTACTTTGTATATAATTACAATTCGGGAAAAGATGTTATACAAATAGATGACAAAGAAAGCGGTCAATTAGTTGGGAAAGGTATATTCCCAAATGTACATACCGGAGGATTTCCAGTTCTGGAATTTGATGTTTATCATATATTGAGGATAGATGTAAAAGATGAAAAAGCGAGAGTCATATTATCACTTACAGAATATCAAACAAAAAGCTCAGAGTATACTATAAACGAGGGAATAGCCTCTAACTACCCATTTTCAAATATTACAATTCAAAAGTCTGCATTCGGGAAAGCTTTTTATTACGCACATAAAAAGGCACAAAATTTTTTAGAAAAAATACAGAGCAAACTTATTGAAGGAAATATTGTAGTAGGTGATGATGATTGGTAAGCAAACACAAAATCGGCACAATAAAGTGAAAGTAAAAATGAACATGCAAATAAACGAGAAGAATAAATTGCCCCGAAATCGTCCCGAGAGAGGTCTATGGAAGAAAAAATGAACAAATATATTTACCTGACAACCAAACAGTATGATATAGAAAGGGTTAAAACTGACGATCCCTCTTTCTCCGCAAAAAAGGAAAGCCTAATTGGCTTTCCTTTTTTTATGCTTCTGTTTTTGATCCAACCACTTTCTAAAACATTCCTCCGGCACTCTTCGCAAACCCTCCTTCCGACAAGCATAAACCAAATCTAAAAAGTCCTGTCGGAGCTCCTCCAGGATCAGGGCGGTTTCCCATTTCCCATAATCATTGATCAGATACATGGGAAAATCCATGCTTTTAAGCTATGGATTATTTGTCGTGGAATCAATCTAAATCATTGAGTATTTACTCTGAAATGATCCCTCATACTGTTTCTTCTCCTGCAATTGCCGGTATAGTTACCAGGTGTAAAAAAACATTCAAAAAACAAATATCCCCTGCAGGTTAAGGAGGTGAATGCTCCAGGGCTACCTGAGTTCGGATAAAAGATAACCGCTGGCAAGGGATGAAACAGCAATTACAACGGTCCTTGTACTTATCTTTTCATAAATCCGGCATTTCCTTACCCGGATCACATAATACAATATGTAAATGGTAAGTATCACAAGCAGGAAATAAAACTGTTCCATATTATTTGCTTTTATTTAATAATTCTATTTGCAATTCTGGTAAACTGAAACAATATATTCAAGCAAAATCGATTATTATATTTCATCATATGATTAATTCCTTTAAGAGGCAAAACGTCCCTGCCTGGAGTAAAAAAATCAAGAAATTATTTTTATTTATAATCTTTCTAATAAAATTTCAACAAGCATTGACTTATCTATTAATATTTTATACATTTGTATTAAGGGGTTATTAATATCTGAAGCGAATGCCTTCACTCAATCTTTCAAGAAAGACAATTAAGTTGTCTTTTGACACTATTGAAAAATATGTCAAAAAGGGAAAGAAGGGCAATTTTGCACTTGGAATTCTTAAAGAGAGCAAATTTGTTCCAAAACACGTAGGTCGTTCAGATAGTGACCTGCAGCTGTGCCTGAAAAAATACATCGGACTGCATTATACCTATTTTAAGTATAAATACCAAGGATCGATAAAAAAAGCCTACAAGCAGGAATGCATTAATTATCATCACTTCCAGCGACAACTCGACAATGAAAGACATCCTAAAAAACCGAATGGAATGGAAATGGATTGCCCGATGGGGTGTAACGGGCATGGGGAGTCAAAGGAAATAAGATAACTGGCAGGTTTTAGCAGTTTAATCTTTATATGCTAGTGTTTATTCGTTACGAGTCATTAGTCATTGGTCATTAGTCACTACCGAATTCCCAAGATCGATTCATGAAGCCTCCAGGGAGGACTATAAAACTTCGACATTCATTATTGAGTTTTCAATATTCGATATTTAAAGTCTTCAGCGTAAAGCCCTTAACAGACGCTATATTCCGCACTGTCGTGAATAACAAATGACTAATGACCGATAATAAGAAAACTATAAAACCCCATCGATATCCTTCAAAAAAAAAGCTTCCCTGAACGGGAAGCTAAACCTGGGTGCAAGATGGGATTTGAACCCACGACCCCTGGAACCACAATCCAGTGCTCTAACCAACTGAGCTACATCCACCATGCTAAAAACGGACTGCAAAGATAAAACAATTTTTAATCCGGCGATTATGCCTGATGTATTTTTACGAAGTAGGATACTTTTTATTTTACTGTCTTTCCAACAATTAATTAGGTTATTTGTTTGTTTTTTGGATATGTCTGTCATTCAGTGGCAATTAACAATTTTGCAAACAAAATTTGCACTAAAACCAGCTTTTAATTCTCTCAATACGAATAATTTATTCCCAAAAACTTCTATGATGAAAAAAATCAATCTAATGCTGTTCCTGCTTTTATTTGGAACGGCCGGCCTCCTGGCCCAGGACAAACCCAATATCCTGGTGATCTGGGGCGATGATATCGGACAGTCGAATGTCAGCGCCTACACCCTGGGAATGATGGGTTATCATACCCCCAACATCGACCGTATCGCCGATGAAGGGATTATTTTTACAGATTATTACGGGGAGCAATCCTGCACTGCCGGACGGTCATCCTTCATTACCGGTCAAAGTGTTTTCCGTACCGGATTGTCGAAGGTGGGACTGCCGGGTGCCGATCTGGGACTTCGTGAAGAGGACCCGACCATTGCGGTTATTATGAAGGATCAGGGTTATGTTACCGGTCAGTTTGGAAAGAACCACCTGGGCGACCGGGATGAGTTTCTTCCGACCAATCATGGGTTCGATGAATTCTTTGGAAACCTTTATCACCTGAATGCAGAGGAAGAACCTGAGAATGTAGACTACCCGGCAGAAATGATCACTGCCGACGGTCAGACCTTTATCGAAAAATTCGGGCCTCGCGGAGTCATCCATTCTTATGCCGGAGGATCGATTGAAGATACCGGTCCCCTGACCAAAAAGAGAATGGAAACCATCGACGATGAAACCGTGGCTGCCGCCAAGCGCTTTATTCGTGAAGCCGTTGAGGAAGGTACTCCTTTCTTCGTGTGGTGGAATGGCACACGAATGCATTTTCGCACCCATGTTAAGGAAGAACTGCGTGGCATTTCAGGTCAGGATGAATACTCCGACGGAATGGTGGAACACGACATGCATGTTGGTGAACTCCTGGATCTGCTGGATGAACTCGGTATTGCAGATAATACCATCGTATTTTACAGCACCGATAACGGCCCGCATTACAATACCTGGCCGGATGCAGCCGCAACGCCTTTCAGGGGCGAAAAGAATACCAACTGGGAAGGCGGATGGCGGGTTCCTGCTATGGTGCGCTGGCCGGGAACTATCGAACCCGGCTCGGTTAGCAATGAGATTGTTCATCATATGGACTGGTTGCCGACCTTTGCAGCAGCAGCCGGAAAAACGGATATCAAGGAAGATCTCCTGGATGGCTATAATTCACAATCTCTCGGACGGGATTACACCAACCATCTCGATGGCTATGATATTACAGAACACCTGAAAGCTCCCCAGGAAGTGCCCAGCCCGCGAAAAGAGATTTTCTATTTCTCCGATGACGGCGACCTTACAGCCCTGCGCTATGAAGCATGGAAACTAATTTTTATGGAACAGAAATCCGAAGGCACTTTCAGGGTGTGGATGGAACCCTTTGTTCCGCTACGCGTGCCCCTGATCCTAAACCTGAAAAGGGATCCGTACGAGCGAGCCCCGATAACTTCGAATACCTATTTCGACTGGGTGCTCGACCGGGCATATCTTCTTGTACCTGCACAAGCATATGTCGGCAACTTTATGCAGACATTTGCAAAGTATCCTCCGCGCCAGAAAGCGGCCAGTTTCAGCCTTGACCAGGTGATGGAAAAACTGGAAACAGGAGCTACACACTAATTCTCGATCATTATTCCATAAGAAGGCCCGTATTTGCGGGCCTTCGTAATTTTTTCAATTATGCACAAGAAATATCTGAAACACAACGCTTTCACCCTGATTTTACTGGCACTGATTGTTTTTCAGGCATGTGATAACAGCGGAACAAACACTTCGGAAGCCAGGGAGACTCCGGCAGATCCGCTTCCTTCATGGAATAATGGAGAAGCTAAGAATAGCATTATCACTTTCGTTACTGCGGCCATTGATGAAAAAAATGAAAATTATATTCCGGTAAATGAGCGCATTGTGGTCTTCGACAATGATGGTACACTCTGGAGTGAACAACCCTATTATTTTCAACTGCAATTTGTCCTGGACCGCATTGAGCTGATGGCTTCTGATCATCCTGAGTGGTCAAAAGAGCAGCCGTTTAAAGCGGCTATTGCCCGGGATGTGGAAATGATCAAGCAAAACGGTTTGGAAGGATTGCTTCAACTGGTAAAGGAGACTCATTCGGGCATGTCGGCCGATGAGTTTGATGCAATCGTGCGGGAATGGATCGATACCGCGAAACATCCGCAAAGTGGCATGCTGTTTAAAGAAATGGTTTATCAGCCTATGCTTGAAGTGCTGGATTATTTCAGGGAGAATGATTTCAAAACCTATATCGTTTCCGGGGGAGGAATCGCTTTTATGCGACCATGGACTATGGACGTTTATGGAATCCCGCCAGAGCAGGTTGTCGGTTCACGTGTGAAAACGAGTTTTGAATCGATTGATGGAAATGTTGTTTTGAAGCGACTTCCGGAGCTCGATTTTATCAATGACAAGGCCGGGAAACCGGTGGGGATCTATGAGCATATTGGCCAAAGGCCTGTTGCAGCTTTCGGAAATTCCGACGGAGACCTGCAGATGCTGCAATATACGGCTGCAGGTATGGGCCCGAATCTTATGGTGTATATTCATCATACCGATGCCGAAAGGGAATATGCTTACGATCGGGAATCGCACATCGGCAGGCTTGATAAGGGGCTGGATGAAGCCCGTGAGAAAGAATGGCTGGTGGTGGATATGGCCTGCGACTGGAAGCTGGTCTATCCTGACATGAAGTGACCGGATAAACCTTATCGGGAATAAGTCAGAAATGTTCGGGTGAATTAATTTATCGCGATCAAGGATGAATTGTATTATTTTTGTTTAGACAGAAAATTAACCTTAAAACCATATTCCATCATGAAATTGTTCAGAAAAATATTTGCTCTCCTCCTGCTTGCAGGAATTTTCGCATCATGCTCTACCGTGAAGATCACCACCGACTACGATAGAACAGTCGATTTTACGCAATTAAAAACCTTTGAGTTTTATGGCTGGGCGGCTGAGAGCGACAAGATCATCAACCAACTCGAAAAGCAGCGCATTGAAGCGGCCTTTGCCGATGAATTCTCAAAAAGAGGTATAAAATATGTTGAATCAGGGGGCGATATGATCGTGACCCTGTATATCATGACCCAGGAAAAGACCCAGTACAATGCCACCACCACCGGAATGGGATACGGCGGTTATTATGGCTGGGGGCCCGGCTGGGGCTGGGGACCCGGAATGGGAATGAACATGAGTACCACTACCGTTAGCGAGTACAATTATACTGTGGGTACACTGGTTATTGATATTTACCATCCCGGCGATGAAAAGCTGATCTGGGAAAGCATCGCCACGGGAACGGTGGATGATAATCCGCAGACCAGGGAAAAGAACATCCCGAAAACAATTGCCAAGATCATGGCGCCCTATCCGGTGAAACCGATCGGGGAATAGAAATTATTCTTCCGGAAGGAATTTTTCCTGTCCGGCAAAGGCTTTTTCAAAGAGATTTGATTTCGAACCGTCGAAAACACTGCCCTCGTTTATGGAGGAAGTGATATAATAGCCAATCAGGCTGTCGGCAGGGTAAGCTTTTATCGTGACCGGCTCAAAGGTGTTTCCTTCAAGCAGGAGGGTGTGGGCCGGCTGTTTTCCGCTCAGGTCAATAGTATCGATAAACCCGGTGCTTCTCAGTCTTCCCAGGCGGCGCAACTGCCGGTCGGTCTTTACCGAATCTACCGGCATACCGTTCAAAGTCCATTCAGGGGTGGTCATGTCCAGCAGCAATTCCCCTTCGGGCCCGTTCATGGTAAGCTTGCTGATGTCGGTATGTTTGACATCCATAAGCTTACGGTCCCTGAAGGGGTCTTTTCCTCCCTGGAAATTGCTCCTGAGCAAGCCGTTCACGGCATACACCTGATCTTCTTCTTCGGGGCGTACGTATGAGGTCATCTTGGTCTGGGGTTGCTCCCCGGGGCGCCGGGGTGGAAGTTGCTTGAAATCAAATTTCCCGATGAAAAGATCACCGGCAAGGTCCCCGCCTTCATAGATCTTCACCCTGATGGCCTGGTCTTCATCCACCTTGTATTCCTCCCATTTATCGGAGCTGGTGGCCATGATGCTTTCCGTGGGAAGGCTGTTGAGCATGGCCAGGGCGTTTTTCACGGCATCGGCCTCGCCGGGATATTCCTTGCCGTCACTTTTCAGCAGGCATCCGCCTTCACCGTCCAAAATGATCTCCACTTCGCCGGAAGCCGGATCACTGATCTCCAGGCTGGTGACCAGTTCAGGATTAAAGCTGAGCACTTTTGCCCGGAATGTGCGGTCTTCGCTCTGTGAATATTTTACGATGAGATAAATGCCCAGCAACACGAGGAGTGTAACGAGCAGGGCTGCGATCCTGGTTTTTCTAAACATAACCTTCCTCCATTCTTTTTTTACGGATAATGCGTTTGCGCTGGTACCAGATCACTCCGAATACAATAGTGAGCACCAGCGGGATCAGGAAGTTCAACCACCTGAGCAGTGTCTTTTTGCTGTCGCTGACCTGGTCGAGTGGACGGGAGGTTACTGCCTTGGTCCTCAGTTCGATCAGGCCGGTCTCGTCGGTCAGCCAGTCGATACTGTTCACCAGCAGGCTGATATTGTCCTCGGCCAGTTGCTGCGGGCGCTGGCTTTCACCATTGATGGCGAAATTACCATTGGCTACCAGCACCAGCTTCGAGAGTGGATTCCCGGATATGGGCCCTTCGAAGGCGGCAGCCACCACCTGGCCGGGAGCCTGGAAATCGTTTTCATCCCATTGTTTGGTAACCTCGAAGGTCAGAGGAACAGGCAGGGTGCCGGAACGTTCTGATGATTTAGCAAGCGGTGTAAAACGGATATTGGTATCCCCACTGAAGGTGATGGGGCTGACAAAAGGCAGCATAACCGTTTCCAGTCCTTTGGTGATGGGATGGTCGGCGAATTTCGTAATGTTCGGCAGATAGGGAAAGGGCATGTTCGTGGTCATGGAAAAACCGCCCTGCTGCTGCCGCACGCCGATCATGCTGCAGTTGGCGTCGATCACGAATGCTTCTTCGATGTTGATCCCTTTCGAGCCCAGCCATCCTTCCAGTCCGTTCCCGACGGCATATCCGGCTCCCTGCTGCAGGTCACCGCTTACCCGGTTCATTGCAATGAAGAGCTTGCCGCCCTCAGCCAGGTAGGCGTCCAGGAGTTCCACTTCCTGCGGTGATATGCTGTCGAGGGGAGCTACGATGGCCAGGGTTTCAAAATCTTTTTTCAGGAAAACAGAATCGCTGAATTTTACCGGAACCACCTCATAGAGCACGTTTAGCTGCTCCATGGCCTGGAAAATGGCCTGTGGTGAAGGTTCGCGATGGCCCTGCAAGAGGGCGACACGCGGTTTTTCCGTCACCGAAAGCTTCTTGATGCTTGAGGCCAGGTCGTATTCCATGATGGATCCGGGCTGAATGATGGGAATGATATCCTTTTCTCCCGCGATCTGCACCATGGCGCCGATATACACTTTCTTTTGGGTGATCTGGTCCTTCTCCCGGTCGCTGACGAGTACCGGACGGACCCCGTTCTGCACCGCTTGTTGCTCCAGTTGCGGATCTTCGTTCGGACTCACGAACTCATACACGATATTGCCTCCGGAAAGGTTGGAGAACTCCACGAGCAGGTCTTTGAACTCCTGCCGGGTGCTGAGAAGGTTAGCCGGCATGTCTTTGGTGAAATAGGCCGTGATGGTCACGGTTTCATCCAGCTCGCGTAAAATGTCTTTGGTAGCCGGGCTCAGCGAATACCGTCCGTCAGTTGTAATGTCGATCCTGAAGAAAAAATTCACGGAGATGAAGTTGATCACCACGATGATCGCGAAGATGATCAGCAGCCTGATGTTGATGTTCTGTTTTGTCTTCATAATGGGTATTTTGAACCGTTTTACAGCCTGTTTTTAGCAAGATTGGAGGTGGTGAGCGATAATCCTAAAAAGATGATCGAGAGGAAGAAAATCAGGTCTTTGGAATCGATCACGCCCCGGGCCAGGGATTCATAATGGGTGGTCAGGCTGAGGTAGGAGAATATCTGCCCGCCGAAGCCCGACATGCTCTGTGCCACGAAACCGAAGATGATCTGGAAGAAGATGCCCATGACCAGGGCCAGGAGGTAGCCCACGATCTGGTTGGTGGAAATGCTGCTGGCAAAAATGCCGATGCTGATATAGGCCGCACTCATCAGGATGAGCCCCAGGTAACCGGTAATGGCTGCACCGTGGTCAATGGGGCCAATGGAGCTAACCGTGATGTAGTAAGGGATGGTCAGCACCAGGGCGATGATGATCAGCAGCAGGGTGGCTGTGAATTTACCCAGCACCACCTGCCAGTCGCTTACCGGCTTGGTCAGCAGCAATTCAATGGTTCCGCTTCGGTTTTCTTCTGCAAAAAGGCGCATGGTGATCCCTGGTATAAAGAAGAAGAGGGTCCAGTAAGCAATGTCGAAAAACGCCTGCAGGCTGGCCTGCTTGATAAAGAAAATGTCCTGTCCGATAAACCAGGTGAAAAGCCCGCTGAAACCGAGGAATATGACCAGCAGGATGTAGGCCATCAGTGAGCCGAAGAAGGCCGATAGCTCTCGTTTTGCAATGATCCAGATATTATTCATGATCAGTTTGATTTAGCCTTAAACAATGATTAATTCATGGTGAGTTCGCGGAAAACGTCTTCCAGCTTGGTTTCGAAGACGGCCATTTCCATGAGGGTCCATTTATTCTTCACACAAAGCTCGAAAATGGCCCGGCGGGAAGAGGTGTCGGGCTTGCTCTCAATTTCAAATGACCCCTTTTTCCCCTGGATGGGATCGACCATATCCGTAGTAGGAAGATCCTGCAGGGCTTTAAAAATTACTTCAGGATCCCCGTCTTCGATACTCAGCTGCAGCACTTCTTTACCTTTGGCCTGCTTGCGAAGCTCTTGTGTTGTCCC
>NPIE01033103.1_pt2 | contig 11742 bp, 7 predicted proteins | sample 8637661 | NCBI WGS metagenome assembly NPIE01 (sample SAMN07420842, study PRJNA396082) | bioreactor metagenome | isolation source: sample BA12 brine-fed electro-methanogenic bioreactor BA | place: Japan: Kochi | collected 2016-12-09 | reverse complement strand
TCACTGAATCGGCCAAAAGCGCCCCCTTGTATTGCGATCTTGGCCGACAGCAATGCAGCAAATATCAGTCATCAATATGATTATAGTTGCGTCAGTACCTGAACATGGATTCCGTTTGGGATGTCCTGTTCAGAACATGATTGTTCGAGTTTTTCGACTATCTTTAGAAATACGGAATGATTTAGGCGGATTAAGAATATCGTGCAATTTCATAGTACGCTCATGCCCTTCTTTGTCAGTATATTTTCGCCTACCACTCTCTAGGTCTTCTCTGTTGAGAAACAGCACCTTGAGAGAGTCTCCAGCGATATTTGATACCTCATTCTGAAAACTTTTGGGATAACGATCAGTAAGACTGGCCACAAAAAACAATTGAAATCCACATGTTTTGGCAATACTTACTGGAAGTGTGAGTTGCGAAAGAATTTCTCTCCACAATACCTTTCCATTTTTTTTGAATTCAGCAAGATTTTTACACTCCCCGGCAATTAATATTCCATCTCCTATCGCACAAATATCAACATCTGTTTCCTCAGTAGATTTTTTGAGCTTGACGCCCGGATGCATCAGGAATCCATGGCAAGTTAGATTTTTAAGAAACCTGGAGGTAAGAATTACTGGTCGAATGCCTTCTTTAAGAGCTAGCCGAACAAGGGGATTCAGTTCATAACCAAGTTGCACTTTTTCTTTATAGGGTATATATGCCTGACATCCAGGGCAAAGGAGTGGTTTTCGAATATCGAGATCATTTTCCCAGTATTCGCGTTCGCATCCAGGACACTGATCTAACTTCCACTTCCGAATGACCACACTACGTTTTACAAAATACTCTAGGATCTGTTCTATTGGTGTAACATCCGAAATGGTATCTGTAAGCTCTCTTTTTACGCGCTTTTCGAAAAGCTCTCTATGCAGACCGTTTTGATGCTGACTAACAATATCGGCTATTTTCGGCAACGTTATGGTCCTTTTTTGTCTTCCAAGTTTTGCTTTTCCCAGAAGACTGTCATATGTCAGAGATTCAGATTCTAAGGCGCTTATAACTTTCCAAGAAGTTCCTGTCAGCGCAATCGCGGCATCCGAGAGATCAGGAAAAAGGGATAAAACCCGAGTATAGCGAGTGTTCTTTTCGTCGCTACGTAGTCTCCATTGATCTCGTTGAAAAATAATTTCGAATAGCTCTCGCTCAGAAGGAAGCTCAAAACGGATATTGGAACTATTGCCAGATATAGATAGAGAAATACTCAAACATTCTTCCGAAAAGCTTACTAGCTTTTGGAATGCAATAAATTGGCCGGATGGAATGTTGAGAAGATCGAGAATATCGGTATCTTTCGGGAGAGCAAATTCGAAAGGATATCGATTCGTTTTGTGAGTCTTTACGAGGTCGAGATACCACACACTCAAGAAGGAATCAGGTTTATAGGAAGGATCAATGCGAGGAACCGATACTATGGCTCCATTACTACTAATAGTGACGTTTTGTTTTTTCTCATAGCATTGGGAATACGGAGCAATAACTGAACTCTTGATATCAACGTGATAGGGTTTTATTTTTTCTTTATTAAGCCGAACACGGAGGCTTCTTGCAATCTTGCTGTGAGTGCTTTTGTTTTCTTCTGCCGCTATAACACAACAATGATTTGCTTTGATCGTTGATTGAGAGATAGCTTGAGCCAACGCGCTGAGCGCTTCTTGACTATCAATATCTTGTTCTCGAAACAAGAGAACCCCCATATCTCGGGTTGTAATGGAGTATTGTCGAGAAATATTCCAATATAGCGCTAGACCTCGAAGAGGCTCTTTTTCACTGACGACAATTACCTGTGGTGGATTGATAGAGGAATAAATAAGTCCAGTGTTTTGATTGAGGAAATCAAGCCAGGATAGTCTTGGCGTCATCAATGCGTTAAGTTCATAAAGATCCTTTGCGTTGGAAACCGTAACATCCTTGATTTCAGTCTGAAGCGTATCGTGAATGTATTGCAAATATTTTTCTGGTAATTTTCCGTAGAGGGTTGTTACCAGGAGTTCAAAATCTGGAGATGTGGTGGGATTAAGAAGATACACATTATTGCGTTTCAGTGCGGGTTGATGTTTGCGTTCATGCTGTATAACAAGATCCCACGGGAGCAAATTTCCAAATTCGTGTTGGGAAAAGTTCTTCTGAATGTCATCATAAAGTTTTACGATTTGTGGTCTTGCATTCTTAACGACATACCTTAGTATTTGGCTGTCTTGTTCACCTGCGCTGATGACGATCTCAGGCTGGAAATTTCTTCCCTCATGCTCTAGAAAACTAACAAAATTAACTGATCTCATGTCCGCATATATGAACCGAGCATATTGCCCTCCACGGACGAGAGATAAAAACTCAATAGCTTTGAGATATTCAGCATGTGTAGTATGTGATGAAATGACAACCGCGATGCGCGGAGGACGCACCCGGACTTCTAATTCTTCAGTAATAACTGTCATGTTTCATATTTTATATTTTTTGGTTCTTGAAAGTCGTATATTTGGAAATCAGTGGATGCGAGCATCGATAGTCGTCGTACATTGCTCGACAACAAATTTCAGCCCCTGATTTCAAAAAGATCAACATAACGCAACAAACAGCGGAGGCAAATCATACAATCTAATAAGTGGGAAGCAATAAGTTCATTTGCATATCCTGTTCTACCTAAGTTATTGATTTTCAGCAAATAATTGCAAACGAACTTCTCGAGAAGCGCTTACTGATGGTAACTTAAAGGACTGGTATGCGTCTTACTGGAGTAATTAAAGCCCATGGCGCTTAGCCCAACTTCGCCAGGCGAATCACCCTAAGTCATTGATATTCGCATTTCTGGCCATTTTTAACGAAAAAAGACCTTTAAAATCAATGCCGCGATTTAATATTAAAATGTAGTGCCATTTTCGTCTTTTTTACACAGAAAATCATTGACTTTAACAAACAATATCTCCATGCTGCAGTAGCAGTTAATTTTCTTAGTCGAAATTCAATGATTTGAATAAAAATACAAAATTTGTAGTGCCAACCCGGTCAATTAAAAATTTACAAGTTATTGATTTTTCGTAATTACAAAACATACAGTGGCAAAGTTGGGTTAGATCTGCAACGGGTCGGTCACAATCCGTGACGACTGACCGCTTTCCAGCGATGAATCTGAAGAGCAGACGGTTGCCAAGCGACCCTTTTGAGACATTCAGTATATTAATCACAGCTTGCTGCTCCTAAGCTAAAGCAGTTAGTCACCCGGGACAGACGTGGCAGGCCCAATGTATGGATAGCGTATTTTGGATATTTTGGAAACTTCAAGAATATCCAGCGCGTAGGAATCGATTGAAAGGACTTTTGAATCAAATTTAAATTGATGGTTTACGTGCTGCATAGCCTGAAAAAGATCAGCAATGTAATTATCTCCAGCGAGATGCGATATGAGGTCATCAACTGAAAATGATAAACCTTTCCAAATTTGACGACGTTCACCGTCAATTACGATCTCTCCACTCATTAATACATTTAGTAATTCACGCACTTGCCTGACGGGGTGTCCCTCACATACGTAGCCATTAAATACTCTGTTTCCTGTGGCAATGCATGTCAGAACTTGGTTAGTTGGACCAACATTCCACTCAAGCGAATTAAGGAGAGTCCTCTGTTTAGAGAGATCGAGTAACCACAATTTTCGTTTTTCTAACTGCTCTGCTGCATGTTTTATATGATCGTAACTGTTTCGCATTTCATAGACATTACAAGGATGGAATGCGTTTTTACATTCGAAAATAAAAAGGATTTCATCGCGATAAGCAAGAATATCAATTTCTAATTCATTGCCATCGACCCTTCGTTTTATTTCAGTTTCTACTAAAAAATTTACATGCTTTAGAGCATTGGCTAGTGCTGTTTGCATTGGATCGGTATTATCTCTTAAAGTCAGTCGTTTATTATTATGTTGGAGAAGATTGCGAACTAAGTTCGAGCCTGCAAAAACAGCAGGAGAAAACATAATCCAGCCGTATGCGCTTATGATTGGTGTGTATTGAAGGTCTAATTTTTCTGATTTTGGATCACAAGTGAGTGCGTCTAATATCTCTTTTGCCTTTTCAGGATTAAGTAATTTCCTTAAAAAATCTGTAAGTATATTTTCCTGATAAGCAGGAATACGAGATTGTAGTTGAATTTTTACATCTTCTAATTTTTCGATATTTTTACTAAATGCTTCGAAAAAGCAAATATTTACAAACCGGAAAAACCTCTGGACCTTTAATATATCTATAACTTTAATATTGTCCACTAAGGGTAATTCTGCTACATCATTAGTTGCGATGTAATCTTCAATACCTAACATGTTTAAGTAGAATAAATCTTCTAGGAAAAGTCCGTTCATGCAGAAAGGCATAAACATCTTTTGATTGGTCGGTATTTGCATAACATATCTCGCTTTCGGATATTCAACCAATTTAATCAATTCAACACCTGCATTATCGAAGCATTCTTTTGCTAAACGGTCTATTGATTGTGCAATGGGTTGCGAAGAATAGTTTTCTTCGCACATTTTGTTATACCTAATATTTCTTTGCATCTCTACTTGGATATATCCAAGCCTGATGGATTTTTCAAGAAGAGGGATGAACGGTTCAATCTTAATAACTTTTCCATAGCCCGTGGCTTTATATAAAAAAGAGTCGATCAATACTTCCGCAGCATGAAATTCACAAATTTTGGCGGCGTCAATAAGCATTTTTTGATAGAAAGAATTTGTTGCACTTGTTTCATCGACTATGCCAAAGTGTGTTGGTTTGAGGCCAACACAAGTTTGAAACAATCTTAGAAGATAGGAAAATGCTTCAGCCATATCTTCAGGCAAATATGCATTCAGAAGTTCGGTATTTAAACTCTTATCACCTGGCAAGCCAGATGTAAAAAATGTGTCAACATTTGCCAGCAATGTTTTGATTACGACACTTTCTTTATCTCGCAAACGCTTTACGAGAGAAGCACGTTCTCTTTGCAAATTGGGGCCGAGTGACAGCAGATGATCTATTGATTGGAGATAGTCGATATGAATCTGAGAGAGCTCATAGATAGTTGCGTTGCGAAGCATATCACCAACAACTGCCCGCGCTGATCGTTCTCGATACTCATACCTTGAGCACTTGAAATAACCGTTTCTACGGATTTTTTTAATAGTATTTTCAGGCGATGTTAGAAGTAAAGCCCTTGCAATGGAAAGGGCTTTACGAACTTTATTTTGCTTCAAAGCATCAGCAAATGAATTTAAGGTCTGTTTAAATTGAGCTTTTGTGAGGGTTGGTTTGTAGTTTGCTTCTTTGAGAGCGCGAAAAGTGTCCAAAGGAGCATTGGAATCGTACATTCGAGAAATTAACTCGGATAAGCTCATATTCAGTTTTTCCGTCAAGATTTGTTTTTCTAGTTTTATTATTTTGACATATCCGATCCCTTTATACGGGATGTAATCATTGGGTGAAAACTCGATTGTCTGAAATTGGGCGTAGTGACTCATTGATAGTGTCAAATTGTTTGCCGAATAACGGACAGTCAACTGGACCACAGGATGCCTTAACTATTGAAATTGGTGTTATCCCGGCCGGCGGGTTTTGGCCGTTCCTACATTCACAAGGTGTAAACAATGGTCTGCATTCTATTAATTTGAAGCACACTTGATAGTTACTCATTTACGAATGAACCCTTAAGGTCCTCCCGGTTGAGTTGATAAAAAGTCTGCACGATTCCCGCAGAAGCCGACCGCCGGATGATGCAGACTCGCGGTGGCTAAGGGTTGTCACTGAAACGCAGCGACCACGGTAAAAATGTTCCGCTTTTTCCAAGTTCGCTGCCTTCGTTGTTAGACATCAAACTTGGAAAAAGCCCCCGTAGCGGGGGCAAGTTAATATTATCAGGCCGCAATCAATTGCTTGGCCAACGCCACTTCGACGCTATCGCCATCGGAGTTGAGCACATCCAGACCGGTATCCGGCATATCGCCCGAAGTAGATTGGCTGACCGCGATTTTCTTCGCCATGAGAGCCAAACAGGCGATTTGCGCGGTGTTTTCGTAGCCGAGGTAATGCACCTTTACCGGCTGTTTCTGTCCGATCCTCCAGGAACGTCGGGCGGCTTGCTGGACGGTATACACGTTATACCCCGACTGCATGAAACAGATCGTCGGAAAATCCAGCAAATCCAAGCCGGTCTTGACCAACTCCGGGTTGCAGACCAGCACTTCGATGCCCCGGTCCACTTGATCCATGATCCAGTCTTCGCGCCGGTCGGTGCTGACGCTCGACCGCAACACGGCGGTTTTGAAGCCGGCGCTTTCCAGCGTCTTCTTCAAACGGGTTGCGGTATCGCGTTTACCCGTATAAACGGTATATACCAACACCCGCCGGTTTTGAGCTTTCTCCTGTTGGCACAGATCGATCAACGCTGCTTCCTTCGGGCTGGGTTCGTCTCCCAAGACCGGCGGTATCATCGCCAATAACTGCTGGGTTCTCGGATGACGGACTTCTTCCAACCGAAAACAGGTATCCGGCCATGACAGCAACACCGTCAACACCAAGCCCAGCAGCGTTTTATCGCCCCTGGCCAACGCCTTGCGCATTTCGGTTGTCAAGAAACCGCTCAAGAGGGCGTAAGCCTCTCTCTGCTCCGGACTCATCGCGATCTCGTCAAACGCTTCGTGATAAGGCGGCAGTACGTTTCCGCCGATGTCTTTAAGCTTCAAAAACGCGGTATAAGGCAACACATAACGCAACACGCCCTTCGGTCCGAAACCCGGCGCTTTCGAGGTATGCACCGTCATTTTCTTGCCTTTGGCGGTGCGGTGGTTGCCGTCGTTGGTCTCCTTGAATACGTCTTTGAGTACCCCGTGCTGACGCATGAAGCTCATGGCGGCCGGTCCCAGGTTGTTCCGGCCGTTATAGCGAAACCCGTCCTCGAGCATTCGCGCCGGCATGATTCGCCACAACAAATAAAACAGGTCGTCGGCATAGCCGCCCATCAGGGTGCCTGTCAACAATACGGTTTTACGCGCTTTTTCGGCCAACACGCCCATCGCCTGCCCCTGCGCCGACCCCGAGTTTTTGTACTCATGGCCTTCATCGACCAGCAACAGATCGAAGAATCCATCGGGCAGATAGCGCTTGATGAACTCTGACGGTTGATAGCCGCCTTGGCCGAAACCGATCTCTTGCTTGGCCAGCGATCGCTCCATCCGTCGTGCCTGACGATCGGAAAACACCAGGTCGCCGTTTTCGTCCATCAGATTGATGAACTCGAACACGTTATCCGACAACATGGCCGACAAGGTGTCGGTACCGAAGTGTTGCAGCAGCTTGTCCGCTGTTTTCGGACCGATGGTTGGAATTTGGCACAGCGCATCATGAACGATTTCACGAAAATCCTTGGGCGGATTGTTGCGCTTCAAGGTCCATAAGGGCGAACCGCAATGCAAACACGCATGGCGACTATCGTCTCCGCGCCTAAATAGCGCCGCGCTGATCCGTTCGCCTTCGTCATCGACCACAAAGCTACCGCATGCCGGACAAGCGGCGAATTCAAAGCTGGCCGTATAGGTCCGCCCGGCTTGCGTCTCCGTTTCCGGTACGACGACCCGTTCATGAACTCGCCTGACCCGAACCGCCGGGCGCCAATCGAAGCCCATCCGCATGCGGACGCGGCCGATCACGTAAAACTCAGGCGCCGACGGCGCAACGCTACGATTCGCCCGGATAGCCAACAGTTGCCGAACGGTATCCGGCCCATTGAGCACCCACACCTTGGCATCCGGAACGGTCTCCAGGATTTCCCGACGCCATTTGTAGACCAAATGCGGCGGGGAAATCACCAAGGTTCGCCGATAGCCTTCCGCGTGTAATACGGCGGCCGCTGCAATCCCCATCATGGTCTTGCCGCAGCCCATTTCACCGTTCAAAACGGCGGCCGGTTCGCCTTGTTCAGCCAACAGTTGACAGACCGCATGGACCCGTTCCCGCTGAGCATCGAACGGGCGGCGTTTTAAGCTATCCATGATTTCGTCCCAATACGGATTGTGACGGTCTGGGTCGTACACCGGCGGTAAGCGTTTGGATACCGATGCCATAAGACCGTCTCCGAATTCGGTCAGGAAATCGTTTAAGGGAATCCTGTTGGTTTCCTGTGCATCGACGTACACCGCGTCAACCGCTTCTGTTTCATGCGCTACTGCGCTGTCATGGTTTGTGTCAATCATCGTTGTTTCACCTCAAAATAACGCCAGGGGAAACAACACCCACCCGGGAAGTTGATTCCCCGGCGGGTTAAATGTTAAAAAAATACTACTCGATAAATTTTGACCACTCTACAACTCTTGAATTGTCGTCGGTCAAATCAGCCCGTGTTCGGCAAACGAATACACCGTTTCCCCGGCAATAAAATGGTCGAGTACGCGAATGTCAATCAAGCTCAAGGCTTGCTTTAGCTTTTCGGTAATCGCCTTATCCGCAATGCTCGGTTCCGCAATGCCGGAGGGATGATTGTGCGCGAATATCACAGCTGCCGCATTATGCTGCAATGCGGCCTTGACGACTTCGCGCGGATACACACTGGCACTATCGATCGTGCCTCTGAACAGCTCCTCACAGGCAATCACCTGGTGCTGATTGTCCAGAAACAGGCACAGGAAAACCTCGTGTTCATAAGGTGCCAGTTTCAACTTGATCAAATCCCGCGCTTTGTCGGGTGATTCTACTTTTTCGCCTCTGGCAAAATAACGGTTATAGATGGCGAGGGCTTCGTAGATGACATCGTCCTCATCCGCTACGGCGTAGTCGCCATTGGCTTTTTGGATATACAGCATGGTGTTTCTCCTGATTAGTGAATAAAAAAACCGGAGAAACACGCATCCCGCCCGGGAATTGGTTTCCCCGGTTGGGTTGAAAAGAGTCAAACTGTCGTCTAACAATGGCGTCTGCACGATTCCCGCAGGAACCGGCCACCGGTCGATGCAGACTCGCGGCGGCTAAGGGTCATCACTGAAACGCAGTGATCACGTTAAGCTCATGAAAGCTCTTTTACCTTATTCATGGCCGGCTACAGCGCAGGCCTTCGAGCTCTTTCCAGCCGCCTTGCATTCAAGCGGCTCGAAAGAACTCCCGATAATTCGGAAGTTCCAGGCTTTCGCCTTGGTTATTGAATCGTCAACACTTCGCCGAAGGTCGGGCTGTCCGGCGTAAAGTCGATCGCTTTGATTTGCGGTACGAATACATCCAATGCGATTCGGATTTCCCGAAACTCGCCGTTTCCTTGCTCCTCGACCTGGACCGTATGTTTTTTGTCCTTGAAGGTATCGCCTTTCACGACGTAGGTTTTACCACCGTCGTTGGAGCGCACCACACCGGACACATGCCCTGCGGCCAAGGCCAGCGCCAAGTGCCAATCGGATAAAGACATCAACGGACGCCTTTGCGCGTTGCCCAACTGCCGAGCCATGGTCACGCTAAACTGCGGCCACAGGCAGGGATATTTCTCAATTTCCTCTCCTAGCTGTGCCTCGTCGATCCGGGCGGCATTGAAGCGAATTTCCCCGGTCGACGACGGCACCCGGTAACAATCGTCGTCAGACCATACTCGGCTCGGCAATACCGGCTTATCCGCGACGTCAAGCTGAGCGAATGCCTCCAATTGGGCGAGGGATTCTCGGTAAACCGGATCGGATGACGTTGTGCGCTTCCTAATCCCCAGCACAACGGCCTGTTTGAACCGTTGCTCCGGAGCCAGATACACCTGCACCCGGTCGAAACCGGCCGCGAGCCATTTTCGGAACTCGTGATCCAGCGTATAATGCGGCACGATCAACACCATCACACCGCCGTACTGCAACAGCCTGGCCGCCAGCTGAAAAAATAGCTTTTCCAGACGTTTTTTACCGCTGTTCCGGCTATCCCCTGTCTGCCCGTTATCGGAGACAACATCGCCGTAAGGCGGATTCAACCACACTAAACCGAAACTTCGCGGCGTGATCAGGGTGTCCTGAAAATCGCCATGCAGACAACGCGTCAATAATTGCTTGGCCTGGTGAGCGCGATCGACGTGGTATTCCACACCGAAGGATTCGACGGTGATGGATTCGGCGTTTCTGTCCGCTTCCGGATCGTTTAAATGCCGCCCGCATTCGGCGAGCGCCACCCCTTCGCCGGCGCAGGGATCGATGATCCGCATACGGCCGCTTTTACAGGGCTTGAGTAACGACAGCACCCGTTCGATGGTGTCGCTGTCGGTCGGAAAATACCCGTCTTTGACGTAGTTCCGGGCAATTCGTTGAAACATGAGAGCCATGTGTTTCTCCTGATCAATTAATGACTAAAAAACCGGAGAAACACGCCCCATCGGGGGAATATTTCCCCGGTTGGGTTGATAAAAAACGCTGACGATTAAAAATCGGGATGGCGATACGCTTGAGCCATCGTCCAATTGTCATCGCTATCCAGTTCCAACAATCCTTGTCGGATCATGTCGCCGAGTTGTGCTCCGAATTCCTCATCGGGTAGATCGATGCTGACCGCGTTGATTCGATAGCCTTTGATTCCCTTTAACCATCCGTTTCGGCGGCAGACATTGACGACGGCGTCCTGCCAATAATCCAGCAACGGCAGTGGGCAAACCGATTTAATCAAGGCCCAGGTTGCCGCGTAGTCATCCTGGTCCGGCAACAACAGCAAATAAGCCCGCCGATTGACGAAATCGGGCGTTACCGCCTTCTTGTCGAACAACCATAAATGGACGATATCGCCGAACAAATTCGCTTTCGGCATTCTGCCGGTCATCTTGTCCAGCCGGTCCGGATTGCCGATACCTACCGTACGATTCATCGCATCGTCCAGAAAGGTCAGTTTGCTTAATCCGCCTTCGCTGTCCGGCAAGGTCAGCCGAGCCAATAACTCCTGGATGGCGGTATCGCGTCCCCAACAGGACGCGAACACCAACCATCCGTCATCATCGACCAGGGCGTCGCAGAACACATCGTGTAGTTCATCTATGACTAACATACCTATTCTCCTCGACCCGCAGGACGCGTCCCCGAACGGGATATCGCTCCCTGTTCGGGTCAGTAGTAGATTAAAATACCCTCCAGTAACGGCAACTATCCTTTCAGCCAAACCTGGCCGACCGGTTTGAACTGATAGCCCAGTTCTTTCAGCCGGTCGCGTTGACGCCGAAACCGGCCGCGATCCACGGTCGGATCGAGTTTAACCGAATCTTGAAGCGGCCAGAGCAAACCGAACAACTGGACGTCCGGATCGGTATTCGCCTCGTCGCCTGGCCCGGACTCGGCTTCCTGTCCTTCCGGCAAGGACGACTCGGTAGTCTGGTCCGTTTCTGACGAATGGGTCTCTTTCCGTGGTTCATCCTCATCGATCGGGTCTTGCTCAATCGGCTCGGATTCCTCCGCTGACAATTGATTGACGTTGGCCAGCGCGATGGTTTCCAGCACCGCTCGGGTTTCGATCACGATTCGGCTGGTGGCGGTATAGGAGGATGAAAATACCCGGCTGATGCCGAACACCCCCTCATAACAGCCTTCGTCGTATTGATCCAATACCGGATCTTTGACCGCGAAATCGCCGATCTCGGTATGCAGAGACCCGACTCGGAATTCGCCGTTGCGGCCAGTGATGATCCTGACGGTCAGCGTGCCCGATAAACTGATCATGACGCCACCTCTACTTCGGTCAATG
>NPIE01017141.1_pt1 | contig 11743 bp, 7 predicted proteins | sample 8637661 | NCBI WGS metagenome assembly NPIE01 (sample SAMN07420842, study PRJNA396082) | bioreactor metagenome | isolation source: sample BA12 brine-fed electro-methanogenic bioreactor BA | place: Japan: Kochi | collected 2016-12-09 | reverse complement strand
CTTTCCTGTTCTCGTTAGCCTTGGTCTTTGGTAAACGATTCGGGGTTTATGGTGCTACGGAAGACAAAGCGCAAGTCATACTTGCGCACGCCAAAAATTTGCATCATCTGGGTTGCGGGCAACGCCCGCGTTGGTATCCCAATCTGCCGCATATCAATCGCCAATACCGAGAATCTTGTTCATTCTTTCTTTGCTGCGTTTTACTTTGTAATCGGAACGATTAGAATGCCGCCTGTTTCGTCATAGGATTCTTCTCGGCTGAAAGGCGGTATCGCCTCCGCATTTCCGATGCGATAATGGAAACGGTTTTCATTGGGCCGGGCGCTGACATGAATCCGGTCGTGGTGGGCTTCAATATCAAAATAACTGCCGTGGTAGTACAGATTCTCGACGCGAATGAAAGGTTGTGCGCTGGGAAGTCTGGGTTCGATGCGCAACCCGTCGGCCCGCGCGTCCGCGCCGAGGAACCCATACACCACAATCGCCGCAAGCATGGCAGTTTCCGGGAACTCAAAACTCATGACCCCTGTCGCGCCGGGCGTGCCGCCGCCCTGAACGCCTGCCCCGGTATAAAGGGGAGAACCGCCAGTCAGCCGGTCGGGTTCGGCATAACGTTTCAGTATCGCCATGAAACGGTCATAGGCGTCGTCAGCGCCCCGCGCAAACAGGCGTGTTCTCAGATCGTAATAACTTTCGTAGAGGTTGGCGCCGCCGTTCTGAATTTGCCCGCCCCAGGGATAGGCTTCATAACGTTGCTCCACCGCCCACCAGTCGGGATTGTCAATGGTTGTGGTGCGCGGTGCGAATTCAAAATGGTAGATGTGCTCCTTCTTGCCTTTGGAATTGACGGCATGTCCCTGGTCAAGCCATTGGTGTATGGCTTCGCCGCGCGCGCTGTCCGCCAGTCCAACTGTTGCGGCCAGGGTGTTGACAAAGCTGAAGCCGTAATCATGATGCGCGCCTGTAGCGTCGATACACCCAATGTACCGCGCCGCGCCGTCCTTGTGGCCAGATGCAGTCCAGAATAGTTCATTGTATCGCGCACGCACCTTCTCGCGCAGCGTCTCATACCGCTTTGCTTCTTCCAAGTTGCCATAGGCCCGCTCCAGTTCCGCCATGGCCCGTAAGGAATCATAAAACCAGGCGTTGGCGTAGGCGTCCAGATACCCAAAGGGCAGAATGTCGTAATAGTTGTTTCCAACAGAAACCCCGCTCACGCCGCTATGGTCTTGATCGCCTTGGTTGCCGTCGAGGAGGAGTATGTATTCGGACGCGCCGTGAAGCACTTCAAGTTGATAGTTCATGGCGCGGCGGCAGCGGTCCAGCCAGCGCCAGGTGCTGCCATTGTACTGCGCCGTGCCGCCCAAGGCTGCGGGACCGTGGGACGCATGCCAGTAAGTCGTTGCGCCTTTTGACGTCACATGTACAATATAGTCGCCAGGCGGCAGGGAAACGTTTATGTTAAACGGTTCTGATTCATTATCATCTGAAACGGCGGCCTTGTATGTCCGCTCATAAATCCTTTCGCCCAGTGCGTTGTCTATGGCGACAAGTATTTCCGGAAAAAGTCGAATGCCGGTGACGGTGCGTATACAGCGTCTTTCCGCCGGAATACATCCTTTCATCGCCAGTTGCGCCTTCTGCCTGCACGTCAGGAGGAATGTCGGGTTGTCATGGTTATCGCTGCCCAGCAGCATGTCGGGATACGCGTCCGGCGCGGGATAATGCCAGAATCCGGCGGTGGCTTCCAGGCCTTCGGCTGGCGCTTCAGGTTCATCCAATGCAAGCAGCAGTTCCGTGCCGGCAGGATATTGCGCATCCAGAAATAGACAACTGAACCCGTTATCCTGCACATCCGGAATGCGCGCAATGCCCAAGGGCGGTTCCGCGATTGTGGCTTCATAATTGTTGTTCCAGCGAAAGGCGCGTAAGCGCATCCGGTTGCCTGGCGCACTCCAGGTGCAGGTAAACACGCCAACCGTATTGAATGGCGCGGCTGCCGTGAAGCGCTGAGCCGCGATATTCCCGGGAATATCCGAAAGACGCTTCGGGGTATTGGCGCCGTGTATGTTCAGGGCGTCCGGATACTCTGTGCGCTGTTCAAGCGTATTGTCTTGTCCATGGAGGTTCATGGGCGCGAAGGTGATGTCAAGATCAAGGCGCTCAATGGACTGTTCGAGATGAAAAGGTTGACTATAGCGCTGATGACGCACAAGTTGAATCGGGCGCAGCGGGCCGTGTCGGACAAGGACCCGATCGTCGCCGTTATACCCTTGAACGCCGAAGTCAATGCCGGCGACCAGGTCATATTCTCCAGACCACCCCAGATAGGCTTGAACGCCGATAATATGCATGGCGTTGATGCCGAAATGGCGGGTATCATAGCCCTCGGGGAAGGGCCAGCCCCGTTGGTCGCCCCAGGTCCAGGCGTAGCCGTCGTGGCCGTAGCCGTCGTCGGCGATGATTTGCCCCATAAGGCTTTTTCGCGAATCATGACGGTAAGGACTGTTCATATAGGCGTGCCCCTGGCCGCCCCAGGCCGACCAGGCGCTGATGCCGTGTCCGCCGCGATACCAGAAGGCCGCATGTCGATAGAAATCGTTGAAAAGGATATTTAACGATTGTTTGCCGCCAAGGCTGTTGACCACATCATCGTCCCGACCGAATTGAAAGTGCGGCAATCGTTCGTCCCCATCAAGATGAATACCGTGTTGCGCATTATAGGGGTGCAGGGAAAGACCGTCTTCCGAAAGTACAAATTCCACGGCGAGATGATTATCCACATAAGAAAAAGAGGCCCCTTGTCTTTTTTGATGGCGCACTTGAATCCACACATCTCGGTCGGCTGTCTGAATAATCGTACTGTTCCCCGGGTTGACCTGTTTGCTGACCAGCAGGTCTTGCGTGCTTAATTGCTCCACATTCACCCGTTTGAAAGACTCAATGACCATGCACTGGCCCGTACCGCCTGAAATAAAGGTCAGCAAGGCCGGGCGCTCTTGTTCCTGGGCCGGAACAAAAGGAATAGAAGATGTGTCGCTTTGGTGGCAGCCGGACCGGGCGGACCGATTCGGTCCAAAGGGTGGCGCCTGTACGGAAATGCCTGTCAGCCGATCAAAGTATTCACTTGGCCCAAAGTCAATCAACCAGCGCAGCCTCGCGCCGGGTACGCCCGGATTTATTCGCAGACTACGGCGGTCTTCTGACAACGTTATATGCTCCGGCATGACGGCTATGTCAGTATTGTTGTGGCGCAGCGTTAATGGACTACAGACCAACTCCATGCCGTATTTGCCCTGGCCGTCTGAATCGTGACGGATCGAACAGACGGCGCCGTCGCTTATCTCAATGCGCCAATAGGAGGTTTCCAACACGCCAGCGAGGCTCATCACCATCACATAAGTTGCCAACATAATACATGTCCATGTGCTCGAATGCGTTGCATTTCTATTCTGAGTTATGCGATACGCAGGTTGTTAACGCTAACGCATGAACGGTTGTTTTTGTTCGCGCTGTCCCAATGCGAACAGACGCTACTATATCAACTCAGCAACACCAGAACCAGAAACATGAGAATGCCCAGCCCGCTGGCCACAAGGGCCTGTATTCTTAATGAACGTCGCAGCCAGGCAACAATAACTCCGGTCACAAGCGTGATCATCATAGCAATCGCAAACGCCACGGCATACCATTTGAACAGTGCGCCGCCCTTGGCCTTGTGCAGCTGTACCATACGCCTGAAGAACGTGGTGTTCTTTATCTCGATACGGGCTTGCGCGGGGTCTTCCGTCGGCGACAGCAAAACATCCCGATTGCTGCCGTGCCACTCGTAGGCAAATGACGTGCCGAAGCGACGGATGCGGTCGCCGCCGTTGGGCGGCGCAACGCCTTCCGCCTCCAGAAAGGCCGCTGTCATTGCGCGGCAGGCGTCCAAATCTGGCTGCAAGGGCGCGTCGAGCGGAACCGTGTGCTGCACGGTATGGTAACTGCCCTTGATATCCATGGTATAGCAAGCGCCTGTTACCAGAAACAAGAGCGCCCCCGGCAGGAAAAAACAGGATGCGATGAGATGAATCGTAATAAACAGATTTATGGATTGTCGAGGCATAGCGTATCCTTAAAAGTTTGACCTTTATTGTTCAGTGCCTGATATGAGGTCTCGACAACTATTCACTTGGACTCGATGCGCAGTACATTCATCAAAATAAATACAGCATGATTCATTGTTTTCGAGTATAGACGCAGATGCGCCTTCAAAGCAAGACGAAAGGAACAATCCTCTATGTTTTTGCCGCCTTTGCGTCTTCGCGCCTTTGCGTGAGAAAAGTTTACCATGAAAATACGGAAGGCAAAAGAAAGCCCAATCTGGTAGAATGATCCAGGTATGTTTAGAGTATGGAACGATGCCGCACATATCATGGCGCAAACCATACCAAAATGAGACAAACATATTTGCTGGAGCCTGTAGTGATTTACCGAAATCTGTCTACAAAATTATTTTTTTCGGCGATGCTGATCATCGTCCTGCTATCCCTTGCCCGCGCTGCGTCATCGAACCAACATCAGTATCTTGATGCGATGACGGATGCGCTCGAGATCAGTCAGGGCTGGGGAAATACCGGGATTAACAGCGCCGCCTGGGCGCCGGGCACGTCTGCCATGGGCCTTCGCATACAGGAGGCCGACTATGCGCGCGGCATCGGCCATCATGCGCCGGGCGCGATTCATATACCCCTTGAAGGCAAATATATGGCCTTCGAAGCGGATATAGGTATTCAATGGCAGGGCGGCAATCGGGGCAGTGTGGTCTTCGAGGTATGGGTGGACGATGAACGCCGTTATCTCAGCGAGATGATGACGGACAGCGACGCCGCGATTCCAATAACGGTTTATCTCCAGGGCGCCTCGGCGTTGCGTCTTGTCGCTCTTGACGGCGGCGACGGCGTCAGTTGCGACATGGCCAACTGGGCCAATGCGCGACTGACGCGCCATGCTTATTTCCCCAACTTCGGCCCGACCACATTCGCGCCGGGCGGCGTTGCGACGGCAAGTCCCGTGGAAATGGAAGGTAGTTTCGCGCTTATCGGCCAGGACGGCGCGTCGCAGTTTGCCTTCGCCCGACCGCTCGAATATTGCACGATGATAACGGCTTCGGGCGAACGCTCCCATATCGCCATTCCTATAAGCGCTGTCAGCCGGCCGTTCAGCGTTCATGCCGAAGTGTCCCATGTGGGCGGCGCGGAAGCGACCATCCGGCTGGCACTGGACTCCGGTATGGTCGTGCAAGAAACGCTTGTACAAGGAAAAACGTTGCTGCGGCTCGATCAACTAACGCCCGTGGAAGAGGACATGCTGCGTTTTGACGTTGCCGCGCCCCAGGGTGATATGGCGGTGCGTCTTGAACGACTGGTATTCGATTCTGAAGGGCATGCGCTGCATCTTTCGTATATTCCCGGACCGTTGACCCGTACCCCATTGCCCGCGCCCCAAGCCGTGGCAGCCCATCCACTGCTCGAACAGGAACTTATTGAATGGGATTGGCGTATGCAGGACGGCATCGGCGCCGGGCATGTAGCAAGTAGTTGCGCGGACGCGATTGAAAAAACGCTGAAGCGCGGCGACCGGTTGCTCGCGCTGCTCGAGATCGAAGGGCATGTCCCCGAGACGTTGTTGCGTGAATGGGCCGAGACGCGGAACCGGTTCGATGAGCTGCGCGCGTCGCCGCCTTCCGAGGACGACGCCTGGGAACAATTGTGGCGGGACGCCCATGTACTGCGCCGGGCGTTGGTATTCAGCAATCTATTAACCCAAACAGGGCCGCTGCTTTTCGTGAAGCAGGCGCCCGGGGTATTCAGTCACCAGCTGACCCAGTATTACGGCCGTTACGCCCGTCCCGGCGGCGGCGTATTCGCCCTCGACAATCCCGGACAGACCATGAATACGCGCCAACTTGGCGCGGGCATGTTGCCCCCTGGCAGTTATATGCAGCCGGAGGTCAGTCACGACGGCCAACGCATATACCTGGCTTTTTGCGCGATTGAACACGCCGCCCAAGACACCTTGCACGGGGCGGCGGGCCATTACTACCATCTGTATGAGATGGATGTCGCCGGCGCGCGGGTGGGCCAGTTGACGGACGGCCCCTATGACGACTTCTCGCCCACGGAACTGCCCGACGGCAGGATCATGTTTATCTCGACTCGGCGCGGGGGGTGGCATCGTTGCGGCTATCCGGGTTGCGAAGTATACACCCTGACCCTGATGGACGCCAACGGCGGCAACATCCATACGGTGTCCTATCATGAAACCCAGGAATGGGACCCGGCTGTTCTCAACGATGGCCGGGTTGTATACACGCGCTGGGATTATGTGGACCGCGACGCAGTGCATTACCAGCAGCTTTGGGTAAAGCGGCCGGACGGCACGGCGCCGGTAGCGTTTTATGGAAATCACAGCCTGAATCCGGTGGGCGTATGGGAAGCGCGGCCGATACCGTCTTCACGAAAGATCATGGCGACCGCCGCCGCCCATCACGCCATGACGGCGGGCTCCATTATCCTGGTGGACCCGAGTGTCGGGATTGACGGCCTGGAACCCCTGACCCGGCTGACGCCCCATGTGCCGTTCCCGGAGAGCGAAGACCTGTTGCGTCCCCATTGGCGCAGCGCGGTGGTTGCGCAACCGCTCCCGCGCACCGACGTGATGGACCGCTGGCCGGGCCAATGCTACCGCAGCCCCTGGCCGCTGTCGGAACAGTTTTTTATTGCGGCCTATAGTTTTGACCCGCTTATCGGCGAACCCCACGCAAACGCGGCCAATATGTTCGGGCTCTATGTTGTGGACGCTTTCGGCAACAAGGAACTGGTCTATCGCGACCTGAACATATCCAGCCTGTGGCCTATGCCCCTGGGGCCGCGGGTCCCCGCGCCCGCGCTTCCGTCCAGCCTCCAAGCGGACATGCCGGGGGAAGGGACCTTTTACCTGCAAAACGTATATGACAGTTATCCGCCGCTGCCGGGCAGCAACATTACCCATCTGCGCATCGTGCAGGTATTGCCGAAATCAACGCCGGGCGCGAACAATCCCACCGTGGGCGCGGCCAACGCCTCGCCGGGAAAACAGGTGCTGGGGACCGTGCCGGTCGAGGCGGACGGGTCCGCCTATTTCCGAGCGCGCGCCGGCATCGGTCTGGCCTTTCAGGCCCTGGACGAAGCTGGTCAGGCCCTACAGATCATGCGCAGCCTTACCTATCTGCAATCCGGGGAAACCGCCTCCTGCGTGGGATGCCATGAACCGCGCATGGGCGCACCTTCTTTTGTCCCTTCAACAACCGCCGCCATGGGACGCCCTCCTTCCGAGATTCAACCCGGCCCGGACGGCTCGCATCCCTTCAGCTATCCCATTCTCGTGCAGCCGGTACTGGACCGTCATTGCGTCCGCTGCCACGGCGACGACGTTGTTGAAGGGCTCGACAACATACCCTTCCGGCTTACGGGCGCGCCCGAGGGACGCTACACCGAGTCTNNCTTATAACGCACTGGTCGCGCGCGTTTCCTATACCGCCTGGGGACGCGGTCCCTTTCCTGAAGGCAACTCAGAACCCACCACCCAACCCGGATTCTTCGGCGCGAAGGGCAGCGCGCTCATGAGCATGCTTCTCGATGGGCATCACGACGTACAACTGGCGCCGGAAGAATGGGAGCGGCTTATTACATGGATGGACGCCAATGCGCTTTTTTACGGCACCTTCAATGTCGAGGACCAGGCGCGCCAGCAACGGGCGGAACGCATCGCCGGGCCTGAACTGGAATGATAGTGCGTTTGACTAAAAGGCCCCGGTGGATGTCACGAGAAACGTCTTCATGCAACGTGCTATCCGGTCTATACCGGCAACAAGGTCAGTGCGGTCAATACCGTCCACTGAAAAACACTTGCCATGGCGAATCGAACATGATATACTGTTGACAGTTCTCGTGGTACAGTGTGAAGATGGAGATTTATGCCTGTATGTGGAATCGGACAACAGTGCTCGTCATCAGTGTGATCCTGGCATTTGTGCTGGGCAATGTGGCCGACGCACAGGAGCAACTGGCCAGTCAGGCGCAACGACGCGGCAGCCGTTCCCTACATCAGTTTCAAAGCAATGACGGCACCGTTACCTTCACAAATCGTCCTGAAAAGTATAAGCATCGCACGGATTATATCGAGATAGACATCAAGTACGAGCGCATCCCCTTGCCGCCCCAATACACCCCGACGCCGCGCGCACAGCCAAAGATCGTCACGGACGAAAGCCTGCGGGGCATTGTTACCCGTTACGCCACTATCTACGGTCTTGACGAGGCGCTGGTGTATGCCGTCATCCGGGCCGAGAGCAATTTCGATCCGAACGCGGTATCATCCGCCGGCGCGCGCGGTCTGATGCAGCTGATGCCGGGCACGGCGGCGGAGATGGGCGTCACGGATATTTTTGATCCCACTCAGAACGTCGCCGGCGGCACGCAATACCTCTCGAAGATGCTTGAATTGTTCAAGGACAAGAAACTTGCGCTGGCCGCCTACAATGCCGGCCCGGAAAACGTCAAGCGTCACGGCGGCATTCCGCCCTTCAAAGAGACGCAACACTACGTGAAGACCGTCCTGGCTTTCGAGCAGGCCTACGGCGGCGGCGCGACACGACCGAATTTCACGGTCCTGGCCGCGCGCAATTATGCCGCCCGTCCCACCGCAAACACCCCGCCGCCCAGCGCCTATACCGTGCATTTTCACAGCGGACTCTCCCAGCCGGCGGACAAGGTCGAGGACCGGGAACCGTACTGGTACATTCATTACGGAAACCGCACCTATCCCGTGCGCAAGGAACTGGTCAAACACGTCGAAGAGCCCGCGTGAGCCGCCCAGAAATTTTTCTCGGTTTCGAAGATGGTTCATGCATATCTCGCCTACTTTTTGCGAACAGTAAGCGTATATGATACGTTGGTTGTGAATATCCGTGTAGTTTTCGGGGTAACTTCAATTCTGATAAAGAGGATTGTAGATTATGAAAGGTGTTCGTTTTCTTGTGGATGATACTGGCCATAAGATGGCTGTACAGATAGATATTGATCTCTATAGCGGTCTGTGGGAGGATATTTATGATTCCTTCCTTGCCGCTTCCCGCAAGGAGGAACCCCGTGAGACGTTTGCATCTGTCAAGGCACGCCTGAAACGCCAGGATAAATTAAGCGATAATGGATGAATACGCCATTACCGTGTCTCGTTCAGCCCGTAAAGAACTTGAGCGTTTGGATACGCGGGCATTGCGTCGAGTCATGGAGAAAGATGATGGACGTCGTCACGTGGATGTTATCCCCGTACGACATCGGCGCGATGCGTATCAGCCACGTTGAAGGTAATTTCTTAACGGTCTAAAAAAAACACAGCAACTTTCAGTTTGTGTTTTGCATCCAGAAGAGCTGGAGAGTGGCGCTATTTCTTGTGTTCGTCATACAGGCGAACTGGTAGTTTCGTGAAACGCCCAGTACTGTTGAAAGAACTGAAGAAGATGGGGTGCGTATTGTTGCGGCGCGGAGGCCGTAATGGTTGGCATCATAAACCAGCTGCCAAAGTGTAGTAATTCGCATCGCGCCATAGTGAGATTAAGGAGACCTTGGCGAGACCTATCATCAAGATGTTTCGTTCCGAGTGACTGTCTGCCTGCCTCGGAGATAAACGGAGCGAAATTCTTTAAAACGTGACATCTCATGGGTAAGCAGTAAGTCGCTTTGCCGCTTCGAAAATAAATGAGACTGGAAATGCTGCGGCGCGGACGCCCTTGCCAACAAGATATTTGCCTTCCCGGCACGCCTCCGTGGTCGCCCTTATTTTCCCTCCGTTACCACCTCGATAAACAGGTCCAAAAAATCTTCCGGTTTGCGGTCCGGCCGCTGGTCCGCGTTAAAGGCGTCTACCAACTTAACGTAGTCTTCCTGGTGGATTTTGTCTTGCAGATACAGATCGTACAGCGGACGGGCCTCCATTCTGCCATCGCGATGGCGCGGACATCCCACGTCCGTGTGTAAAGAGAAACTCTGAAAGTTGCCGTCGCGGGTCTCGTGCAACTTGAAGGGGTACAGCCGACACAACAACGGGCGATGCTCATAGATGGTGCAGAAGCGCGTTTCCCGGTCCAGGAAAAAACATCCCGTCGTCTCATCCCGCCGCAACGCCATGAGGTATCGGTCCCTGCCGATTTTCAACCAGGTGGGGTCGCTTTTCGTTACTCCGGTAATTTCATCCGGCGTCAGGAACTCGAGGAACACGCGCGGGGCCCTGCCGGTGTTCATGGCAATGCGCAATACGTCCCAGGGCGTGGGTAGGCATACCACGTCGCGACAGCAATGATTGGAATGATGACATTTGAATTGGATGAACTGACGACCCATAATTTTGTCCTGTGCTACGTTCCAGCAAGGTGGTTGAAAATTTCGATTACGGTCTATCCAGACTCGTTACGAAATTGCATTTCGTAGCGCTCTCGACCGTTTCCCTGTGCTCGGAGACGGCGACGCGAGGTTCGCGAAATACAATTTCGATCCCTAACGCGTTCCCGAGTTCAACTTGGGAACGAGATCAACCGACACAAACCAACGACGCTACGCTACGGGCCACACACTATAGGAAATACATCACCTCATGCAAACAGGTCGCACAGGGCGTATATGTATACGGCTTGTTACCGGGTCTGGCTGGACATTAACAAGTGATTTGAAGTATAACCTGATCAGGGAATTGCCCTATATTCGGTTGAACACAAACCTTGCGCGCTCCCGTAGGCGTAGACGCTTGTCTGCGCCTACAAGAGTAACTTCATTGTTTTTTATCGTGGCTACAAATGGAAGGAGTTTATAAACAGCAGTGTCCGAATTCGCCTGTCATAGCAGGATGAAGCAAGAGAACAGGCTCTCCATGAAGGCAATTATGCTCATCTGCGCCTGTATCTTGTTGTCCCCGTCGGAGGTCCGCGCCGAGCCGGTCGAGTTGTATTTCTGGGGCAATGAGCTGGACCTGCTCGCCATAGACCAGATTCGCGATTTTGAGGCCCTGTATGACGGTACGGACGGCAAGCCTCACATCCGCGTGACTGTTGGGCAGAGCGCCATGATCAACCGTACGAATGACCCGCAACGGCTGCTCTGCGCCATAGCCGGCGGCGCGCCGCCGGACGTGGTCTGGTTTGATCGTTTCGCCGTGAGCGAGTGGGCGGCGCGGGGCGCGTTCATGTCCCTGCGTGAATTTATCGAGCGCGATCTGCGCGAACGTCCGGACGACCCCTATACCCTGCGGCCTGAGGACTTCTACGAGCCGTGCCGACTCGAAACCCTGTATCAGGGCGAGCCTTACGCGATTGCTTCGGACACCGACAACCGCGCGTTGTTTTACAACCAGGATTTGCTCGACCGCTACGCCGACGAATTGATCGCCGCCGGATGCACTTGTCCCGACGATCCCACGCGGGTCGGTCCGCCGCGCACTTGGGAGCAGTTGCGCGAAGCGTCGCGCATCATGACCGAGTACGACAGCGACGGGCGGTTGCGACAGGTGGGGTTCATCCCCAATTACGGCAATTCCTGGCTTTACATTTACGGCTGGCTCAACGGCGGCAATTTCCTGAGCGAGGACGGGCGCACCTGCACGCTCGACGACCCGAAGATTGTGGAAGCCCTGGACTACATGACCGAGCTCTACGATATTATCGGCGGCG
>NPIE01020863.1_pt1 | contig 11749 bp, 10 predicted proteins | sample 8637661 | NCBI WGS metagenome assembly NPIE01 (sample SAMN07420842, study PRJNA396082) | bioreactor metagenome | isolation source: sample BA12 brine-fed electro-methanogenic bioreactor BA | place: Japan: Kochi | collected 2016-12-09 | reverse complement strand
GCGCCGGGTGGCATGCCCATCCGCCTCTGGTCCGCCGGAGGCGGATGGGCATGTCTTGGCGATGCAGGGGCGCGGTCGTCGTCCCATGGCCACACTTTGCGTGGCCATGCCACCCACATTGGGGGTGGCAGCCACTGAGCGAAGCGAAGTGGATGGGTCCCTTCAAGAACCCCGGCATGCGCCACTCACTTCACCCTTCGGGTTCAGTGGCTGCCACACGGCCTTGTGGGCAAGTTCTCTCTTGGTTCGGGAGCGGGTATGACTTAGGATGAGGACATGCTTTCCAAAGGCTTGATCCAGGTGTACACGGGGCCCGGCAAGGGCAAGACGACCGCCGCGCTGGGGCTGGCGGTGCGAGCCGCGGGGCATGACCTGCGGGTGGTGGTGTGCCAGTTTCTCAAGCCGGCTTCGCTGGAGCTGGGCGAGCGAGCCGCCCTGGCGGCATGGCCCGCGATCACGGTGCGGGCCGTCAACGCCGCCTGGGACATGCAGCGCTCGCTGGCCGACCCCAAAACGCGGGACCGCGTACGGACCGAGATTCGAGAGACGCTCGCTCGGCTGTCCGCCACCGTCGCCCAGGCCGACTGCGACGTGCTCATCCTGGACGAGATCAACTACTGCCTGGCGCAGGGTCTGGCCGACTGGGCCGATGTCCACCGGCTGCTGACCGGCCGCGACCCGCATGTCGAAGTCGTCCTGACGGGCCGCGACGCCCCGCCCGAACTGATCGAGTTGGCCGACCTGGTCACCGTGATGCAGTCGCACAAGCACCCCTACGACTCGGGCGCCCCGGCCCGCAAAGGCATCGAGTACTGACAGGGAGACCGCCGATGGATCCGGAACCGGCGCAAGAGACAACGACCCGCAGAACCTCCAAGCTGGCCATCGCCGCGTTCGTGCTCGGCCTGCTGAGCCTGGCCCTGAGCATTCTCGCCGCCCTGCCGGGAGTACTGATCGCCCTCGTAGTCCTGGTTTTCCCCGGCCGCAGAGAATCCCTTCGGGGCCGAATGCTTGCCCTCGCCGGGCTCCTGCTGTGCAGCGCCTCGATCGTGCTCTGCATCGGAGCGTGCTGGCTGTGGTGCCACGATGCCGAACCCATCCCCGACGACTACACGGTGGCGGATCTGTACGATCCGGGCCCCGATTACGCCAAGACGTATGACTTGCTGTGCCGGTTTGATCAAGGCAACTCCTTCATCGGCCTGACAGAAGCAGACGTTGACAAGGTACATCAACTCAGCACGCTTACCGAAAAGACCGCGTCAGAGCTGGGCAGACTCCCCCCGACCTTTGTTATGGAATCCAGGGAACTGACAAAAGCAGACGTTGACACCCTCCGTCAACTCAGGGACCTCGAGACGAAAGACTCCTCAGGGTTCATGAAACTGCTCCGGGACCCTATGAGAGAATCCAGGGCTGCGGTACAAACGCAAGAGTTTGACACGCGTGCGTTCATCCTCGATGTGTGGCCGAAGACAGCGCCGGCGCGTGAGACAATCAAGGAACTCCACCGGTATGATCAGATCGCGGATCGTCTAACACCTGGCTTTGACGATTCATTCGATTACCTTGAGTCCTTGTCTGCTATCATGACCGTGTATGGCCTTCGCGTCCATCTGCATATCGAGGAAGGACAATACGATAAGGCCGTCGCGGAACTGTGTGAAATCAGCCACGTGTCCAGAGCGCTGGCCCCGTCCGCTCGAAGTCTGATCACGAAGATGATGTGTCTCGGACACATGCGCCGAACGCTTGTCCTGGCCAATCAGATTGCCAATGAGGCGAATGTCCCCCCCGGCTCCGTGACCGTTCTGGCAGAGCATTTTGCACCGCTGACCGATGGGCAATGCTCGTTTCGAAATTGCCTTATCTTCGATTATCTGGAGGCAAAGGCAGGATGGGAATTGGCTTTCCAAGGCTACAGTTCCAGCAGCATCGTGACCAAACGTAATTCGGCGTTCCGGATGCTTCGGAATCTCTGCGATGAATACATCGCACGTTCCGGTGAAGACGCCCCTCCTCCTCTTTACGTGTATCCCCGCCTGTGCGAAGGGTTCATACCAAACTCGCGATTGCATGTGGATGGCGAGGGGGAAAAACTGATCGAGTATCGTTATCAATGGTACAATCCTGGCGGCGCGCTGTTTCTAACCATCATGACACCGTGGCACCGTGCGATTCTCGACACCGGCATTCGTCTCAGGATTCAGGACGATCTGTTTCACATCGTTCTGGCGGCGCGGCTGGGTCGGCCCTACAGCCTCAAGGCCCGGGCGTACAGCGATGAATACGTGATCGACGTCGAGCGGCGGATCATCTACAGCCCCGGCCCGGACGGCGAGCCATTCACCAAGGACGACATTACGCTGCCGATCAACCCGGAGGTCCTCGGGCTCACCGCCGGGCCGCAGGGCACACCCGGCGAGCCTGCCGGGCAGGCCTTGAACCCGTCATTCGAGGTTGGAACCCTATGATTCTGCCAGGAATGCCACGAGGACTTGTGTTGACGGTCTGCCTTCTGTCGTCGGCCGCAGCCGCCGGGCCGATCTACCTGGTCGATGCCTTTAACGAGGAGGCGGGCTGGCGGGTCCACTGGCGGTATGACCCGCGGCAAGGGGGCTGCCGGGAGGTGCGGGTCACGGACGCGGCGGGGCGTGTATTGGGCCGGGCCGTGCCGCCGGGCGATTCGTGCATGCTGGACAGGGCCTCGGCGGGCCAAAAGGTGCTCGTGGCGGCGGAGCTCGAGGGCGGGGCCACGGCCACGCCTTGCAAGTTCATCCTCCAAGAGCCGCCCGGACGCGCCACCACGCCGGGGCGGATCGCCGTTCGCAAAGGGCCCGCCGGCCGGGCCGAGTTCTTCGACACGCAAACCGGACAAACCTTTGTGGTCAAAGGGTTTAACTATATCCGTCTGCGTCACGGCGATCACTCGACGTTCGACGCCGACACGCCCGCAACCGCTGCGGATTACGACCCGCTGGACGCCGAATCCATGTTCCGTCTTCTGGCCAGGCAGGGCTACAACACCGTCCGCGTGTTTATTATCGGTCGCAGCCGCGGCAATCCGGGCATCGCGGGCGGGCCCGACGTGACGGCGCCCCTCTACGAACCGTACATGCGTAACGTGCTGGACTTCCTGCGGCGGGCGCGGCGGCACGGCATCTACGTGCTGCCCACGTTCGGCGATGGCGAGTTGCCGGCCAACCGGTACTGGGCCGCCCGGCGCGAGGGCCTGCCCCGCGGCAAGAACGCCCTTTACCTGACAAAGGCCGGGATCGACGCCAAGGCCGAGTACTTAACGGGCTTTTTGACGTGGATCAAGGAGCAGGACCCGGCGTTACTGGAGACGCTGCTGGGCGTTCAGTGCCAGAACGAGCTTTACCTGGATGCCCGGTCGTGGCCGTTCAGTGAGACCACCGGGTCGGTCACGGCGGCCAACGGCAAGACCTACGACCTGAGCGACGCGGACGACCGGCGGCGGCTCATGGCCGAGGGAATCCGCTTCTACCACCAGCGGCTCACGGCGGCCGTCAAACGGGTGGCCCCCGGCCTGCTGGTCAGCGAGGGGCTGTTCGTGCCGCGGGCCGTGGGAAAGTCGCCGGCGACGCACGCGGCGGTCTGGCCCGGCACGGCCTCCGATCCGCGGTTCCCCCCGACGGCCGGCATGCTGACCGGCTCGCCGCTGGACTTTGTCGACGTGCACTTTTACCGGACGCGAAGGGAGGAAACCGTCGAGGAGGCCTTCCGGCGGGATATGCTCTCGACGGAGTACCTGGATGCGGCGATGGAGCCGCTGATCCGCGACAAACCCGTCATCCTCGGCGAGTTCGGCGCGTTCCAGCACGTTGAAGCGTCGTTCGACGAGGCCGCCGATACGCTGCTGCGGATCCGTGCCTTGGCCGAGCGGCACGGCATGGCCGGCTGGATGATGTGGACGTTCGACGCGTTCGAGCAGCCGCGCCTCTGGCATGCGATGGAGGACGGCGGCGCGTTCGTCGAGCGGCTGGCCCGGGGCCGATAGCGGACCGCCCGCCCCTCTCACGCCTGGCCGGGCGGGTAGCGGACGATCAGGAACGCCTCGGCCGTGGTCTTGCCCTCGTTGATCAGGGCGTGCGGCACGTCCACCCGGTAGTGGGCCGAATCGCCTTTGTGCAGCTCGACCGTGTCCTGGTCGCTGACCACCGTCAGCCGCCCGCGGGCCAGGTACAGGAACTCCTCGGTCCCGGCGAAGTGCGGCTCGCTCTGGAGTCGGCCGCCGCCGGCCAGCCGGATGCGGTAGTGCTCGATGCTCTTCTCCAGGCTCAGGGGGCTCAGCGTGCGGATCTCGCACGCCTCGTCCTTGCGGAACGTATAGTGCTCGTCGGCGTCGCGGATCACGTGCAGGATGTTCTGCCGCGGGACCTCGTCGAGCAGCTCGCCGACGCTCACGTTCAGGGCATCGCACACCTTCAGCAGGATCGCCACCGTCGGATTGATCTTGTTCTGCTCGATCTGGCTGAGCATGGCCTTGGAGACCCCCGCCAGACCCGCGAGCTGGTCCTGCGTCAGGCCGCGCGTCTTGCGGACGGCCCGCAGCTTCCGGGCCAGGTTCTCGGTGCGCCGCGACATGCCGGACTCCCGACAGAGTTTTTTATAATTTTTTCTTGTTCACTATAGTGAACACCACTATACTGAACGTAATAATAGCATAATAACCGATCCGGCCCACCGGGACAAGGCCCAGACGGCCGAATTCCCGGCGGCCCCCGCATGAAAGGGCAAGGCATGAAGGCGATCGTAAAGAAGACCCCCGCGCCCGGGCTTGCGCTCGAGGACGCGCCGGTGCCCAAGATGGGCATCAACGACGTGCGGATCCGGATTCTCAAGACGGCCATCTGCGGCACGGACGTGCACATCTACAACTGGGACGCCTGGGCCCAGGAGACGATCCACCCGCCGATGACCATCGGTCACGAGTTCGTGGGCGTCATCGACGCCGTCGGTGACAACGTGCACGACTTCGCCGTCGGCGACATCGTCAGCGGCGAGGGGCACATCGTCTGCGGTCGCTGCCGCAACTGCCTGGCCGGGCGGCGGCACCTGTGCAAGTCGCCCCGCGGCATCGGCGTCAACGGCGACGGCGCGTTCGCCGAGTACCTGGTCATCCCCGTCTCGAACGTGTGGTACTGCGACCGGCGGATTCCGCTGGAGGTGCTCAGTTGCTTCGATCCGTTCGGCAACGCGGTGCATACGGCCCTGACCTACGACCTGGTGGGCGAGGACGTGCTGATCACCGGCGCCGGGCCCATCGGCTGCATGGCCGCCCGCGTCGCCCGGCACATCGGCGCGCGGCACGTGGTCGTCACCGATGTCAACCCCTACCGCCTGGAGCTGGCGCGGCGGATGGGCGCCACCCGCGCCGTCGATGTGCGGACCACGCGGCTGGAGGACCTCTTCGACGAGTTGGACATGAAGGAAGGCTTCGACGTGGGGATGGAGATGTCCGGCAACCCGGAGGCGTTCCGCTCGATGTTGCCCCTCATGTGCCACGGCGGTAAAATCGCCCTGCTGGGTATCCTGCCCGAGATGGCCATTGACTGGGATTACGTCGTGTTCAACGGGCTGACGATCCAGGGCATCTACGGCCGCCGCATGTACGAAACGTGGTACAAGGTCACCATGTTGATCCAGGGCGGCGTGGACATCCGGCCGCTGATCACGCACCGGTTCCACTACACGGAGTTCGAGAAGGGCTTCGAGGTCATGCGCTCCGGCCAATCGGGCAAGGTGATTCTGAACTGGGACGAATAGACGACGGCGCGGGCGCGGTGACCCGGCGGCGCCCCGGCCAGAAAGCACGGGAGGACCGACGCATGTTTGCCACGATGAAAACCTACGTGACCGACGAGGTGGACGCGATCCGCCAGAGCGGCCTCTTTAAGGAGGAGCGGATCATCACCAGTCCCCAGGGCGCGCGAATCGGCGTTCATGGGGACCGCAAGGTGCTCAACTTCTGCGCCAACAACTACCTGGGCCTGGCCAACCACCCCGAGATCGTCCGGGCGGCCCGCGAGGGGCTCGACCGCTGGGGGTACGGGCTTTCGAGCGTGCGTTTCATCTGCGGCACGCAGGACATCCACAAGCAGCTCGAGGCGGCGATCAGCCGGTTTCTCGGCACCGAGGACACGCTGCTGTACAGCTCGTGCTTCGACGCCAACGGCGGCCTGTTCGAAACGCTTCTGACCGACGCCGACGCGGTCATCAGCGACGCCCTGAACCACGCGAGCATCATCGACGGCATCCGCCTGTGCAAGGCCCGGCGGCTGCGGTACGCCAACCGCGACGTGGCCGAGCTGGAGGGCCGGCTCAAGGAATCGCAGGATGCCCGGTTCCGCCTGATCGCCACGGACGGTGTGTTCTCCATGGATGGTACGATTGCGCCGCTGGATGCGATCTGCGACCTGGCCGAGCGATATGACGCCTTGGTCATGGTCGACGATTCGCACGCGGTCGGCGTCCTGGGCGCCGGCGGCCGCGGCACGCATGAGCACCACGGCGTGATGGGCCGCGTGGATCTGATCACCGGGACCCTCGGCAAGGCCCTGGGTGGGGCCAGCGGCGGCTACACCAGCGGACGCAAGGAGCTGATCGACCTGCTGCGGCAGCGGTCGCGGCCCTACCTGTTCAGCAACACCCTGGCCCCGTGCATTGTCTCGGCCTCGCTCAAGGCCCTGGAGTTGGTCGAGGCATCCGATGACCTGCGAGGACGCCTCCGGGACAACACGCGGTATTTCCGGCGGAAGATCGGTCAATGCGGCTTCAATATCGCCCCCGGCGAGCATCCGATCGTGCCGATCATGCTGGGCGAGGCGGCCGTGGCGCAGCAAATGGCCGCCCGGCTGTTGGACGAAGGCATCTACGTGATCGGTTTCTCCTACCCCGTCGTGCCCAAGGGCCAGGCCCGCATCCGCGTGCAGATCAGCGCCGCCCACCGCCGCGAGGACCTGGACTTCGCCGTGGAGAAGATGAGCACTATCGCCCGCGAGCTCGGCATTCTCTGACAGGTGGCGTTCAGGGGGCGAAGCCGAAGGCGTAGATGTCGGCGTCATTCAAGACGAGGCGCAGCCGAATAGGCTGACCGGCCAGGCCGCCAACATCCGAGCCGCCCTTCCAGGCGATGGTCCCTTCCACCTGGTCGCCGTAGATCGCCGGGCATTCATCCAGGGCGAATCCGGAGATCGGCCGGCCGTGGGCATCCTGAATCTCCACGCGGATCGATCCGGCGGCCGACGTGGAGTAGTTCATCCTGAGTCGTTTGCCTTCGAAGATGAGCGGCTTGGTCACGGCCTCGCCGCCGCGCAACGTCGCGTTTGCCGAAACGAACCCATCGACGCGGATGGTGTAGCGCCGCGTCTTGCCGCCCGGTCCCTGGTAGTACCGCTCGTTGGTGTACAACGACAGCTCCCTACCCGCTCCGGGCAACTCAGAGGCGGTCTCGACCAGGCCCAGCCAGATGTAGTTGCTGCGGTTGTGCCACCGGTCCCGGTTCTGGCCGGGCCGGATGAAGGCCTCGCCCCAGCGATGAAAGAGCCGCCCATCCCGGCTGGACATGAACAGCCCTTCGGTCAGCGAGCCACGATCGGGGATGTACCGCGTGGGAAACCCGACGAAGAGATGCGGAGCGCGGTCATAGGGCTGGATCTGGTTGGTGTACAGGTGCTCCTTGGGGGCGTTGGGAAACGCCAGCCACTGTGGCCGGCTCCACTGCCGGAAATCCTCGGACGTGGACGTCTTGATGTCCCGCACGCCATCGCGAAAGTCGCGGAAATAGCAACGGTACTCGCCGCGGACGGCATCCCAGAACACCAGGTTCTGCGAATCGAAGGCCCCTTCGGTGATGATCGGCTCGGGCCGGACGGGTGTCCAATGGAGGCCGTCCGGGCTTTGAAACGCCAGCAGGGCCTGGTGGTACTGGTCCTCGCCCCGCGCCACGGCCTTGTAACGGGCCTCAGGCGGGCACTGGGGGTTGGCATCCTTGAAGGGCACGAAGTTGTGCGTGCCGGGCCCCGTGAGAATGATGTTGTTCTCCTTCGATCCCTGAAACTCCACGAGCCCCAGGTCCGGCCGCGCCCAGTGCACGCCGTCGCGACTCTCGGCGTAGCACACAAACGCCGGGTGCGTCGCCCGCTGGGTGGCATCATCCACGCCCCAGCCGCGATAGTACATGCGGTACTACGGCATGTGCACCACGGGCACCCTGCCAGCTTCGTGTAACTCACTAAAACAAAATGACTTAGGGACATTCTTCTTGGTCCCACCAGAATCTCCTTGCCTTTCTGGCCTCGGTTTGGCATCTATATGGACGCGACACCAAGAGACAGGGAGGCACAGTCATGCCCAAGAAAGTACGCGTCTGGTTCCGCGAGAATCGCGCTCGTTGGTACGCGGAGTATTGGGAGTTTGGCACCCGGCACTGCAAGGCGTTCCGAAACAAGACCGAGGCCCAGCAGTGGGCCCGTTGGGTCGAGCGCAAATTTGACGCCGCCGAATGGCGAGGTATCCAGGGCCTCCCGTGGGCGGTAGCCGTCGAGCGGTTCCTCGACCACCGCGGTGTGCGCGCCGCCCCTAGCACCCTATACCAACTCACCAATTCCCTCCAGCACTTCGAGGCCCTGGTGGGACCCGTGCAGACGGACCTCATCACCACCGCCCATATCGAGCAATTCATCGAACGCCGTCGGGCCACGTACATCAAGGGTCGGGGCCTGCGAACCGTCGCCCCCCGCACGGTCAACAAGGATCTGGCGAACCTCAGAACCTTCCTGCACTGGTGCCAGCAGAATCGGCTGGCCCGCACGGACCTCCGGTTTGAAATGCTCCCCCTGACCCGCAGGCGATTCGTCCCGCCGTCGGCCACGGCGTTTGCCGAGCTGTTCCGGCTGGCCCGGGAGCAATCCCCTTCCTTGCACGCCCGGATGGTCATCGCCGTCACCACCGGCCTGCGTCGCGGCGCCATCGAGCGCATCGGTCTGGGCATGGACGCCCCGTATCGGATCGACTGGGACACGGGCGTGCTGCTGACCCTGGAATCCAAGACCCGCCAGGAGAAGGCCTTCCAACTCGGATCCAACACGATGAAGGTGCTTCGTGCGTACATGCTCTCGCTGCCCGACGGGGCCACGCGGCTGTTTCCCGACCGCTGGGACGGCGCGACCCGGTTCACCTGGGAACGCATCCGGCGGCAAGCGGGCCTGCCCAACTTCACCTTCCACCAGCTCCGCAACATGGCGGCCTCCCTACTGCGGGCCAACGGCTTCTCCGACGGTGACGCCAAAGAACTACTCGGCCATGCCGACATGCGAACCACCCAGCGTTACCTGGGCTCCACGAGCGACAACCTCACGCGGGCTGCCGCTTTCCTGGACGGGCTTTTTGGGCAAACGTAGCGTTCGCCTCCACCCACTTGCGTACCTGCTCGGCGGTGTAGCGTGGCCGGCTGTCCCCCACGCGAAACGGAGGCGGTGCCGTACCCTCCCGAATCCGTCGATACCACCACCGACGGGACACACCAAGCAACCTGCACACATCGGAGATCGTCAACAGTCGTTCTACAGGTTCCATAGCTACTCCATGACCAAAGTTCTACCAGCACGGATGGCGCGGCTTGAGCGTGGCACCCAACCCGGATGCAGCGCCGGACGACCGCAGCCCCAAAAACGCGGCCAGCTATCAGGCAGAGGGCGGCCCCACGATGCCACACCTCCCCCGCGGAGGGTCTTGCGACTGGGCGTCAATGCCCTTGCTTGGCGCGCCGTGAACGGCTTATGCCGATCGATCGATTCGTGCAAGCACGCCGCAGCGGACCACAAGAGGACGGCCCACCGCACAGCACGCCACGACGCGCAACTCCTGAACACAGTGACTCAAGACACCTTGAAGACCTATGTGCCAAAGAGTATCACGCGGGTTTCTATTCGTCAATAAAGAAAGACCGATTTTCCTAGAAATATTGGCGATAGATGCCACCCACGTAGACCGTAGAAAACCGCATGAAACACCTTGCGACATTTTGTTCCATACAGTAGCATGGCGCGCTAGAAGACATTGGATTTTCTTAGAGACTATCAGGCATATTTAACAGAGGAGACGGTTATGGCCCGCCGCACTCCCAAAGGACAGGTCAACGCATCAATGCCAATGCCGGCGGTCAGACAGTGGCGCGACTGGTGTGCCACGATCGGTGGCAATCGGGGTGGCCTCATGCAGGCCGCCCTGCTGGCGCTTCAGGCGCTGCGGACCATCGAGCCCTTCCTGGTCTACGAGCTCATGCGGCCTCGACTGTCTCCCAAGGACGCCGCCGAGATCATCGTCCGCACCGTACTGGACACGCGGGCCGAGAAGGCGGTGCGGCGCTTGCGAGCGATGGACGATGAGGCGGTCAAGCTGCTGTTTGCGAAGGCGCTGCAAGTTCTGCGAGATCAGCCGTCTGAGGCCCTGGACGCGTAATGGATGGTGAGCGGAATCTCCATGGTGTTCCGCCCGCGCCCGGCTGTGGGCCCGGCGATTCGACGGCTCCTGGCCGAGGCTGATCCCAGTGAGTCGGCCGATGGGTCGTTCGAGGTTCGATTCCGGCCGGACCAAGCCGAGGGTTTCTGTCACCTCTGGCGGATCGTGGCCCGCTGTCCGGACACGCTGTTGGTGGCCGACGACCGTGTGCAGGACAGGCCCCACGGCAACGCGATCCTCGAATGGATTTCGTGCCTAGCCTGCCGACCCCTGGCCGGCCCTGCGGGTTGCCGGCTCGCCCTGCGGGTCCCTGGCTGGGGCTGCAAATGCCTGCGGTCGGTCCAGGTGTTGGGACACATGCCGGGAGGTGGCGGCCCTCCCTGGTGGCAGGTGGGGCCCTTTCAGGACGGCGTGCAGTACATCGACAAGGCCGACATCCTCGATGCCCTGGAGGCCGAGGTGCAAGCCCGGTTCTTGGGGCTTTGCCCGCACTTCGCCTGGGCCCGAGTCGAAGCGGCGGCTGAAGCCCTGCCGGATCAGATCGACCCCCGGCAGAATGACGGCTGGATCTACCGCGGCCCCGACGATCCAACCCAATCGGACTACTTCGTTGGTGTCATGCCGGAACCTCACTCTGTGGTGTGGCTGTAGGGCCGACTGTTGACGGTCCGTAGCCGGGCCGTGGCACCGTCTTTGGCCCTCTGGGGTGCCGTGGGGTGGGCCCTCGACCATTCGGGCTTGGAGAAAGCTGCAAGGCCGCTGATCGACTTGACCGGGGCTCGGCGAAGGGGTATATTGCCGGCCGTTTCCATAGAACAGCCCCCGCGTGCGTTAGTCGCCCTTTCACGCGCGGGGGCGTTTTTGTGTGCCCGGGGTCTCACGCAGTCCAAAGAACCGGCTCACCTATCAAATTACCTCCAACGCCACGATCACAATGCGGGCTCTCTGCAGCCGCGCTTCAATGGGGCCGCGTCTTGAAGGACGCGGAAATGAGTCCGTTCTGGACCGTCGGGTGCGGGCTGTCGCGTTTCAATCCACGCCCCCACGCGGGGGACGACACAATCCCAGACACCTGGCACGGCACTTGCACGTGTTTCAATCCACGCCCCCGCGCGGGGGGCGACGCAATGGGACATATACTACTCCGAGCAGAAAATAATGAACATTTTGTAAGAGAGACCGTAGTTGAAGTATGAACTACGACGCCCGAACATTAAAAGCTGAAGCCAAGGAAGCCCTCCGCTACCGGGTGGCCCGCGCCGTG
>NPIE01005290.1_pt1 | contig 11755 bp, 6 predicted proteins | sample 8637661 | NCBI WGS metagenome assembly NPIE01 (sample SAMN07420842, study PRJNA396082) | bioreactor metagenome | isolation source: sample BA12 brine-fed electro-methanogenic bioreactor BA | place: Japan: Kochi | collected 2016-12-09 | reverse complement strand
GATCGGGTACAGCCCCACCGTGGTGGTGATGGTGGTGAGCACGATGGCCCTGAACCTGGCCAGACCGGCCTCGTACACCGCGTCCAATACCATTTTCCCTTCCCTGATCAGGGAATTATATTTCGACAGGAAGACCACCGCATCGTTGATGATCACTCCCGACAGGGCCACCATTCCCCAGGCACTGAGCATGGATACGGGAAAACCTTCAACGCCATGTCCCCAAACGGCACCCAGCCAGCCCAGGGGGATCATCATCAGGATGATCATTCCCTGAGAGAAAGACTTAAAGTGGATCATGATCAGCAGGATAATGATTGCAAAGGCAATGGTGAAATACTTGCTCAGGTCTTCCATGGCTTCGTCGCTGTCGCGCGACTGTCCCTGGTATTCCACTTCCACCCCGTGGAATTGTTCCTGCATGCGCGGGACGATATTCGTTTTGATCTCCTCCAGGATGGGAGGAACCGGGGCATAGGGATCGACCAGGTTGGCATCGATACGCACCTCACGCGACATATTGTAGCGCTGGATGTTCACCGGCCCGCGGCGGATCTCGTAGGTTGCCAGTTCCGACAGGGGATATTCCCCGCCCATGGGCGTTTTAATTTTCATGGATTCCATCTGTCCAAGGTTCAGGCGGTCCTGCTTGGGATAGCGCACCCATACACGCACCTCGTCCTTGCCGATCTGCAATCGCTGGGCCTGTCCGCCGAAGAAACCCTGGCGCACCTGGTTGGTGATATCGTTGTGGGTTAAGCCGAGGAAATAGGCTTTGGGCTTAAGTTCGAGTTGTACTTCCCGCTTGCCAATGGCGTTGTTATCATTGATATCTTTCAGGATCTTGATATTGCTCATCTCCCGCATCATGAAGTCCCTGGCTTGCTGGAGTTCATCCAGGTCTTTGCCAAGCAGGCTGATGGAAACGGGGGTTCCGAAAGTGGCTATGCCTTCAACGGTAAATTTTTCAGCTTCCGGAACAGGGCCTATTTTTTGCCGGAGCAATTCCACGATCTCGAAACTGCTGAGCGGGGCATCCTCCAGGTTTTTCAATAGCACGAAGATACTCCCGGAATGCGCCCCGGTTTCCTGCCCGTTAAAAGCATTTCCCAGATTCAGGAAGGTATAGTTGAGCACTCCTTCCGGGTAATTGTAATCTTCCTTGATCTCCTCATTGAGTTCCCACATGGCATCCTCAAAACGCATTAGGTACTCATGTGTTTGCTTTTCTCCGGATCCCGGGGTAAAGGCGATATTCACGTTGAAGAAATCGAAAGGAATGGCCGGGAAGAATGTGGATTTGATCAGCCCGCCGCTGAACAGCCCAACGGTAAGGATGATCAGGGCAATGGGGGTGACCAGCATGATGTATTTCCATTTCAGCACAAAACGCAGTGTGGGAGCATACATTCTGAACTTCAGGAATTCCATGGCCCTGTCGAGAACCCGTCGTACTTTCATCCAGCGTGATTCTGTATTATTCCTGCGAAGCACCCATTTGCTCCCGACGTGTGCCGGCAGCACAAAAAAGGCTTCAGCAAGGGAGAACAACAGGCTGAATATCACCACGAAAGCCATTTCGAACATCATTTCCATTCTTCCCTGCAGGAAGAGCAAAGGTGAAAAGGCGATCATGGTGGTTACGACGGAGGTGGTTACCGCGGGCAACACTTCCATGGTGCCATCCACGGCAGCCCGGCGGGCACTTTTTCCCCGTTCGTAATGAGTGTAAATGTTTTCCGCGATCACGATGCCGTCATCCACCAGGATCCCCACCACCAGGATCATCCCGAACAGGGAGATCATGTTGATGGTAATCCCGTAGATCGGGGCGATAATGAACATTCCCAGGAAGGAAGCCGGAATCCCCCAGGCCACCCAGAAGGAGAGCCTGAGGTTCAGGAAGAGCCCCAGGGCGATCAGCACGAGCAAGAGCCCTACGCCTCCGTTTCTGTACAAAAGGTTCAGTCGCTGGCCCAGCATATCCAGGAAGCTGTAGGTCACTTCCAGCTGAACCTGGTCATGGGTATTGTTAAATTCTTCGATATATTCCTCCATGAAAGAAGAGATCTCAGAAAGGTCTTCTTCGGCCAGTTTAAAGATCTGGAAGGAAATATTTTGTTTTCCGTTCTGGAAGCCGGCAAAAGAAACATCGGCAAATTTCATTTTGATCTCTGCCACATCGCGGATGCGCAGAAAGCGTCCGTTCGGGTCGGCGCGCAGGATAATATCCCCGATGGCATCCGGATCGTATTCCTTGTTCCTGGAGCGGATCAGGATCTCCTCTTCGTCGGAACGGATCATCCCGGCCGAGATATCGCGGTTGTTCAGGGCAATGGCCAGGGATAGATCACTGAATGTCAGATTATGTCGGAGCAGGTCTTCTTCCGTGGCTTCCACCGAGATCTCGAGGGCCGGGTAACCGGATACATTGATTTGCGACATAACCCCGGAATTGTAGAGATCAAGCTCGATCTCATCGGCATACTTTTTCAGGGTGAGCAGGTCCACATCGCCGGTGAGGCCCATGAAGAGGGCATTGGTTGTATTTCTTCTCTTGAAAACAATTGGCCTTTCAGCATCAACAGGCAAAGAAGTGATCCCATCCACTGCATTTTTGACTTCCATGAGGGTTTCGTCGATATCGTAATCGCCGGTGGTGGTAATGGTCACCGAGGCGAAATTCTCGCTGGAGGTACTGTTCACGTATTTGATCCCGACAATTCCGCGGATTGCTTCTTCCACCCGCATGGTCACCCCTTCCTCCATTTCCTGGGGGGAAGCTCCGGGATAGACCACACTCACGATAATTTCGGTAGTTGACCTCTCGGGGAAGAAGGATTTCTTCATGCTGGAAAGCCCGTACAAACCTGCCAGGAGCAGGATCGCGATGATCAGGTTGGCGTAGAAAGGATATTTAACAAACGTTATTACAAGTTTCTTGATCATGACAGATGCTTTTTCAGGTTCATGGGCACTTAATAGGTCTCAACCTTTGTTCCTTCCACCATATTCACCAGGGGTTCGGTCACCACCTTGAGACCTTCTTCCAGGCCGTTGAAAATGATCGTTTGCTGGTTGATCTTTACGATATTGATCCGGGCTTTCATCAGGCTGCTGTCTTTGACCACAAAAACCATATCGCTATTGAATATGGCCCTCCTGGGGATCTCCATGGCCAGTCCACTCACCTTGCCATCGAAAGAAGCTTTCAGGTACATGCCTTCGTAAAGCGGGTTTTCACTGTTGTTNNCTTGACCGCCTGCGATGCAGGATCGACATAATCGGCTTTCCGCACTACCTTGCCGGTCCATTCCGCCGAATTATCCTCATTGGTCACCGTCACTTTGCTGCCCGTTTGTACCCATTTGATGTCTTCCACCGGCACAGGGACTTCCAGTTCGAGCATGCCGGTGTTGATGATGCGTGCCAGACGGCTGCCCGGGTTGGCAATGGAGCCGACTTCCAGCATCACATCGGTAAAAGTGCCTGTGAAAGGCGCATATATCCTGTGTTTGCCCAATTGGATCTCGCTGCTTTTAATGGAGAAATAATCGTTGAGGATATTCCTGCTGGCCAGGAAGATCCTTTGCTGGTCGGAAGTGATCTCAGGCAATTCAGGCAGGGGCTCGTTGATGCGCAGGGCATCAAAGAAATCCTTTATCTTCTGGTAATCTTCGGGGTAATCGATCTTGAAATCAGGCAGGATATTCGCGATGCTGTTCTGGAACCTGCTCTTTGCCGCTTTCAGGTTGTAATCGGTGATCTCGTCGTAGATCTTAAGCAGAAGATCACCTTTCCTGAACGATTGACCTTTTTTCAGGGGAACGCTTCCGGGCAGGATCTCACCCTGGACCTCCGAAATAATATCGACATAGCTTTGCGAGCCGAGGCGTCCGGTGGAGGCAATGGTGTAATCCACACTTTTGTATTTCACCTCTTCAGCCTTAACTTTCCGAAGGATCTCTTCCGGGATCTGCGTTTCGGGGCTTTCTTTCAGGCTACTGAAATAATATGATCCGCCAAATGCCAGCAGCAGGATGGCCAGGATGCTCACAACAACGATAATTCTTCTTTTCATATGACACGCTTAATTTTACAATCAGACAATTAATTCCGGGTTTTGTTATATGGGTTGCTTAGTATTTTAACAATTGCGCAGATCAGGTCATCATCAGGCTGTGCGTCGGCATCATGGCGGATATCCTCCATGGCCTCCTGTACCATCGCCTGAATAAAACGGCCGGTTTTTTCAGTATTGCAGCATTCGAATTCTCCCTGTTCCACCCCCTCGTTGATGATGTCGCGCAGCAGGCTAAAAAAGGTTTGACGGAAGATCCCAGCTGCGAGGTTCTGCTGGGCGGATTCCTTTATGACCCGGATGCGTTTCCGCCTTAACTTTCTGAACTCCTCGAGGTTGATCCGGGTCATCATTTCAAGTTTTTCCATGGGGGAAGATAAAGGGGCAATGGCCTTCTCCACTTTCGCCCTGCGGGCCCGTGCCTTTTCCCGGATAATGTAACTAAAGATCTCCTCTTTGGAGCCAAAGCACTGATAAATGGTTTTCTTGCTCACGCCCATTTCGGCCGCCACTTCATCAACAAGGGTTTTTTTATAACCGAAATGCCGGAAGTGTTTTTCAAAACCCCCGGCAATCCGGTTCATCTGTTTTTCATTTTTGGTTTTCAATCCTGTTCTTTCTTTTCTGACGATTCTTCTTCGCCTTCAGGCATATCGTTGAACCTGGAAAACATGTGGTCCCTGATCTTCTCCTTCTTCTTTTGATCCATGCAATTCCAGCGTTCCCTGAACCTGTCTTTCCACGAGCCGTTGTTGTCTTTCGAAAATGATGGAGGACGATGGGGTTTGAATCCACCGAAGAGTATTTTGGAAAGGACCATCAGGCCCAGGGCCTGCCAGTAGGTGATCTCAGGCCCACCCACAAAGATCGCAGGGATCAGCCAGTTCCACAAAAACATAACAGCAAGGGTAACCAGCGCCAGTATAGCCGCGCCTATAAACACCATTGCAACAATTTTGAATCCTCTGTGCTTTTTCATCTCAGTAGTTTTTAATCTGTTCATACAATTCTTCCAATCGGTTCCTGAGGTGCAGGACGGCATAGCGTTTTCGCGACAGCAAAGTATTCACCGGAATACCGGTCATTTCGGAGATCTCCCTGAAACTCATTTCATCGAATACATGCATCATGAAAACACTTCTTTGTTCTTCCGGCAGCTCGGCAAGGGCATCTTCCATGGCATCAGCGATCACCGGGCGCATAAATTCATCTTCCGGATCAAAGAGGTCGGTCGGGATGATCTCTTCCATCCCCAGAGTTTCTTCCCCGTCAGCATTGCTCATGCGCCGGTCGGAAAAACGATCGGGCCGCTTTTTACGGAAATAATCCGTGATCCTGTTCCGTGCTGTGGTATACAGCCAGGAACCGATACGCTCAGCAGACTGGATCGACTCAAAGGAAAACACCAGCTGGGTAAATACATCCTGCAGGATGTCTTCCGCCTCCTCCCTGTCCGGTACCCGCTTGCGGATAAAGTTCAGCAGCCGGGGGCTTTCTTCCTTTACCGTCAGCTTTATGTGTTCATTTCTTGTCAATGCGGTTTCCATTTCTGAGCGTTTGCTTTACAGACGATCAGCCGAAAAAATTATTTGAAACAATTCAAAACTATTTTCCTGTCGGCTGACTTACAAACGATTAAAACTTTGAGCTTTATTGGATTCAAAACCGCAAAGAAACGAAAAACGAATTTAGTTTCCTATTTGTTCTCAATTATCTTAATGTTAATTTTGAAAAATATATCATTATTACGATATTGGAAGGCAATTAAATCAATTAGGTCAAGATCCATTAATAAAAAATAACGCAACAAAGCTATGATCAATATAAGGAAAATGATATCCTGCTACAGCAGCCTGATACTATTCAGCATGCTATTTGCTATGACAGCCGGGCAGACTATTGCCCAGGAAGTTCGCTGTTCCTATATACATCCTCTCCCGGGGGCGGAGATGGTTAACCCGGAACAAAATATCATCCTGAAGGTCACTGAGGGGTTCGACATCCACTCCGTGAAGAACAGCCACTTTGTTATCACGGGAAATAAAAGTGGAACGATGGCCTTTGAGCTGATGTTCTCCGAAGACAAAAACACCCTGATCCTGAAACCGCAAAAACCGTTTCAAGGGAACGAAAAAGTGGAAGTAAGGAGCCTGCCCGGGCTCAGGACCGCAAACGGAAATCCCATCGAAACCATTCATATTCATTTCACCGTTAGCGGGCACGACAGGAATGAGATTTTCCGGCGCTGGCACGAGATCCAGGCAGAAGAAATGCCCGGAAATGAACCCGGTGTCATTACACAACGATCACAGCAAACCTCCAATGTGCTGCCTGGCGATTTTCCGCAACCCATTGTTTTCTCCTATGGACCGGCCGACCAGGAGTATTATTTTGTGAACCTGAACTGCCGTTTTACCACCCTGCCCTGGAATAAATTTATTTGCATTTTCGACAGCTATGGTACACCGGTCTTTTTTGAAGAAGGGGAATACAATTGCATCAACTTCCATCCTCTCCAGGACGGAACCCTCTGCTACGCCACCAATATTGTAAACAACAATGAGCATGAGAAATACTACATCCTCGACGACCGCTATACCCTGATCGACAGTGTAAATACCGGCAACGGCTACATCCTGGATGCCCACGAAATGTTGCTGCTCAATAACGGGCACTACCTGGTCATGTCGTACGATCCGCAACCTGTGAACATGAGCCTGGTGGTTCCCGGCGGAAACCCTAATGCCATCGTTACCGGGCTGGTGATCCAGGAAGTGGACAATAACCAGAATGTATTCTTCCAGTGGAGAAGCTGGGATCATTTTGAGATCACCGATGCCACCGACGATATTGATCTCACTGCACCCGGGGTGGACTATGTGCATGGAAATGCATTTGAGATCGACCAGGATGGCAACATTTTGCTTTCCAGCCGGCACCTCGACGAGATCACCAAAATTAATTTCACAACGGGTGATGTGAACTGGAGGTTCGGTAAAAACAGCGAGAACAATAATTTCCTCATCGAAGATGATCCCACGGGATTTACCCATCAGCATGATATTGAGCGGCTGCCCAATGGGCATTATACTGTTTTCGACAACGGGAACCTGAGGAGCCCGCAATATTCCCAGGTGCTGGAGTATGAACTGGACCAGAACAACCTCGTAGCCACCCTCGTATGGTCTTACCGTCATGGCCCCGACATCTACGCCGGTTCGGCCGGCAGCTTCCGCACCCAGTCCAATGGAAACCGGGTAGTCGGGTGGGGCGGGACCTTCCCGGAAGCAATCACCGAACTCAGTTCAGAAGGCAGCCTTCTCCGCGACATCCATTTCGAGGATTATGTGAACTCCTACAGGGCCATAAAAGCAAGCTGGGAAACAAGTTTATTCTCCACACAACCTGAACTGTCGTTCGGGAATTACTCCGGTTCCCAGGGAATGAAGGAAAACCTGCTGTTCATTCAGAACAACTCCAACCAGGTGATCAGCATCAGTTCAACCCACAACCTACACCCTGAATTTCAAGTGCTGTCGGATCTGCCGCTGCTCATCTTTCCCTTTTCATCCAACAGCCTGAGAGTCGGTTTTGAGCCGGGAGCCAGCGGGGAATTTTCCGACCGGCTCACCCTGAATTACGACAATGCCGATACCTCAAGGCGCATTGCCCGGCAACTGGAATTACGCGCGACCTACAACGGTGAAGTCCCTTATGTATGGTTCACCCCATCTTTTGGATCGGTCAATGTGCCGCCCGACACCAGTCTGCTGATCACCTTCAGTGAACCGGTAACCAAGGCCCTGGGCGGTGAGATCACCAACGGAGACATCCCCTTGCTCGTAGATCTGAAAGAAACAAACAGCAGCGGTGCTGATGTGGCTTTTACCGGGATCATCAATAACGAAAAAACACAGATCGAGCTTTTCCCGGATCCGTCACTACAGGAAAACCAGGACTATTACCTGCTGCTTAAAGGCGGAATTATCTGCGATTTCGACGGGAACCTGATCGCCCTCGACGAGGAATGCTATTTCAGTACCGGTTTGCTCAGCAGCAATCCCGAACGACAGGAGATTCAGGCCCGGGTGTTCCCGAATCCTTTCAGCGATGTTGTTTCCGTGATCACCTCCGGGAATGAGGATCATGAGGTCAGCGTATTCACCCCTGGCGGGAAAAAGATCTATGAAGCCGTTCACGCCGGACCACGCTTTAATATTGAGCTGTCAGGGCAGCCACAGGGCATTTACTTCATCCGCATCCGCGATAAAAAAAGCGGCGCTTCCATGGTGATCAAGACCATAAAAAGCGCCACTCAAAAATAAGCTATGCAGCTTAGCCGCTAATTGCTATTCTTTCCATTCAGGGATCCTTCCCGGTGTCCAGGGAGCGCCAATGGCATCCAGTTCGGCTTCCAGGGCTTTCACTTTCACCTCGGCAATATCGCGCAGCTGATCCAGCAAGGGCGGGAATTCTTCCGCCAGGATGTCGTACATCTGCATCTGGGTTTCCGAGACCCTGGAAGTGGAGTTCCAGTGCGAATACACCAGGGCGCCCAGGCGGTCGTTGAGCGCTACGGGAGCCGGCCAGTTCTCTTCGCGGCTGGCTTTGGGCGATTGTCCGTAAAATTCCCATCGGATGTCGTCCAGTTCCTGCTCAAGTTCTGTTGCTTTAGCCAGGAGTTCCGGGCCGGCATCCGGGGTGTTGTTAATCGCCTGTTTCAGGTATTGCACCTTCTTGATCAGGTCGCGGTTCATCTGCTGCGCAGCATAGATCGCTCTCAGCATTTTTGCCGTTTTCTGCTGGAAAGCGACCAACTCGGCACGGTCGGGAGCAGGCAGGGTAACATTGTTCAGCACCACGGCATTGAAGGGCACTGGATCCACCAGTTCAGTGACCTCTCCCCTCACCCACTGCGACAGGCTCACATAATACTTGCCCGGCATCACGGCAATGCCGTCGCGGTCGTTGGCGGTAGGTTTGTACTTATCGTCGCTCAAACGCACATTGCCCATCGACGGATAGGTCAGGGTCCAGTTCATGCGGTGCAGGCCTTTCGAAGCCGGCTTGTTGATACGACGAATAACATTCCCTTCCTCATCGANNAGAGTTCCTCCATCGATGGAATAGGAATAGGCTTTTTGTCTTTGACCAGGTCTTTTTCCTTCTCCTTGCGCATCTGTTTCAGGGTCTTTGGCGACTCCTTCAGGAAATAGGTGAACACCGCCCCGAAATCGGGATTCTCGCCGTAATACGGGGTCGATCCCTGTCCGTAGCGCCCGCGTGTGGAGGTGAACATCAGCGCATCTTTAATGGGGAAGATGTATGCAGATGAATCGAGCAATTCCTTATTGAGTATCCTCAGCGGGGAATAATCATCGAGGATGTAGAAACCACGTCCGAAAGTGGCGATCACCAGGTCGGTTTCCCTTTCCTGGATCACCATATCTTTCACGGCAATGGAGGGCAGGCCAGACTTCAGTTCTGTCCAGATCTTTCCGCCGTCGATGCTGAAAAAGACACTGAATTCGGTACCCACGAAAAGCAGTTCCGGGCGCTCCACATCCTGTTCGATGGTATGCACGGTACCGTTCTCCGGGAGATTTCCGCTGATCGAGGTCCAGGTTTTTCCCTTGTCGGCACTCTTCAGAATGTAGGGTTTGAAATCATCGCGCTTATGGTTGTCGAAGGAAGCATAAACCACATTTTCATCATATTTATCAGGCAGAATATCGCTGACATAAGTATATTCCGGCACCCCGGGAAAGCTTTTGGTCTGCAGCCAGTTTTCGCCGGCATCCTCGGTCACGGAGATCACCCCGTCGTCGGTACCCACATACAGGAGGTTCTCCTTCACCGTGGATTCGGCCAGGCTGACAGCCATACCGAACAGCGAAGTGGAAACATCTTTCTGAACGGCATCCACCCCCCAAAAACGGTCCATAACAGGCCAGGTGTTGCGGTCGACCTGTGCGGTGATATCATCGCTGATCACTTTCCATTTATCGCCCCGGTTGTCGCTTCGGAACACCTTATTGGCAGCCATATACAGGCGGGTGCCTGAGTGTGGGCTAATGATGAAGGGAGAATTCCAGTTCCATTTGTAAGTGTCTTCACCTTTTCTTGGCTGTGGTTTTATACCCGTGCCCTGGCCGCTCTTTTTGTCGTAGCGGTAGATGTTCCCGTACTGGTACTCAGAATAAACGATATCCGGGTTTTCGGGGTCGATGGCCTGCCAGAAGCCGTCACCTCCGAGGGTCACCACCCATTCGCCCATACTGACGCCCTGGCTGCTGGTATTCATGTTCGGGCTGCCCATGCTGTTGTTGTCCTGGGTACCGCCATACACCCAGTAAAATGGCCAGGTGTTGTCGACGCTCACCCGGTAGAACTGGGTTACGGGAAGATTGGATTTAAAGATATAGTTCTTTCCACCGTCGTAGGTTTCATAAACCCCGCCATCGCCACCGATCATGAAATGTTCGGTATCCTTAGGATCGATCCAGAGCGCATGGTCATCCACGTGGCGGCTGTTGTTGCCCACGCTTTTCCAGGTCTTTCCCCCGTCGAGGGTGACCTTTGATACCGTTTCCACGCTGTACACCTTGTCCACATCTTTGGGGTCGCAGTAAATTTCGTTGTAGTACTGTCCACTGGCGTGATGGCCGCTCATTTTCTTCCAGCTCTCGCCACGGTTTTCCGTGCGGAAAAATCCGCCGCTTTCGCCTTCCGCTTCAATGATGGCATAGACCACATCCGGGTTTACGGGCGATATGGCCAGGCCGATGCCCCCCACATCCCCTCCGGGAAGCCCCGAACGAAGTTTCTTCCAGGTTTTGCCGCCGTCGGTGGTCTTATGAATGCCCGATTCGGGGCCACCGCCGATCTTGGTATGCACGTGGCGGCGCCTTTGTTCGGATGAAGCATAGATCACATCCGGGTCGCGGGGATCCATCACCATATCGTTGATGCCGGTATGTTCGCTGATCTCCAGCACCAGTTCCCAGTTTTCTCCGCCATCGGTGGTCTTGTATAATCCGCGTTCACCGCCGGGGCCCCATACGGAGCCTTCGGCAGCCACATACACCACGTCGGAGTTGCGGGGATCGATGAGGATCTTGCCAAGCTGGCGCGAATCCTTCAGGCCCATGTTCTTCCATGAGCGGCCGCCGTCGAGGCTTTTATACACACCATTGCCATAGCCCAGCGCACGCTGATGGTTGTTTTCGCCGGTTCCGGCCCAGATCACGTGGTGGTTGTTCGGGTCCATGGCCAGGCAGCCGATGGAATAGGCTCCATAATTATCGAATATGGGCTTGAAAGTGGTCCCGTTATTCACCGTTTTCCAGATATGGCCCGAGGCAACAGCAACATAATATTCGCTGGGATTGCAGGGGTTNNAGGTGAAGGCGGGGCCGATACTCCTCCATTTCAGGCCGCTCACCTGCCCTGAGGTGATGGTATCATTTTTTTCATTCGATTTTTTCTTTTTCTGTGCAAAGCTATCCTGCGGTGCCGCAATAAACGCCATTAACAAAAGGAGCAGGAACGCCTTGCCTGCAGCTGAGAGTACTGATTTCATGTTCTTGGATTTTAGTTTGAAATAGTTAAGGAACCTCAAAGATAAAAAAACCCGGGAAGAAACGAGGAATGAGTTCCGAGTGCCGAGTTCCG
>NPIE01007358.1_pt3 | contig 11756 bp, 14 predicted proteins | sample 8637661 | NCBI WGS metagenome assembly NPIE01 (sample SAMN07420842, study PRJNA396082) | bioreactor metagenome | isolation source: sample BA12 brine-fed electro-methanogenic bioreactor BA | place: Japan: Kochi | collected 2016-12-09 | reverse complement strand
TACTTCATCCACTACCTGTTTGGAGAGGCGCAGCCGGCTGTCGAACATGGTCAGTAGTATGCCTTCAATATCAAGTTTTTCATTCAGCCTCGTTTGTACTATCTTAATGGTATTCAGTAGTTTGCCAAGTCCTTCGAGGGCAAAATATTCGCATTGCACCGGTATGATGACCGAGTCGGATGCGGTCAGGGCATTCACGGTGATCAATCCAAGCGAGGGGGAGCAATCGATGATGACGAAGTCGAAGTTATCTTTGACGCGGTCAACCACCTTGCGCATCATTTTTTCCCGGTTCGGAAGGTTGATCATTTCGATCTCGGCGCCCACCAGGTCGATATGGGCGGGAAGGATCGAGAGGTAGGGAGTGCTGGTTTCCATGACCACCTTTTCCGGTTCATGGTCGTCCATGATGCATTCATAAATGCTGGCCTGGACCTTCTTGGGATCATAGCCCAGGCCGGAGGTAGCATTGGCCTGGGGATCGGCATCGACGACCAGGGTTTTATACTCCAGTACTGCCAGGCTTGCGCCCAGGTTTATGGCCGTGGTGGTTTTGCCAACCCCGCCTTTTTGATTTGCAATGGCAATTACTTTTCCCATGTTGTTAAAAGAAATGTTGGTTTGTTTATGTTGAAAACAAAAGTACGAAGATTATCAGATTTAACCGGGGCCGCCCTGAATTAGTTATTAACTCATGTTAATTTTTTTGCAAAAAAAAAGCTGCCGGCACCGACAGCTTTTAAGCCTTCAGCGGGCTGCTTATATTTCTTTGTTATCTTCCGGATCCTCAAGGTCTTCGAATTCCACGGAGGATATTGAATTGGTCTTTGTGGGATCAGATTCTGGCTCTGGCTCTGGTTCGGGTTCCGGAGCTTTTTCCCCTGTTTCTATGAAAGTAATGGCCTCTTCCAGCCCCCTGCTGAACTTTTCAAAATCTTCTTTGTAGAGAAATAATTTGTGTTTTTCATAAAAGAACTTTCCCGAATCATTATTGAAACGTCGCTTGCTTTCAGTAATGGTGAGATAATGTTCTCCGGCTCTCGTCGACTTCACATCAAAAAAGTAAGTCCTTTTTCCGGCCCGTATCACCCTGGAATATATCTCCTCCCGGATCAGGTCTTGTTTTTCTTTCTCTTCCATGTCAGTGTTTTTGATTTATATTTTCTTCTCTCATGGCAAAAATAAAAATATTATTAAACCGGCCATGAAGAATTTGCGTTATCTGAAATTGGAATTTAAGCCGCTGTAAACACATATGTCTCATACAAGACATTGGTGGCCGTCGAATGGTTGCATCCCACTCCTGATTCCTTTTGCCTTTTAATGAATACTTAACGCAGAATTAACCTTCACTTAAATGTTGAAGGATATTTTCGCTCCTATGGAAGCAGAAGTACAACAAGTCAGAAAATGCCTGCAAAATGTGTTTCAGACTGCTGCCGATATTTTTGTTGATACGGATCAGCGTGAATGCGAAGTGAAGGTTTCCGTCGATGAATTTGAAGGGGAGATCTTCCGAAGGTTATATGGTCACGGGGTTACCCTGAACATGGTGGATTTTTGTGACAATTATCCTTTCAAATACGTTTTCAGCTATTCCATTGCACAGAGCGTATCGGTAAATAGCTGAGGCATGCCCTTTGCCGGCAGGCGAAACTGAATGGCAGAATTCAGAATTATTTACTTTTGCATCATGACGACGCAAAAGTCCACCAGGTTTTTCCTGTCTGCCAGCGACACCCTGAACCCTGAATTTTCGTGGAGATGAAAGCCGGAAATGATGAGCGCATCGTATTTGTGATCAATCCTATTTCCGGGGTCCGGAGAAAGGGGATACCCGAATTCCGTAAGATCGTTGAGGATCATTTGCGGGAAACAGGGCTGGAAGCTGTTTTTTATGTAACGGAGTATCCGGGGCATGCCGCAGAACTTGTTGTTGAAGGACTGGAGATGGGCTTTCAGCGCTTCGTGGCTGTTGGCGGGGATGGCACCATTAACGAAATTGCCGCTGTGCTGGCCGGCTCTTCTGCCATACTGGGGATCATTCCCGCCGGATCGGGGAATGGCCTTGCTCATCATCTGAATATCCCTTCAAGAACCGCTCAGGCCCTGGAGGTGATTCTGCAGAACAAGGTGCTGCCTATCGATACCTGTACCATTAATGAGCACTTCTTTACCAGCATCGCCGGACTGGGGTTTGATGCTCGCGTGGCCAGGCAATTCGCGAAAAGCGGGAAACGGGGTTTTCTGACCTATGCCCGTATTGCTATTCGTGAGTATTTTTCATACAAATCGCATAAATACAAGCTGGATATCGACGGAAGGGAGCTCAAAACAAAAGCATTTTTTATCAGCTTTGCCAATTCCAACCAGTTTGGATACAATACACGCATCGCCCCCGGCGCCTCCCTCACCGACGGCCTGGTGGATGTATGTGTGGTAAAAAAACCTCCCTTCAGGGCGTTCCCGGGAATTCTGAATCTCATGCTCAGGCGGAAGATCGACCGTTCGAAGTATATGGAGACCTTCCGGGCCGGCGAGGTCAGGGTGAAACGGAAAAAAGGAAAGTCCGCCAATGTTGACGGTGAATCGGTAAAAATGGGGAAGTCGGTGACGGTAAGTGTCAGGCCTTCCTCCCTGAATGTGATCATCCCTTAATCCAATACCATGTGTGCAAAAAAACAACCCAAAGGAATCGTTTACTCCACCAATCCGGATTTTCAATACAACTATGATGAGCAGCAGGAGGAAGCCACCCTGCCCCCTGCAAGCCAGGATCTGCGGATCCATCTGCAGCGGCTGAAAGGCAATAAGATGCTGAGCATAGTGCGGGGATTTGTTGGTACGGATGACGACCTGAAAGCCCTGGGCAAAAGCTTGAAATCGGCCTGTGGCGTTGGCGGGAGTACAAAAGACGGGGAGAAACTGATTCAGGGTGATCAGCGTGATAAACTATTGGGTATACTTGAAAAAGAGGGGTACAAGGTAAAAAAATCCGGATCTTAGTTCATGCGTGGATCAACCGGGAAGTTTGACCAGTATTCGTAGTCGCGCCCCAGCTTCTGGAGGGCGTATTCCCATAGTTCATCGGGTTCGGTTTCCATGAGTGTATTGGCCGGAAGCCCTGCTACGAGCCAGGAATTGCGTTTCAATTCACCTTCCAGCTGATCGCTCGCCCAGCCCGAATAGCCCACACAGAAACGGATCTGTTCAGGTCCGATCTGCTTGAGCAACAATAATTCCCTGACAGATTCAATGTTCCCTCCCCAGTACAGCCCGTCCATGATCTTCATGCTGTCTTCGATCATATCCCCCAGGGTATGGATAAAGAACAGGCTTGAATTGCTTACCGGCCCCCCGAGAAACAGCTTACCGTCGAAATCGGGAAAATCAGAAACGACTTCGTTGAAGTTATTGTCGATGGGCTTGTTCATGATAATGCCGAAGGAACCTTCTTCATTGTGTTCGGCCAGCAGCACAACAGAACGCTTAAAATAATTATCGGCCAGCAGGGGTTCGGAAATTAGGATCTTTCCCCTGGAAGGCTTCAGGTTGTTGGTCTTTATCTTTAATATTTTGTTGAAGTCTGTCATGCAGCACAATTGTACAAATGTGTTACCTTTGATATCTCTAGTACAAAAATAATACCATTAGGACCAAATGCGTATCCCCAGGGCAGAATTATATTCCCGTCTCCGGAAGGAGTTTCCGGTCTTTTATTATGAGGGGTATTCCTATACTCTGAAAGGCAGTGATTTACACATAGTTTTTGATTTTTCACTCTCCAGGAGGTATTTTTTTCGTCCGGAACATATTGTTTCTCTGCCCAAAGATTTTGATGCGGAAAAACTGTCGGATTCCCTATTCAGGAATATTGTTTTTAATTTGGGAATGGTGGAATCGATCAGCTACTGGAAGGCTGCCTGTCCGCCCGGCTTGCTGGTGAATGCCGGCGGCCTTGATGCTGAGCAGGCCGCCTGGTGGGAAAAACTCTTTCGCCACGGTCTGGGTGAATTTTTTCATACCAACGGCATTATTCCGGGAGAGGATTTTATTCGGATAGAAGCTTCGGGAGCATCCCCTGATACTCCAAGTTCCGTGAGTTTTGACCGTGAAAGGATCCTGGTGCCTGTCGGGGGTGGGAAAGATTCTGTGGTGAGCCTGGAACTCCTGTCGGATGAATGGGATTGTGTTCCTTTCATTATCAATCCCAGGACGGCCAGCATGGAATCAGCGCTCCGGGCCGGGTATTCCGAAGGCGATATCCTGACGAGCAGCAGGAGTATCGATCCTGAACTTTTGCTATTGAATGAGAAAGGTTTCCTGAACGGGCACACCCCGTTCTCGGCCATGCTTGCCTTCACCAGCCTCCTGATCGCATACCTGCACGATATACCCATGATCGCCCTGTCGAATGAGTCGAGCGCCAATGAGCCCAGTATCCCGGGTACTGACATCAATCACCAGTATTCCAAATCCATGGAATTTGAGAACGACTTCCGGCAATATGTTCGCGATCACATCAGCCCGGATATTCATTACTTCAGTTTGCTGAGACCCCTGAATGAACTGCAGATCGCCGGCCTTTTTTCCAGGTATTCCGGGCATTTTGGTTCATTTAAAAGCTGTAATGTCGGCAGCAGGGAAGACCGCTGGTGTTGTCAATGTCCGAAATGCCTGTTTACCTTTATCATGCTTCATCCCTTCCTGGGCAGCAAGGAACTGATAAGCATTTTTGGCAAGGATCTTTTTAATGAACCAACCCTGATCCCTTTGCTGGAGCAACTGAGCGGCCTGGCTCCGGAAAAGCCTTTTGAATGCGTGGGTACCCTGAATGAGGTCAGGGCCGCGCTCGAAGAATCCATTAACAGGAACAAAGGCCCATTGCCGGCCTTGCTCAATCACTATAAAAAAATGCAGGATACAGCGGGAGAAAGCCTCTCTTTTCCTCATCTCCTGCAGGAATTCGGACCGGAAAATATCCCCGATAAAAAAATGGTGAACACTTTAAAAATGGCCCTGCATGTCTTCTGAGATCAAACATATATTGGAGGGAAAAAGAATTCTTCTGCTCGGCTTCGGAAGGGAAGGCCGGTCTTCGTATCGCTTTCTGCGCAGGTATTTCCCCGACATGCCCCTGAGCATTGCCGACCGTAACCCGCAGGCGGGAGAAGGATTTGATGAGCTCAGCAGGGATGCGCATCTAAGATTGCGTTTTGGGGAAGACTACCTGTCGGGAAGCAATGATTTCGACCTGATTATAAAATCTCCGGGAATACCTTTTGATCTTCTGGCCGACAGCTATTCGCCCGATATCATCAGCTCACAAACCGACCTTTTCCTTCGGGCTTATTCGAAACGGGTTTGCGGGATTACCGGTACCAAGGGCAAAACCACCGTGACTACGCTGGTTCATCACCTCCTTGAGCAGGCAGGCCGAAGCCTTGCCCTGTCGGGCAATATTGGTATACCTCCCTTCGACCTGGTCCCGGATCTGGATGAGGAAGCTGAGGTGATCTTTGAAATGTCATCGCATCAGCTTGAGCACATCCGGCTTGCCCCCCATATTGCGGTCATCCTCAATATTTTTCCTGAACATCTCGATCACTACAAGGATTTTACGGCCTATAAAATGGCCAAGTTCAACATCAGCAGGATGCAGGCCGCGGGCGGGACACTGGTGTACAATGCCGATGATCCCTACATTGCCGAACTTGTTAGCCAGCACACGCTAAGCCTGAGAAAACGCTCGTTTTCGCTAGGCTCAGAAAAAGCAGATGCTTTCCTAAGCAAGGGAAGCATTCATGTGAAGGAGCATGGGGAGGAACTATTATTTGATCCTGGAGCAGCGGCAGACATGCCGGGCCTGCACAATACAGCCAATATGATGGCTGCGATCCTGGCCTGCCGGGAAATGGGACTAAAGCCCGGGGAAATACGCCGGGGGCTTGCGACCTATAAGCGGCCGGAGCACCGCCTGGAGTTTGTCGGAACCTTCAATGGGATGAATTTCTACAACGATTCAATAGCAACCATTCCCGAAGCATGTATCCGGGCGCTGGAAACTATACAAAAAGTGGATTTTCTCATCCTTGGAGGCTTTGATCGCGGTTTGGAATATCATGTTCTGCGCGATTACCTGTTTGAGCATCCCGTGTCCTGTTTGTTGTTTATGGGGCCTGCCGGGAAGCGCATGATGAAAGAGTTTCATACAGAGCTGCATGAGCGCATTGAGATGATCTTTGCAGATGGCCTAAACGATGCCTTTGAGGAAATGAAAAAGCGGTTCCGGGCCGGGGATACCTGTCTCTTATCCCCTGCTGCTGCAAGCTATGGGATGTTCCGGAATTTCGAGGAGCGGGGCGAGAACTTCAAAAAAAAGGCGGTCGCTTTCTGAGCAACCGCCATTGTATTGTTTGTATGACAAGATCGGGCTTATTCCTTTTTCTTGTCGTCTTTTTCTTCCTTCTTTTCTTCTTTTTCTACTTTCTTTTCTTCTTTTTCTTCCGCTTTTTCTTTGGTGGCTTTAGCGGCCGGGGCCTTTTTGGCTTTCGTTGTTGAAGGTGCTTTTTCTTTCTTCTCGGTCTTGGGTTCCGCTTTTTCTTCCTTTACCACTTTTTCTTTGGCTTTTGCCGTGGTTTCTTTCTTTTCTGTTTTGGGAACAGCCTCTACTTTGGGTTTAGGCTTCGGACTGGGCTTTTTAACCGGTTTTTCTTCCTTTTCTACTTTGGGTGCGGCCTTTTTCTTTGGTTTCGTTTCCGGTGGGGTGAATTTATTTTTCTTTTTCTTCGGTCGCCGTACTCCGTAAGTACCGATCACAATTTTTTTTCTTTTCGACTTTTTGTCACCTTTTCCCATGTGTCAATGCTTTTAATTAAACGAATAAATTTTCGTAAATATAGCAAAAATTCTCAAGGTCTCTGTCTTTCAATCCAATCCATGCGACCGCAAGAATTGTTTTTCAAAGATCTCGGGTCGCTTGATCACGCTTTTTACCCAGCCCAGACGGGTATTGATCATTTCTTCCTCGCTCAGTTGCCAGGGGATTTCGGAGGCTCTTAGTTTTTCAGTAAGGTGGTGCAGCATGATGGCGGCTGAAACGGAAATGTTAAAACTTTCCGTAAAACCGTACATCGGGATCTTTACAAAAGTGTCGGCATATTCGATGGCTGTCTCCGACAGGCCTTCCAGCTCGGTCCCGAGCACCAGGGCAATCTTTTTATCCAGCGGAAGCTCATCCAGCAGCAAGTCGTCCTTATGGGGAGTGGTTGCCACGATGGTGTACCCCTTTTCGCGAAGGGACTGGTAACATTGCAGGGTATTGTTCTCACCCCTATTGTATTTTACCAGGTTCAGCCATTTGCTCGCTCCCAGGGCAACATCGGGATTGATGGAGTAAGTATACCGGTTTTCGATGATATGCACATCCTGTATCCCGAAGCAATCGCAGGTACGGAGCACGGCACTGGCATTCTGCGACTGATAGATATCCTCAAGTGCTACCGTAATGTGTTTTGTGCGTTGCGTGATAATGCTGTCGAAAAGTGCTGATTTATTGTCGGTAATAAAACCTTCCATGTAGGCCAGCATTTTCTTGCGAAGGGCAGTGTCCATTTTCGGGGGAGTATTATTTTCTATGCAAATTTAGCTATTTGGCTGAGATGCTTGTACCTGGCCGTGAAAAGGCCCTGATCCCGGCCCTGACCAGCTTCATTATAAAAAATCAGCTGCAGGCTGTTATGATTTACAGAAAAAGACTACTTTTGCACCACCAAAATTAGAATTACTTATGGCTAAGAAAGAAACTGCAGGTGAAGACCGCATGGTTGCTGTTGAAGAGGCGCTTGGAAGATCTGAGCGTTTTATTGAGAACAACCAGAAAATATTGATTGATGTGATCATGGGGATCATCATTATTGTCCTGGGGTATTTCGGATACCAGCGTTTTTACATCAGCCCGATGGAAAAAAATGCACAGGAAGAGATCTTCATGGCTCAGAAATATTTCGATGCCGATTCGCTTGACCGTGCCCTCTACGGCGACGGAAACGCGCTTGGGTTCATCGATATCATTGATGATTATGGCAGTACAAAAACAGGAAACCTTGCCAGGTATTATGCCGGGGTCTGCTTGCTGAAGAAAGGGAATTTTGAAGAAGCTATCGAATACCTCGAGGATCACGATCCGGTCGATAATATCATTGGTCCCATGGCCTTAGGAGCCCTTGGCGATGCTTATCTCGAACTGAATGAGCCTGACAGGGCTGCCGGCTACTATATGGAAGCGGCTGAGCATAGTGAGAATGATTTTACCACCCCGCTTTTCCTTTACAAGGCCGGAATGACCTATGAAATGATGAAGGAATATGAAGATGCTTTTGATGCCTACGACAGGATCTACCGTGATTTTTACCGCAGTGCCGAAGGCCGTACCATCGAGCGGAATATTGCCAGGGTTGAGCGCCTGATGGAAGAAGAATAAGAATAATCATACTATATTTATGGTACCCGGTTCGTTAGACCGGGTATTTTTTTTACTTTTAATTCCCAAATGAGTAAAAGGAAGATCCGGATCGTATTCCTGGGAACCCCGGACTTTGCCGTGGCCTCCCTCAAGGCCCTGGTGGAAACCGGTTTTGATGTTTGTGCGGTAGTTACTGCTCCCGACCGGCCTGCAGGGCGCGGCAGAAAGCTCCGGCAATCGCCGGTAAAGGAATATGCCCTTGAGCAAGATATTGATGTCCTGCAGCCTGAAAAACTTAAGGATAATGCCTTCCTGGAAACCCTGAAGGGATACGAGGCCAATTTGTTCATTGTCGTTGCCTTTCGAATGTTGCCACGGGAAGTATGGGAAATGCCGGAACTGGGAACCTTTAACCTGCATGCCTCCCTATTGCCCCAATACCGGGGTGCAGCACCCATTAACCGATCGGTGATGAATGGCGAAAGCAGGGGCGGGGTGACCACATTCTTTCTGCAGCATAAGATCGATACGGGCAATATTATTTTCAGGGAGGAAACTCCTATCGGCCCGGATGAAACAGCCGGGGAATACCACGACCGCCTGATGCTGATCGGTGCCGGACTGGTGGTAAAAACCGTAGAGGCCATCCGGAACGGAAAAGTGGAAACCATTGACCAGGACAGTTTGCTCGCCGAAGGAGAGCCGGTTATGAGTGCTCCGAAGATCTTCAAGGAGGATTGCCGCATCGACTGGAATTCGGGATCAGGTGTAATTTATAACCAGATCCGGGGCCTGAGCCCATCTCCCGGGGCTTATACTGAGATCGATATACCCGGGCAGGAAACCTTATTCGTCAAGATCTTCCGGGCGCGAATAAAACAATGCCATTGTTTCAATAAATCCGGTACGGTCTTGACTGATTACAAAACCTACCTCGATATCTGCTGTCGCGATGCCTGCATTTCCGTGCTCGAGATCCAGCAATCGGGTAAAAAGCGTCTTTCTATCCGTGATTTTTTGGCGGGCCTGAAGCCCAGACACTTATAAAAAACCTTCTGAAACCCTTGAAAGTTCGTTAAAATACTAGGGAAATAGGCGTTTTAGGGCGGAGTTATTAACAAAATGCCCCACTTATTAACAAAAATGCCCGTTTTTGCGTCTGAAACTTGACATCGCCTCGAAAACCCTTATATTTGCAGTGTTTTCAAACTATTTATTAATTAAAATTGTGGTAAAATGAATAAAGCAGAATTAATTGATGCAATGGCAGCTGAATCCGGTTTGACAAAAGCCGATGCCAAAAAAGCACTTGATGCTTTCATTAAAACTACCACTGATGCACTAGCATCAGGCGACAGAGTTGCACTCGTAGGTTTTGGATCATTTAGTGTATCGACTCGCGCTGCACGTACAGGCAGGAATCCTCAAACAGGCCAGGAACTGAAAATTGCTGCTAAAAAAGTAGTGAAATTCAAGCCAGGTAATGAACTCAGCACTTCTGTAATGTAATATTTACTGAGAAACGTAAAAAGAAATGCCTCATCGGATCCGGTGAGGCATTTTTTATTTCCAGGCCACAAACCTATAGGGTAATTGAGCATCCTCACCAGCATAATCCACGCCAATTCGCGGGGTAACCCTCACTTCTTTACGGGAAAATATGATACCGTGGTCTTCCAGCCACATCATAAGATTGTTTTTATCCCTCCCTAATCCGGCAGTAAGCGGCAATCCCGTATGAGAATAATGAATTCCAAGAATCTTCGACACCTTGCCCGGACCGATTCCAAAACGCCTGTCCATTCTGGACTTGCCCGAACGACCTAACATTACCTCCACACCGTCAAGCGGTTCTATAGCTCTAATCAACACGGCATGTGGCATTTCGCGGTTACCGGTCACTATGTTGAACAGCGAATGGATACCATAACAAAGGTAAACATAAGCATAACCTCCCGGCTGATACATAATTCGGGTTCGTTTGGTGTACCTATTTCCGTAAGCATGAGATGCGCGGTCGATGGCACCTGCATAGGCTTCGGTTTCGGTGATTATGCCTGAGGTCCGGAAGCCATCAAAATTTGTTACAAGCACCTTACCCAGCAGATCACGGGCTATTCCGACCACATCCTCACGCTGATAATAGTTTAACGGTAGCAAGGGAAACTCAGAACGCATACATTTTAAAGGGCATAGCCCACTCCGGCTGTAATGTTAATAGTTTGAAGATTCTGATCGAAGGACCGTGTAATAACTTCACCGTCTCGATTAAGCCATTCGATATCTTTAAATTTGGCTGCAGAATACAAATAATCTCCCTTGATCAGAAGATAACTAGACGTTCCGAATTTCAGTCTTAGGGTGGTGGCCAGGTCGAAAGCGAAACCCACACCATTGTATTTCAATAAGCTCAGCGAAAAGTTTTCTCCGGCCTCAGTTTTACCGCTAATGATCACTTCAGGCGAATAAGCAGAATAAAAACCACCCAGAGCCCGAAAATCAACACTGAAATATTTGCTAACGGGCAGATAAAGAAAGGGGCCGGCGAGTAAGCCAAAAGTTCCCCAGTTTCTGGTGGAAATGGTAAGCGGCAACGACAGGGTATCAGCAGAAATCTCGTCGCGGTAGGCCTGCTGGTTTACCGAATGCGAATTAAGAATCCGGGCACCACTAATCCCAAAATTGTAAGTCAGGCGGTTTTCGTAAGTAAGGTTAAAACCAAAACCATTGTTTGCAAATCCGGACTCGGGTTTTGAAAAGTCGGTTGCGGCAAAATCGCCCGACGGAACACTCACCCCTGCGGACAGTTCTACAAATGATTTGGGCTTCTGGGCGTGAGCCGTAAGGCCCAGACAAAAAAATATAATGATCAGAACTGTAAATTTATCTTTCATCGGCATGGTCATAAACAAATGTTTTGATAAAGGTAATCAAATAAATCTATTCCTTCCTGTAAAGTGCAGCACTCAGAAATCCTTTTCGATGCAGATAATGGATTAAGGAAGTTTTTATTACTCCGAAGCCGTATTTTACGCTCCGCTTAAAATTGATAGATGAAGCACCATCGAAATACTTTGTCGGGCATGTAACCTCCCCAATGGGAAAACCAGCCATAATGATCTGCGAAAGCATTTGGTTATCAAAAACAAAATCGTCGGAATTCCGGTGATAATCAATTTTTCGAAGTACCTCTGCAGAAAAAGCACGATAACCGGTGTGATACTCTGATAGTTTCTGGTCGACGAGGATATTCTGAATAAAGGTCAGCAAACGGTTAAAGAAATACTTGTAC
>NPIE01008270.1_pt1 | contig 11778 bp, 10 predicted proteins | sample 8637661 | NCBI WGS metagenome assembly NPIE01 (sample SAMN07420842, study PRJNA396082) | bioreactor metagenome | isolation source: sample BA12 brine-fed electro-methanogenic bioreactor BA | place: Japan: Kochi | collected 2016-12-09 | reverse complement strand
ACCAGTATTCTCCAATGGCTGAGGCATCATGGCACTATCTTGGCAGATATCATTTCTCTGCCGGCAGCTCAGGATATGTTTCGATATCCGATGAGGGGCTGGCTTCCGGCAGTGTGATTATTGCCGATGCAGTCCGCTGGGTACTTGCAGAGCCTCTCACTGTTGAAAGTCCCGAAGCTGCACCTGAAAAAATAGATGTTCATGTCTATCCCAATCCGTTCAACAGCAAACTTTCTGTTCATTTAGAATTTACGGGCATCAAGCAGCTTTCTGTCTTCGATATAGACGGGAGACTGGTACACAATCAACAGATCACAGGAAACAGTGCATCCATCGATGCCACGGGTTGGTCGAGCGGTATATATATAATGTATATAATTAGTAATAGTGGACAGACCATAAAAAAAAGGGCTGTTCTGATCCGATGATAAAAAAAGCCGACCATCTCTGGCCGGCTCTTCTCATTAATAGTTATGTGTTTCAGCGTATCAGACTGACCTTTTTTATTGTCTCATATTTGCCTGAGGTAATCTTGATGAGATAAATACCGCTGGCGATTCCCTCTTTGGGTTGCCAAACCCGGTTGTCGATTTCTGCCACCAGTCTGCCCTCTATGTCGAAAGCCTGGATTACAGCACCCTCCGGAGCATCGATAGCGAGGGCTGCGTTGAAGGGATTTGGATAGGCGGAAATTGTGAATGCTTCTGGTTTCTTGTTCTCGTCTATACCCTCGATATCATCCATGGAGCGGGGATTGAGCTTGTATTCTCCCCAGTCAAAGTGTATAACACCTGTGAGTCCTGGTATTGTTCTCCCGATCTCGGCTTCATAACCTGTGTCAAATCCGTCTTGAACAGTCATGGATGTGACGCCATCTGTAATGACAAAGTCACCTTCCTCACCCAATTCATCGATAGTAACCTCGGGCAGGCTTACAAGTACTGCCTCCATAGACTCTTCTAACACCATCTCTATGCTTGAAACATTGTATGGTTCCACCCTTGCACCTGTGGAATCGATGCTGAAGGAGGTAACATCCTTGAGTTCAGTCAGCTCATAATATTCGTCGATCTCGCCTGTGAGCGTCACATAGTCGCCTATACCGGGCTCATTATCGCGGTCATAGACATAAAGACCCTTCCAAGGACCAACTTCAGGGTCTGATATGAAATAGTTTGAACCGCGGAAATTGATTGCCGTCACAATGCCTGAAACGGTAACAGTCATTCCCAAATAGGGGGATTCGCCGTCCTCTGAATATTGTATGTCGTATATATCCACAAGCTCAGGTGGGGCGGGTTCATAGTCTATGTCCTCGTCAAATCTGGGCTGCAGTACAAAGGTCTCCCATGAATAGTCGATTATGCCTGTTATAGAGGGGAGTTCTGCACCCTCTGCCGGAATGAGCTCATAGTCGAATTTATTGCCAACCTTGAGTGTTGCCGTTCCATCGGAGATATACCACTGTCCGGGACTTATCACGGAATCAACAACAACATCATTGATAGTGATAAGAACACCTTCCAGTGGCTCATCATTGGCCTCCAGACATGTTGCAGTATAGGCAGGCGGAACAGAACCACCCGGTTCACTGGCAAAGGCGGCTATATTTTTCAGCTCAGTCAGGCCGTAATACTCGTCGACTTCACATGTCATTGTAACAAGGTCGCCAGGTGCAACATCATGTTCATAGTCAAAGACATATACACCAGTCCATGGTCCTCCGCCTTCATCCTGAAGGAACCATTTATCGCCGTCGAAACCGGTTGCGGATACAATGCCGCTAACCTCAACTGTCTCGCCCATATAGGGCGAAGCATCGTCATCTGTGTATTGTATATCATACACAGAAAGACCTAATAGTGATACAGATAAGATAAAAGTCATAAACAGTCTCATTATCCTCCTCTTTTTGACTGTACACTTGTTCAACTGTATATTCAAGATAATACATTATATATGTTAAGGCAACATCAACAACCCCCGAAAAGGTTTCCCGTGGGTATAAAAAATTATGCACCATAAAAAAATGACTAAATATCCTTGCCTTTTGTGATTAGAAAGTGTTATCCATTTCTTAGTGATATTGCACAACTCCCTATATTGAGGGGATTGCCAGTAATAATTCGCCACAATACAAGAGTCTGCGAAGTCTACCGCCCGACTAAAATACTATACGCAATTTCTGCATGAATGATGCAACCTCTTTTATATTCAAAGTTAGAATAAAAAAGTTTGACACGGGGGCAAAATTCGTTTATATATAGCTAAAACCAAGAAGGATGGAAGGAAAGCCTGTGAAAATTGGCTATAGATGTTTTATACTCATTATATGTACATTTTCTCTTCTCTTCGGAGCTATTCCGAAGCAGATAAACTATCAGGGAAAACTCACAGCGCCGGATGGCGTGGCATATCACGATGTAACCTTCGAGATTATCTTCAGGATCTATGAATCGCCCACCTCCACATCGGAGCTCTTTGAAGAGTTGCACGATGTCCATCTGAACCATGGACTTTTCGATGTTATTCTCGGTCTGGACGAGCCACTTGTACTCCCCTTTGATGCGCCCTATTGGCTTGAGCTTGAGGTGGACGGTGAAGTTCTTCTTCCGAGGCAGCGTTTCAGCGCTGTTCCCTATGCATACAGTGCAATGAGGGCAGACACTGCAACCTTTGCCGTCAGTGCCCAGAAGGTAGTCGGCGGCTCGGATAACTATCTTGTCCGCTGGGATGGTGATGACGAGCTTGAGGCTTCCATAGTATACGAAACCGACATCGGTGCCATCGGTATGGGTACAACAACCCCTACAGACGGTACACGTCTTGAGGTTATTGCCGAGGATGTCCCTGCATCGAGAGCCATCTTTGCCAAGACAGAAACCGGAGATCAACAGGGCTGGATGGCCACGGATTTCTATGGTGTATACGGTCAGTTCGACTCCGATAACTTCGGTGCACTTGGTTCTTCAGGAATCGGTATCACAGCCCGGGGTGAACTTCACGCAGGTTATTTTGAAGGAAATGTAACACTGGCAAACACTGAATCATTATATACAGACTATCTTGCAGCCGAGGGTGTTGACCCTGCTGTCAAGATGGGTTCGAATCTCGATCTTCGCGACAATCTTCTCCAGAACACAGGAACAGCAGATGGCGGAGCGGTTACAATAGCCGATGACATTGTCCCGGGAACTGTGACAAACAATATCGGTTCTTCCCTGCTTCCCTGGCAGGATTTATTCCTCTCAGGGGCGATCAATGTCGGTGCAAGCTCAACCATTTCCATAGACGGAGATGTGGGCGGTCCGGGAAAGGTTCTGAAGACCGACGGCACAAGGCTCTATTGGGCTGATGACTCCACTGCTACAGATATACCCTCCCACAATGAACTCGACTCACTTCAGGGAGGCACAGCAGGCGAGTACTATCACCTTGCCGAAGCCGAATATATCGGCCTGACATCCGGTGAAGCAACCAGCCTCCACCATCACGACGACAGATACTATACACAGGCAGAACTTGCCAGCCCCGACTCAGGTGCTGCAGTTCACTGGGGCAACCTCACGGCTGTCCCCTCGGATCTGGACACAATTGCCTCCGACGATCTTACGACATCCACCCCTGCAGGCGGTGACCTGTCCGGCTTCTATCCCAACCCAACAGTTACAGGTCTTCAGGGCGAAGATATATCCACAATACCCCCTGCCTCGGGTGAGGTTCTCAAGTTCAACGGAACAGAGTGGGTCGCCTCCGTAGACGAGGTCGGAGACCCATCTGCAACCAACGAATTTAACACAGGCATGAATTTCGATCCTGTCACCAATATACTCGCAGTTACCGATGCAGGCGGGACGGTTTTCGATACAATAGCGGTCGAGGCAGATGATCTTTCCGACAATGTGCTCGGCGACCTTTCCAATGTAAATGAATCCGGTCGTGTTGACGGTCATATCCTTGTGTGGAATGAAGGGCTGGGAGAATGGGTCACAGATTCCCTTGACCTCTCCACGCCACCCCTTTCCGATGTTCTTCTCGCAGGCAATATCGCCTCAAATGATATAGATATGGACGACTCATGGCGTGTCATCAATATGCCCGAGGCAACAGATACAGGCCAGGCCATGCCATATGGCCAGACAGCCGGCGGACAGCTCACAGGGGCATATCCCAATCCCAATCTTGCCGCTTCTGTAGCAGGTTCCGGACTCATAGGTGCAGATGGCGCACCCCTTGAGGTTCTCACCGGCACAGGGCTGCGTCTTGAGGGCGATTCTGTCCGCATTGACGAGGAGAACATTCCCTATCTGCCATCGGACACACTCCTTTGGTCAACAAGAGACCCCGGTGATCTAAACGACGCCATCGACACCTTGATGGCACGTTTCACAGGGCTTGCCGGCGGCGATTATGTCACGAGTATAACAGGCGGCGAAGGCCTTATTCCCGATTCCGCCGCAACGGGCAATGTTACCATAGATATAGACACAAGCTGGTTCACAGGCGACATCACCGTCCACACAGGCGGACTTGTGGAGATCAATGACCTTGCAGTCGGCGCATCTGACATATTCTTTGCAGACACGGGCGACGGCGTTCATGCCGGGCTTATCCCCGCATCAGGGCCATACATCTATTCCACAGGACCTACGATCTACGAGGTTCTATCTGATTTCGATACACTTTTCTTCAACTATGGTGGCGCAATCGGTGACCTCCGTTCCGCTGTCGGAACAGAGACCGACTCGCTGGGCATCGACTATCCCTCCAACTTCATAATCAGGGNNGAGGGACTCCACGAGCCTGATATCTGCCATATCCGCCATCGACGAGGCGATCAGCATTGCAGGCGGTCTGGACCACTCCCTGCAGAACGCCTATGACGATGGCCGCTTTATCTCGGCGGATTCCGGTGCTGTTGTGATAACCTCGCCGGATATGACATGGCCCGGACTTTCAGTAAACGCAGCCCCCGGCGGCAATGCCATAGAGGCAACCGGAGATTTTCGTCTCGATGGCAATCTCCGCACAACAAGCTCGCTTTTCCTTGAGGATACCCTGTCGGGCTTTGCAATGGAGCTTTCACTGCCCGGCGTTACAGACAACAGAAACATTACCTTTCCCGATGCTTCGGGCGAGGTACTCCTTGACGTAGGCGGCGGTTCATTACCTCCCGGCACAACAGAGGGCGCGATGCTCCGCTGGGATGGAACATCCTGGGTTGAGAACCCCTCTGTCCGCTCGGACGATCTTGCGAATCTGCATGTTGACGGCGATCTGACCCTTCAGGGCGCAGACGGCGTATTCCGCGGTACTGTCGATGTCGCCACGCTGACAGGCGACAGAACCTATACACTCCCCGACACCTCCGGCGAGATTTCCCTTCTCGGGCAATACATATCTGAGCGGGAAATAGCCTTTGGGCTGGGGCCTGATTCGGTCAAGGCCGCTTCCATACCCTATGATAACTCTGTATCGGGGCTTGGGGCACTCAATGTTCAGGAGGCGATTGACTCCCTCGCTGCAGGTCGCGATGGCTTCATACGAGACACAGAGCCCGATGGCGATCTCACAACAGGTCAGGACGCAGACATAGACATTACAGGCAATGCCGAGATCGGCGGCTCTCTGAGGGTCGGCGACATTATTGGGCAGGGAACTGCCAACAGCTTTGTTACAGGCATTGTGGAGATCAACTCAACCACACCTGTGGATCTTACGGCAATCCCAGCATATACAGTAGGCACAGGCTCAATAGTCCAGCTCACCTTCAATGGACTCTTCGACGACAGGGCCAATACAAACAGCGCATATTTCCGCGTGGAGCTTGTGAGAAATCCCGGCACACCAGGTGAGGTTGTTCTTTATTCGACAAAGAAGGTAATTTATTCACGGGTTGTACATCAGGATGACGACCTGACCATAAGTATTGTTGACAGTCCCGGCGCAGGCACACACAGCTATGGAGTTCGTGCCATTCAGGAAGACGGACCATTCGATGCAGGCCGTTGCGTAAATGGCCAGCTAATCCTTGCGGAGATCAAGAGCTGATGAAGACTTTAATAAGAAACATAGATCAAAACAACTCAAACACCGCATTTGCAATGCCAACATCACAGGGAGGTGATGCCAAAAGATTTGTAAAGGTTTTCGAAAGACACGCACACACACCAACCAACCCCAAAACAAGGAGGAAATTGTGAAGGGGAGAATTCTTTTAGTAGCAGTAGCACTACTGCTGGTCGCTTCAGTGGCCAATGCACAGCTTTTCAAGTTCCCTGTAACCCGTGCAGGCGCATCCATCGGTGATGTCGTTGATGCAACAGGCGCACTCGCAACCTATGGCGAAGATGCTGGAGACTTCGATGCCTATGGTATAGTTGTCCAGATCGATGGCGACGACATGCTTGTCGCTTCCAGCGGTATGTTCCCCTATTCCGGAACAGCAGGAACAGAGTACACAACAATAGCAGGTACCCTCGTCGACAGGTCAACCCTTGGAACAGACGATGCATATCCAGTAGTCGCTGTTCAGATGACAGCAGACGCTGCAATGATTGTCATGAAGAACTATGAGGCAAGAGAAGTTGAATATACATTCACAGAGCCTGCCTCCGGCGATCCCGGCTTCCTCGGTGTTGTGGATGCAGATCCCAACACAGTACAGGACGCTCTCGATCAGATCAACACATACCTCTCAGGTCTGTCATCCACACTCGACCTCTGGCTCGAGACAACAGGCCCTACCAACTTGACAGGTACATTTGCAGACATTGCAACAATCACACATACACCAACAACAGACGTCCCCGCCATCGCAACAGGCGATGACATCTTCGTAACCTTCACAGGTGAGTTCGATGACAACAACGGCGTCAACGGTGGTCATGTACAGGTCCAGTTCCACGATGGCGGCGCTCTCGTAGGCTCCATCTCCGAGATCTATCTTCTCGACAGAGACTACTTCCAGACAGAGTCCGTTGCAAAGACACTCCGCATCACTGCACTTGCTTCTGCAACCAACACATGGGCAGTTCAGGCACAGTATGTCGCTCCTTATTCCTCAGCACGTTTCATCCGTGGCGAGATGAGAATCGAGCGTTTCTAAGTCTTTGTTGAATTCTATAGAGAGAGCGGTCAGTCTGCTCTCTCTATCTTGAAAATGATTGGAGAAATATGAATAGAAAACTTATAATACTTGGACTTATGGTTCTGCTCCTCGCATCCGTAGCCAATGCACAGCTCAAAAGAACAATGGGCACAGCAGCGGTTGGAACAGTTGTCGGTGCAGACGGTGCAGCGGTTGATGTTGCCGACTATGACACCGAGCCAGCAGTCGGTATTGTCATCTTCAATGACGGTACCAACTCCCTCGTTGCAAATTCCGGTCTGATTACTCTTACAGGTCACGGCTTTGCAGCAGGGTCAGCTCTTACCTATAATGCTACCGGTGGGCTTCTGGTTCATACTGGTGATGTTGATACTTATCAGCCCATAGTTGGTTATGTCTATGACGCAAACACCATCATCATCAAGTTCGAGAACCAGCTTGCAGTACAGACTGAATATACACAGGCTGACTTCCTCGGTGCCGGACTCTATGATGTACAGACAGTGGAAGGCGCNNACACATATCTGTCAGATGTGTCTGCAACCTATCGTACAACTGTTGCTATCACAGATACAGTACATGTTGGCAGCAATACTAATGACTTAATTGTCGCCGATATTGCAACTGCCGTTGGAGCTACTTTCGCAGAAGGCGATAAACTCTATCTGCACTTTACAGGCGATTTCACAGATGATATATCTCAGAATGGTGCTGTTATCAATGTCCGCTGGGGCAACGGAACCGGAGTGGTTCCTACAGGAAGCGATGCTGAGATCAATCTGATGAACTATGACTTCTACCAGAGACAGACGATTACACTTCTGGGACAGGTCACAGTCGGCGCAGTAGTCGGAACCTACACCATTCTCGCAGATGGTGATTCAGGCTATGACGGCGGCCGTTTCGTTCAGGGAACTCTCACAGTCGAGAAGTTCTAAAAGCTATTGGACTTAGAAAGCTCTCCCCATCGGAGAGCTTTCTATTGATTATAATTATTGTTTTCGAGAATAGGGCAAGTGCTATTCTTGCCATGCTAAAATACTTTGAGTTCTCTGTTTTATCTTGATTTATACACGATTTTTTGATACTTTTTCGAAAAAGGGAGTAAATATGATAAAAAGAATAGGTTTAGCTGTCTTTGCAGCTGTTTTGATCATCACTGCCATTCTCAATGCAGACGAAATAGACATGTTGAGGAAGTCCTCAGCCGCCCTCAACGAAGGCAGGGCACATGCCGATTCAGCCGACTATGAAAAGGCCATCAACTCCTTTACAAAGGCAAATCTTCTCAGACCCGACTGGCACGAGCCTTTCTATCACAGAGGAAGGGCATACTTCAAGCTCAATGACTACGAAAAGGCACTTGAAGACTTCAACAAGGCAATCATCTTCAAAGAAGACTATGAGTTAGCATATATTGCCCGTGGTATTGTCTTCATGCATGAAGGGCGTTTTGATCGTGCTCTGGCAGACTATCATTCAGCATGTGAGCTTGATTCCACGAACCTGCAGTCCCGGTATAACCGAGGCATAGCAGCATTTCTCAATAAACACTTCGACCTCGCCCTCGAGGACTTCAACTATGTAGAGCAGAATGCCGATACCCTTGAGAACTACTATCAGATCTATAAATACCGTGGTCGCATAGACTATTCCAAGGGTGAGTTCAAGGAGTCAATAGAGCAGCTCAGTNNCTAAATTCCCCGACGATGCCGAAAGCTACCTTTGGCGTTCTGAGGCATATCAGGCGATTACCGAATTCGAAAAAGCCCTTGAGGATTCCGATAAATATCTCGCGTTGAGCGGTACAGATTAGGAAATTATTCTTGGCTCTTTTTGTCTCTTATTCATTAACCTTGCTTTTGAGCATTGCTTCTAAGCATCGTTTTTGATTCTATGCTCCAAAGCTGGAAGTCATCCAAGGAAAGATGTAGTAATATCCATAACCCTCTCGCTGGCATGGCCATCCAGTAGCGGGGGTGGTGTGTAGCTTTCGCTGTCAAAGGGCGCTGCCAGCGCCTCGGTGAACAGCTTGACGGAGAGACCGCAAAGACTGTTCGTGCCTTGCTCAATTGTGGCAGGGCGCTCTGTTGTTGTCCTGAGGGTCAGGCACCTTATGCCAAGATATGTCGTCTCCTCCTGAATGCCGCCGGAATCGGTCACAACAAGACAGCTGCCCGCAACAAGCCCCATGAAATCCAGATAGCCCAGCGGCGCGATCATCTTTAGACCGGCAAGGGATTCAAAATCTTCCCTAAGGCCATTCCGATCTATGGAATTGCCCGTCCGAGGATGAACGGGGAAGATGACGGGCATGTCTATCTGTTTGAGTATATCCAATATTTTCAGGAGATTTTCGCGGCTGTCAACATTCGAGGGCCTGTGAGCGGTGAAAAGACAATATCCATCACTTTTCAGCCCAAATCTCTCCCATATCCTCAGATCAAGGGCATTGTCAATGAAATGGGCAAGGGTGTCTATCATCACATCGCCGACAACATGGCAGTTTTTCTCTATGCCCTCATTACGCAAATGCCTCAGACCGACCGCCTCTGTGATGAAAAGCAGGTCGGAGATATGGTCTGTCATCACCCGGTTTATCTCCTCCGGCATCCCCTTGTCAAAGCTCCTGAGCCCTGCCTCAATATGCGCAACAGGTATGTGCAGCTTGCTGCCCACAAGGGCCGCCGCCATTGTGGAGTTCACATCGCCGAAGACCATTATCAGTGATGGTGTCTGTCTCTCGACAAGGGCCTCGTATTCGATGAGTATTCTGCCCGTCTGCAGACCGTGCCCGCCGCTGCCGACCCCAAGATAGAAATCGGGCTCGGGTATGCCAAGCTGCTCGAAGAAAACCTGGGACATTTCGTAGTCATAGTGCTGGCCGGTATGTATAAGCTCATAGGGGATATCACGCTTGTCCATCTCCCATATTATCGGGGCAATCTTCACAAAATTCGGCCTTGCGCCTGCGACTATGTGTATCTTTTTATTCACAGACTGAAAAAAGCACTTGTTTCTTTTATGTCAAAGAAAATATTATCTGGAGAAAGTATATTCAAGTTTAAGGGAGGTTGCGATGGATTACAAAGAGGTTACACTCGAATCATTTGAAGTATTGGGCCTGTCCGACAGGATCACAGGGGATTTCTCGCGCATTCCCGGGCTGTGGAATGATTTTTTCCAGCGCGTGGGCGAGATCACAGGCAAGGAGGGCATGGAGTTCTATGGTCTTGCCTATGACACAAGATATGAGGGCAAGAATGTCGACTTTACGTCCCTTGTCGGCGTGAGGGTTAACCCCACAGCCCCTGTTCCCGATGGCATGGAGAAAAAACAGATCCCAGCCGGCAAGTATGGGCTGATAGTTCACAGAGGCTCCCTCGATGAACTCAAGAACACATATCAGACCTTCTATAGCGAGCATCACGACAAGGTCGATATGTCAGGTATTGAGATAGAGGTCTACGGCGAGCGTTTTGACATGAACAATCCCGAAAAGAGCGAGATAGATATTTTCATGCCCCTTCGCTGAGGGTGTCCGCCTTAATCGATTCGGTGAAGATAACTGCACTGTCTATTCTGCCGAACCCCTCTGCCCTGAGCCGATAGGTGGTTGTGCTGTCGGACAGTTCAGTGTCAATATCAACAAGGGACGTGTTGGGACCGAAAAGCTCCAGCCGTCCCCTATAGATTCCCGGTATCTTCAGCTCCGTTGTCATCCCCGGATTTAAGGGCAGGGCAAGGCTGGAATCAGGACCTGAAATGGCAATATTGTCGAGATCGCCGAAGAGATGACCGGGTATCACATATCCGGCATCCGTTTTTCTCAGGCCTGTCTTTTCGCTCAAAAGACGGAAATATATATATGGTGTTGTCCTCATATCTGCTGCGAGGAAGCGTACTGCCCTGTACTGCTCGTTAAACTCCCTGTCATTGGCGAGTGCCTTTGTGGCGCGGAAGCCTGGAATATCGCCAACAGCACCGAAAACGACGATGTCCGGTCTGCGCTCCTTGACATATTCATGATCTCCCATTTCGTGACCTATCCAGCCCTGCCCGAAATCCTCCGGCTTCTGCCGTGCAATGTGATAGTCGTTCAGACCGAGCATATCAAGGGACGGAAATTCGGTGAAATAGGGGTAAGACCCGGCTGCTGTTATGGCGATGAGTGGATTGTCAAAGGCCCCTCGCAGGGTCTGTGANNATGTTTTTACTATATGCCGCATTCCGAAAGGTCGATGGACAAAGGGCGCAATAGCAACCGAAAAGATTAGCACAAAGGCAAGCCCCCTGCCTTCTCTGAGATCATCCGTCCATATCATTAGAATGAAACAACTGATGACAACAACAGGAACAAAGTGTCTGTAGCCTGGGAATATGTCACCGCCTATGAAGGCGATATAGAGTAGATTTGTCGCCAGCATGCTCACGAGGATAATCCCCTTCACAGATCCTTTCCGAAGGAGGCTGAAGCTGGCGATGGCGGTAATCAGCGAGAGCGGGAAGGTGTCCCTTATGGCAAAGAATATGTAGCGGATGCCGTCCCAAGTGTGGTTAAGCGACGGCGAAACCTTGATATGTGCAGTGTTTGGGACATAGTCACCATAGTACCACAGCCTGAAACCAATCTGACCACCATAGAGCAGAACGGGAAAGACGGCGAG